>Ga0315277_10008349_pt1 | contig 13331 bp, 12 predicted proteins | sample YL17G05_15_MG_FD_203695 | JGI IMG/M metagenome (GOLD analysis project Ga0315277, IMG submission 203695) | Sediment microbial communities from Yellowstone Lake, YNP, Wyoming, USA - YL17G05_15 | ecosystem: Environmental > Aquatic > Freshwater > Lake > Sediment | place: USA: Wyoming | collected...
AGAGTATCTGCCTCCTTATCAACCGGGATTGAATGTCCAGGAGCGGATCTGGCGTCGGGTTCGTTATGAATCGACAACGAATTATTAATTTTCGACGCTGGAGGAAACCTGGCTCACGGCCTCTCAAACGGTTATTTCCTGGACTCCGGCCAAAATCAAGCGCTTATGTAATGTTACTTAGTGCGTTTGCATTAGTATTAATAGCTTAGTTAGAGACAGTGTTCTGTATGCGCAATCATAATCCTTATTGCGATCGGTTCTTTTTATGCAAGGGGCTTTTTGATGATGTCAATATAAAAAACAAGAAGAGTTATGTACAAGAAATATTTCAAATATTTGGAGCTGAATTCAAAGGCGAAAAATATGTGTTGGAAAACACATCCAGCAAAAGTTGGAATATACCGAATAATTCGTCAATAGTAGGCTTGAACACCGGCTGTGGAGATCGATGGAAAACGCGACTATGGCCGGAAGAATATTGGATAAGGTTGACCAAGCTCTTGAAAATATCTGGTTATGAGGTAGTTTTGCTATGAGGAGAAAAGGAGGATATCAAATTTGGGCATTTTCCTTTGGAAGATTTTATTGGCTTGATAGATCAATGCGATTTAGTTGTAACAGGTGTAACGCTGGCAATGCATTTAGCTATAGGGCTAGGAAAGAAAATAGTCCTTTTCAATAATGTTTTTAATCCTCGCAAGTTTGAGTTATATAGTCTGGGCGTAATTATTGAGCCAAAGGTTCTTTGTATAGGGTGCTTTAAGCCAAGCTGTACTGAATCTTGTATTGAAAAAAATGATCCAAAACGAGTATTTCTAGCTTGCGACATATTATTGAAATCAAAAACGACATATTGAAGCGATCCATAAAATGACCTTTCTTTAATACTTTTCAATATAAGGAAATAAAGATAAAGATATTAAATATTTTCCGGTTTTTCCGTTTACGTTCGATGATGCAAAGATAATTGAAGCGGAAAGTCAAGCCCATGAAGAACGGCATATTTCGTTTCAATTTTTAAGGAGGTCTTTATGTGTGGTTTCTGCGGGATCGTTCATCGGCGAGAGGACCGGAACGTAGACATGCAGATTTTATTTAGGATGAAGAGCGTTTTGACCCATCGAGGATCTGAAGAAGAAAAGATCGTCCCCGGCAAAGGCGTCGCGATAGTCCGGTGCGGCTCAGCCGGAGATTTCTACTCGAAGCAGCGGCCGAGAACCTGGGGTAATGAAGATAGCAAGATATACGCGATCTTGGATGGAGAAATATACAACAGAACTGATTTACGAAAATACCTGATCGAAAAAGGACATCATCTAGGGAATTCCTGCGACGATGAAATTCTCCCTCATTTATATGAAGAGGCTGGCGATCGATTCGTCGAATACCTCAACGGGATATTCGCCATCGCGCTGTATGACATGCGACGACATCGATTGATTCTCGTCCGTGATCGCCTTGGCGTAAAACCGCTATATTTCGCAGCGCTCAATGAAACGCTCGCCTTTGCCTCCGATTTCCAGGTTTTTATTCAGCATCCTCAAGTAGACCGGACGATCGATCTGATGGCGTTCTCCGAATATCTGACCCTCGCGCATACGATCCCACCCCGGACGATTCTCAAGGGTGTCCAAAAGCTTTCGCCGGGATCCCTGGTCATCTATGAGAAGGGCGAGCTCTCCCAATTTCAATATTGGGATCTCAGATTTCCTGATGAAACATCCAAAGATCCAAACATCGAACGCCATGTGGAAAAATTCAGGGAGGCCTTCAAAACAGCCGTACAGAGGCCTCTCTTGAGAAATGCTCCTATCGGGGCCTTCCTCTCGGGCGGTATGGATTCAAGTTCGATCGTCGCAATGCTACACCACCTGGGATTAGAGGAGATTTTCACATATTCGGCGGGTTACCAAACGTTTGGCTCCGAAGGGGAATTGTCCCGAGCTAGGATTGTAGCGAATAAATTCGGGACCAGACATCGTGAAATCGGCTTTTCCGCCCAGGATTACCTCGACGCCGTTCCGAGGTTCATATCCTACATGGATGAGCCCGTTGCTGATGAGGCTTCTCCCTTAAGAATGTTACTCGCGGAGAAGGCAAAGAATGAAGTCACCATCATTATCGGTGGCGAAGCCGGCGATGATGTCACTGCTGGTTACACGCTTTATACAGATATACACCAGTTCGAACGAATTCGGCGCTTCCAGCGCATACCGCGCTCGCTCCGTTACACTCTCCCAAGATTATTGAAGCCTATTCTTCCTGATGGCTTTTCGAATTGGCTGTCCCGCGGTAATCGAGATATTTCTTCGATTCCTTCCGCAGAACATAAAGGAATGGAATGGGCTTTCGACCTTAATGAGAAGAGGAGTTATTGTCCGATCCTCACCGAGGAGAGCGATCATTGTCATGATGTGGTTCGCGATATCTATGCCCGCAGCGGGACGACCGATCCGTTATCTCAAATTCTTTATTTCTTAACAAAAACTTGGGTTGCCGAAAAACTTATGATGGGCGCGGGCAAAATGACGATGTCCTATGGTCTAGAATTCCGCCCCGTATTTTTGGATCATGAGCTTGTCGAGCTCTCGGCTCAAATTCCTTCAAGGTTCAAAATTTATCGTAATAGGGACGGGAGCTATACCTCAAAAGGAATCTTAAGAAAAGCGATGAACGATCTACTGCCCAATGAAATCATGACATTGCCCAAGTCTCCTTTTACGGTTCCTCTTCGTACTTGGCTGCACGACGCCTTGTTGCCTCTCTATAATGAAATCTTGCTCAGTGATAAAGCGCGAACGACGGGGTTTTATGATATGAGACAATTAAGGGAGTTATTGAAAAAGCATACGCAATCCGAAACGCCAAGAAGCACGAAGCAAATTCGAAATCTTCTGTTTTTCGAAATGTGGCGGCAGCGCGTTTTATCGTAAACAAACATATTGGAATATGGACCGACTCTTTTTATCTAATTTCGTAAAAGGAGTAACCTCAAAAAGTCTTGGCTCTGTTTTCCAGGTTTTTATTGGGATTCTGAGCTTATCAATCGCCGCGCGATTTATTCCAAGGAACGAATTCGGTATCTATGTACTTATTCAAGTCATTGCATCCGTATTCCAACTGGTCAATAGCTTAATTCTCAATAATATTTCGATCACAAAATTTATTGCGGAAACAGACGGCCCTTCAAAATACTCTGCCGTCAATACGTCCATAATAATAAACATTATTGTATCGGCATTTTTGATTGTTCTATTAATCCTAGCCAAATTTCTATTTCCCAGATTTTTCGTTTCGAATCAATTATCCGGATATTTAATATTTATCCCTCTCATATATTTAGCGTCAGCTTTTGATCAGCTTTTTCAGAAAATCCTGCAAGGATTTCAATTATACTTAAAAATGGCGATCTCCCAGATATTGAACATATCGATACGAATTATTTTCATCATAATATTTTTAGTATTTCTTAAGTTAGGCATTTATGGGCTATTTTATGCTGTAGTTCTTTCCTTTTTATTCTCTTTGATTTATCAATATTTGGCTATTCGAATCCATAAGCCATTTATATTTCAATTTAGCTTATATCGTCAAATGTTTAAATTCGGATTTCCTCTGGGACTCAATGATGTGCTCGGGTTCATATTTCTGAAAACCGATCGATTATTAATCGGCGCTATGATGAATCCCACAGGAGTCGCGTATTATGAAATTGCATCGAAAATACCTGATAGTTCGAGAAGTATGTTCAATTCATTTATTGAAGTCTATTTCCCGGGCCTTGTAAGTCTCTTCGCCCAACATAAATATCGAGAAGCAGAGAGTATGCTTAACAATTCCCTGCGGATTATTTCTTTTATTTGCACTTTCTTCGTCTTATTCTTGTATTTATTTCAGAATGAGATCACAACGATCCTGTTTTCAAATAAATACATCGAGAGCGCGCCCGCAATGCCAATATTAATGCTTGGTCTTACGATTGCGCTCCTTGGAACGATTATGGGGACATCGCTGGTTGCTATCGGCCAATCCGATAAGCCGGCAAAAGTCAATATCGTTAGAGCCGGAACCAGTGTCTTAATAAATCTATTCATGATTCCAATGTTCGGCTTTATGGGAGCCGTTTATGCAACGCTTCTGTCAATATGTATGGCCACACCGCTAAATGCTTGGTTTCTTAGAAAAGCAAAAATAAAAGTAGAAATATTTCAATGTCTTAAGCCCATCGGCGTTTTGCTGTCATGCTCCATAGCTTTGGCAGGCTTCGGAAGTCGATCAATATTCGTTAGGTTTTCGATGATCCCCTTATTTATAATTATTTGCTTTTTGATGTCCATCATAAAAAAGAAAGATATCCGCATGTTTATTGGAGCATTCGTCCCGCAGAAATATATGAGTCAAAAAATCGAGGCTTCTGATTGAAGATATTAATTATCACGAAAATCTATCCCCGTCCGGCTTACGGAGGCTATGAACTGAGATGCCAAGAGCAAGCCGAGGAAATGAGGAAGCGGGGCCATGAGGTGTCTATCCTTACGTGCCGACGGGATACAAGCCAAGAAAAAAAAGAAAAAGACATCTACCGTCTTCTTCATAAAGACAAAACAATAGTGGGCGCGGGATTTAGACGTTTAGGTGTCTTTTTCATATTCATAAAACGAAAAAACCAGCTAAGAAATGCCTGGGCGAACAGAAGGAATTACACGATCTGCCGTAAGATATTACGGAGGTTGAAGCCTGATATCGGCTATATATGGCAGCTCAACGGCGCCCTGATCAAACCTGTCCTCGCGGTGCAAAAGGAACGCCTTCCGATCATATTTAATCTCGGCGATCACTGGCTGAAAGACTTAAAAACTGAAACTGATTTGGAATCCAATAGGCTGAAGAAGAAATTCCGTTTGTTCCTCCTGGGCATAAAAGATTTTAGGCAAATCGATCTTAGATATCTCCTGACAAACAGCCTTTCTCTCCGACAAAAATATGTTGACGCCGGTTTTAAAGAAGAGAATATTACGGTGATTCCCAGGGGAATTCCTTTCTCATTATTACTCGATCACGCGGATTTAAAAAATTTAAGCAAAGCCCATAACGATAAAATAAAGCTCGTTTTTGTTGGGAGACTCGTTCCAGACAAAGCGCCCGACATCGCGATCAGAGCCGTGTCTCATATCATTCAGCAGACGGGTATTGACAAAATCCATTTAGACATTTTCGGATCGGGCGATAAAGGATATTCCGAAGTTCTTCAGAATATTGCTACGGCCTTAAAAATAAATAATAACGTTCATTTTTTAGGCCAGATCGAACACGACGAACTACTTCCGCGGTACCAGACCTATGATTGTCTGCTTTTTACGGCGCGCTGGGAAGAACCTTTTTCCACAGTTATTTTGGAAGCGATGGCACGAGGCTTGCCTGTAATCGCGACAAATTCAGGGAGTGTAACCGAAGTCATTACGGACGGCATAAACGGAATCATCGTCCCGAAGGATCAGCCGATAGCCTTGTCAAACGCGATAAAGAAAGTAATTCAAGATCACGACTTTGCACAAAAAATCAGGCACGCTGCCTTAGATACCATCCGTAATAATTTCGAGTTTGAACGAATCATCGATAAAACCGAGGACTATCTCCAAATGGCGAAAAAGAATTTCGTACCGCCTCTAATTCCTGGGTGTCCAAGAGATAACTCGTGAACTCGCAAAATATAAAAAAAACGCTCAAACGATACAAAAAATCCGTACCGCCTTTCCTGGGACGCTTAGGCACCGGGATATGGAATAGCCTCGAGATTCCGTTAAGTGCTATCTTAGAACGCAGGGCAATCCTAAAAGGCCAAAGGATTGTATGGCCTGTTGAGGAAGTCGCCGATTTTGAGAGAGCTCGCTTTCTCGGGCCCACATCGAGAGAGGCGCTTGTCCAAGTCGACTTTACATTGCTAAGCCCGGGTACGGAGAGAGCCCAACTCCAAGGGATCGTCGGTAATGATTTTCCTTTTTACCCAGGTTATTCCGGATCCGGCAACATCATCTCTGTTGGAAAGAAAATAACGAAATTCCGAAAAGGATATAGAGTCGCAGGCCGAATTCCTCATCAATCGCCCGCCACCGTTCAGGAACAGTACGCGTTCCGAATTCCCGATAATGTTTCGATGGAGCAAGCCGCCTTCATAGAGTTGGGAATCATTGTCTTGCAGGGAATTCATAAGGCGCAAATTCAGCCCGGCGAAACTGCGCTCATTTTAGGCCAAGGACTCATTGGGCAATTAGCGAATCGCCTCAGCCGCCTCGCAGGAGCAGCTCCCATCATAGCGGCGGCAAGATCCAAAGCTAAAGAAAAGTACTCGGTGAACGCCTGGGGAGCCGATAAGTTCCTTACTATGGAAGAATTGAATGAAGCCGGGCAACACGATGGTTATGATGTGGTTATCGAAACGACGGGGAACGCCAACATCTTATCCATCGCTTCATGTTTTGCTCGAAAAGGAGGGCGCGTCATCGGGCTGGGAACGCCGAGAGGCCGAGGCCGCATATTTCTTGGACAGGATGGCGCGCGCCCCGGGGTAAGAATCATAGGCGCGCATATATCGGGGATTCCCCAATATGAACAATCGCCCGGATTGTGGACGTATCGAAGCGAGGGCCTTTTCTTTCTGGATCTGTTGGCCCGACAGAAATTAATGCTTGACGATTTAATCAGTCAAAAAGCCAATCCGGAGTGCGCTAATAGCGTGTATGAGTCGTTACTCAACGAGGATCCCGGCATCATCGGCGTGCTCTTCGATTGGAGATCAACAGCGCCCGGGAGAGCGAAATTCCATTCAAAAGGATAGAATATGGATTCTAACGCAGTGCCGTCTTTCCGAATCACGAAGAAATGGCGTAAGTGGAAAATCTCGTATGAAGATGACCTCATCGAAGGACGAATCGTACCGAAAAAGCGGTTGCGCATTGCCGCTGTCGGAGGAGGAGATATCGGAATACTGAATGCCGATAGCGTCCGGACCGCTCGGGCCGCCGAGCTGGCCGCCGTATGCGATGTAGACTCGGAAGTCGCCCGGGATCTGGCTAAACGTTATGACGTGCCGGTAGTAACGGATTATAACGAATTGCTTGCTCGTCCCGACGTGGATGCCGTGCTGCTTTCTATTCCCCACCATCTCCACACGCAGATGGCGGTTCAGGCGGCCCTTGCGAAAAAACACGTTCTTCTCGAAAAACCCCTCGCGACGAGCCCTCAAGAAGCTTCGAAGATCATCGAAGCCTGCAGGGCGGCGGGTGTCAGACTGACGGTCAATTTCAGCTTCCGATACCGGCCGGCCATCGCATTGGCACGCCAGTTGATTAAAGACGACACCTTGGGAAAGATCAGCGGGACACAGATCAATCTCTTCCAACTAAAAGGAACGAAATTCTGGACGGGCGGTTTTTCTGGACGGGCGTCGGGGGACTGGCGCAGATCCAAGGAAAAGGCCGGCGGAGGCGTCCTGATCATCACTATATGCCACGCTCTCGATTATCTGAGATATTGTACCGGTCTTGAGGTGACAAGGGCCTACAGCGAATATGGAACCTATGCCTCTCCGGTCGAAGTTGAGGATGCTATCGCGGTGTCGTATCGATATGACAACGACGCCATCGGATCGATCGCGTCCTCGACGTTCTGGCACGCCGACAAACGGGACGAGGTTATTATTTGGGGGACACATGGTTCTTTAAGAATAGAAGAAAACAATGTTTTAAGATTATGGTCATCGCGATCCTGGAAAAGTTTGGCCCCCGGAAAAGAGCATCTCCTCAGCGATTTCCCGAAAGTGAATTACGCTTCAAAATGGATTGATCGATTCGCCCGAGCTGTCGAAAATGGCGTTCCCCACGATATCACTGGCAAGGACGGCTGGATCAACAATGCCGTCATTGAAGCCGCTTATCGGTCACGGGACGACGGACGAGCCTTCCCCGTTGAATCATTCCCATGGCAGGAATCTCCATGAAATCCTCATCCTTCGCGCCTTTATTTATAGATTGTCGGGGACTCCAAATCGCTAATTACGTACCATGGGATCTCGAGGTCGTCTCGGAGGAATTCGCCGGGCATAGAAATGTCCGCAATCGGAATTGGGGGTTCCTAATATGCCGCCCTTTGCCGAATTCGGAGTCTGGCCGTAAGTCGTTTTGCCCTCGGTTCATCGGAGCGATCGGGCCGATCGATGTCACGCCTCTCGAAGAGACTTGCCTCGGTATTCCCATGCAAAGCGCAGACGATTCTCACGGGGCTCTTATTCAGTTCATTTTAGCTTGCGGTTTATCGATACTTGAACAATCTCAGCTAGAAATGGGCGACACTCTGGTTATTTCGGGAATCAATCCGCTCGCTCAGAGCGTTTTAATGGCTGCCCAAACTCACGGCATTTCCCGCATCTTATGCTTGGTTCCTCCATCTGAATCCCAGGCGGGCTTTAAGAGCGAAGTAAAAAATGCTGTCGATAAGATCGTGGATTTCGCCTATTCCGTCTCATTCGATTCCCGATTCGATGAGTTTCTTGCTTCGTCGACGGGAAAGACGATCTTCATCGACACAACGGGAGATCCAGATCTCGTGTACAGCATGGCCACGAGGCTGGATATATTCGGCAAAATGATTTTATGCCGGCAAGACGCCGATTCAAGCCTCGTCATGAATATACGCAATCTGCATCATCTCAAGTCCGCCCATTTCCTCTATTGGTCGAGAATCGAAAGTATCGAGGATGCTCTTTCGTGGCGAGAGTACATTTTACGGGCCGGCCGGCTTTTCGATTTTAAGCGACTCGCGCCGCCTGGATACGGATGGGCGGTCACGCACGAGTGCCGCTAACCTATTTCGAAAACTGCGCCTAGGCTAACGTTATGTGTGCCGAGACGGACGCTGCGAGGGGAAAGACGTTCAACATTATGGATGATGAGACGCCCAGTCAATGAAGGTTTGCTTGCTGACTGCAAAGTTTTTCGAAACCTCGGCCCCGTATCGTGCCGGTCCCGTGGCTGGTCGTTCGGACGGTGGCTCGCCTGGGCGTCGGGCATAATAGACTCTTGTTTCGAGGTAAAGTAAGACTGCCGCAAGTTCTGCGTCCCCCGAGTGTGCATGCCCGTTTCAAGCCCCTGCGATATAATAATCAGACTATCAAAGAAATGGTTGGTTGGCGGCCATGCTCTCTTTTGGAAGAAGCTTTCGTGCGGTGTTTCGAGGGGATTAGCGGTTTTCCTGAGCAGTCCGACGGCCGTTTCTCCTTCGCGGCTGAGAAAAACAAAATATGCAACCTGAACTCAGCATTGTGATTCCCACTTACAACCGGCGAGAGCGGCTGCGCGATACATTGGAAGCCTTGAGGCATCAATCTATTGACAAATGCTGCTTCGAAATTCTAGTCGTGGACGACGGTTCCGATGATGGTACAAACGAGATGGTGGCCGAGCAGGCGAAGAACAAAAGCGCCGAGATTCGATACATCTGGCAGGAACGCCGCCGGGCGGGCACAGCGCGCAACACGGGTATTTTGGCGGCACGGGCGCCTATCGTTTTGCTAATGGACAGCGACATTCTTGTTCATGCGGACCATGTTAGACTCCACCTGGATTTGCACTGCAAGTACCCCACTCCCGAGGTCGCGGTTCTCGGCCGGATCACTCCCGGCGAGGACGGAGTGGATCTCCTGCGGTGGAGTGATTCCGATATCGTACAGACCGGCTATGCGACGGGGGGAGAACCCGTGGTCAGCGGGGCCTTTTTTGTTACCGCCGATGTTTCGCTAAAGAAGAATTTTGCTATCGAGGCAGGTCTCTTCACACCGGAGTTGCCTGTGGTTGAGGACATGGACCTCGCTTGGCGCTTGCGAGATCGGGGTATGCAATTGATCTATTGTCGTGAAGCTGTGGCAATCCACACCGATCCAATGGATACTGTGGATAAGGTCGTGCTCTCCGGAAAGAAATACGGACGAGCTTTTGCAGAATGGCGTGGCCGGATTCCTCTATATCAGTCGGAGATTTGGGAGCTCGGCGGTAGATTCAACGGAGGGTGGAAGCATTTTCGATTTCGCCCATGGGCGTATGTTAAAGACGCTGTGCGACGCTGGGCCATCAACCAATATTCTATCGGGATTCTTTTGCGCATTGCCAGAAATATACCTATATTGAATCCGCCTAATCCACTCCTGCTTCGCCTCTGCAAGGAGATATGGGCTTACTACTATCGACATGAGTATTACGAGCGAAGACGCCAACTTGCGACACTAGAAGCCAGGAAGCGATCACGAGAATAGGAAGAGGACTTGATGTGCGGTATTGTCGGAGTATTGTCCTTTAAAGAAAGTCCGTTCCAGGTGACTGAATCGTACCTCGTACGCATGCGGGACGCGATGAGTCACCGGGGACCAGACGGCGTGCTGAAGTACATTCTGAAGCGGGCCGTTCGGGGTATCATTCCGGATGAGATAATTGATCGCCAGAAACAGGGATTTGGAGTTCCGGTGTATGAGTGGCTGTTCAGCAAGCTTGGATCACGGATTCAACAGGAGCTCACGCGGTTCTGCCGCGAAACGCAGTTTTTCGACCACGGTGAAATCATGCGTCGAATCAACGGCAAAATGGGGCCACAGATGTGGTACTTGTTAAACTTCGTGCTCTGGTGGCGGGAGTTTATTGTCGGCAGAGACGGGCATGGAAACTGAGCGTTTTGATTTTTGAAAGTCATGACAGAATACCTTAATTGTGAATTATTATGGAGTTTCAATAGGGAGATGCGCTAGTGAAAATACTTGTGGTTTGTCCGAATCTGCCCTACCCCCCGGATGAAGGTGTCAAGATAAAACTTTATAATTTAATTAAAAATCTCTCCGATAAACATAATATCTCGTTGCTGTGTTATGCGGGCTCTGGTGACCAAGAAAAACAAGTTAGCCATATGAAGGCATACTGCGAATCGATATATTTAGTCCAGCGCAAAAAAATATCCAAAACTAAGCAGTTGCCAAGCATCGCAAAATATTTATTTCTGCGACTGCCTTGGAATGTCAAATATGCGAAGTCGAAGGACATGCAGGATGCTATTTTAAAAATAACAAAAGCCAATCCCTTCGATATACTTCACATTGATGATGTTTTTATGGCTAGCAATCTTGATTTATCCTCTCATTACAGTTTCAAGAAAGCCATCACATTTCAAGATATCGAATCCATCAATTACAGGAGGACATTTAAGATCGAAAAGAATCCGTATCAGAAAATGTTGTTTCTGTTAAACTGGTTGGCTATGCGAAGCTGGGAAAGAAAAATCATTGAAAATTTTGACCTCACAGTGACGGTGTCTCCGATAGAACTTCGAATTCTTGAGTCCATGTATCCAAAAGCAAATATTGCATTTATTCCAAATGGAGTCGATATAGAATCATTCAATCCTCTTCCGGTAACAGACAATGAGGACAGCCTTTTGTTCATTGGAAAAATGGACTACTCGCCAAATATAGACGGAGCAGTTTATTTCGCTAAGCGGATATTTCCGTTGATTAAAAGGGAGATACCCAATACAAAATTAATGATTGTGGGTCAGAATCCGAAAAAAGCGCTGGAAAAACTCAAAAGTGATCCAAGTGTCAGCGTAACAGGATATGTGGAAAGTGTCATCCCCTATTACAAAAGGAGTTCAGTAGCCATCGTTCCGTTGAGAGCCGGCGGTGGAACGAGGGGGAAGATCCTGGAGGCAATGGCCCTGGGAAGACCTGTCGTTTCGACCTCTCTTGGTGCCGAAGGTCTGGAAGCCACTCACAAAGAGAATATTATGATAGCTGATAAGGACGAAGATTTTGCGAGATATGTGATAGATCTGATGAAAAACATGTCGCTCAGAAAGAATTTAATAGAAAAAGCCAGGGAGTTTGTAGAAGCGCGCTACGATTGGCGTGAAGTCGCGAAAGGACTTGATCGAGCGTATCGAGAAATGTTTTTGAAAAGCTAGATGACTAAGGATCTTAATCACGGGCGTCCGGTTAAAAGTTGAACAAAACAAATTGGTTAGGGTCATCGGCTTCTGAATCATGATCGTCCGAAAACGTAAGCAATTGATTCAATGGGACTTTCTCGAATGCAGTCACGCTCAAAATCTGCAAAAAATTGTAGAGCGGGAGGTCCATGGACATTCTTTTCTTGATGATCGCAACGAGCGCATAAATCGCCATCGCTACCCAGATCTGCGTCCGCACCGCGTTCTCCGACGTTCCATAAAACGACTTGATGCGAAGATTTTGCTTAATCCAGCGGAAAAACAGTTCGACGCGCCAGCGGAGTTTGTAGAGGTGGGCGATCGTCAGCGCAGGCTGAAGAAAGTTGTTGGTCAGAAACGTGAAGTGACGATCATTCTCTCGATCGAAAAAACGGACCCGCCGCAAAGGCTCGGGATATTCGACTTTAGATTTGGAGCCGGTCAGGCCGATGGTTTGGTCAGAAGTCAGGTCCATGGTTTTATCGACGGATCGAGACATGATCCGACGCGATTGAAGATTCGACTTGGCTCGGATGATGAAAAACACGCGGTGCTGATGAAGGGTGTAGAGCCGGGCGAAGTCCAGATAGGCGCGATCCAGGATGTAAAAAGCGCCGGCCTCGAGGGGCAGTTCGTCGAGGATCCTGACATCGTGCGTTTTTCCATCCGTCATATGGATAAAAGTGGGGATCGAGCCTCTCAGATCGAGAAGAGTATGGAGTTTGATGGCCCCTTTGCGTTGGCGGAATCTGGCCCAGGGAAAAAGCGACAAGCACAAGTCGATCGTCGTGGAATCGAAGGCAAAGACCGTTTCCTTGAGCTTCAAACCGATGTCTTCCTGGCGATAAAGCCGCCGGGCCTCGTTGATAAGGATGTTGGCGAAGTCGGAGTAGATTCGCCAATCTCGTGCTTCGTTGGCGCCGGCCAAGTTGGTGCGGGTGACGCGGCCACGAATGCCCATGTGGTAAAGTCGGCTTTTCATAGCCTGAAGACAAGATTCGACATCGCGGAGGCTTTCCCGGTAGGTCAGTTGGGCAAAAGCCAGGCAGAGAAACTGATCGAGGCAGGAGAATTTTCGGACTCTGTAGTTGCCGTGATAACGCCGGACGCATTTCCTGAATTCCGGCATCGGCAGGAAAGTCATGATCTGGGCGAAAATCGTGGGCGGGGTGTTCATCGGACGCTCCTTGGAGTGCGAAAGAGCACCGATTATACAAAATCGCGTTCAAATCGATTACGTTCAAAACCGACTGCATGTTCAGAATTATGTGCATGTTAGAAGGATTTTATGTTTTCTTAACCGGACAGCCGTG
>Ga0315277_10008350_pt1 | contig 13331 bp, 9 predicted proteins | sample YL17G05_15_MG_FD_203695 | JGI IMG/M metagenome (GOLD analysis project Ga0315277, IMG submission 203695) | Sediment microbial communities from Yellowstone Lake, YNP, Wyoming, USA - YL17G05_15 | ecosystem: Environmental > Aquatic > Freshwater > Lake > Sediment | place: USA: Wyoming | collected...
AGCCCGCAAAATTCCTGTTCTGGATGATCATTGGAATTGTGCTCTGGTCAGCCGGCTTAACCATCGCCGGAGTCCTGGGCATCCAAAGTTTTTCTGCGCTTTGGTATAAATATTTTTAAAAGCGCCGACAGAATTTTGTATTGACATTTATTTTTATTTTTGTTATAAAATAATTGATGTCATTCCTTTCAGAAGAGCATCGGGCAAAATTCAGCTTCCTCTTTGGATTGCTGGCAGGAATATTTTTTATCCTTCAGTGCCTCTCCTGGTATTCTTCAATTATAGCTTTTAATAAATTGGTTGAGCCTGAAGAAACATATTATGCGCCAAAACAAATTTTCTTCTGGAAAGGTCAGATCTGGACTCTGATGGTTGAAGGCGAAGAGATTGACATAATTACTAATCCTGGATTGGGAAAGATTCTCTTGGCTAGACCTGAGAATGAAAAATTAAACTCAGCCATTCATTTGAAACAACTGCCCGAGAGAGTGATCGTGGTCAATGACAATCTTGTTCTTCTGTATCCCGACCGCTACACCAAATATGATGGCAAAGATTTTATAGATTACAAACTGGCGCATCCTATGTGGGAAGAATTTGATTATGCAGTATTTAACTCTAAAATTTATTTTGTTTATGGCTATGATTATAAGTTATGGCTCACGATTCTTGAAGAAGGGAATCAATCAGAACCGATTTTGGTTCCTTTTCCGGGATTAGACGCCCATTGTTGCCGTATTAAAATTCAAGTCTTTCAAGATAAACTTTACTTTTTCCACTGCGATAACGATTTTGTCTCTTTGATGACTTTTTCCGATGGAAAGTTTTCCGATTGGCAAAATATCGGCAATTTCCCTTGCGGTTCTTTTCAGGCTTTTGCCACCAAGGAAGATATTTTCCTGATCTCTTCTTATTCTCCGGTTGACAAGGATTATGGTCTGATTCAGGTTGGAGTTCTTGAGAAAGGCCGTGTTGAAAAAATTATGGAAGCCAATTTCGGCCTTGAGGATGATTATAGCTACTATAGAAATATTTGCGTTACTAGCGCTTCCAGAAATAAAATTGAATTAGCCGGATTGGCTAAAATCGGGGGATCATCTAAGATTGCAAAAGTAATTCTAACTAAAGACCAGCCGATTCAAATTGTGAAACTGTTTACAACTTTTGAATTTCCGGAACTTGGCTTTTGGTTTCTGGTTACTCCAGCTATTCCCTTCTTTGCCTTTCCCCTGATCACCTTGCTTTTGGCAATCATTGCCACTTTTATGATGCCTCGCTATCGGCCGGTTATGTTCCGGTCAGATTCCGGCCAAGAAAGAAATTATGCCTCACCGATCCGGCGCCTGCTTTCAGAGTTGATAGATCTCGCTATTATTTTTGCGCCGTTTTCCTTTTGGCTCATCAATCTTTTGGATTATTCATCACGCGATATTTCAGCGCAAATGCTCAACAGCCTTGAAATCGCAGGAGTCATCTTCGCCTGGCTGATCCTGGTTTTATTCTATTTCATCTGGCTGGAAGGGAAATATGGCGCCACCATCGGTAAATGGCTATTCAGAATAGAAGTGCTCGGAGAGAATTTAAAACCCTGCGGGATCAAACGAGCTGTTGCCAGAAATTTTTTAAAATTCTTTGACGGCTTTATTTATGTAATCGTAGGAATCGTGTGTATGGCTTTCACGGACAAATGGCAGAAGATTTGCGATCTTGCCGCAGGAACTGTTGTGGTAAGAAGGGCAAAATAGATTCTTTAATCAACCCTTTTATCTCCCTGTTCAACCTGGTATATAATAACGGCTATGCAAATTTCCACGGATGGTTTTGAGAATCCGAATTTAATCGCGCCGGGACTTAAGAAGATTGAGAAGCGGGCGAGGGAGATTGGTTTTTCCGCAACTCAACTCAAGTCCTTTCAAAAAAAGCTGAAGCTCGCGTTTGACCGGGGGATCGCGGACCCGGATCAGGCGCTGTTGTCGCTGGAGCGGCTGTTCCTGGAGAACGAGGATTTAAAATGGGTTCTTCAAAAGGAACGGCTGTCAGCCGCGCTCCGGCTGTTCGGCTATTGCGAACAGGTAAGCCAATGGGCCTTGAAATCTCCGGCTAATTTTTTAGCCGCGTTGAAAAAGGTTGAGCAGGGCAAGACAAGCAAAGGGCAAATTTTCCAAGAGCTTTCCGACAAAACCGAAGACGCTGAATCCTTTAAAACGCTTTCCTCCCAACTCCGGGAATTCCGGCACCAGGAATATCTGAGGCTGGCGCTCGCGAATCTGGGGAGTGAGGATCGGTTTGAGGACGAGATCGCGGAACTGACTGATCTGGCTGAAGCGTCTCTGGAATTGGGCCTTAAAGAATTGCTCCGGCTTATGCAAGCCGGGAAAATTCCTCAGCTCAAAAAAATTTGTCCTCCGCTTTCGCTTTGCGTTTTAGGAATGGGCAAACTCGGGAGCGAGGAGTTGAATTTCAGCTCGGATATTGACCTGATTTATCTGACGCCGCCACTGGCCGAAGAAGGGAAAGCCGGTTCGGATTTGCTCAATATTTATGCGCAATTCGCGCAACTTTTCACCGAGCTGATCAGCAAAATCACTGAGCAGGGATTGGTGTTCCGGGTTGACCTCCGCCTCCGGCCCGGCGGCGAGAACGGCCCGCTGGTGAATCCTGATGACTCGGCCCTGGATTATTATTTGAATTTCGGAAGGAGCTGGGAGCGGGCCGCAATGCTTCGGGCCAGGCCGGTTGGAGGAGACCTTGAGTTGGGCAAAAAATTTCTTTCCGAACTGGGGCCTTTCCTCTTCCGCCGGTTCCACGATTTCGCCAGCCTGGAGGATTTAAAGGAGATCAAGAACCGGATTGACCGGGAGGCGAAAAAGGAATCCGGGCAAAAAGGATTTGCCGGCTATAACCTGAAGCTCGGTCCGGGCGGAATCCGGGAGGTGGAATTCTTCGTCAATGCCTTGCAATTAATTTATGGCGGAAAAAATCCCGGGCTTCGCGTCACCCGGACAATGTCCGCGCTTTCAGCGCTTAATCAGCTTGGCCTGGTCAAGGATCAGGACGCGGAAATTCTCAAGCGATCCTGGAAATTTTTGCGCAAACTTGAGCACCGAATCCAGCTCAAGGATTTGAGACAGGAGCATAAAATCCCCAAGACCAGGCGCGGCCAGGAAATCCTGGCGCGCTCGCTCGGATACTTTGGGAAAGACGGCCCGGGAAAATTTTTATCTGAACTGGGCAAGTCCCTTAATGAAGTCCAGGAGATTTTTTCCGGGCTTTTCGGCGAGGAGGCAAAGGAAGAAAAAAAACTGACCAGGCTGGTAGATTGGGAGTCAGGAACCGACGAGTTGGAGCAGGAATTTCAGAAACTGGGATTTGCCGAGCCGGACCTGGCAATGGAAAATTGGGCGAGGATTCTTAAGCCCTTGAGCCAGGGCAAGCCGGGACCGAGATTGCGGACTGACCTTCTTCCGGTTTTGCTGGAAGAGATTAGCTCCAGCCCGGAGCCGGATCTTGCGCTTCGCCAGTTTGAGCGATTCCTTTCCAGAACCGGCGCCCGGGTCGGATTTCTTTCCTTGCTCAAAGACCATCCGGGCGTGAGAAAACTCCTGCTCAATTTGTTCTCCACCAGCGAGTTCCTGGGCAATCTCCTGATCAATCATCCGGAGCTTCTGGACGAGCTGGTCAGCCCGCAGGCGCTGAAGGAGCGGGGGATCAGCGAGCTGGAGGCGGAGCTTGCTCGGGAGGCAAATTCCGGCCGGGATTATGAGGAAAAGCTGGCGAGGATGCGGAGATTTCAGAAACTGGAACTGCTCAGGATCGGATTGAAAGACCTTGCCGGGGAACTGGAAGTGCGGGAGCTGGAGCAAAGACTTTCCACCCTGGCAGAGTTGATTTTGAAACAGGCCTACCAGGTGAGCTGGGAGGCAATGATTGCAAAATACGGAGCACCGGTTAAAAGGACCGGAGAAAAAAACGGACTGGTGGTTCTGGGATTGGGCAAGCTCGGCTCCGGAGAAATGAGCTGGGCCTCGGACCTGGATCTGATTTTTATTTTTCAAGGCGAGGGGGAGACGAGCGGAAAAAATCCCTTGGAGGTCCGGGAATTCTTCATCAAATTGAGCCAGAAAATCATCGCCACCTTGCAGGCGCAGACGCCGGAGGGATTCCTTTATAAGATTGACACCCGGCTTCGGCCGAGCGGGACTTATGGGCCGTTGGTGGTGGACGCCGCGGCTTTTGAGGAATATCACCGGAGCCAGTCCCGGGTTTGGGAAAAGCAGGCTTTGATCAAGGCGCGGGTGATGAAGGACGGAGCGGGAATCAAGGACGAGATTTCCGGTCAGATCGCGAACAGCGTTTTCCGCGGAAACCGGCCGGAGCATTTGAAAGAGGAAATGCAAAAGCTGATCCGCCGGGTAAGGACCGAGCTTGCGCAGGAGCGGGAAAATCTATATGATATAAAATTCGGTTACGGCGGAGAGATGGAGTTGGACTACATTTTGCAATATTTGCAAATGGCGAACGGGGAAAGCCGTCCGGAAATCAGGGCCGGCAATAGCTGGGCGGCGCTGGAGCAGCTGAAAAAATTTAAGCTGCTGGAAAATTCAGAATTTCGGCGGCTCCAAGAAACGCTCCTGCTCTTCCGACGGGTTTCCGCCCGGCTCCGGATTTTTCAGGACCGGCCGGAGAATTTGATCCGGTTGGAGGAATCCGAACTGGAGCGGCTGGCGAGGAAGATTCATCTGCCGGGGATAGATTCTGGGAGAGAATTGAGGAAAGGGCTTGAAGCGGCGCGGGAAAAAGTGCATGGCATTTTTGTGAAATATATTGGCGATTGAGCCAGGGAGGTTTGGCGGAAAATGGAAAAGGCGAAGAAAATCTGGATGGACGGAAAACTGGTGGACTGGGATGACGCAAAAGTTCATATCCTGACGCATACGCTTCATTACGGGTTCGGGGTTTTTGAGGGAACCCGCTGCTATAAGACGGTTGACGGTCCGGCGATTTTCCGTTTGGATGATCACCTGAAGCGGCTTTATAACTCGGCGCAAATAATCACGCTGGAAATTCCGGTCAGTTTTGAGGAGATGGTTCGGGCGAGCAAGGAGATCGTGGGGGCGAACGGATACGAGGAATGTTATCTCCGGCATCTGGTTTATATCGGCGACGGCGAGATGGGCCTGGGCACGATGACCAATCCGACCCGGGTGGCGATTGCGGTCTGGAAATGGGGGGCGTATCTGGGCGAGGAAGGCTTGAAAAAGGGGATCCGTCTCAAGACCAGCACCTATGTCCGGCTTCCGGTCAATGCCTTTCCCGCCAAAGCCAAGGCAGTCGGGAATTATGTCAATTCCATTCTTGCCAAACGCGAGGCGCTCAAATCCGGATACGACGAGGCGCTGATGCTGGACGCGCAGGGATATGTCGCGGAAGCCAGCGGGGAAAATATCTTTTTGGTCTATGGCAATACCTTGATCACGCCTCCGGAAAGCTCGTCCATCCTCAACGGCATCACCCGAAAAAGCGTGATTGAGCTTGCCCAGGACCTGGGCTATAAGGTGAAAGAGGAAGTTTTTCCCAAAGACACGGTCTTCGTGGCCGAGGAGGTTTTCCTGACCGGAACCGCGGCCGAGGTCACGCCGGTGCGCGAGGTGGACAACCGGAAGATCGGAAAAGGCGAAGCCGGACCGACCACCTTGAAGATCCAGTCCGAGTTCTTCAAGATCGTGCTGGGCAAGAATCCGAAATATAGAAAGTGGCTGGCTTATGTGGATTAAAGGATGGCAGCCAGGAGTGGCTGCCGCCCGAAAGAGGGATTGAGATGGCGGGAGAGAAGGCGAAGCTGGAAAAAATTTTGCTCCAAAAATCTTTCCGGCTCGGAGATTTCACTTTAAGCTCGGGCAAGAAATCCGACTACTATGTTGACTGCCGGACCGCGACCACCGACGCGGAAGGACTTTACAATATCTCCGAGCTTTTTTTTGATTACCTGGAGAAGCAAAAACTGGAAATTGACGCGGTGGGCGGGCTCACGCTCGGCGCCGACCCGATTGTGGGCGGGATGGTGGCGCTGAGCGCAAAGCGGAAAAAGCCGGTTCAGGGATTCATTGTTCGGAAAGAGGCCAAGGGACACGGCACCGGCAAACTGATTGAAGGCAATCTCAAGAGCGGATGGAAGGTCGCGATTATAGAGGATGTGATCACCACCGGCGCCTCTGCGCTTAAAGCCATTCAGGCGGCCAAAGATTCCGGCGCGGAAATCAAGATCATCCTCGCCGTAGTTGATCGGGAGGAAGGCGGGAGAGAAGAAATTTCCAGACTCGGCTTGCCCATTTTCAGTTTATTCACCGCCACCGAGCTTAAGGCCGCGGCAAAGAGAAAATGAAAATCGCGGTTACCGGCAGTTCCAGCTACCTGGCTTCGGTTTTATTGCCGACATTGGAATCGGATCCGGAGATTGAGAAGATCGTCGGCATTGACCTGAAACCCGGCCTGGTCAATTTCCCAAAACTGGAATTCGTTAAACGCGATGTGCGCGACCCGGAAATCTGGAGGGATTTTGAAGGATGCCAGGTCTTGATTCATCTGGCGTTCATTGTTATGCCTCTCCGTAAAACCGATCTCGCGCTGGACATTAATATTGAAGGCTCTAAAAATGTTTTTAGCGCCGCGGCCCGGGCCGGAGTGAAAAAAATCGTTTACACTTCCAGCTGCGCCTGCTACGGCGCCTGGCCGGATAATCCGGAGCTGATCAGCGAGGATCAGCCTTTGCGCGGGATGCCGAATTTTTATTATTCCTGGAGCAAGGCCAAGGTTGAGGAATTCCTGAACGGTTTTGAAAAGGAACATCCGGAGCTCGTGATCACCCGACTTCGGCCCTGCATCTTTCTCGGCCCCAACCTCAACAATTTGATGCGGACCGCGGCCCGCCGCGGCCTGTTTTTCAGGTACCTGGACCGGCAAGTCAAGGCTCAATTCGCCTGGGATGAGGATGTGGCGCAGGCGATTTATCTGGCTCTGAAAAAAAATTATCCCGGAGCATTCAATCTTGCCGGCGACGGCTATTTGACCTTGCAGGAAATGGGGCAATTGATGAGAATATTTACCATCCCGGTTTTTTTCCAGGTCGCTTATTATGGATGCCTTGTTTTGTGGCATTTATATCTGTTGGATATGCTTTCTCCCGGCTGGGTCAAAGCCACAGAATATCCCATCATTATTTCCTGCGAAAAAGCCAAAAACTTGATGGGCTGGAAGCCAAAATATGACACCAAAGCCGCGTTCATCAAATTTGTTGAGGAAATAGAAAAAGACCATCTGCGGAAAAAAGCCCGAACATAAAAACTCGCTCAATTTTGAAAGAAATAAATCAGGCGACTGCCAGGGAGATGAGCGAATGGATCAGGAGAGCTTGAAGAGCGCGATTCAGATGGTGGAAAAATTCAGCGAGCGCGAGCTGGCGGCCAGGGCGCTGGAACTGGATCAATACCCTTCAAAAGGTTTTCCCAAAGAGCTTCTGGACCAGGCCCGGGAGATCGGGCTCCTGTCCTTTTTGCTTTCAGAAGAAAAAGGCGGAATTGGCGGAACTCCGGAACAACTGGCGCTTTTGCTGGAAGCGATTGCGCAAAGGGAAGCTGGATTCGCCGGACTGATTTTAGCGCACAATCTGGTCTGCTATTTCCTTCTCCAGGCCCAAAAAGAGATTCCTTCCGAAAAAATTCTTCTCACTTTTCCCGCTTACCTTGATCCGGAGAATCTGGAAGAGGCGGCGCTCAAATCTGAGCAAGCCGGAAAGGGCAGGATCAAAGTTTCGGGCAAAATCCGCAATGTGATTTCCGCGGGAATCGCGGATCGGGTATTGATTCCGGTCTTGGAGCCGGAGGGTATCAGCTGGTTTTTTCTGGAGCTGACTCAGGCTGGAGTTAAAAAAGAAAATTTGCCGCTCACGCTGGGATTGAGAACCGCTTTGCATGCGAACCTGACTCTGGAAAAAACTGAGTTGGCTGAAGCCGGCCGGATCGGAAAAGCCGGCTCGGGAAAAGAGCTTCTCCAGTCCGCCTATTTCCGATTTTATCCCGCGGCGAGCGCGATTTTGATCGGGCTGATGGCCGGCTCTGCCCGAAGCGCGATCAAATACGGCCTGGAGAGGTATCAGGGCGGGGAGATGATCGCGGATTATGAGCAGATCCGGTTTTATTATGGACAGATGCTGGCCGGGTATTATGCGCTGAAAGCGAGCCTGGAGAAAATTTGTCAGGAAGATTCTGCGGATGAATTCACCAGGGTCTCCTTGAAAGCGATCGCCGGCAATACCGCGGTTCAGGCGGCGATGGACGGGGTTCAGATGTTGGGCGGATACGGATATATGCACGATTACGGCCAGGAGAAAAGAATGCGCGACGCCGGCCAGGCCGAGAAGCTGTTAGGCGCGGGCAGATGGCTGGTGGTTTCTCTGGCGGAAAATTTCATCAAGCGCCTGGGATAAAAAATTACTTCTGAGCAAACTCCAGTCTGAGCGTCAAAACCTGTCCGGCTCCGAGATCGGCGGAAAAACTGTTGCCCTGAAATCCCAGGCTGGAAATCGGTTTCCCGTCCGAACGCGCAAGATAAACCGCTTTTAAATTTCTGCCGGTATTCAGATCAATTTTCAAATCGGTCTTTCTTCCCGAAGTTTCCCACAGCCGAAGCGCCAGAACCGAATCATTCTCCGGCCAGGCATTGACCAGCACTGCCGAAGCCGGGCTGATTTGAATCTGGCGCGGAATAATTTTGCCGTTGAAATTCCAGCTGAACCGAGCCGCTTTTTCTCTTGCCTCTGAGTCGCTTTGAGCAGGAAAGCTGGTGAGCGCGCTATGGATGATGAATTCATTTTCCAGATCCGCGCCCAAACCGATTTTTCCCCACAAGGTCCAGCCCAGGCCCAGATGATAAAATCCTCCGCCGAACGGGCCCTTCACCGGATCCGGCTTAAGCGCTCCCGGAATCACTGCCCCGCTCTCGCGGGAAGTAAATGCCACCGCATAATCATCTCCTCTCAGCATCAAATAATTACGGAAGGTGAAATCCGGGGGCAGGCCATACATCCATTGAAACGGAACCAAAGAGGCGTTGATGCTGGCAAAATTCTTGAGGTTCTTGGCGGCGGGGATCAGATCGCCGTTGCCGAGCGGAAATCCAGGGGTGAAGCTCAGGAGATTATAGCCGGCGTCATATTCAATCGGAGTTGTCTCCGGGAAATTCAGCGGATAGGCGAAGATCTGTTCCACCCATTGGGGCATATTGCCGGAAAAATGCTGGATAAATTCTATCCGCTTTTCCGTATCCGGAAGAATAATTTTTTGCTTCAGCTTGATCGGTTTCTTGTCCTTGAAAAAGAAAATCTTGGCAACGGCGTTCAAGGCGCTTGCCGGAATTTTGATCCCAAAGGCATTGTCGGCGAACTTCGCCAGCGCCTCGGCGCTGTTGATGGAATATTTCGTCTCCCCTTTAATTTCTAATGCCCCGGAATTATATTCAATTTGTATTCTCCTGAAACCCGGCTGGACTTTAAGATAATCCCTCAATCCCAGGACCTCTCCCCGGACTGCCAGCAGATATTGATTGAGCATATAGTCAGAACCTGGATTCACTAATTCCTTTCCCAGCTCTTTGTCAATAATGCTTTTAATCCCGCCGTTTTTAGAATCCACCTGAAGCCGATAAAATTTGTTCTCCAGGATATAATCCTCGCCTTCCCGAAATGCCCTGCTCTCTTTTGCCGGCGACTGACCAGCAGTTGAACCAAATGAATCTCCGGCAAAAATTTGTTTGCCGATGAATTCCATTTGATCAATCCATTTGGTTCTGGTCTGCTTCCATTCTTTGACATCCTGCTGAGTGTATTTAAGCCCTCCGAACGGAACCGGCATCGGGTTATGGTCGTTATTGAGGATCAGCGGTTTATATCCCTGCCAGAGTTGATCCCAGGGATTGAAAGCAGTTTCGCCCGCCAAAAATTTATCCGCCAACATTATTCCCGCATCAACCGCATTTCTCTCAAACTCCCTCTGCTTCTTTTCTTTTTGCGGGTCCACCTGCATCATAGAGAGAAATATCTGCTCTCCCCAGAACCCGGACATCTCGCCTTTAATGACCGGAATCCCGTCCGGGAAATTCTTCTCCACATACTCAAAAAATTCGCTCGGGGTGGACACGATCATTTCCGGCCAGGCCCATTTTTCATTCCATTTTTTCGCGATCTCCGACGGCGCGATATTTTGCGGCTGATTGTCGCCCCCGACCGCGGGATAAAACGGAAGCAGATAGGCGTCATAAGGATATTGCCAGCTGGCGCCGTAATAATCATAAAATTCGGAAAGATTTGAATTCGGATAACCGCTCTCCAGGGATTGCAGATGTTGATTGACCAGGGATTCCATTTCGGCAAATGCGGAGTCTTCCAGCGGAGGCATCAGCCGCATCTTGAGATTAAAATTCTCTCCGTAGCCGTTTAATCCAACCGTGTGCCAGACCAGAATTTTCTCCTTGCCTTTGGGAGGCGTCAGATAAAACAGCGGCGGCACAAGATAGCGCGCGTCATTCGGTCCCACCATCAGGTATTTCACTCCCGCGCCATAGAGCGACTTTGAAAAGCCGGAGAAGTCAAAAACATCGTGAAGGCATGCGGTCTGGAGCGGGACATTAAGCTGATCGCTGATTCTCAGAGCCGGAATCAGCGAGGCAAAGACCGCCTCATCCGGCATAAATTTATTCTGGTGCGAGATATAAAAAGCGCCCAGCTCAATATTTTTGTCCTGGATCGCCTTTTTCAAATTTTCTTTTTCCGCCTCGGTCACTTCCTGGCTCTTGAGGAATTCATCCACGGCCCAGCTCACCTCGGTGAACAGCTTGAAGCGGGACTTTTCAGGATATTCCCGGGTCTGCTCAATCAGCGCGAGCTCGGTCTTTAAATTCTGCAAATTCTGGATCAGCACCTTGCGCTGGGACTGGGTAAAGCCGATATCCGTGTGAGTGAAGGGCACGATATAGATTTTCCAGGTCCGGACCGGCTTCAAATCAAAATTTGCATCCGCGAGAAAAATTTTGTTCTCATCCAGGATTTTTATCTCCACCGGACAGCTTGCTTTGTCGCAGGCTGGGAGGAAAAAGTAAAACTCGGATACCGGCTCCGGGAACTGAAAAAATTCCTCAATCATCCTGGTCTCGGTTTTGGCCTGGAGGATGAATTTCAATGGAAAAGTTCCGGCCAAACTGATTTTGATTTGTTGCTTGATCTGGCCCCCATCTTTTTTCGCAAAAATGGTCTGCTCAATCTTCAGACTCTCCTGCGCGCGCAAAGAAGGGTTATCCAGAAAAATCGTCAAGAGCGACAGACCGATAATTGGCAGCCAACTAATTTTTTTTCTCATTTTTGCCCTTCCTTTCAGATTTCTATCTCCTCTCCCAGCTTGATCACCAGGGTTTTAATCCCGGTGTCTGAGAGCAATTTCTCCAATATATGCGGATCCGCCTGCTTGAATCTGCCATGATAGTGCATCGGGATTAAAGTTTCCGGCGCAAAACTTTTCGCCAGCTCCGAGGCGGTTGTTAAATTCAGCCCGTCATCCTTCCCGAAATAGCGGGCGCAGGCGATCTGGAGGAAAGCTAGATGGATGGGCGAATGCGCCTGGAGCCAATTTTTCAAAGGCGCGGTGAATCTGGTGTCTCCGGAAAAATAGATAATTTTTTCTTCCGTCTTGATCCAAAAGCCGACGGCATCTCTGGAAAGCGGATGAAAAGCCGGCGTGGCAATGATTTCCAGGTTGAAGATCTCCAGCTTCTCATCGGGCTTTAGGGAATGAGCGTTTTGCAACCCGTTCCGTTGGGCGCGTCGAAAAATCCCGGGCGGGCCGACAATAATGCTGTTCCATTTTTTCGCGGCGCGCAAAGTGAACCGGTCAATATGGTCAAGATGATTATGACTGGAAAGGATCAGGTCAATTTTTTCAAGCTGTTCAGGCCGGAGCGCAGGCGGCACCGCGCGCAAGAACCAGTTGGTTCCGAACCAGGGATCGGTGAGAAGAGAAAGGCCGTCCTTTAAGATGATCCGGAAAGTGCTCTGGCCAATGAACCGGATTTTCATTTTTTCTGAGTTTCCAAATACCACTGATAAGTTTCCATCAGCATCTCCACATTGGTCTTGGTCGGCCTCCAGCCCAGCATCTGTCTGGCTTTCGCGCAATCCATCAGCACATCCTTTTCCATCAACATATAATGCTCCTTTTCCAGGAGCGGGAGCCCGATCCAGTCCAGGAATTGAAAAACCGGCTTGATCAATTTGAACGGAATCGGGATAATAAATTTGGATTTGCCGGTGAGCCGGCCCAGCTCCTGGATCTGTTCCTTCCAGGATAGGGTATCATCCGCTCCGATATTGAAAACCTCGCAAGCGCTCAAGATTTTTTCTTCAGCCAGCAAACAGGCTGACACGCAGTCGTGAAGGTAGGTCATCTGGAACTTATTTTTTCCCGGATGAGGATACCCGAGCGGGATGCCCTTGCTCAGAGCGTTCAGGGCGAAAAGAAAGAAGCGCTCGGTGATTCCGGCCGCGACCAGGGTTGAAGGCCGGATAATGGTGACGGCCATTCCGTATTTGCGGGAATATTCCTGACAGAGCGCCTCGGCTTCAATCTTGTTCCGGGCATACTCTCCGAGCGGATTCTTGGGGGAATCCTCAAAATTGGGCGAGCAGTGATTGTCTCCATAAACCTCATTACTGCTCAGATAAATCAATTTCTTAACCCCGGCTTCGGAGGAGGCTTTTAGAACATTTTCCGTGCCGGTGACATTCACCGCTTGCATCACTTCCGGCCCGGCCTTGGCCTGGGGCATAATCCCAACCAGATGATAAACCGTTGAACAATCCTTAATTGCGCCCCGGATTTTTTCCAGATCCCGAACATCGCCTTCAATAAATTCCGCCGGGGCCAAAAGCCCGGGTGAGCGCGCCAGATCATAACTTCTCACTTGCGACCCCTGCTCAATCAGTCTTTTAATCAGAGCCGCTCCCAGAAACCCGCTCCCGCCGGTGACAAGTTTAATCATTCAATCTCTCCTTCCTTACTGTGCGTGCGACTTTAGTCGCAATAAATATGCGCGCGCCTTTCTGGCGGCGAGCTCGCCGAGCCAAGGCGCGATTCCTTATTATTTAATATAAACCACCTCATGCAGGGCCTGCGTCATAAAAGTGGGATGGTTGGCTTGACATATTATTTTCGCCGTGTTATTATTGATATTAATCAATAATAAGGAGGTGTTCGATGAACTCGGTAAAAGAGATTGAAGCGAGACGGGAG
>Ga0315277_10008352_pt1 | contig 13328 bp, 13 predicted proteins | sample YL17G05_15_MG_FD_203695 | JGI IMG/M metagenome (GOLD analysis project Ga0315277, IMG submission 203695) | Sediment microbial communities from Yellowstone Lake, YNP, Wyoming, USA - YL17G05_15 | ecosystem: Environmental > Aquatic > Freshwater > Lake > Sediment | place: USA: Wyoming | collected...
GGGTCGGCGCCTGTGGCACCAGTGACTGGCGAATGGCAGGACTCTCCATTTGTGTTCGTGAATGACTTTCAGTGAGCAGGGCACTGGTTTCGGGATTCAATAACGAGGGGGAACCGTAGTGAGAAGACTGGCGCTGTTGCTGCTGAGTGTGCTCGTCGCTCTTTCGACAGTCACGACCTGTGCTCCCCTTGTGGCAAACGCGGCTGATGCCGTCTTGCCTGACCTCGCTGTGCAGAGCATCACCGTGAGCGGCGCGAACAAACTGGTGATTGCCGTGGTGAACTCCGGCAAGGGCTATCTTCCGAAGGTATGGTCGGCCACGGCGGACGTCTATTTTGACCAGGTGAAGAAGGGCTTCATCTCGCTGACTACCCCCACCTCGACAACCGGCGGCGGGATATCCGTGCCGGCCGGCACTTCCACCTATGTCACCGCGTGGGATGTGCTCAAGACTGTCACTGTGATGGTTGTGGTCGACCCACAGAACTGGATTCTTGAATCCAACGAGCAGAACAATAGCCGCACGACAACGCTCAGCCCCAGCGTGGTTCTTCCTGACCTCATGGTTCAGAGCATCAGCCTCGCGCCCGGCAACAAAGCTACGTTTACCGTGCTCAACAACGGGCAGAGCCAGTTGCCCGGAGGCTGGACAGCTGTGGCCGATGTCTACTTCAACCAGGTCAAGAAGGGCAGCGTGTCGCTCACCACACCCTCATCTAACACAGGCGGTGGCATTGCATTCCCAGCCGGAACCAGCACGTTCATCACCTCATGGGAGGTGACATCCGCCACCAGCGTGATGGTGGTGGTCGATACTCTGGACAACATAGCGGAGTCGAACGAGCAGAACAACGCGCTGATTACCGGGCTATCGCCTCAGCCCGACCCGCCCGGCACTTCACTGCCTGACCTGGTGGTGACAGGTATCACCACCGGCATTGGCAACCGGCTGGCTGTCATCATACGAAATACCGGCAAGGTGAACCTTCCAGTGGGCAGCCGCGGCGTCGCCGATGTGTTCGTCAATGGACAGAAACTAGGTTTCTTCGACCTGGGCAAGCCCACTGAGTCGTTCTTTGGCGGCATAGGCGCGGCGGGTGGATTCTCGTCGTATCTTCTGAACCACGTGGTCATGCACCAGATGGATGTGCAGGTGGTGGCAGACGCCACCGGCACAATCGCCGAGATAAACGAACAGAACAACCTATCGCATGAGGTGGTGTCGTCGCGCGACGCAGCCTCTGGGCTGCCTTCAGGCAGGAAGCGTACCATGAGTTTCCAGATAGGCAACACCAGCTACCAGGTGGATGCCGGCAATCGCAGCATGGACGTGCCTCCGATAATCGTAGAGAGCCGCACCTTGATGCCTGTTCGTTTCGTTGTTGAGCCACTGGGCGCCAAGGTGGGCTGGAACGGCACGACCCGAAAGGTCACCATAACGTTGGGGCTGAAGACCATCGAGCTCTGGATTGACGGTAGCATCGCTCGCATAAGCGGAAGCACCATCTACATAGACCCCAGCAACCCGAAGGTGGCGCCGTTCATCAGCGACTCCCGAACATACCTGCCGCTCAGGTTCGTGTCCGAGGTTTGTGGGGGCATGGTGACATGGGTACCGGAGACAAGGAGCATCCTGCTCGATTTCTCATCGGCTGTGGAGATTGACGACGACGTTTCGTGGAGCAAGGTCGATGCTTTCGGCAACCAGATAATCGACGATGAGGTGGTGTGGCAGCGGTTCGGCTGGGGCGTCAACCGGATAGATGACGATGTCACCTGGATGAAGGATGGGCGCAGTCTGAGGCATGTGCGGCTGCTAACAGACCCGGCGTATGGACCAGTGGGCGTTATTGACCCCGACCCGCCCACCAAACCGACTGAGGTAATCGACCCCGAGCCGCCGTCCTAGACGCCGGGTACCAGTTGGTTGCCACTCACATGCAGAATCCCCTCACCCAATAGGCCAAGGGGATCTGGTTTGTGCTTATGTGCCGGGTTTTAGTAGTCCATCTCCGGGTTGGGCGGGTACATGGGAGCAGGCTGCTTCTTCTCCGGTACTTCAGCGATGAGTACCTCTGTCGTGAGCACGAGTGACGCGACGCTGGCCGCATTCTCAAGAGCACTTCTGGTGACCTTCAGCGCATCAACAATGCCGGCCTTCCCCATGTCGCCGTATGAGAGGTTACGAGCATCGAGGCCCCAACCCTTTTGTCTTGAGTTCTTTACCTTCTCCACGACGACGGAACCCTCAAGGCCTGCGTTCATGGCTATCTGGCGGAGCGGCTCCTCAAGGGCCCGCTTCACAATGTTGACACCGACAGCCTCATCGCCGGTGACCTTTATCTTCGCGAGCACTGGAAGGATATTGACGTAGCTTACGCCACCGCCGGCAAGGATACCCTCTTCAACCGCTGCACGAGTGGTGGACAGCGCGTCTTCTACTCTGTGCTTCTTCTCCTTGAGTTCGGTCTCTGTAGCGGCACCGACCTTGATCACGGCAACGCCGCCGGCGAGTTTGGCAAGACGCTCCTGAAGCTTTTCGCGGTCGTAGTCAGAATCGGTATCCTCGATCTGGTGCCTGATCTGAGCGACGCGGTCCTTGATCGCTTTCTGCTCACCCTTGCCCTCGACGATCGTGGTTTTGTCCTTGCTGATGCGAACCTTCTGGCATTGGCCAAGGTCGGCGATGTCGACACTCTCAAGTTTCACACCGATATCCTCAGAGATAAACCGGGCGCCCGTCAGGATAGCGATATCCTCAAGGATTGCCTTGCGCCTGTCTCCAAAACCCGGGGCCTTGACCGCTACAGCCTGCAAGGTGCCTCTGATCTTGTTCACGACAAGAGTAACCAGCGCCTCACCTTCAACATCCTCCGCGATGATGAGGAGGGGCCTGCCGCTGCGAGCGACCTTCTCGAGCAGGGGTAGCATATCCTGGACACTCGAGACCTTCTTCTCGTACACGAGGATCAGCGGATTTTCCAGCAGTGACTCCATGGCTTCCGGGTCAGTGACGAAGTACGGAGACAGGTAGCCACGGTCGAACTCCATGCCCTCGACGACCTCAACGGTTGTGAGCATGCTCTTCGACTCTTCGACCGTGATGACACCGTCTTTGCCGACCTTGTCCATAGCGTCGGCGATCAGGTCACCGATCGATGAATCGTTTCCTGCCACAGAGGCGACGTTTGCGATGTCCTGCTTGCCTTCCAGGGGAGTAGCCAGCTTCTTGAGCTCCGCCACGGCTACCTCGACCGCCCTGTCGATACCCCTCTTGATCCACACGGGGTTCGCGCCAGCGGCTACGTTTCTGAGGCCTTCGCAAACAATGGCCTGGGCCAGCACGGTAGCCGTCGTAGTACCGTCACCGGCAACGTCATTCGTTTTCGACGCGACCTCACGACAGAGTTGCGCACCCATATTCTCAAATGGATCCTTCAATTCTATTTCTTTCGCGACAGTCACGCCGTCTTTGGTTATGACGGGTGAACCAAACTTTCTCTCGAGCACCACGTTACGGCCCCGGGGACCCAGCGTGACTTTCACCGCGGAAGTCACGGCGTCTATGCCCCTCTCAAGAGCTTTCCGGGCCTCAATGTCAAACAGCAGCATCTTGGCTGGCATCCAATCTTCCTCCTTTGACGTCTATCCAACGGCCTACTTGATCGCGAGAACGTCGCTCTCACGTAGGATGAGGTAGTTCTCACCGTCGATCTTGATCTCGGTGCCGCTGTACTTGTTGAAGATGATGTGATCACCGACTTTAACTTCAGGCGCCAGTATTGTGCCGTTTTCCAGCGCTTTGCCAGGACCAATAGCCATCACTTCGCCATCCTGCGGTTTCTCCTTTGCGCTGTCGGGGATAACGATACCACCCCTGGTTTTCTCCTCCCCGGCCGCTGCCTTTACCACTATGCGATCTGCAAGAGGTCTGATCATGCGTAATTCTCCTTTCCCCACACCGGTCAGATCATCCATGTCTTACCAGAAGAATCCTCGGGTAGTGGTGCAAATCCCTAAGCCCAGTTGGGTGACTCCAAAAAGAGCGCGGCACACCCAGCGGCTGGGTCTGAGTCCTTACGAAGTACCAGGGGCTGCACGCCCGAACAAGAGAAGACCCTAGAACGAGGGCTATTGCAGAAGAGGCGAACGCTCCAAGCAGAATCAGAGCATCCTCGCTCGATGTCGTGAGTTGGACTCCATATCTCTTGTATCCCGTTGAATGGTACACGGCCTCCCCGCTATGGCAACCAGTATTGCTTTGACCTCGGAATCAGTTAGCGTAATGTCGTTGACTCTATCTATCTCTACAAGAGGCTCCGGGCACGCCATCATTCCCCAGAAATTCAAGCGCACTGACCTACAAAGTGTACTCGGCCTGGTCCAATCCTCGTTTGTGCTCTGAAACTCATAGTACATAAACCCCTGCTCGTAGTTCCATGAGTCTATTCTCTCAGCAATCACCTTAACGTTCTGGCCCCTGAAACTAAGGGGATACCACTTCACGATCTTCTGTTCCATAGTAGTCGATCAATCCTTCCCTAGATTTGCGATATGGTGCATGGCCATCTCTTACACGTGTTTTGCGTGAACGCGACGACTTGAAAAAGCGGTGTTGCGTATCCTATCAGATACCACGAATAACGCTACGCCCTTTCTTCGCCATCGCTCGATTACCGGTATAATATCTCCGGAGCGCCCCAGCCGACCCAGAGTATCGACGTAAACCGCACTAATACTTCCTTTCTCAATGCTTTCCGTTAGCGTTCGCAAGCCTATTCGTCTTGCACCGAAGTCCCAGCCACCGGCGTCCGTATATATGTCAGCGGCGTTTACGTGTACGCCCTGCGATTCCGCCCCAGCCTGACATCTAGCTATCTGATCTTTTAGGTCCTGAGTCTCGCCGTCTTGCGCTCTGGCATAGATGGCGTTCATATTGGAGCCCCTCTCATCTACCAGCTATTTGCCAAGACCAGTCCTCAGAAGCCACTGAGTCCGATCCGTCTCCATCAACAGCCTTACCGGGAATTTCTTCTACTGTATTCATTATAACTCACATTCATAGGAGATTTCGCACTTTACAGTAGATAAATAGGTTTGTCCCTGTAATCTCCGTGCACTTGGCCAGGCAACCCATCTGAGTAGACACCAGTGCTTTGACGGCGTACCAGGCAAACCCCTGTGCAATACCCTGCCACATGTCCGCCACACGGCGAGTAAGAAAGGGAGTCTCCTGCATATGGCGAACGCCATAATCGTCAATCGTGCCCTCTCCAAGGTGAGCGCGGTCAGGTCGATGCTAGGGGGCACACGCTCTTCGTCCTCTTGAGTATAGACTAGTAGAGGAGGCCAAGAGATGAGTCGCGAAAGGGCCCAGCACAACGTCGACCGCCTGACCGCTAGCTTCGGCCACTATCTGGAGGTCTTCGAGATAAGGTGCCCGTTCAACGAGAAACAACTCCGATGGCACCTTGATACACTTGGGATGAGGTTCCGATTGGGCACTCCATCTGCCGCTATCGCTGACGAGCAATTCCTGAGGAGACTGTGGTATACGCTTGATGCTTGGGACATGAATGCTCATGGTACAAAGCTCCAGGATATGCCCACGTTCCGCGCGTCTCTTGCCAAAGCCTCAACACAATTGGATGGCCTACAAGGTCTGCGAATCGATGCGCCCAATTTGGACATCCAGGAAGTCCGCGAACGTGTGTGGTCTATTCTCGAAGGGTTGACCCTGGGCAGACAGGCATCCCCGCTGGTAGTTGGTTCAAAAGCCCTGCATCACATTCTTCCTAACCTTGTTGTCCCCGTCGACAATGCGTACACTAATGTCTTCTTCGACTGCAAGACTCAATTCTACAGCCGCCCACGAGCAGTGTGGCAGTATATGTTTAGGGCATTTGCGGAAATTGCGCGTACCGTTGACCCTGGAACATATGTGGGGCAAGGCTGGAACTCCTCACGTTCCAAGGTAATAGACAACGCAATTGTGGGGTTCGTGAAAGAGGAACTGTCCTGATGCACCTCCACTGCGTTCACGACAAACCTTCGCTAAGGTCTTAGCAAAAGGAAAAGGCCCGTATCAACGGGCCATCCCTTGCTGACTAGGTCTTAGCGCCTTTTAGTACCTGTCGTTCGAGCGGAAACCTCTGTTGCCATTCGGTCGCTGCTCACGCTCACGAGCCTCGTTCACTGTGAGTTGCCGCCCGTTCCACTCGCTGCCGTTGAGTGCATCGATGACCTTTTGCGCATCGGTGTCCTCAACCTCGACGAAGCCGAAGCCCCGTGACCGACCGGTATCCCTGTCTGTGATAACGCGCGCCGATACCACACTGGCATGCTGCGCTACCGCGCCGTTGAGCTGCTCGTCGGTGACGTCCCAGCTCAGGTTCCCAAAATAAATATTCTTGGTCATGTTGACCCTCCTTTTATCTGGCCGCATGTCACTCGGGGAGTCATAACCCCTTGGGTTCATGCGCCAAGTCAACAGAACCAAGAGCTAGATACCTCAAGATGAACTTACGACCACAAGTAATTATACCACACTTGCCTGTCGCGAATTGCCTTGCGTGTGAATCTTCCTGCCCTGGCGTTTTCGGTTAAATTGGTGTCGTGGCCCCTAGTTCTTGGTCAATAGGGATGCCTCCGCAGGCGTGACGTTCATGGTTATGATTCAGTCTCGCCCAGAACCACGGCTAAGGGCCAGAGTAATGTCGATTGTTCTGCTTGCAGCGTATGGAGCCTATCCGTTGTGGTTCGCTCTTTCGGGTTTGGTGTCGAACTTGTGGGGACCTAGGGGAGTAATGATGGTACTCGGAGCCGCGCTACCGCTGTTGGCTGGCAGCATTGCTTACTCATCCCGAGCGTTGCGTTCATTTGTTCTCAACCTGCGACCGGCAGGTGAGCGTAAACCGTGAAAACAGGCAGCACACTGGGCACATCCACGACGATAGCTTCCACTGAGAGAAGTGGTGAACTGCCCATGTTGCTCATCCACAAGCTGGTCAAACGTGACCGAAGGTATCCAGGGTCTCGATGGGCGGGGTCCAGGAGACCTGGGTAATTCGGTACTGTCACCGCACATCAACAAGCAGGGCAGGCAACTCGCCAGATGCCTGCCCTACTGAGTGTTATCCCTCTTCCTGCAGGTGCAACACGGTTGCGCTCCAGTCCAGAGCACCCAGTGATTTGTACTTGCGCATCAACTCCATGTGGATGTCGGATATCGGGAACAGTGCTGGTGGCCGGCGTTACCACATGTTTCTATGTACTCTTGCCTCGTTGAAGCGCTCAGGCTGCTCTTTCTGCTCGTTCGGTACACCGATAGCTATGAAACTGAGGGGTGTTACGTTCTCCGGTATATTGAGCATGCGCTTGAGGTCCGCGGCGCGCTTCTCATTAGGATACACTCCACACCAACATGTGCCGAGCCCCAGGCCGTGAGCGGCCAACAGGATATTCTGCGTGGACGCCGCACAGTCTTGCTGCCAGAAGCCCTCTGCCTTCATGAATGACTTGTTGCCACAGACGACTATCGCACAGGTCGCTTCTGCTGCCATTTTCGCGAACCCTAACACCGTGGGGACTGCATGCAGGACGGACAGGTCTTCGATGACGATAAACTCCCAGGGCTGCTGGTTGCCGGCCGATGGCGCGAGCATCGCACACTCCAGCATCGTCTTTACCTGTTCAGGCGTAGCCGGCTCGTTTGTGAACTTGCGGATACTACGCCGTGTCTTGAGGGCCTGAATCACTTCCATTGCATCCTCACCCTTTCTGGTTTGTCCAAGGAACCTTCAAAATGGCGCTGGGTTTTCCTTCCGTGGCGAAATAACAAAACGTCCTCCCCTACAGGTCGCGTTTTTGTTCCGCCCTATGCCAAGTGAGGCTAACGCTGCTGAGGGTCTGGAGTCAATACTTGTTACTACAAGTATTTCGACATATCGAAGGCTTGAGATATGGGCACGTAACTGGGAGTCCGTAGGAATAGACTGTCAACGGTGAACGGAATCGCACCAGGTGCTTCAGATCCTCAACGAACTCATTCCCATGTCGCGATCCCTCAGTATCATTCTCTCTTCTGCGCTCCAGGCTACTAACCTGCCTGTTTACGGGCATCGAGAGCGAGCAGGAGATCCCGGAGGGAAACTGAAGGTCCATGGCACAGAAGCGGTGCCGGATGCGGGAGGGCTAACATGGAGCTATTGCATGATATCGAGGACAGGATATGCCGGGTCGAATCGGACCTCCGCCTTCGGCCGGTGCTGGAGGCTGAGCCTGTCAGTGTATCGCTGGCAGACAGGATGCGATTCCTCTACGTGCCGGGCGTGAGTATTGCCGTGATGAACGGCGGGCGGATTGAGTGGGCGCGCGGCTATGGGTTGCGGGAAATGGGTAAGACAGCGGCAGTTGACGAGACTACGCTGTTCCAGGCAGCTTCCATCAGCAAGCCAGTGACGGCGGTGGCGGTCCTGAAGCTCGTCGACGACGGGCTCCTGGACCTGGACGAAGATGTCAACCACTATCTGAAGTCGTGGAAGGTGCCCCCGAATGGTTGCTGGCAGCCCCGCATCACGCTGCGGCAGCTTCTGAGCCATTCGGCCGGCGCCACTGTGGATGGTTTCCCTGGATATCGCAGGGGGCGGCCCGTCCCAGCCACCCAGGAGGTGCTTGACGGGCGCGGTCCTGCCAACACCCCTCCGGTCAGGATCAATCTCCTGCCGGGTGTGCAGCAGCGGTACTCGGGTGGCGGGACTACCATTGTTCAATTGCTCCTGGCCGATATCACGGGCATGCCCTTCCCGCGCCTGATGAGGGAAATAGTCCTTGACCCGATAGGAATGAAGCGCAGCACCTTCGAGCAACCGCTGCCACGTGTTCTCTGGCCAATTGCTGCATCGGGGCACAGGGGCCAGGATGGGGTGCAGGCGGGCAGGTGGCATGTATACCCAGAGATGGCCGCGGTAGGACTGTGGACCACTCCCAGCGACCTGCTACGCTTCGCGGCGGCTGTTCAGATGTCGGTCGCGGGTACTCCGGGGTCTATCCTGAGGGCAAACACTGCCAACCAGATGCTGACCCGCCAGGCCGGGGGATCCATGGGGCTCGGCTTCATGATAGACGGATCCGGAAGCTCCACCCGTTTCGGCCATACCGGGAGCAGCCACGGCTTCAGGAGTAACTTCCAGGCGCAGGCATTCCATGGTGGTGGTGTTGCTGTCATGATAAACTCGGATGCTCGATGGGAGTAACACTTGGCGGCAAAACGACAGCTAACGGAGAGGAAGGCAGCCCTCATTTTCGAGGCATTTGAACACGATGGCCTATCGCCCAAGAGTATGGATGAGATTAAAAACAGAATTCCGATGACTGTCAAGCACCTAAGGGTCTACCGCTCGGCGCTACTTGTGGTCAGGGACAACAACATTGCAGGTAAGCTGAGCGACGAGCAGTGGAAGATGGTCAAGTACACCAAGCATCGCACCGATAGCGTGACGCGCGCGATGCTGGGGAGAGTGGGCGAGTGGTACGCTCGCTGGGTGACGTCGAGGTCGAGTATCCGCCGCATTACGGAACTGCTCCCTCCCACATTGCACGTGGAAGCCCTGCTCAAGGCCAGAGACAGGCTAGCAGAGCAGGTTCTAGCTATCCCAGACCCTGAGGAACAGCTGTTGCGGGACAGGAAATCCGACCTTCTGGCGGTGGTTGGCGGTCGGGATGGATGGCTACCCTGGTGGCAGCTACCCCCTGGCGACATTACAGGCGAACCTGCATTCAAGTGGCTGCATGAGCACATGAGCGATGACCCGCACTGGGACGCGCTGAAGCTGCAGGCAAGTTCGGGCGGCACTGCTGAATCGGAGTGGTGGTCTGAGTACGGCCAGTACCGAAGCAATCTCCAGAGCATAGTCAGGCAGGTTCTTGAGGCCAGCAGAAACGCAGTAGATGAAGCCTGCGTCGCCCTCGGCAGTAGCTCAGCCCCCATGCTATTCCCGTCGTTCGCGGTGACGGCAGTCCGTGACGCCCTGCGCGTTCATCTCGGCCGAACCCCGTTGATGACTCCCAACTATGAGATGCCGAGCACGTCAGACCCGGAGGGCCGCACATCCTTCACGGTGTACTGCATGGGCGAGAAATTGGCCATGGGAGTCGCTGACGGAGTGGAGATGAGGTCTCAAATGGCGGCCTTCATAACAGACACCTATAAAGCCCTGCGGAAACGGCTCACGACTTCGCCTGATGTGAGGGGCATCGCTGAGCGGTGGCATGGACTTTTCGCGCGGGCCCGAGAGTTCGCGGCGTGGCTCAAGAGCCTTGGCGTTGAAGACTTCGAGCGAACAACCTGCTCTTTCTGTAGACCGGGTGACCGGTGAGGTCGAGGCGCTTATTCCTTGTCCTATCCGCAGAGATGTCCCTCCTCCCGCGTCACCGGTGGCATCGTCCAGAATGTGTCTGGGACGAGCCCCCATCCTCCACAGGACGCAAACCGTTTTCCCCCGACCTCAGATATGGGTCGACGTTTATGAGGGTCTTGTGGACGAGCAAGGCGGGCGGTTCACCAAGGAGCTCACACCTGGTCGCCGTGCACTAATGTGTCTCTGAATGCTATATGTACGTGCGAGGCTAGAGTTCTGTCCTGACTAATCATATCCTTTGCAGCGTTTTTGGATGCTGCGGTACTGGCGTCGGCTCTAAACACGACGAGTTCAGCGGGTAAACCGTTCGATATGTAGTATTGAAGCTGCTCCAGTCCTTTGGCAAGGGCAATACCGCAGCCAGCGCCTCCCCAGCACACCTTAAGTTCGATAATGAGTTCAACGTCCTCATCGGGTACCGCTTGTTCAATGATGTGAGCACCAGTCTTGAGTATGAGGATATCTGGTTTAACAAGAGCGTCCTTCCGTCGCCAGAAGTATTCAACGCGTATTCGTTCACCACTGTTGGCGACAATTGGTGGTTGAGGGCACTTGTCACCCTGTATGGTGAACTGTACACCGCCCGCATCCAACCTGGACCTGATACCCTGGTAAAGACGGAACTCGGCCTCCCGCTCAGAGGACACAAAATCGTAGGGGCGTTCGCTGAACTCAACCTGAGCTTCCTTGATTGCCTCCAGGAATGCGTCAATCGCCTTCATCATTGCACCCTCCCATTAGTTCGTGACCGGATATCGTCACAAGATTTCAATAGGTATAACTCCCGGTCCTGTCGAACAAAAGCACAGGCGTGTCAAGTTTGATTCTGTTGTGTCGCCTGAAGGGAAAAGGAGTTCTTCAATAAGCCATCCGCACTCGCGGGGTGCGGCGGCATAGTACTCACCGGCGAGGTCAAGGAGTATTTTACCAGTCTGAGGCATACCGCCTTGTCTTAAGATTCCGACGTTGAGGGCTTCCACATTGGTCAGGTGAACCCTCTGGCAGAGCGAGAGATGGTCGTTCAGGATGGTCGCTACATGAGCCACGATGACCGTGGACACGCGATATGAAGGAGGAATATTCGATGATACGTCGATTTCTGGGGCGTGGTTGGTACAGTCTTGTTGAAGGAGTTGGCTCGTCGCCTGGAAAAAGGCTTCACCACACTTTGGTCTTAGGGAAGTGAAGCATATGAGTCGCCACACGGTCTACTCCCGCATCGTCGAGGCTGTCAATAATGGCTTTCTCAATGAACCTTTCGGCATGGATGATTTCGGGGCAGCTTGTCCAGGACTCGGAGCGGGCACCTACAAAGCCTTCCTATACAAACATAGGAAAGGCAACCCCGGCGGCAATTCCGAACTCTTCGAGCAGGTAGCACCAGGCAGATTCAAACTCATGCGGCCAGTCAAATATGGACTATAAAAAGTCGGCTCACGAGATAGTGTCCACAGTGGTGAGCACACGAGTAGTTCGAGGTCTCCCAAAACCCAAGGCGACGGATACGTTGCCTGACCTACTGCGGCCTAACCTCAACGTCGTCTTCAGCGGTGTAGCGGCAGGCACTGTTTCCGCAACGCGGAAAGCCTACTACGCTCACCCTCAAAACCGGTTCTGGTCGATTCTCCACGAATCCGGCTTGACGTCCAGGCAGTTATGTCCCGAGGAGTATCCCCTCCTCCTCGGCTTCGGTATTGGGCTCACTGACCTTGCCAAGTCTGCGGTGGGAATGGATAATAGCGTGCCTGATTCCCGGCTTGATGTGGGTAGTTTCCGCCGCCGAATTGCTGAATATCAGCCTCTGATTGTGGCCTTCAACGGGAAGCGGGCCGCAGGAGCATTTGCATCTCGGGATGTCGACCACGGTGTTATGTCCGAGTGTATAGGGCCCACTATTCTCTTCTGTCTCCCGTCGACGTCACCAGCGGCCTCTAGATGGTGGGATGAAAGACACTGGGTTGAGCTCACAAAGCTCGTAGAAGGACTGACTAATAAACTCTGATGAACCGCGTTCATATGGCCTGGACGAGCCCCCGTCCCCCAGGACACGCAAACCCTCCTCCCTGCGACCTCCGATATGGGCCGACGTTGATGAGGGGCTTGTGGACGAGCATGGTGGGCGGTTCACCAGAAATGTAGGGTCAAAGCTCAGGGTGACCGCCTTCACACAGTCATCTTGTGGCACCGGTGATACCGAACAGGACGTACCTTCTTGGGGATTTTCTCGTAAGGACGATGGCGACTCCCCGTAGCCGTATGCGCTTGGCAAGGGAATCGCCGGCTCGGGCCGTGTGCCAGATTCGTTCCGCCTTGCGGACGGTTTCACGGGAGCCCAAGCTGATAGCAGCCGCGCCTCTTGCTCGTGTCTCCCCGTTCGACCCCACGCAAACATTTGTGGGGGGTCGCCACAGAGTCGTCTTGCGCCACCGGTGATATCGGCCAGGATGTGTCAAGGACGAGCCCCCATCCTCCACCCGACGAAAACCATCCTCCCCCCGACCTCTGGCATGGGTCGACGTAGGTGAAGGTCGCAGAGACGAGCATGTCGGGCGACCCATCAAGACTCCACTGCGAATGACGTGAACTGGTACCTCACGGGGATGGGCGCAGGGAAACGCATTCCGCCCCTAATCTGTGGCCCATCCATTTGAATGCCGGGTCGACCAGATGGTCATGAGCGTCAGGCAGCAGCGTTAGCCGACCGGTTCCCTGGAATATCTCATGGTCAGTCTCTTGAGGGTACCGTCGGCCGAAGAAAGGCATCCATACACACTGGGCTTGAGCCATGTTCCTTAGCTTGGGAATATACACAACAAGGCCATGTACTGCGTCTGGTATCGTCATGATGCCCACGCCTATCGCCTCGGCCTGTGATTGAGCGTCAAGTTTCCGTGCAATGCCCGGTAGCGT
>Ga0315277_10008353_pt1 | contig 13325 bp, 10 predicted proteins | sample YL17G05_15_MG_FD_203695 | JGI IMG/M metagenome (GOLD analysis project Ga0315277, IMG submission 203695) | Sediment microbial communities from Yellowstone Lake, YNP, Wyoming, USA - YL17G05_15 | ecosystem: Environmental > Aquatic > Freshwater > Lake > Sediment | place: USA: Wyoming | collected...
GGAAACGCTCCGCCAACATGGCAAAGTGGGCCTCGTGGCCAACCCGATAGCGGTCGGGGATTCGAACGTGGATTCGCTCGCCCTGATCCTCCACAGCGACGCCGGGATAAGCCGCCTGAAGCGCTTTGATCTTGCGTTGCACAGCCCGCAGCACTTCGGTCTTGTCTTCGTTACGATTAGGAATGACAGAAAGCTCGGGGAGATAGTTTTCTGTCTTTCCCTGTCGCACTTCCACGCACGATCTGCTTCCTCGGATCATGCCCGTTTCGGTGTCTCCTTCGCCGGGTTCCGCTTCATAGCGCCAGATCACATCGAGTCTCGTGTGGATGCCTCGAATCGTATAATTGACGGTGTTGTTGCAATAGTATTCCAGGCGATCATTTTTCACGCGCGGTTTGAGGTATTCGGGAAAGTCGGGCTCGCCGGTCACGCGCTGAAATTCGGCCTTGGTCAGGACCGTCGGCCAGTGAGCAGCGGCGACCATCTGAACATCCGTCCGCCAATCTATGGCCTGCTCGGGGAAGGCCATCCACATGACGAGATCGGCGAGGTGAGTGCCGAGATCGGATAGGCCCTCGCCCTGTTGCTCGGTGTCGAAGAACCAGGGTGGACGCATGTTGGGCACTCCCGCGACCAGTTTCATCAGATAGTGAACACTTTGCAGGTGGATTGCGGGTGCATCGGGCGAACCGGGCACAAGCGAGCCGAAAAGATCCGGATCGCCGATCAATTCCCTGTGCAAAATGTCCTTGATCTCGAAGCGCTGCGTCATGCCGTCGAATGCCACCACGCCCTTTTTCTCGGCGGCATTCAACACATCCTCAACCTTCGACAGGTCGGCGCTGTCGAGAATCCAAGGCTTGTCTCCCAGAACGTGCAGTCCGTTCTCAACGCAGGCCCGAATCATCTCGATCTTGCCGCGCCCGCGGCCCGAAAGAATCACGGCGTTGCCACGGCGCTCTTGCAGCATCCGGTCGAGAAAATCCGGACCGGCGTAGATTTCCAGTTCCCAGCGGGTGGGATTCTCTTTGCGCCGGTTGAAAACGGCCATGCGGTTGAGATGGGCGATCAGCTCCGGCCCCAACGGCGCATAGATGCTTGCGCGCCTGGAAACGCCGGGAAGCATCTCCTTGTGAAACAGCGCGGCATGGAAATGCTCGGGGGCAAGCGTGATCAATCTGACCTCGCCTGCCGCGGCCTCACCGGCCTGGCTGCTCCAATCCCCGCGGGCGAGAAGAACACAGAACAGAACCAGTGAGGAGAGATATCTGCGAAGCATGCGTTGTCCTCTCAGGCCTTTGCCAGTTCGGCGGCGTGTTTGTGGATCTTCCCAATCGCCTCGGCGATATGGTCCATATCGCTGCGCGGGCCGAGCAGCATGTTCTGCGTAAACCAGACCGCCTCGGTACACAGTTGGTCATTTTGGAAGCAGTTGTTGCGCTCTTCCCAGCGGGCGATTCGCTCCGGCGAAAAAATGGCTTTGAACCCGCGCGAATGGAGCGTGTTCTTGATGAACGCGTCTTTGTTCATCGGTCCATAGCCGCTGGAACCCGGAATGCCTTCGGCCGACAACGCCTTCAGGAACGTCGCCCGCGGCAGGTTGGCGAACTGTTCCTGCTTATATCGGAACATGTAAAGGTGATAGGCATTCCGCGTGCAACCTTCATACATGCGGGCCGGCAGGATTCCGGGAATCTCGCGCAACATGCCGGTCAGATACTGCGCGTTCTGCTCGCGGGTCTCTGATTGTTTTTGGAGGCGTGTCATCTGCGCCAGCAACAGGGCGCCCTGGAATTCCGTCATCCTCAGGTTGAGCCCGTGGGCGGCATAGGTGAAATTGTAGCCGCTGACCTTTCGGCCGCGGCCATTGTTGTGGAACGCATAGCATCTCTCGATGAGCTCCTCGTTGTTGCTAATGACGGCGCCGCCCTCGCCGGAGTTCAAGTTCTTGGTCGCCTGGAAGCTGAAGCAGCCGGTGTTGCCCCACGTTCCCGCCTTGCGGCCACGCCACTCGGCCAGATGCGACTGACAAGTGTCTTCGACTACCGGGAGATTTCGCTTCTTGGCGACAGCGAGAACGGCATCGAGATTCACCACCGAGCCGCCGAGATGAACGGGCATGATCGCCTTGGTGCGGTCGGTGACGGCCTCCTCAATCTTGCGGGCATCAATCTGAAACGTCTCGGGGTCGGTGTCCACAAAGACGGGCAGCGCATTGAGCGCGAGGATCACGTTCACGCAAGCGACAAACGTGTAGGGCGGCAAAATGACTTCATCGCCCGCTTGCACTCCCAAGGCTGCCAGCGACGTGAGAAGGGCGCTCGTGCCGCCGTTTGTGGCCAGACAGAACTTCGCGCCCGTCAGCTTCGCGTACTCGTCCTCGAATTGCGCCACGTACTTTCCGACGCGGTTCCATTTGCCGCTGCGGATCGCGTCCGCCAGCGCCTCTTCTTCGGTCTTGTCCCACACCGGCCACGAGGGAAACGGTTTCGTGCGCACCGGCTTTCCGCCCGGAAGCACTGGCTTGGCAGCAGCGCCGTGAGCGCCCTTGAATCTCAGTCCAACGCCGGCCGCTGTGGCGGCCGCGATAAAACCACGGCGAGAGAGTTTCTTACTCATGTCCGTTCTCCTTCTCCCTTGGCCTTTGCTTCAACTCCTTACAATTTATCTGCGATTGGCTGGCACTGCAAGCGTGTTCTAGTGGCCCGTCACATGATGCTTGACGGAACCAAGTTCAATCCTCTGCGTCATTGCGAGCCGCCATGGACGGCGACAGGGCAATCGCGTGGTTCGTGTGACGGCGGGAGAGATTGCTTCGTCGCGAAAAACCGCTCCTCGCAATGACGGCGGTGGATAATAATCCACGACCGCCTCGCCCGCCATGGCAATGAACGTCGTTTTGTTTTGACGGGCGTCACGCCCCTACGCTACCAGCTGGTGTGGGGATTGGGGAAATGTCAAAATGAAGAACCACTCAAGCCGGATGGGAATGCGCGGTTTAGGCGGACATGCATTTCTCTTTGTCCTCATTATAGGGGCTGGGTCAGTGGTCTGGGCGGGCGAGCCGACCGCGCCGGATTACCCGGATCATTCGCAGCTGTTCGTCTATCGCGACGAAGCCGGTCGCGAGCATCCCGTCCGTACACCTCAAGATTGGGCAATACGGCGTCGCCATATCCTGGCCAACATGCAAAAAGCCATGGGGCTGTTGCCCGAACGCACGAATCTCGTTCCACTCGATGTGCAAGTGACTGAGCGGTTCGAAGGCGACGGATTCACGCGCCTGACGCTTTCGTTTGCAGTCGAAGAGGGCGATCGCGTGCCCGCTTTTCTTTTTCTGCCCGCTGGACTCAAGAAAGGCGTGCGAACGGCGGCAATGCTGGCGCTGCACCCGACTTCTCCGCTTGGCAAAAAAATATCGGCGGGTTGGGGCGAAGAGCCAAACCGCAACTACGGTCTGGAGCTGGCGCAACGCGGCTATGTGGTGCTTGTGCCCGATTATCCTTCGTTCGGCGATTACAAGTACGATTTTGATGCCGACCGCTATGTATCGGGCACGATGAAAGGGATTTTCAACCACATGCGATGCGTTGACCTGCTGCAATCGCGCCCGGAAGTGGACCCGCAGCGGATCGGCGTCATCGGCCATTCGTTGGGCGGCCACAATGCGATGTTCGTCGGCGTCTTTGACGAACGGTTGCAGGTGATTGTGTCGAGCTGCGGCTGGACGCCGTTCCACGACTACTACAAGGGCAACATTGCCGGTTGGACGAGCGCTCGCTATATGCCCCGGTTGCGCGACGTCTATGGTCTCGATCCCAACCGCGTTCCGTTTGATTTTTATGAAGTCATCGCGGCGCTGGCCCCGCGGCCCTTTTTTTCCAATTCACCTTTGCGCGATGACAATTTCGATGTGGGCGGCGTCAAGAAGGCAATTGCGGTGGCATTGCCTATTTTCAAATTGTTGGGCGCGGAGGACAACCTTCAGATGCGCCATCCCGACTGCGAGCACGACTTCCCGCCGGACATTCGCCGCGAGGCCTATGAGTTCATGGACAAGATACTTGGTCACACGCCTGCCAAGCCTCTGTCTGAAAAAGCGACCGGAACAGGCGGCGAGCGATCAAGAGCTGAACATGGCTTTGCCGAGGCTGGAGTTGAAAGGTTTCCGAAAACGACAATCGCTCAGATTCCTGTTTACATTCCCGCTGCGAAACGGTGACAATGATCCCAGTTATTGCTCCAAGGGAGTCGTTGCTGTGAAGACCGAGATCGAAACCCGAGATGACCCTGTTCTGGCCAAAATCGTGCGGGAGCTGATCGAGGCCTACGAACCGTTGCGCGTCTATTTGTTTGGTTCCGTGGCCCGAGGGGATGGCAGCCGGGACAGCGATTACGACCTCATGGTGGTGGTACCCGACGATGCGCGGCCGGAACGTCTCCGAAGCCGACTGGCCTACGAACGGTTATGGGGAACCGGCGCGGCCGCGGACGTTTTGGTCTGGACGCGCGAAGCCTTCGATAGCCGTCTTCACCTTCGGGCATCGCTGCCGGCAACGATCCAGCGCGAGGGGAGACTCTTGTATGCAGCGTGACCCGCAGCGAGTGGCGGACACCAAGGCGTGGCTGGCCAAAGCGGTCGTGGACCAGCGGGCCGCCAAGATCGAACGCTTCGCCGAGCCGCCTCTCACGGCTGACATCGTCTTTCACGCCCAGCAACTGGTTGAAAAATCGCTCAAGGCGTTTCTCACTTGGCACGACCAGCCTTTCCGCAAAACGCACAGCCTCATCGAACTCGGCGGGCAATGTGCCATGATCTCTCCTGACCTCGAGGCTCTGCTGCGGCGCGCCGCGCCCTTAACGGAATACGCTTGGAAGTTCCGCTATCCCGGCGAGCCGGAAGATCCCCCACTTGCCGAAGCCGACGAGGCCATCGCTCTGGCGTCTGCGGTTTACGAGGCAATCTGCGCTCACCTATCCGAGGATATGCGGCCGTAGGCAAAGTCAGAATCGCGGGTCGCCTCATGACCGCCGTCATGGACCGTCTCAGACAGTGAGAAAGACCAGTCGTAGGGAATCTGCCTCAGCATGATTTGAGGCTGTCATTATTCTCGGCTCGCGCTTTTCACATTCCGACGCGAATCGTGGCGAGGTAGATGCTCGTTTTGCCCTCGTGGGAAGAATAGTAGCTCATCCGGAGAAGTCCGTCGTGCCAGACCATCCCCGGGTAGCTGCAATCGCCTCCGCTGGGCAACGTCAGAACCGGCTCGTACGTTTCAGGACCGAACCTTGCCAGAACAGTCTTGGCCCCACCGGGATAGCTTCGACTTGCGGCCCAGAAGCTCCCATCGGGCAGCTGAATGAAATTCGGGCCGCCCAGACGGTGGTTGGTTTCGTGCCATTTCCAGGATTTGTAAGGTGGGCTGCTCGCGCCGATCCAGCCGTTGGCGTTCCCCCCTTCGCGGCGAACCAGCGCGATTACCTCTCCATTGTCGCGGAACCGCAGCGTCGTTTCGTTTGGGCGATCGGGCACGTCGAGTTTGGCGATTTCTTCATAGTTCACACCGTCGCGGCTGACAACAAGCCGCAGCAACCAATCCTTGTTTCTGCTTTCGTCGGCGGGCGCGTTGTAGGAAACGCCGTAGGCGCGGCCGTCGTGCCAGGTCACTCGCCAGAGCCATTCGCCTTCGGACAAGATTCGCTGCGTGGCCGTCCACTGTCGCCCATCGCCGGAAAATGCCGCTCGCGGCTGTCGCCCCACGAGCTTGCCGCCCCGATAGACCGATCCTCCGGCGAGGATCATCAATTGGCCGTCGGGCGTCGCTGACAGTTTCGGGTCTCGAAGATCTATGCCTTCTTCGGACAAGAGCGCCGCCGATCCCCACGTCTCCCCATCGTTTGAAACCAGTACGCGTAGCTTGCCGTCGCCTTTCACATGCCCCTCCGCCTCGCGGAAGGTGCAATACCACTTCCCTTGAAAGCGGATCAGATCGGTAAAGGCGTTATGGGCGCCCTGGCCCCAAATCTTCTTCACCGATACGATCTCGGCAGATCCGCTCGATGCTTGCGTCGTGGCGGCCTCGGGCCAGATCCAGACCAGCCCGCTTACACAAAACAGCCATACCAACCACCACGCCCTTACACCACCGTGCGAATCGAACAGTGAATAGCGATCCATGACATTCCTCCGGTCTTTTCAGTTCGGTTCCAAGAAGCCCTAAAAGAATGAACCGCAGAGGTCGCAGCGCTGCGGAGCCGCAACCAAATCCAAAAAACACTTCTCGGGTTCGGAGTCCAGACTTTCAGTCTGACTTTTTCATTGCTTGTTCCGATTGGGGCGGTCTTCACAAAAGGAAAACGGTTGAAAGAAACAAAGAGTCAGACTGAAAGTCTGGACTCCAAACCTACGGTTGAAAGAAACAAAGAGTCAGACTGAAAGTCTGGACTCCGAACCTCGAAAACCTCTCTCAAAGAACAAGAAATCGTGTAATAGCAGTGCAGAGAAACGGCAAAGATCATTTGGGGGAAAGAGCCGAGCCGTCTTTTTCTCCGCGTTTCTCAGCGCCCTCTGCGGTCAATATCATTATTTCAGAGACTCCAAGATACTCCCATCAGTACTTCCCGTATTCCAGCGCGGCGGCGATGAAGCGCAAATAGTTTTCTTCCGTTTTCTTCGCCAGGGGAGAATGAATCGGCGCCGCCGTGGGCATGATCACGTAACCGCCGCCCTTCTTGGCGGAATCCATACATTCTTTCACGGCCTTCTCCACTTCGGCCGCCGTGCCGTGTTCGAGCAATTTGAGCTGGAGATTGCCAAAGAGGCACATCCTCTCACCGATGCGTTTTTTCACTTCGCCGAGGGCAATGTCTCCATCGGGAGGCCCTTCACAGGGATCAATGCCATCCGCACTCGTCTCAAGAATCATATCGAGAAGCTGTCCGATTTTGCCGTGACAGTGAAACCTGACTCTGGCTCCTTTGGAATGAATCAAATCCACCATTTCCGAAACATAGGGAACAACGAACCTTTTGAAGAAGTCGGGAGGCAGAAACGGCGGCGTCGCATATTCGGGGCCGCAAATCCGATACAGATCTACCACATTGACCGCCAGCAGTCGCCGCAAGTTCTCCATCACGCGCTCGTGCATGGCGGCGACCGTTCGGGCGAAGTGATCGGTCTCCGTTTTCGCCCACACGACATAGTCCCCGAAACTCATCAGATCGGCCGCAAGCCACAACGGATCGGCCAACGATGCCATGATGATTCCATGGTCTCCGACTTCGTCTTTGATCCGGCCATAGTCCGAGACGTCGTATTCGAGCGGCTCGAAGGGAACCGAGAGCGCCGCGTTCACATCCTCAAGGCTCTTGCACCAGTGTTCGGTCTGCCATGTGGTGTGCACGCCGGCGATGACCTTGGCAGTTTGAGTAAGGGCCCCTTTGCAGGTATGTAATGTCCGCTTTTGAATTGTGACGTTCTCTTTCCGGTATTCCTGCGCTTCCATTTCGACGGCGAAAGATGAGGCCAGGAATGTGGCATTGGAACCTGGATCCCACATGCAAATGCAATCGGCCTTTTCGCGGATGGCTTCCATCAGACGGGCATAGGAAGGATCGTTATTCTCGAACGCTTTGCTGTTGTAGCCGACAAGTTCGTAGGTGGAGATGGGAACCCTGTCGGGAATCCGGCGACTGAGTGCAGCGAGGATTCTTTCTCGCGAGTTCATGCCTAAATCCCATTCCTCTTGATCCACACTTCAGATGAGGCGATGGGTCTGTCAAATGAAACGAGCGATTGACGCCGAGGCGACTGTTCATCAAAGTACTCGTGAACGACAACTTTCGAAGACGGGGTTCGAACCATGAGAAGAGATCAAGTCACGCAATGCGCGGTCGTCTTTCTGTCACTCTGTGTTGCAGCAGCGCGCTCTTTTGGAGAAGAGGCCGCCCAGGCAATCGCTGTCATTCCCAGGCCGATGAAGATGGAACAACGCGACGGTTCGTTCGTCGTGACGGCAACAACCCGGATTCTCGTCGAGAGGAATTCGACGGATGTTGCGGCTGTGGGAAAGTACCTGGCCAACATGCTCGACCGCGCAACGGGCTATCCAATCAGTATGTCCGACAGCGATGAGGTCAACGCGGTCAAAGGTGCGATTCTTCTGACCCGTCGCGGCGCCAAACCGGATTTGAGCAATGAGGGGTACGAACTGACGATCGTCCCCGACTCGATTGTCGTCCGCGCCCCCAAAACGGCCGGACTGTTCTACGGCGTGCAGACCTTGCGCCAGTTGCTCCCGCCCGCGATCGAGAGGCCGTCGTCCGCCACGCAAAAGGTCGCATGGACGGTACCGTGCGCGCAGATCGAGGATCGGCCGCGTTTCGAATGGCGCGGGCTGCTGGTGGATTCCGCGCGCCACTTCTTTCCCAAAGAATCCCTGAAGAGATTCATAGACCTGATGGCCCTCTACAAGTTCAACACGTTGCAAATACACTTCACCGATGACCAGAGCTGGACGCTTCAGATAGACGCCTGTCCCAAGCTGACCGAAGTCGGCGCGCGGGGCGGTCCCTTTGCGATCAACGGGACGTGGCTCGGCGTGGGGAAAGGCATCGGCTCCGGCCGCTGCCACACCAAGGACGATGTGCGGGAAATCGTGCAATACGCCGCGGACCGCCAGATCACCCTTGTTCCCGAAATCGAGATGCCCGCCCACGCCGCTTCCTGGTTGGCGGCTTATCCCGAATTGCTGTGCACCAGTTCTTCGAAATTTCCCGCGCCCGAAGTCGGCACACATGGCGATGACACCAAGCGGGTGGTCTGGAGCGCGTATAGAGAACTCTGCCTTGGTAATGAAGCCACTTATCAGATGGCGGAGAAAATCCTTGCCGAACTTTCAGAAATGTTTCCCGGCCCCTATATTCATATCGGCGGCGACGAGGCCTCGAAATTCGGCTGGAAGCACTGCGATTTGTGTCAGGCCAAGATGAAAGCCGAAGGTCTGAAAGACGAGAGAGAGCTGCAAAGCTACTTCATCAAGCGCGTGGGCAAGTTCATCGAAAGCCGGGGACGCATGTTTGTCGGCTGGGACGAGATCATGGAAGGCGGCCTGGCTCCCAACGCCATCGTCATGTCGTGGAGAGGCGTGGCGCCGGGCCAGGCAGCGGTGAAGGCCGGCCATACGGTTGTCTTCTCACCGACGAGCCATTGCTATTTCGATTATACGTATGAAAATATCCCCACTGAGAAGGTTTATTCCTTTGAACCGCTCGAAACCCTGGGTCCCGAAGAGGCAAAACACGTCAAGGGCGTGCAGGGCAATCTCTGGAGCGAGTGGATTCCTGATTTGAACCGGCTGGAATACATGGGGTTCCCGCGAGCGTGCGCGTTGGCCGAGGTCGCCTGGTCCGCAGGGGAAGGGCGCAACTGGCAGGATTTTCGCGGACGCCTGAAGGTTCACTTCGCTCGACTGGATGCGCTGAACGTCAACTACTGTCGCGAAACCGTCCCGAACGCGGATCGAAAAGCTCCGAAGCAATAGAGATGGGAAAAAATGGATGAGTCCACGGCCGTCCTGAGATCTCGGTTCCGAGAGCGATTCGGTTGCGAGCCGGCGGTGCTCGTGCGCGCGCCCGGGCGTGTCAATCTCATCGGCGAACACACCGACTATAATGGCCTTCCTGTGCTGCCCTTTGCCATTGGCCAGGCGCACCGTCTGGCGGCAGCCGAGGGCGAAAAACCGCTCATCGAGATTGCAAACGACGACGCGCAGTATGCCCCAAGGACCATAGCGCTGGACGATCTGGGTGTATTCTCGCGGGCGGGCAAATGGGACAACTATCTGCGCGCGGCACTCCTGGGGCTGATGGATGCGGGGCTGCTTGGGCGCGATCGTCCGGCGCGCGGGCTGCGCATTCTGGTTTCGAGCGACCTTCCGGCGGGCGTGGGTCTGAGTTCATCTTCGGCGCTCGTCGTCGGATTTGCGCTGGCCGCACTTCACCTTTATCGAATCAAGTTCGACCGACTCCATCTGGCCGAAGTGCTTGCCGAGGCCGAGCATTACGTGGGCACCCGCGGCGGCGGCATGGACCAGACCGTTTGCCTGTGGGGACAAGAGGGCCATGTGTTGCGGATCAACTTCTTCCCCCTCGAAGTCGAGCCGATTTCATTTGGAAGGACAGGTTGCCAACCTGTTCCGCTTATTTTTCTGAGCGACAGCGGCGTGCGAGTGGAAAAATCCGGTGCGGGATTGGCGCGATACAATCTCCGGCCGGCCGAATGTCAGGTGGCGTTAAAAGTGTTCAAAGGGTGGCACGGGCATCCTGCCCGTGAAAAGTCATGGGCAAAAGATCCATCCCACTGGGGCGATCTGGTCAAGCCGCCGCTGGCCCTGTCGCACGAGACGGTTCTGCGCATGATCCGCGAAGCGCTCGACCGGCCAAGCTACTCCATGGCAGACGTGGGCCAGCTGCTTGGGACACGGGAAGCCGAGAGAGACAGTTTGGCAATTCATCCTGCTTTCAAGTTGCGGCAGCGCATCGAGCATGTCATCGCCGAAGCGCGTCGCGTTGACCAGGCTGTTGAGGCATTGCGCCAAGCCAACTGGCCGCGCTTGGCCGAGCTGATCGCCGCCTCCCATGCCTCGTGCCGCGATCTCTATGAGATCAGTTGTCCCGAACTCGAGCGTTTGGTTGCGGCGGCAAGCGAGGCCGGCGCTCTCGCGTCGCGGCTTACGGGCGCGGGATTCGGCGGATGCGTGCTCCACCTGGTTCGCCGCACCGACGCCGATCGCTTCGAGAGCGCGATGAAGCGACAACTCGGCGAATCCCTGAAGATGTGGAGGGTCGCCCCATCCCCCGGCGCGGAGGTATTGTAAAAGACGCTTGCAGCGGCCACAGCGAGCGCCTATCTTGGCTGATGCGGATTTTCTGGCATCAGCAGTGGCGGGTCACCCTGGCTTTTGTGGCTGAGAAGTTCGTAGTCCCTTCTTTAGGAGGCCGCCTTTTGCGAGCGAATGACCCACTGAAGTGGGAACCACAAACGCCGTTGCCAATGCCCCAAGGAACTTTTTACGCGCGCCGCTAGAATTTCGTTCGCGTTCACGGGCACGTTCACGGGACAGAACAAGAGGAGACAAAACAGATGCAGCTGACGCAATTGGACTGGATCATCCTGATCGGATCGCTGGTGTTTTGCTTTATTGTCTCGGTCATCTACACGCGGCGCGCCAGCAAAGGCACGGCCGAATTCTTCGTCTCGGGGCGCTCCATGCCCTGGTGGCTGTTGGGCACCTCGATGGTGGCAACGACCTTCAGCACCGACACGCCCAATCTGGTGACCAATCTCGTCCGCGACAAGGGAGTGGCCGACAACTGGGAATGGTGGGCGTTTCTGCTCACCGGAATGTTGACGGTCTTCTTCTATGCCCGCTTGTGGAGACGGTCGGGAGTCCTGACCGACCTGGAGTTCTACGAGATTCGCTATTCCGGCAAGTCGGCCGCCTTGGTGCGGGGATTTCGCGCGATCTATCTGGGATTGTTCTTTAACTGCTTCATCATGGCATCGGTCACGTTGGCCGCCGTCAAAATCGGTGGTATCATGTTCGGCTGGACGCGCAATGAGATCGTGTTTTTCTGCGCGATCCTGGCGGTGGCCTATTCCATCCTGTCGGGCTTGTGGGGAGTGGTCGTCACCGACCTGGTTCAATTCATCATTGCGATGACGGGGTCTTTTGCCGCCGCCTATTACGCCGTCAGGCATGTGGGAGGGCTTTCGAGTCTGTTCGCCCAAGTGAGCCAGGCGAACCCTCACGCTTTGAATCTCGTGCCCGACTTCGGCAACTGGGAACTGACACTTTCCATTTTCATTATCCCGCTGACCATCCAGTGGTGGTCGGTCTGGTACCCCGGCGCGGAACCCGGCGGCGGCAGCTATATCGCCCAACGCGTGCTGGCGGCCAAAGATGAGAAACACGCCATGGGGGCGACGCTGTGGTTCAATGTCGCCCACTATGCCTTGCGTCCCTGGCCTTGGATTTTGGTAGCCCTGGCTTCGCTGGTGGTCTATCCGAGTCTGGACGACATCCGGGTGGCTTTTCCGCACGTTAGGGCTGATCTGATCGGACACGACAGCGCCTATTCGGCCATGCTCCAGTTTCTGCCCGCCGGCTTCATGGGAATCATGGTCGCATCCATTGCGGCCGCCTATTTCTCGACCATCGAGACGCATCTCAATTGGGGCGCTTCGTATCTCGTCAACGATTTCTATCGGCGCTTCATCCGCCCGGAAGCTACCGAGCGGCATCTGGTGGCTGTCTCCCGAATCGCCATCGCGTTGCTGATGTGTGTCGCCGCCGCCATGGTGTATGCCCTCGAAACCGCCAAGGACAGTTTCCTGCTGATGCTCAAGATCGGCGCCGGAACCGGTCTGATCTATCTGCTGCGCTGGTTCTGGTGGCGGGTGAATGCGTGGAGCGAAATTGCGGCGATGATCAGTTCATTTCTCGTGGCGGGCCCACTGTTTGCCGCCGAAAAGCTGTTCAAAGCCGGCAAGATCGCCGTGGATATTCCCGCCTACTTGTCGGCCCAAACGTCTGCCCTATTGCATATTCCCGTTCTGTCGAACGACACATTTTCGCTCGTAGCGACTGTGGTCATTACCACGGTTGTGTGGGTGGCGGCGACCTATCTGACCAAGCCGGCGAACAAAGAAGCGCTCCTGAGGTTCTATCGCTTGGTGCGGCCCTTCGGGCCGGGCTGGGCCGCGATCCGCAAGGAAGCGGGCGTCGGCCCGTCGCCCGACAGTTTGCCCCACTGTCTGTTGGGATGGATTCTGGGCTGCCTTCTGGTCTATTCGGCGTTGTTTGGGACAGGGAGCTTTCTCTACGGCAAGACGGCGCAGGGAATCGTCTGGCTGATTGCGTTCCTCATCAGCGCCGCGGGTCTGGCCTGGCTGCTGCCGAAGATTTTTGGCAAAGCGGAAGACAAGAGGGTGGGTCTCCCGAAAACGGGAAACGCACCCTGATGAGAAAGTTCTTGACGCAAAAACCCGCCCGCCGCGAAATGTCCGGTGAAGTCCGACAAAGAGGTTGTTCGGAGTTCCGCCATCAGACGGGGCGGAGGTCGCGATCATGCGCAGGTGCCGAGAAAGCGATGACAGAAGTTCGGAGTCCCCGCTTCAGCGGGAGCCTTCCTGCCGCCTAATGGTCATCAACTATTTGACTGGACGAATCTATGGTTTCTGATCCTGTAAGGATGGTTGATAGTAGCCCAGTGATTCATCGCTGGGAAGACGAGTCGGAAAACCGGCAAGTCCCGTCGGGACG
>Ga0315277_10008355_pt1 | contig 13323 bp, 8 predicted proteins | sample YL17G05_15_MG_FD_203695 | JGI IMG/M metagenome (GOLD analysis project Ga0315277, IMG submission 203695) | Sediment microbial communities from Yellowstone Lake, YNP, Wyoming, USA - YL17G05_15 | ecosystem: Environmental > Aquatic > Freshwater > Lake > Sediment | place: USA: Wyoming | collected...
CTGCCCGTCGGCGGCCTCAAGGAGAAGATGCTGACCGCCTATCGGGCCGGGCTGAAGGTCGTCATCATTCCAGAGCGCAACAAGAAGGACCTGGTAGAGATTCCGCAGAGTGTGAAGCGCGGCCTGAGCATTGTGCTGGTCAAGCAGATGGACGACGTGCTCGACCAGGCGCTGCTTCCATCCACAGCCCCGGCCCGCCGCCACCGCTCCAGAAACACCGTGGGTTCGTAGTGGCGACTTCTGAGACCCTAAAGGTGGCGATAGGAATCGCTTGGAAACCTTTAGGGTCTCGATTAGTCGTTACTACGAGCGGTCAGAATGCGGAGGCGTAGAGAAAGCCGGCCAGGCTATCCGCACCGGAGGTCGCACCGTGGGCCATGATGTCTTGCACCGCCGTGAACAGGCGGTGCTGGGACGCGATCCTGGCACCGCCGTGAACAGGCGGTGCTGGGACGTGATCCCCTACTCCTTCACTCAGCGCCTCCAGTAGCCCGTGCCACGACGCGTTGCATTCCCCGCGGGCCGCTGCCCGCAGGAAAGCGGCGGAGAGCACCGTGGTGCGGGGGATGGCCGCTTCGACCAGCGCACGGCAGAACGGGGCGGGAGCAGGGTGGGCCAGCCAGGCCCACAGCATGGTGCCGGTGAGAAAGTCGTCGCCGGCGGGGGTCAGCCCGCTCCCCAGGCCCGCCAGCCCCAGCGCCCCCTCGTGCAGTCGCTCCACTCTTCCCCCCCACCCCTCCCGCAGGATCTCTGCCGCCCGCCATGCTGCGGCAAGCGTGGCCCCAGCGAGTGACGGACGTCCCACTTCAGTGGGGACCTCCCGGCTGAAGCCGGGCCTCCGGCCGTCCCCGGTGCCAGCAAGCAGGCTGCCGGAATGCGACGGACGCCCCACTTCAGTGGGGACCTCCCGGCTGAAGCCGGGCCTCCGGCCATCGCCAGTGCCAGCGAGCAGGCTGCCGGAATGTGACGGACGCCCCACTTCAGTGGGGATCTCCCGGCTGAAGCCGGGCGTCCGGCCATACCTGGCGTCAGTAAGCAGGCTGCCGGCGGGCGCCATGCGCAGGCAGAGGTCGCGCAGGAATGGCAGCGACGACAGGATCACGTCCCGCCGCGCCCTCAGTGTGTCCCAGTCCGGCCGGGGTTCCCACACCACTGCCCTTCCCAGGTCAACCCTCAGCCCGCCAACCCACAGGTGCTCCCCTTGCAACGTCGCGGACTCGCCCGGCTCGAGCCCGGCGAACAGCCCCGCTGGGCTATCTACGACCGAATCGTCTACGACGATATTGAGCGGCCCGTTGCCGGCGTGGGAAGTAACCAGCGCCACGACGTCGCCCGCGTGGGTGACCAGGTCGCAGGCGTGCCCAAAGACGGCGAGCACGTGGGCCTCGAGGTGGCTCGCCTGTGAGCAGAGCAGTTGCTCCTGCACTGCCCGGCTAATCGAATGGGCGATGGCTCGGACTGTCATCGGTGAGCAATTACCTTGTGGTGAATATAGCGCGATCCAGGGCACAAGTCAACTCCCCGCTGGGCCGGTCTCCCGACCGAGCCACTCCACCGCTGGACAAATCGCCGAAATCAGGTATCATCTCCCGCCACATCACAATCACAGTGTGTCATGCTTTACACACGGAATAGGAGATCAAATGGACCACACGCAACAGTTGCTACAAGAAATCACGGAAGCCCATGGCGTGCCGGGGCACGAGGCCGAAATTCGCGCCCTCGTGCGCCGCTACCTGGAGCCCCTGGGCGCCGTGGAACAGGATCGCATCGGGAGCGTGATTTGCCACCACGGAGAGACGGGCCCACGGGTGATGCTGGCCGGCCACATGGATGAGATCGGTTTTATGGTCAACCACGTCACGAAGGAAGGTTTCTGCAAGTTCCTCCCGTTGGGCGGGTGGTGGGACCAGGTACTCCTGGGCCAGCAGGTCATCGTCAAGACGCACAAGGGCGACCTGCTGGGCGTCATTGGGGCCAAGCCGCCGCACCTGCTGCCGCCAGACGAGCGGAAGAAGATCGTGGAAAAGCAGGACATGTACATTGACATCGGCGCGACCTCGAAGGAAGAGGTCGAGGAACTTGGCGTGCGGTTGGGCGATCCGATCGTACCCGCCTCCACCTTCCACGTGCTGGCCAACGGCAAGGCGTACATGAGCAAGGCTTTCGATGATCGGGTAGGCGTGGCTCTGATGATTGATGCCCTGCGCCATTTCTCCCAGACGGCTCATCCTAACGTCGTGTATGGCGTGGCCACGGTGATGGAGGAGGTCGGCACCCGAGGAGCCAAGACCAGCGCCGAGTTGGTCAATCCAGACGTCGCCATCATCCTGGAATCGGACATTTGCGGCGACGTGCCCGGCATCAAACCGGAAGAGTCCGCCGTCAAGTTGGGCGGCGGTCCCAGCCTCCTGCTGCTGGACGCCCGCATGATCCCCAACCTGCATTTAAGGGACCTGGTGATTGAGACGGCGAAGGAGTTGGAGATGCCCCTCCAATTCTCCGCCATGCCCGGCGGCGCGACGGACGGGGCGCAGATTCACCTGCACCACATTGGTGTGCCCACGGTGGTGCTCGGGGTCCCGGCCCGCCACATCCACAGCCACGCCGCCATCATCCACCGGGACGACTATGACCACGCGTTACGGCTATTGGTAGCCGTAGTGGGAAAACTGGACGCGGAGACCGTGGCCGGGCTGGCCCCCTAGGCCCACGTCACGTCCCCCCACAGGTCGGGCGGGCGGGGGCGGGCCAGAAACTCCTGAAAAGCGGGGCGCGTCGCCCCCACGGTGGCGGGGTCGCCGTGGCCGGGGTAAAAGGTCGTATCGTCAGGCCAGGTGAAGACGGCGCGTTGCAGGCTGAGGAGCAGCGTCCGCAGCGCCTCGGGCGCGTCGGTGTGGCCGGGGCCGCCGGGGAAGAGCGCGTCCCCCACGAGCGCGCGCCGGTCGAAGCGCAGCGCCACGCTGCCGGGGGTATGGCCAGGTACGTGAACGACCCGCACGAGGTGCTGCCCCACCCGCAGCCGCATCCCGTCCCGCAACTCAAAATCGGCCTCGACGCCGAACTCGGCCCCGTCGGCCGGGTGGATGCCCACCGGCACGCCCAGCGCCGTCCGCACCCCACCCAGCGCCAACCAGTGGTCAAAGTGGCCGTGGGTCAGCAAGATGCGGGTCACGTGCGCGCCTTCACACAGTGCCAGCACTGCTTCAGGCTCCGCGCCCGGGTCTACCAACAGCGCCCGGCGCGTCTCGGGACAGGTCAGTAAGTAACAGTTGGCAGCGTATTCACCGACGGGTAGCGCCTGAAGTTCCAGCATGTCCCTCTCAACCATTCACCGCGTCTCGGTGACTTTCTTTAGCCCGCGCGGGTGGTCGGGGTCGTAGCCCTTGGCCAGGGTGACGTGCAGCGCCAGCAACTGCCCCGGCAGGATGCAGGTGAACGGCGAGAGCCACTCCGGCAAGGGGACCGGCAGCCGCAACGGCGTGCGGGCCATGCCCAGCAGTTCGCCCTGGTCAGAGATGGCGACGAGTTCTGCCTCGCGCTCAGCCAGTGTACGGGCCAGCGCGCGCATGTCGGGGTAGACCACGCCCTGGGGGGCGACGACGATGGCGGGGAAGCCACGCTCGACGACGGCGATGGGGCCATGGTGAAAATCGGCCGAGGAGTAGGGCTCGGCAACCATGTAGGTCAACTCTTTCACCTTGAGCGCGATCTCGAAGGCGGTGGCGTAGTTGTAGCCGCGGCCCAGCACGACGCACGCGGTGGCGTAGGTGTAGCGCTGGGCGGCTTGCGCGATGGACTCTTCGAGCGCGAGCGTCTTTTCCACTGCCCCTGGCACGCCCCGCAGAGCGGCCAACCGCTCGCCATCGTTGGCCAGTTGCACGGCCAACAGCGCCAGGGCCGCCAGTTGGGCGGTGTAGGTCTTGGTGGCGGCCACGGCCCGCTCCTCACCCACACCCAGCAGGAGCACGTGATCGGCAGCGTGGGCCAACGGCGAATCGGGCTCGTTGGTCACGGCCACGGTCAGCGCCCCCTGCCGCCGGCCCTCCTCGACGACGGCCACGATGTCGGGCGATTGGCCCGATTGGGAGATGCCCAGCACCAGCGCGTCGCGCAACTGTGGCGGCGTATGGTAGACACTGAAGAGCGAGGGAGTCGCCAGCGCCACCTGCAAGCCCACCGCCGCACCGAAGAGGTACTGGGCATAGCGGGCCGCGTTGTCCGAGGTACCCCGCGCGGCGATGACGGCGTAGCGCACGTCGCGAGCACGGATGGCCGCCGCAATCTGCGCGGCGGCCGGGGCCTCCCGGTCCAGCAAATGGGAGAGGACTTGCGGTTGCTCGTGAATCTCTTGGCTGAGGTAGTAGTTCATGGATGAGATTCTACCTTATCCCGCCTGGCCGCGCAAGTCGCCCAGACCCCAAGACCTGCCAGGTTTAGGAAAACCTGGCAGGTCTTGGTTGCGCGCCAAGACGAACGTGATATACTCTGGCGCAGCATGTAACCCCCTGTCCAGATTTGCCAGCGTACGCATTGCCAAGGACGCAACATAGGAGCACATCCATGATTCACCTTCCAGCCCAGGGCAAGAACAAGGAAGCAGTCCTGGAAGCGATGAAAGCCCTGCGCCAGCAAGACGCCCAGTGGCGACAGGGCCGGGTCTTTAGCCTGGTCTACCACGTGGACGACGAACTGACCTCCCTGCTCCAAGACGCCTATACGCTCTTTTTCTGCGAGAACGCCCTCAATCCCAGCCTCTTCCCCAGCCTGCGCAAAATGGAGACGGAGGTCGTCGCCATGACGGCCGCCCTGCTCGGCGGCGACGAGCAGGTAGTAGGGAACATGACCTCCGGCGGCACGGAGAGCATCCTCATGGCGGTCAAGGCAGCCAGGGAATGGGGGCAGGCGCACAAGCCCGGCCTGCAGGCCCCTGAAATGGTCCTGCCGGTCACGGCCCACCCGGCCTTTGAGAAGGCGGCCGACTATTTCGGCGTCAGGCCGGTGCGCGTGCCGGTGGGGCCGGACTTGCGCGCCGATGCAGAGCGCATGCGGGCGGCCATTACCTCCCACACCGTCCTGCTGGTCGGCTCCGCCCCTTCGTACCCGCACGGGGTGGTGGATCCCATCGCCGAGATCGCCCAGGTGGCCCAGGAGCACGGCCTGCTGTGCCACGTGGACGCCTGCGTGGGCGGGTTCGAACTGCCCTTCCTGCGGCGCCTGGGCTATCCGGTGCCGGATTTCGACTTCCAGGTGCCCGGTGTGACTTCCATGTCGGCCGACCTGCACAAGTACGGCTATGCGGCCAAGGGAGCCTCGGTGGTCCTGTACCGCGACGGCGGACTGCGCCGCCACCAGTTCTTCGCCTACACCGATTGGCCGGGGGGCATCTATGCTTCGGCCACCATGGCCGGCACGCGCCCGGGCGGGCCGATTGCTGCCGCCTGGGCGGTAATGCACTATCTGGGTGAGGAAGGCTACCTGGCCCTGGCCGACCAGGTCATGAAGACCGCGCTCAAACTGCGGGCCGGGATCGCCGCGATTCCAGGCCTGCAGGTCCTGGGTGAGCCGTCCATGAGCATCATGGCGCTCGCTGCGGACCGGCTGAACGTCTACGAGGTCGGCGACGAGATGGCGGTGCAGGGCTGGCACCTGGACCGGCAGCAATTCCCCCCCAGCCTGCACGTGACGGTGACACCCGCCCACACCCAAGTGGCCGACCTCTTCCTGGAGGTCCTGGCCCAGGCGGTGGCAACGGTGCGAAGGCCCAGCCTGCGCAAACTGGCCAACGCCGCACTGCTGAGGCTGGCGGACACAGCGGTGCGCGTGCTGCCGGAGCGGTTGGTCAGCCGCCTGACCGGTTTCGGCTCGCGCCTCCTGGGCGGCAGCGGGTCGGGGTTGCCGCAGCGTTCAGCCGCCTTGTACGGCATGCTGGGCACCCTGCCCAACCGGGGTGACCTGGGAGAGGTAGTGCTGGACCTGCTGGACCAGTTGACCCGCGTGGAATAGACCTTCCCGAAAGACCGGAAGCACGCTGAGAATACCAACAAGGCCACCCGAAAGCAGTGCATCATCTGTCAGTGGCCACACCGGGTCTTTCGGAAAGGTGCAGCGACGTAAGGAGAGGAGAGAGCATGGACACACAGACAGACTTAACGGCGGGGCGGCTACAGGTGGCGCCGGGGCCCACGCGCGTGCCTGGGTGGGTCAAATGGGTCTATGGCTCCGGCGAGTGGGGCTATGCCACCTACGGCACCTTGCGCCAGATCTTTTACGCCATCTTCCTCACCGACGTGGTCGGCCTGGAGGCGAGGCTGGCCTCCTTCGCCGCGCTGTTCGGCGTGATATGGGACGCCATCAACGATCCATTGGTGGGCATGCTCAGCGACAACGTGAGGACGCGCTGGGGACGGCGGCGACCGTTCCTGCTGTTCTTCTCCATCCCCTTCGGACTGGGGTTCCTGCTCCTGTGGTGGGCGCCTCCCTGGCAGAGCCAGGTGGCGCTGATGGTCACCGTCACACTTGCCTTCATGCTGAGCGACACGCTGCAGACGCTGGTCGCCGTGCCCTACATCACACTTCTGCCCGAGATCGCACCCGATTACGACGAGCGCACCAGCGTGTGCGGCTACCGCATGCTGTTCAACCTGCTGGCTTCGCTGGTCACGGCGGTCTCCGCCCCCATGATCGTGGACGCGGCGCTCAAGGCGGGCCTCACGCAGCAGCAGGGGTACCTGATCATCGCCGCGCTGTTCGGCGGGCTGGCGGCCGTGCCCTTCCTGCTGATCTTTTTCGTGGTGCGCGAACAGCCCGCCGGCCTGACGCCGGAACGGGAGCGGGTCCCGCTGCGAGAAGTGCTGCGGGCGATTTGGAGCAACGTCCCCTTCCGCTTTGCCGCCGCGGTATACATGCTCAACTGGATCACCTTCGACCTGGTGGCGCTGATCCTGCCGTTCTTCCTGGTCTACTGGGTTGCCCAGGGGGACCTGCTGGCGTCGGTGAACCTGTTCGGGGAAAAGATCGCGCTGGAATCCGCCGTGCTGGGGTTGCTGTTGATCACGGCGGTGGTAGCCATCCCGCTGTGGACGTGGCTGGCCCGTCGCTTCAGCAAGCGCGCCGCCTACATCGCCGGCATGGGTTTCTGGGTGGTCGTGCAGATGTTCGCACTGGCCGTGCGCCCGGGAGCGATCGGGCTCGCGCTCCTGCTGGCCGTGCTGGCGGGGCTGAGCGTCTCCACGGCGCACGTGCTGCCCGACGCCATGTTTCCCGACGTGATCGAGTGGGACGAACTGCGCACGCGCCGCCGCCGTGAGGGCATCTATTTTGGAGCCAAGAACTTTATCCGCAAAATGACCGGCGCGTTGGCGATCTTTTTGGCCTTGCAGGTGCTGGGCTGGTTCGGCTACCAGTCGCCGCCCCAGGGAGCGCTGCGCTTCAGCCAGTCGCCGGTCACGCTGACGGCGATCCGCATGCTGACCGGGCCGGTGGGGGCGTTCCTGCTGGCGAGCGCCATCGTCGCCGCCTGGTTCTACCCCCTCACCCGCGAGCGGCACGCCCGCATTCGCCGGCTGCTGGCGCGGCGCCGCGCGCGCCTGCTGGCGAAGGAGGACGGCCCGGACTTTCCTTGAGCAACAAGTCTCGCGAGATTCCGTAGTATTCGTGATCCAGCTCTTGCACTCCAGTAACATTCTACACGAATTAGTGCGTCATTCTTGACTCTTCTTGGGTCGCCCTGTATAATGACAGCAATTCGGCAACCGCGCTGAACGTGAAAGGGCTGGCCTGCCCTGGCAGACAGCACACGGCAGATTTCACAGCAGCAGGTTCCGGTCTGATTGAGCATCAAACCATTGCCTGGCAAGGCGGGCCGCTCACTGTGAGGGCGGGCCGCCCTGTTGCGTTTGGCGCACGCGCTGTACGAAAGGAGCGGAAGATGGCGACACACGCAAAGGTGTTCAGTCCGGTGATTGTGGTACTGGTGGTCTTGACCTTACTGCCTGGTGCACCTACCCCTGCTGTGCCTGCTGTCCCTGGCCACGCACCAGCCACGGTAGCCCAGGCACAGATGGCACCAGCGCCACTTGCGACCCAAGGCGAAGCAGCCACACAGGTGCGCCTGGAACAAGCCTTCGGCCACCTGCCGCTGTACTTTGTGGAGAACCAGGGGCAGATGGACGAACGGGTGGCCTACTACATCCAGGGTAGCGACAAAATGATCTACTTTACGCCCGAGGGCGTAACCTTCGCGCTGACGGAACGAACGCAAGCCGCAGATCGCAGATCGCAAATCGGTAAGTCAGCGAATCAGCAAATCAGCAAATCAGCAAGTCGCCATTCGCCATTCCGCTACCTCCAACAAGTTGGGGGCCCTGGCGTCGAAGCGAGGGCTACCCGGCGGTGGACGGTCAAACTGGACTTTGTGGGTGCCAACCCGGACGTGCGCCCGGTGGGGGAGGAGCAGCAGGAGGCGGTCATCTCTCACTTCAAGGGCCAGCCTGACGAGTGGCGCACGGGCTTGCCCACCTACTCGCGCCTCGTCTACCGTGACCTGTGGCCGGGGATTGACCTGGCCTACTATGGCACAGTGGATCGCCTGAAGTACGAATTCATCGTCCACCCTGGCGCGGACCCGGCGCAGATCCGCCTGGCCTATCGCGGGGCGACCGGCGTGACGGTCAACGCCGCCGGGCAATTGGAAGTGGAGACCCCGATTGGCGGCTTCCGCGATGACAGCCCGGTGGCTTACCAGGAGATGGACGGGCGGCGGGTGGGTGTGCCGGTGGAGTATGCGCTTAGTCCGTTCGATCCGCTCCCCGTGTACTCACGGGCGGAATCCGATGACAGTACCCTCTACACATTCCACCTTGGCCCCTACGACCGCAGCCACGCTCTGGTGCTCGATCCGGCGGTGCTGGTCTATTGTGGCTACATCGGCGGCTCGGATTGGGACTATGGCCGTGGCATCGCCGTGGATGGGGCGGGCAACGCCTACGTCGTGGGCTGGACCGAGTCCAGCGAAGCCGAGGGGTTCCCCGTCACAGTCGGGCCGGACCTGACCTTTAGCGGTATTTATAACAGCGATGCCTTTGTGGCCAAGGTCAACGCGGCTGGCACGGGGCTGGTCTATGCTGGCTACATCGGCGGCTCGGATTGGGACTATGGCCGTGGCATCGCCGTGGATGGGGCGGGCAACGCCTACGTCGTGGGCTGGACCGAGTCCAGCGAAGCCGAGGGGTTCCCCGTCACGGTCGGCCCGGACCTGACCTTTAAGGGTATTTATGGCAGGGATGCCTATGTGGCCAAGGTCAACGCGGCTGGTACGGGGCTGGTCTATGCTGGCTACATCGGCGGCTCGGATTTGGACTATGGCTATGGCATCGCCGTGGACGGGGCGGGCAACGCCTACGTCGTGGGCACGACCTACTCCAGCGAAGCCGAGGGGTTCCCCGTCGCGGTCGGGCCGGACCTGACCTATAACGGCGCTGGTGTCTTGGGCAGCGATGCCTTTGTGGCCAAGGTCAACGCGGCTGGTACGGGGCTGGTCTATGCTGGCTACATCGGCGGCTCCGATGAGGACAATGGCTATGGCATCGCCGTGGACGGGGCGGGCAACGCCTACGTCGTGGGCTACACCTACTCCAGCGAAGCCAAGGGGTTCCCCGTCACGGTCGGGCCGGACTTGACTCATAACGGTGGTGACAGCGACGCCTTTGTGGCCGAGGTCAACGCGGCTGGTACAGGGCTGGTCTACTGCGGCTACATCGGCGGCTCGTATTGGGACAATGGCTATGGCATCGCCGTGGATGGGGCGGGCAGCGCCTACGTCGTGGGCAGCATCGAGTCCAGCGAAGCCGAGGGGTTCCCCCTCACGGTCGGGCCGGACCTGACCCACAACGGTGACCTTGACGCCTTCGTGGCCAAGGTCAGCGCGGCTGGCACGGCCCTGGCCTACTGCAGCTACATTGGTGGTTCTGGTGACGACTATGGCACTGGCATCGCTGTGGACGGGGCGGGCAACGCCTACGTGGTGGGCGGCACCGAGTCCACCGAAGCTGGTGGGTTTCCCGTCACGGTCGGGCCAGACCTGACCTATAACGGTGCTTCGGATGCCTTTGTGGCCAAGGTCAACGCGGGTGGTACGGGGCTGGTCTATGCTGGCTACATCGGCGGCTCGCATGAGGACTATGGCTATGGCATCGCCGTGGACGGGGCGGGCAACGCCTACGTTGTGGGCAGGACCTACTTCAGCGAAGCCGAGGGGTTCCCCGTCACGGTCGGGCCGGACCTGACCCACAGTGGCTGTGATGACGCCTTTGTGGCCAAGGTGCACGCGGATGGGACGGCATTGTACCTGCCCGCCATCCTGCGTAACTACTGATGGAAAGCAAGCCGAGGAGGATGCTCTTTGGGAACATCCTCCTCGCTCGTCACAACTCCCTCCGTCCCTGGCGGGTTGCCGCTGGTCGTACCGCCAGCACCAGCCAGGGCACTCACTGGCACAAGGGGCATCAGGGGGTATAATACTGCTGCGTAAGGGCGGGCCGCCTTGTTGTGTCTGGCACAAGCGCTGTGCGAAAGGAGCGGAAGATGGCGATACGCGCAAAGGTGTTCAGTCCGACGATGATGGTGTTGGTGGTCTTGACCTTAATGCCTGGTGCACCTACCCCTGCCCTGCCTCCTGTCCCTGACCACGCACCAGCCACGGTAGCCCAGGCGCACATGGCACCAGCGCCACTTGCGACCCAAGACGAAGCAGCCACACGGGCGCGCCTGGAACGAGCCTTCGGCCATCTGCCGCTGTACTTTGTGGAGAACCAGGGGCAGATGGACGAACGGGTGGCCTACTACATCCAGGGTAGCGACAAAATGATCTACTTAACGCCTGAGGGCGTAACCTTCGCCCTGACCGGCCGGGCGCAAATGGCAAATCGCAAATCGCAAATCGGTAGGTCAGCAAATCAGCGAATCAGCAAATCAGCAAATCGGCATTCGCCATTCGACTACGCTCGATCAAGTGAGGACTCCGGCGTTGAAGCGGGGGAGGTCCGGCGGTGGACGGTCAAACTGGACTTTGTGGGTGCCAACCCGGACGTGCGCCCGGTGGGCGAGGAGCAGCAGGAGGCCGTCATCTCCTACTTCAAGGGCCAGCCTGACGAGTGGCGCACGGGCTTGCCCACCTACTCTCGCCTCGTCTACCGTGACCTGTGGCCGGGCATTGACCTGGTCTACTATGGCACCGTGGATCGTCTCAAGTACGAGTTCATCGTCCACCCCGGCGCGGACCCGGGGCAGATCCGCCTGGCCTATCGCGGGGCGACGGGGGTGGCCCTCAACGCCGCCGGGCAACTGGAAGTGGAGACGCCGATCGGCGGCTTTGCCGACGACACCCCTGTGGCTTACCAGGAGATTGACGGCCAGCGCGTGGATGTGGCCGTTGCCTATGCGCTTCATTCGAGTTCTTTCGTGACTTTCGCGTTCCAAATTGGCCCCTACAACCGCACCCACCCTCTGGTGCTCGATCCAGCGGTGCTGGTCTATTGCGGCTACATCGGCGGCTCGGGCTGGGACGAAGGCACTGGTATCGCCGTGGACGGGGCGGGCAACGCCTACGTCGTGGGCTGGATCGAGTCCACCGAAGCCGGGGGGTTCCCCGTCACGGTCGGGCCGGACCTGACCTTTAACGGCGGCTACTACGATGCCTTCGTGGCCAAGGTCAACGTGGCTGGCACGGCCTTGGCCTACTGCGGCTACATCGGCGGCTCGGATTATGACCTTGGCTATGGCATTGCCGTGGACGGGGCGGGCAGCGCCTACGTCGTGGGTCAGACCGAGTCCAGCGAAGCCGAGGGGTTCCCCGCCACGGTCGGGCCGGACCTGACCCACAACGGGGTCGGTGACGCCTTTGTGGCCAAGGTCAACGCGGCTGGCACGGAGCTGGTCTACGCTGGCTACATCGGCGGCTCGGATTGGGATGAGGGCGAGGGCATCGCCGTGGACGGGGCGGGCAACGCCTACGTCGTGGGCCACGCCAAGTCCACCGAAGCCGAGGGGTTCCCCGTGACGGTCGGGCCGGACCTGACCTATAACGGTGGTGATAGGGATGCCTTTGTGGCCAAGGTCAACGCGGCTGGCACGGGGCTGGTCTATGCTGGCTACATCGGCGGCTCGAGTTGGGACGAGAGCTCTGGCATCGCCGTGGACGGGGCGGGCAGCGCCTACGTCGTGGGCAACACCTTCTCCAGCGAAGCCGGTGGGTTCCCCGTCACGGTTGGGCCGGACCTGACCTTTAACGGTGGTAATTACTCGGGCGGCGATGCCTTTGTGGCCAAGGTCAACGCGGCTGGCACGGGACTGGTCTATGCTGGCTATATCGGCGGCTCGGATTTGGACTATGGCTATGGCATCGCCGTGGACGGGGCGGGCAACGCCTACGTCGCGGGCACGACCCTCTCCAGCGAAGCCGAGGGGTTCCCCGTCACGGTCGGGCCGGACCTGACCTATAACACCGGCTACCGCGATGCCTTTGTGGCCAAGGTCAACGTGGCTGGCACAGCCTTGGCCTACTGCGGCTACATCGGCGGCTCGGATTGGGACGATGGCTTTGGTATCGCCGTGGACGGGGCGGGCAACGCCTACGTCGTGGGCGGGACCGTCTCCAGCGAAGCCGCTGGGTTCCCCGTCAGGGGCGGGCCGGACCGGACCCACAACGGGGTCGGTGACACTTTCGTGGCCAAGGTCAACGTGGCTGGTACGGGGTTGGTCTATGCTGGCTACATCGGCGGCTCGTTTTGGGACGATGGCCTTGACATCGCCGTGGACGGGGCGGGCAACGCCTACGTCGTGGGCATAACCGGCTCCAGCGAAGCCCATGGGTTCCCCGTCGCGGTCGGGCCGGACCTGACCTATAACAGTGATGACTACTATTATAGCCGCGATGCCTTTGTGGCCAAGGTCGGCGAGGCTGGGACGGTAACGTACCTGCCCGCCATCCTGCGTAACTACTGATGGAAAGCAAGCCGTTGCGTTCTCACTGCAACAGCAGCAGCCGCAGGCCCATCACGACCAGCAGCACCAGGACGATCTTGCGGAATAAGGCTGGATCCACGCGCCGGTCCAGCCGGCCCCCGACGAAGAGACCTACGATCAGGGCCGGCAGCACGATCAGGTAATCGCGCAGAACGAGGGGCGTCAGGTTCTGACTCAGGGCGTGGCCGGCGATCACCAGCAGGTCGTTGACGAGAAAGAAACCTTGCAGGTTGCCCTTGAACTCGGAGGGGGGCCAGCGCTGGCAGTTCCCGAAGATGACGACCGGCGGGCCGGAGGTGT
>Ga0315277_10008356_pt1 | contig 13321 bp, 12 predicted proteins | sample YL17G05_15_MG_FD_203695 | JGI IMG/M metagenome (GOLD analysis project Ga0315277, IMG submission 203695) | Sediment microbial communities from Yellowstone Lake, YNP, Wyoming, USA - YL17G05_15 | ecosystem: Environmental > Aquatic > Freshwater > Lake > Sediment | place: USA: Wyoming | collected...
GATTGCAGGTATGCTTAGGATTGGGATTGTGGGTTTCGGGTTTATGGGGCGGACGCACTATTCGTGCTGGAATAGGGTCAAAGGCGCCAAGGTCGTCGCGGTCTGCGACGTTAATCCCGACATTGTCGAGGCTACGAAGAAGGCGGTCGGCAATATCGGCGATGCGGAATCGAATATCGACTTTGCCCATATCGCGCTGTACCGCAACCTCGACAAAATGCTGGCCGAGGCCAAACTTGACGCCGTCTCGATCACGCTGCCGACGTTTCTGCACCCGGCCTGCTCGATAAAGGCGCTGCAGTCGGGCGTGAACGTTATGTGCGAAAAGCCCATGGCGCTGACCGTAGCCGAGTGCGAAAAGATGATTGCCGCCGCCAGGAATACCGGCAAGCTGCTGCAGATCGGGCACTGCGTGCGGTTCTGGCCCGAATACGCCAAGACCAAAGAGATCATCGACGGCGGCAAGTACGGCAAGGTGATCGCCGCGTCGTTTCGCAGGTTCGGCTCGCCGCCGACGTGGAGCGCGGACAACTGGTTCCTCGATGAGCGACGCAGCGGCGGCGTCGCGCTCGACCTGCACATCCACGACAGCGATTACGTCCGGTACCTCTTCGGGATGCCTAAGGCGGTTTACAGTACAGGGGCAAAGGCCCCCGGCGGAGGACTGGCCCACATCTCGACGCAATATGTTTACGACGGCATCGCCGTAACCGCAGAGGGCGGATGGGCGATGACGCCTTCGTTCGGATTCGAGATGAGCTTCCACCTCGCTTTGGAGAAGGCGACCATCATTTACGACCTGACTCGCAGCCCGATGTTCAAGCTGTGCCCGGCGGCGGGCAAGCCTTTTACGCCTAAAGTCGCAAAAGGCGACGGCTGGCTCCTCCAGATCAAACACTTTGCCAGGCTCATAGCCGGCGCAGAACTCAAAGAAGTTACCACTCTCGAACAATCGCGCGATTCCGTGAAAATCGTCGCGGCGGAAAAAGACTCTATTAAGAAAGGAAAAATAGTAAAGATCTCGTAACCGGTTCAGGATGGCCGCAGACCGAAGTAACCCCCAACATAAAGTTGGGGGCTTGCCATTCGATTCGACCCGAAACCCAAAGCCCCCAGGTTCATCCCCACCAGGGGCCCGTGGGGTCTGGGGGTCAAAACCGCTTCACAAGGATTGAATAGGAGAAACTGAAAATGGAATGTAAGAATTGGCCCGTAGGGCTTTGCAGTTGGTCGCTTCGGACGGATATTAAAGGCGTTGCGGCGGCGATGAAGAAGATCGGCCTGGAGCACGTCCACCTCGGCATAAGAGGGGCGGTCGAAGACCCGGCAGTCCTGGCCGAAATTCAGAACCAGGACTGGACGATAACCGCCACGATGATTGACTTCCCGCAGGAAGACTACTCGACGCTCGAGGCCATAAAGGCGACCGGGGGGGTCGTCCCGGACGATTCCTGGAAGCTCAATCGCGACCTCTTTATCGGGGCCGCGGATAAAACGGCGATATTGGGAGTGAAATATCTCTCAATGCACGCGGGCTTCATCGACGAGAGCAACAAGGCTTACGCCAGGAAGGTCCACGACCGGATCAAGCGCTTGGCCGACGCGGCTGCCAAAAATGACCTCGTCCTTCTGCTCGAGACGGGCCAGGAGACGGCCGGCGAACTGCGGGGCTTCATCGAGAAGCTCGACCACCCTGCTATCGGCGTGAATTTCGACCCTGCCAACATAATACTCTACGACAAGGGCGACCCCATTGAGGCGCTTCGTACACTGGCGCCCTGGATCAAGCACCTGCACGTCAAAGACGCCACGCGGACCAAGGCGCCGGGAACCTGGGGGGCGGAAGTGCCCTGGGGCAACGGCCAGGTTGGAATTGCAGCGTTCATAAAAACGCTCGAAGAAATCGGGTTCGGCGGAGCAATGGCGATTGAGCGTGAGGCCGGCAACGACCGCCCCGGCGATATCGCTCTGGCCGCCGACAGACTTAGGGACATCTGCGGATAAACCAAACCATACCAAAATGGCACAGTTAGTTCTCAGACAAAGCAGTACAACTCTTGGCTCCTGTCATTCCGGGCTTGACCCGGAATCCAGAGAGGATGGGGCCTGGATTCCCGCTGGAGTTTACCCCGCACTTTGATGCGGGGCGGGAATGATAAGAAGTGACATTCTTTTTGGGAAATAGCACTATATTACGCTGAATTTAAGGGTAACGACATGGAATTGAAACTGTATCTCGCTTTAAGCTTTGCGATGTTTATGGAGTACGCGATATGGGGGGCGTGGTTCCCGGTGCTGGCGGCGCGCCTCTTCGGCCCGCTCAAGATGACGGGCAAGGAAACGGGGCGAATCTACGCGACACTGCCTCTTGCGTGCATCGTCTTTCCGCTCGTCGGCGGATGGCTTGCAGACAAATACGTCAATACCGAATGGATACTTGTGGTCGCGCATTTAGCCGGGGCCGTGCTGCTTTTTATCGCCGCCGGCAAGACGACTTTCAAGGGGCTCTTCTCAGTATTGCTCCTGTATTCAGTGTTCTTCGCGGCGACTCTGCCGCTGGTGAACTCGATGATGTTCCATCATTTGGCGAAAGTCTATACCGACGCGGATGAGATTGGCAAGGCATCGGGCTGGATATTCCTCTGGGCACCTGTGGCTTGGGCGCTTGCGGGCTACTTCCTTACCGGATGGCGATGGAAGTTCAAGACCGGCGAGCAGGGGCGAGACTGCCTGTACTTCGCCGCGGTCCTGTCGCTAATTATGGCCGTAGGCTGTCTCTTTATGCCGAATACGCCTCCTGCACCCGCGGCAGCGGACGCCGTTCAGGCCCCGATTCGAGATACGCTCCAAATGCTCGGCCAGACTAATTTCCTCGTCTTTGTCCTGGCCTCGATGGTCATCGCGGGGCTGATGCAGTTCTACTTCCAGGGCACGGCCCAGTTTATGCAGGACGTGGGCGTGCCCAGCAAGAATGTCCCCGCCTCGATGGCCATCGCACAGGCGATGCAGGCAATCGCAACGTTCTTCCTTCTGGGGCTGTTGCTGAAACACCTCGGATTCAAATGGACGTTGGTAATAGGGGCAGGGTGCTGGCTGCTCTTGTATGTCATCTACATCGGAACGAAGGAGAAGCTGCTGATCATCCCCGCTCAATCGCTGCACGGGCTTGCGTATGTGTTCTTCATCATCGTCGGCCAGATTTACGCCAAGAGCGTCGCATCGGAGAAGATCCTCAGCACGATGCAGGCCTTGATGTTCGCAGCGACAACGGGTCTCGGCCTGCTGCTTGGCACGCAGTTGGCCGGCGCCGTAATGGACAAGTTCAAAAGCGAAGGCAAGTTCCAGTGGCGCCAGATTTTCATGGTGCCGGCCGCTATAGCGCTGGTTTGCATCGTGGCATTAGCCCTGCTGTTCACAGTGCCGGCTTCGTAGCCTACAGGTTGAAATGATCCGATTCCGGCCTTTTCAGCCACTGGGCGAGGGTTTGGGCGTTTTTGTCCTTGTCGGAGAGGATCGGGTTCTTTACGGGCCAGTCGATGCCGATTTGAGGGTCGTTCCAGAGGATTCCGGATTCGCCCTTTGGGCCGTAGATTCCGGTGCACATATATTGAATCTCGGCGTAGTCGGAGAGCACGGCAAAGCCCCTGGCGAAGCACGCAGGGGCAAAGAGTTGGGTTTTGTTCGCCGCCGAGGCCTCTATGCCGAACCACTTGCCCAGCGTGGGCGAATTCTTTCTGATATCGACGGCCACGAGAAAGGCCGAGCCTGCCGTCACCCTCATCAGCTTTCCCATCGGCGGGTCCCACTGAAAGTGCAGCCCTCGCACGACGTCCTTGCGGGAGGCCGAATGGTTTAACTGCACGAACTCTCTCGGCAGACCAAGCTGCTCGAACTGGTCCTTGCGAAAGACCTCCATAAAAAAGCCTCGATCATCCTCAAAGACCTGATGCTTGACCATTATCACCCCATCTATCGGCGTCTTTTCAATCCTTATCTGCATAGCACCGTGTTCCTCAAATTTCAGGATTATCCTGTCATTTCGACCGAGCGGAGCGAGCGGAGAAATCTATTCAGACAGGCGAATTCCGTTTCCCCTATAGTCGGACCATTAAGGAAGCGGCGTAGAAGCCTTCTTTTGAGGCCCGTTTATTCGCCGGCTTTCTCCTCCTCTTTGCCTTGCCCTTTCTGTTTGTTCAGACTTCGGGCGATCTCTTCGAGCTTTTCGTTCATTTTATTGGTCTGCTCTATCAGGCTTTTTAGCTGCGACTGCGTTGTCCTGGAGCCGAAGATACTCTGGGCGAATATCAGCAGGAACAGTAGGGCCACCGTACCGCCGATAGCTATGTAGCTCGTCGATTGCGAGATCTTCTCCAGTAATTCAATCATTCCTTTTTCCATTGCCGGATCGCCCGGAAAGAGCATTCAAGCCTTATTGCACACAAAGAGCGCCGCAAGGATAACGCCCGGCACAGACCGCGTCAAATCAAAAACATCCCGCTCCGCACCGGACGCGGAGAGCGAAAAGGCCCTTGCGGACAGTGGGGCTGCTGCCTTATATTGGCTGCGAGCCAAAAAGGATTCGGCAAAGGACGAGTATGGCAAAGCTAACTTTTAGTCTTGAAGAGCTTATCGGCATCCTGACCGAGAATAAGCTTTTACCCGGCGAGATATTGCGTCTGAAGGCCAAAGGCCAAAAGATTCACTTCGCGATTAGGACAGGCGCGTTTATTCTGCCGTTTGTCCCCGCTTCGCTGGGCTTATCGAGCTTCGACGGCAATAAAGCCGTTTTTGAACTGACTATCGTGAGCAGCCACCTGAGCAAGGCCAAGAATCTGTTCGGCGACCTGATCAAGCCTATGCTCCCGAAATGTATGGAGCTGGACTACCCGAAAATATCCGTCGATGTGAACAAGCTGCTCGCCGAAAAGGGCATCAAAAGCGTGCGGGTGAAGGATATGTTCTTCGAGAACGACAATTTTGCCGTTATCACCTGCAGCGCTTGAGGCATGTCATTTTGGCGCGGATTTCATAGTCTACACGAAGGCTTAGAGGAATTGGAGATGTCGGCAAGACGAGTATTTTGCGGTTGTATTGCGGCGGTTGCCTTGGCGCAGGGGGTATGCGGCGAACGGGCAGAGCAATCGAAGCTTGCAGACAATTCGATCTTTCATATCGGGCACAGTGCAAATTTGGTGAAGATCGGGGGGAAGGTCCTGGTGTTTGACTATCCATACGGGACGCAGGCGCTTGCGGATATCTTCTATCCGCTGCAGCCGGAGGACTTGCAGGACCAGAGAGTCTATGTGTTTGCCTCCCATACCCATGGGGACCATTACAATACGGGGATTCTCTCGTGGAAGGAGAAGATACCGGCAATCAAGTATATACTCTCTTACGACATTCCCCGCCGGCCGGCGGATGCGGTTGTGGTTCGGCCCGGCAAGATGGTGCAGGTCGATGGGATGAAGGTGCGGGCGTATCCATCGACCGATGCGGGAGTCGCGTTTTCGGTGTATGTGGAGGGCAGGCATATCTACTTCTCCGGCGACAACGGCTATTGGAACTGGGACAAGGACAAGTCGGAGGAGGATTATGTGTTGGAAGCCTTGTCGTGCATCGACAGGTCGGCTCCAATCGACATCGCTTTTCAAGTGTGCATGACAAAGGCTGAGGGGATCGGCGAGGGTGGAATCGGGATATTTGCGGAAATGTTTCAGCCAAGACTGCTGATTCCGATTCACTCCCAGGGAGATTATTCGATCAATAAGAAGGTCGAAGGGCAGCTCCGAGAACGCGGGTTCAAAGGAAGGTACTGGCCGATAAGTGGAAAGAGCCAATCGTTGTCGTTTGCGGATTTGCCGCAGGGAAAGATCGAGAGGAAAGAAGCCAGGTCACTCCATGACGCCGCGGCGTTAGGCGACGCCAATGCCGCCACGACGCTGATTTCAGCCGGGGCCGATGTCAATACGAAGAATGCCGATGGACGCTCGCCCCTGCACCTGGCGGCGGCGATGGGCGGGATGGAGACGGCTAAGGTGCTGATTGAAGCCGGGGCGGATGTGAATGCGAAGGATAAATACGGGTGGACGCCGCTGCACGTTGCTGTCCGGGCGTACAAGCTGGATGTGGTCGAGCTGCTTTTGCATCGCGGAGCCCAGGTTGATGCCAAGTGCGGCAGCGGGCGCACACCGCTTGACGTGGCAGTTTCGATCGGCGCAGATGCTATCGTGGGAGTGCTTGTAAACGGCGGGGCAGACGTGAATGCAGCCGGGGGGACGTTGGAGCGGACGCCGCTGCATTCGGCAGTCGAGTTGCGCGATGTCGCGCTTGTGAAGCTGATACTCAGTAAGGGCGCGAAGGTCAATGCCGCCGACAGGCTGGGGACGCCGCCGTTGTTTCTCGCGGCGGAGGGAGGGCACAGGGATGTTGTCCAAACGCTTATCGAAAGCGGCGCCGACGTTAAAGCAAAAGATAAAGACGGACGAACAGCGCTGCATTGGGCGGCGATGAGCGGTATGGAAGACATGGCGGCGTTGCTGATTGATAAGGGAGCGGACGTCAATATCGAAGACAGATACGGACACACGCCGCTGAAGATTGCTGTGCTAACCAAGCGAGAAGAAATAGCCGAGCTCCTTCGGGCGCACGGCGGGAAGGAACAAGCAGATGAATAAACGATGGTGGCTGTTGGCGGTGTTGAGGGTCGGCGGGTTGGGGATGCTCTTTGCGCTGATCTTTGTGTTCTGCCCGTTTTCGTGGATGGTGCGGATTAACGCCTGGCTGGAGATGAGCGAGGAGCTCATCTATACCCCTGTTACCAGCTACCTGATCCGAACGCTCTCGGCAATGTACGCAATCTTCGGTGTCCTCTTTCTCTTTATCTCCTTCGACCTGCCGCGATACCGCGAGCTTATACGATTTCTTGGCATGATCTCCGTCGTCGCCGGCGCAGGCATCACAATCCTCGACGCAACCATCGGCCTGCCCTTAGCCTGGACCGCCCTTGAAGGCCCTATGACAATCGCCCTCGGAGCAATTATCATCTACCTCTCCCGAACGAAACGAAGACGCTGAGTGCCCAACCGGAAGGCCGCCCCGGCCCGTCCACGAAGCACGCCTGTCCCTTTTTGCCATTCCAATTATTCCTTGAACAAACCGCTGCACTGCTTTATATTGTCGCCGGCACGTGCGCCGCTTCGCAGCGGCGAAATGCGTGAAGTATAAAGGCTTATGGAGTGAAGCGCTATGAACACGGCTCTTGAACAGTACGACCCACAGATATTCGAGCTGATACGCCAGGAAGCCAGCCGACAGAGCGGGTGCATCCGCCTGATACCATCGGAGAACTACGTATCAAGAGCCGTAATGCAGGCCAGCGGATCCTGCCTGACCAACAAATACGCCGAAGGCTACCCGGGACGCAGATATTACGAAGGCCAGCAGGTTACCGATCTTATTGAGACGCTGGCGAGAGAGCGGGCGAAAAGGCTCTTCAAAGCCGATCACGCCAACGTTCAGCCTTACTCCGGCTCTGTAGCCAATTTAGCCGCTTATACGGCTTTGATTGACCCCGGCGACACGATAATGGGCCTGTCGCTCGTGCACGGCGGGCATCTGACGCACGGCTGGAAAGTCTCGGTTACGAGCAGGTTCTACAACTCGATACAATACCCCGTGAATCCCCAGACCGGCAGGATGGACTACGACCACATCCGGGACCTTGCCAAGAAGCATCGCCCCAAACTGATAGTATCGGGGGCGACGGCCTATCCTCGGGAGATCGACTTCGAGATATTCGGCGATATCGCCAAAGAGGTCGGGGCGTACCACGTCAGCGACATCGCCCACATCGCCGGTCTTGTCGTGGCTGGAATTCACAAATCGCCGGTGCCGTACTCTGATGTTGTCTCGAGCACGACCCATAAGACTCTTCGCGGGCCGCGCGGCGGAATGCTGCTTTGCAGGGCCGAGCACGCCGAGAAGGTCGATAAAGCGGTCTTTCCCGGCCTGCAGGGCGGCCCCCACATGCACACGCTCACGGCGATAGCCGTCGCGATGGCCGAGGCCGATACCCCCGAATTCCAGGCCTACGCCAGGCAAATAGTCAAAAATGCCAAGGCCCTTGCTCGCAAGCTGCTCGAATACGGCTTCAATCTCGTATCGGGCGGCACCGACAACCACCTAATCCTGATCGACCTGCGAAACAAGAACGTCCCCGGCAAGAAATTGGCCAAGGCCCTCGACCGCGCGAGGATTGAGACCAATTACAACACGATCCCCGGCGACCCGGCCCCGCCGTCGAACCCGAGCGGACTGCGGATCGGAACGCCGGCAATTACCACGCGCGGGATGAAAGAGCCCGAGGCCGAGCAGATTGCGACATTTATCAACAGGGTCGTCGAGAATATCGACAACGAGTCCGCCATAGAGCAGGTCGGCAAAGAGGCCCTCATGCTCTGCTCGCAGTTCACCGTCCCCGAACACTTCATTATTCAGAACAAGAACAACCCCGGAGAATTCCAAACCGCAGAACGCCTCACGCCCTCTTTGTTTTAAGGTGCGGACCAAAAGGATTAGCCACGAATCCACCCGAATCACCACCAAAACTCAACAAGCCCGAAACGCTGCAAGCAATTTCGCCTGGCCGGGACGCATTACGATATACGATATACGAGATACGAGATACGAATTATGCCGCAGGAAGAGCAGGTCTTAGTTGTTGAGCGGGGGGTTGTCGAGGAGGTTGGGATTTTTCACGGCCTCGCGTTTGACGTCCGGCGATACATCGACAAGCTCTTCGTTCCGGGCGTTCCGCGATTTATGCCCCGCTCAGTGGTGGAGACGGACCCTTCTTTCAAGCAGCTTATTCCTTACGTTATCATGAGCTTTGAGGGCAAGTACCTCAGCTATGTTCGCGGCAAACGGGCGGGGGAGCGCCGGCTTCTCGCTAAAAGGTCCATCGGCATCGGCGGGCATATAAATCCGATTGATGCTGAGGACCGTCCTCTATTCGCTGGTTACTTATACGAGAATTATCTTGCCGCCGTTCAGCGTGAAGTTGCTGAGGAAGTGACAGTGGACGCGAATCATACCGACAAGATCGTCGCCCTGCTCAACGACGATTCAAACGAGGTCGGAAGCGTACACTTAGGAGTAGTCCATCACTGGATTCTGGACGCGGATAAAGTCGCCCGAAAAGAGCAGATGATTACCCAAATGGCTTTTCTGACGCCTGCGGAGCTCAACGAGGTGAAGGATTCATTGGAAACATGGTCGCAACTCTGCCTGTCGTTGCTCAAGGATTAACCGGCAATTCACACGAATTATCACGAAAAGGGCAACACGCCCGTAAGCCTGCCCCTTAGGGGCTTGCCCCTTCTGGGGCGCCGGGATATTCACGCAGCTTGCAGCAGGCAGGACTCTTGGGGCTGTGGCTCCGAAAGAACCGCCTTCAGAAGGCTTCGGGGAGTATTCTTCTTGCGGATGTTCGCAGGTAGGCTGAGATTTGCCTCTCGGAGTTCAGCCCGAGGACCTTTCTCGCCACGCTGTTGCAGTCCTCAATCGTCACCGAGCGAATGACCTGCTTGATCTCCGGTATCATCGGCGGCGCGATCGAGACGGTTCGCACGCCCATTCCGAGCAGCAGCATAATATATTCCGGCTCAGACGCCATTTCGCCGCAGACGCTCGTTTCTATTTGGGCCTTGTGTGCGTCCTGGAGGACCGTTCTGATCAGCCGCAGCACGGCCGGGTCCGAAGACGAATACAGCGTCGCGACCAGCTCGTTGCCCCTGTCAACGGCGAGGGTGTATTGAGTCAGGTCGTTAGTGCCGATGCTGAAGAAATCGACTTCCTTCGCCAGGTGATACGCGGTCAGCGCAGCCGAGGGCGTCTCGATCATAATGCCCACCTCGATTTGCCTGTTGTAAGGGATCTTTTCCTCGTCGAGGTCTTCCATCACGTCCCGCAGGATCAGGCGGGCCTGCTTGATCTCGTGGATATTGGTTATCAGCGGGAACATTATCTTCAGCCTGCCGAGCGCCGATGCGCGCAGGATTGCATGCAATTGGGTCTTGAATAGCGAGAGGTTCTGCAGGCAAAACCGTATGGAGCGAAGGCCCAGGAACGGGTTGGGCTCGCGCGAGAATCTCCTGGACTGCGTGAATTTGTCGGCGCCGAGGTCCATTGTCCTTATGACTATGGGCCTGTCCTTGAAGAAGCTCATAGTCTCGGCGTAGGCCTCGTAGTGCTCGGCCTCGGTCGGTTCGGTCTGACTTTTCAGATACAGAAACTCGGTTCTATACAGCCCGATGCCCTGGCCGCCCTTCTCAAGAACGGACCTCGCTTCATCGGGAAATTCGATGTTGCCCAAGAGCGTTATTCCCGTCCCGTCGCGCGTCACTGCGGGCAGGTCGCGCAGTGCGTCGAATTGGTGCCCGAGCGTCAGAAATTCACGCGAATGCTTTTCGTACTTGGCGACCGTCTCCTCATCCGGGTTGACGATTACGATTCCGCGATTGCCGTCCACGATGATTGTGTCGCCGCCGCGGACGTATTCGGTGAAATCCTCCAGCGCCAACACAGCCGGGATGCCGAGCGACCGGGCGACGATGGCGGCGTGAGACGTCCGCCCCCCGGCGTCGCTGGCGATGCCTTTGACGTACCTCTTGTTGAAACCGGCCGTCTGAGTGGGGCTCAACGCCCGTGCAACCACGACGACCTCTTCCGTCAGGTTGTCGATGTCCTCGCGTTTGCCGCCGAGAAGCTGCCTGAGCAACCGCTTCTCGATGTCGTTGATGTCGTCGGCACGCTCGCTGATGTACGTATCCTTGACCTTCGAGAAGTGCGCCGCGACGTCCCGGAGAACCTTCGAGACGGCGTACTCGGCGGTCACCAGTTCAGACTGGACGAGGTCTGTTATCCGCTTTTTCAGGCTCTTGTCGCGCAGGAAGCGCAGGTGGACGGCGAAAATGTCCTTTATTTTGCCTCCCCCTGGTCTATCCTTGGCGTCGGCCAGTTTGGTCAGTTCTCGAGCAGCGACGGCGAAGGCCTTCTTTATGCGCTGCGTCTCTATTATACGCTGCGACGGCTCTATGGGCCGACGCGGAATCCGATAGTCCTCCGAATCTATGATCAGAGACTTGGCTATCGCAATACCCGGCGAGACGGCGATCCCCTTCTTTATTTCCATAGCAGCCTTTCACTGCAATATTGCACTCGTTCCGTAATACACTCGGCATTGTGGCTCTTTTCCGCCTAAAGGCAAGGAAAATCCGGTTGTCAGGCTAAACGCGGACTCAAGCCGGAGACTTGCCAGGCAGACCGCAGAATCAGTTGTTCGGGTACACCCGTACAAAAGGAAATATCAGGAGCTATTCCGGCCCACAGGCCTCAATCTCGGCGAAAATTGAGTTTTTTTTCGTCCGCAGTGACACACTGTTGTCACACCTGAGGAAAAACCCTGGCCATAGCTCCTCCAAATGCCCGATACTATACCCGTGGAGAAAGCGATATCCCCAGCCTGATTTCTCCTGTCCTTCATAAAGGCTGAAGACTCCAGACTCCGGCCAAAAATCCCACAAAGCGCGGGTAAATTTCTGCACAAGCCAGCCCAAATATGATAGACTATTTCCGTTTTCGGAGAATGCAGCCGAAGTGGAGTTTGAGTGCGTTGCCCGACCGGCCTGTAGTGCGGATTCTTCGGTGGTAGGACCGTATCCGGGGAAATTTGAGTTGCAATTTGCCTTACTGCGCGGTATGATACTTGGCGTTGTTCGGCGCCGGCCTGTGGGCCGTGTAAGCGCTTGGTTTATGGACCGCGTTAATTCTAACGAACTGAAAGACAATTTGGAAAAGACTGTTTTTAGGAGTGCAAATTATGAAAAAAGCTCTAATCTCACTGCTCGTTGGGCTTGTACTGCTGGTCGGGGGCAGCGGCGTCAACGCCGAGGGTAGAGGCGGAGGAGGAGGCGGAGGCGGGCAGGACAAGAAGGCTGACGAGGCCCTTGAAAAGGCCAAGGCCAGGGCCGCCGAGAAAGCCAAAGAGGCAAAGGCCAGGGCCGAGAAGGCTAAAGAAGAGGCCGGAAAAGCTGCCGCTGATAAGGCGAAAGCTGAGAAAGCTAAGGGCCAAGAAGCTGCGGCTGAAACGACCGGGGCGGAAAACGCCGAAGTCGTTGAGGATGCAAACGCCCCTATTCAGGACAAGGCTAAGGGCAAGGCCGCCGAAAAAGGTAAGCCGCAAGAGAAGGGCAAACCCGCCGACAAAGGCAAAGACAAGGTTGAGGAGCAGACCAAGTCTGCCGAAAAGGCGCTCGGCAAAGAGCATCAGCAGCAGCTCGCGGCCTTGAGAAAGCAGCTTACCCACGAAGAGCAGAAGCACCTCAGTCGCAAGGCCCGGCTCGAGCGCATCCGGCAGTTGGCCGCCGATGCCGGCAACACCGAGACGGTCGCACGCGTCGATAAGCTCATCCAGAATGAGCAGGAGCGATACGACACCAAGCGCAAGACTATGACCGACAGAGAACAGAAGATTCTTCAGGCCGGCGGCACGCTCGAAGAGGCGGCGGCGAAGGGCAAGGCCAAGGCTGACCAGGCGAAGGGCAAAGCCGACCAGGCAAAGGGCAAGGCCGATGCGGCCAAGGAAAAGACCGAGAAGGCCGGCGAAGGCGCCAAAGACCAGGCTGAAAAAGCGGCGGAAGAAGCTGAAAAGGCTAAAGAAGGTGCCGAGAAAGCCGGCGGCGAATAGCCCGGCGGCGCGCCACGTTAAATCCGGAACTTATGTGTCCTGCAAGGAGATAGAAGAATGTTGCGAAGAATATTGGCTGTGGTTGTCTCGGCGGTCTTGTGCCTGGCCTGCCTGACCGGGTGCAAGAAGGATTCGAGCGAAACCGAGACGACCAAGACCGAGGCCGAGTACAAGGCCGAAGCGGACAAAGAGATTAGCACCGAAAACATGAACGAAGAGCTTGATAAGATCGAAAAGGAAGTGGAACAGGACTCGAAGGAAGCGCCCTAATACCCCGTAACACTTGATTTTGTGGGCCTCGTCATTGCGAGGAGGCCGAAGAGCTTGGCCCTTAGGGCCCGACGTGGCAATCCCCTACCTCTCGAAGCCAGAGCCTGTTCCGGCGCCGAAACGCCTCACCTTGATACCCACAGTTTCGATTGTTATGGGGTACTAACGTGGTTACTTTAGGGCCGTAACGACCTCGGATTCGTCCGCTTCGTTCGCGTCGGTTATCGGCCATTGCACGGCGAAAAAGGCCATTTATTCGGGAAAAAGCCGGATTCCTCGAACAATTTCGACCGAATAAATGGCCTT
>Ga0315277_10008358_pt1 | contig 13321 bp, 9 predicted proteins | sample YL17G05_15_MG_FD_203695 | JGI IMG/M metagenome (GOLD analysis project Ga0315277, IMG submission 203695) | Sediment microbial communities from Yellowstone Lake, YNP, Wyoming, USA - YL17G05_15 | ecosystem: Environmental > Aquatic > Freshwater > Lake > Sediment | place: USA: Wyoming | collected...
ACCAACATAATCCTCGGATAAATTTACTTCATCGAATGAATAAACCCACTTCTTTTCTGTCATTTATTGCCTCCTGTTCTCAATCATACTTTACAAGTCCCTTACAGGTCTCTGTAGCTTATTTCACATTTATAGGACAAACTCAACCGCATAGTTTACCACAATCATTCTGAATTCATCCAAAAATAATATTAGCTATTCTTAAAAATATAAGGTTCAAACACTTGTTAGAAATTGTGTCACGAGGTAATCTTATACTGAAGAATACTCTTATCTATAAGTAAGGAGTTTTATTATGCCGGGCGTAATCGATCTTGAAACGATGAATACAGATAGCTTACCGGGTATTTGGTCGCCAGTGCAATGGGAATTAAACGAAGAAGAACGTGTCGGCGAAGTTGAAACTCAAGCCACGGCCAGTCTGCTCTGGTCCGTGGATGTACCCGAGGCTATCCTCCGCCTGCTGCTCCAAGAAACCGGTATTGACCGAATTTTCGAACCTCCTGAAGACTATGATCCAGAGGAACAGGGAGAATGGGATCCAAAGTTGGTCACATTTGGTTTTCAAAAACCCATTGAATTAATTAAAGTGGAGCGGGAGCATAACTATCTATATCTCGAGTATAAATTTGGAGGCTTTGGTTATTGGTATCTCGAGATCGAACCGGAGAAGGTAACGATTAGGAGGATTTGATAATTAATGATACTTATTTCAACTCAGTTTATTTCTCTGTCTGTAATCTGTTAGTTTTTAATTATTAGGGGATCTGTTAGGATTGTTTCAGGTAGCGATATTAAAGACAATAATCCTGTTCAATTATGATGTAGGATATGGAGAGGTAATATTAGTTTGCCCATTCATTTGCTCTGTTCGTAAATCTAGGATCAAGTATCTGATCATCCATGCTAGTAATAATAATGTAACAATAATCGGCGGACGTATGAAACCGAACAAATTGAACGAATTAAACATACCAAAGAAAAAGATCAATGGACTGCATAGGATCAGGATGGAATAACCTTTTCTTGGAAATCCCATCTGGCGAAGATAATCATAAAATATCGCGGCTGGTAATACTAGGATTAGATTGTCATAGCCATATAAATGCAAGGAGAGAAAAACGGAGAGGGTTATTATAAATGCAAAGCGTAGTTTAAATCTCGAACTGTCCGGGGATATTCCTTGGAACCAAAGAAATAATACGACAAACATACCAAGTAATAGTCCAGTATTACTTATTAAATTAATTAAGTTACCTTGTGAGGATCCCAAGATTCTAGTCAATATTCCTCTCAACGTGTATTCGGTTTCCGGTTGAAATCCAGATTTTTCGAAATTAATACTCATGTTTAGGAGTGAACGGGAATATTTTATCCAAGATTCCAAACCAAATAATAAACTAGAGAGAAATATTAGTGATAAGCCTGTTAGGGCAGCTGTAACTGCAACGCGCCAATAACGCTTGCTGATTGATAGTAATCCTGGTATCAGGATTGTTTGCGGTTTAATTATCATAAAAGACAACCAAATACCAGCATTTATAGACTTGTAGTTCTTCATGGATATATAAATTTGGAAAAGGCAAATTAATAAAAATAATGAGAATTGCCCCGTCAAAATTGTGAAAGCTAATGGAAAGAATGCCAATATAGTCAGGATTAGTAGTAATCGTTCAAGTTTATTCCAATCTGAGAAGAGGCGATTTAATAAGAAAATCAACCATATAAGTAATCCTAACTCTGCTAACATCCATATCAAATAAGCTATATTAAATGTCAACAAGGAAAGAGGTGAGAAAATTAGCGAAATAACGGGAGGATATTGGAGAGGGTAAACGCCATTATCTAGACGTAAACCGCCCAATATTCCCCGGTGGTAAATATCGATATTATCCAAATTAATTAATTTCCATCCAGAACCAGTTCTATTATTAACAAATGTATTGTAAATACTAGTAAAATCAGCATAATCAAGAAGATGTTCCTGTGCGGCTCTAACCCATAGACCAACATTTACATTAATTAAGATGATGTTAATAATAGTGAATACTTTGATTATATTAATGTATGGGTTATTCCAGATCTTTTTTATCATTTCTTCACAATTCTTTTATATTAATTATTTACTGCTATCCAAAATGATTACATCTACTGATTATCCAAGAATTTCTTTTTCCATTCATATAGCTTGTTCAAAGCTTCAATGGGAGAAAGGCCATTGATATCCATGCTCTTTAAATCCTCCAGTAATGGGTTCGTTTCAGGGAATAGTGCCATCTGGCGTGGGATTTCTGGATTAATTTTTATTGCCTTTCCCGAGGATTTCTCCAATTGGAGGAGTATCTGCTCTGCTCTTTGCACCACAGGGGTCGGAAGACCAGCCAGCTGTCCTACATGGATGCCATACGATCGGTCTGCCCCGCCTGGAATGATCTTGTGGAGAAATACAACCCGACCTCCGCTTTCATTCACTGCTACGTTGTAATTCCTGATCCCCGGTAGGAGATCTGCCAGCTGGGTTAGTTCATGGTAATGAGTGGCAAAAAGAGTTTTGGCGCGCAAGGACGGGTGATTGTGAATATACTCGACCACGGCCCAGGCAATAGACACTCCATCATATGTGCTGGTGCCGCGCCCAATCTCATCCAGGATGAGCAATGACCGGTTGGTCGCGTGGTGCAGGATGTTCGCCGTCTCGACCATTTCGACCATGAAGGTGGACTGACCTGAATATATCTCGTCCTGCGCACCGATGCGGGTGAAGATGCGATCCACCAGACCGATTCGGGCAGAGGCTGCAGGCACAAAGCTTCCAATCTGTGCCATCAGTACAATCAGAGCTACCTGCCGTAAAAATGTGCTCTTCCCCGACATATTAGGTCCTGTCAGGATGCGAATGCGCTCTCCTTCTTCGAAAATCGCATCATTACTCACAAAGCGTTCACCCTTCAGGTAGTGTTCGACGACTGGATGCCTTCCTTCATGAATTTCGAGCGTGTCTTCAGCCACAACTTCGGGAAGCACATATCCTCCCAAAGCTGCTACTTCTGCTAGTGAGGCAAGCACATCTACTTCAGCGAGTGCTCTTGCAGTTCTCAATAAACGGTTCGAAGAGGATCCTAGCTGTTCGCAAACCTGGCGGAATATTCGGGTCTCGATCTCATGGATCGTTTCTTCGGCGTTCAACACCAGAGCTTCGTATTCTTTCATCTCCGGCGTAATATATCGCTCCGCATTGACCAGGGTCTGCTTTCGGATATATTCCGCAGGTACATGCTCAGAATTCGCCCGTGTTACTTCGATGTAATAACCGAAGATTTTGTTATAACCTACCTTGAGAGTCTTAATCCCTGTCCTTTCACGCTCAACCGCTTCCAGATTAGCGATCCATTCCCGTGCGTGTCGAGACCGTTCAATCACCCCATCCAGCTCCGCCGAGAATCCATCTTTGATCACACCTGTATTTTGAAGCGTGGCTGGAGGGTCATCAGCAATGGCAGCTTCAAGCAAGCGTACCTCCTCATCGCAGATATCCAAATCCTTCAATGCTAATACCATAGCATTTTGAAGGGTTCCTTGCTCTGTTTTGCCCTGATTTCCCTCTACCTCACTAAAAAGTTGGAGGACGCCCGGTAGACGTTGAAGTGTGGCACGCATTCCTACCAAATCACGCGGTTGAGCTGACCCATTGACCAAACGAGTAGTCAACCGTTCAAGATCACTCAAAGGCCTCAGCGCAGCTCTTAGTTCCGCTCTTAACATTCCATGATTGAATAGGGATAGAACACCTGCCTGTCTTATGCGGATGAGGTCTACATCCAACAAAGGCTTACTCACCCATTGCCGGATCAAACGCTTACCCATGGGTGAAATTGCCCGGTCAAGCTCACCCAACAAGCTGCCCTGAACGCTCCCATCCCGAATGGTCTCGACCAATTCGAGGTTGCGTCGAGTGGGGGCATCTAGATTCATGAATTCAGCGGTGGAATATGTGCTCAACTTGGTTAAAAGCTTGAGTGATGCTGCTTGAGTTTCCATCAAGTACTGAACGATCGTTCCCGCGGCTTGTACGGCCAGGGACATACCACGTAGCCCAAACCCATCCAACGAAGCGACACCAAAATGTGTCATGAGCGCATCCTCACATCGAGTTAGCTCGAACCTCCAGGGTTGCCATGCAGTTGGGTGACCAGATAAACCTTCAGGTAGCTGAAGGGTATCAGGGAATAAGATTTCCGCTGGGTGAAGCCTGGTCAGCTCAGCACGCAAGGCAATCTGAATATCATCGCTACTTAACTCAGTGACAGCAAACTCTCCTGTGGAGATATCCACGTATGCTACGCCCGCCTGGTTACTTTGAACCTGCACACAGGCTAAATAATTATTCGCATCAGAAGGCAATAACCCTGATTCTATTAGCGTGCCAGGCGTGATAACCCGCACAACTTCACGAGGGAAAATCCCCTTATTGGGCTGGTCGCCAACCTGCTCACAGATGGCAACATGAAATCCACGCTCAATCAAGCGCGCAAGGTAATTCTCAGCCGCATGATGCGGTATACCGGCCAAGGGTACTCGCACTCCCTTTCCAACCGGGCGTGAGGTCAGCACAATATCCAGTTCCCGTGCAGCTATTTCTGCATCCTGGTCAAAAGTTTCGTAAAAATCTCCCAACCTGAAAAAGAGAATAGCGTTTGGGTACTGTCGCTTGATCTCCAGGTACTGCTTACGGATGGGTGTGATATCTTCAGCTTTTGCCATTCAACCTCCGGCTCTCATTCTAGTATGAGCAATGGAAATAGGCAAGGAAAAATGTAATTTGATTACTCTAGAGATTGTATTATTTACTGTCCGACGATATAATTAAATCACTATATTCTATCGAAAGGAGAAAATCTAATGGCTGGTGTCACGTATGAAAATGTTACAAAACGTTTCGGAGATGTAATCGCAGTTGGTAATCTAAGCATTAATATTGCAGACAAGGAGTTTTTGGTTCTGGTCGGCCCATCCGGTTGTGGCAAGACGACAGCTCTACGGCTCCTGGCAGGCTTGGAGGAAATCACCGAAGGTCGGATTCTCATTGGTGATCGAGTAGTGAACGATGTCGCACCAAAAGATCGGGATATTGCCATGGTATTTCAATCTTATGCACTTTACCCCCATATGAGTGTATATGACAATATGGCATTTGGATTAAAACTACGCAAAACTCCCAAAGAGGAAATCCGAAAACGGGTAAGCAAAGCCGCGGAAACCCTTGGCATCGAAAACTTATTAGATCGGAAACCGCGCCAGCTATCTGGTGGGCAGCGCCAGCGTGTTGCGGTTGGTCGGGCAATCGTGCGCGAGCCTAAGGTTTTCTTATTTGATGAACCCCTTTCAAACCTCGACGCAAAACTGCGCGTGGAAACACGTGCCAATCTGAGTAAGCTCCATCAGCAGCTGCAGACAACATTCATATATGTTACCCATGACCAGATCGAAGCCATGACAATGGCGACGCGGATTGCCGTAATCAACAAAGGTCTTCTACAACAGGTGGATACCCCGTCGGCCTTGTATGACCATCCGGATAATCTATTCGTGGCAGGGTTCATTGGCTCACCAGCGATGAACTTCTTCAAGACCAAACTGGTACGTGGAGATGGAAAGCTTTTCGTGGATGGTGGATCCTTTAAAGTTGAGGTACCTGCTTCGAACATGGAAGCATATTCGAAATACATCGACAGACCTGTCATCATGGGTATTCGACCGGAAGATATCCAGGACCCTCACTATCTACCTCCCGAGATAATCCCTCAACCCGTTGATGGCATGGTGGATGTGACTGAGCTAATGGGTAATGAGATCCAATTGTATGTTACCACCGGTGAACATAGTTTCGTAGCCCGGGTTGACCCACGTACAAAAGCCAGGATGGGTGAAAGAACCCAGGTTGTTTTCAACATGGGCAATATGCATCTATTCGATCCTGAAACTGAGCAGGCAATCCGGTAATTTATTGCGCGATTGATAGTGTCGATAATTTTAAAATGACGTCTCCTTGCATAGTAACTTTCCATAAAGAAAGGAACTATGGCGGGGGGACGTTTATTATGTAACGTATATAAGGAATAATTATGGTTCAGACATATACACTTGTACTAGTTCGTCATGGTCAAAGCACCTGGAACCTTGAAAATCGCTTTACAGGCTGGACTGACGTTGGCCTGACCCCCCAAGGGGAAAATGAAGCCCATGAGTCTGGAAGGTTATTACGTGAAGGTGGTTACACCTTTGATTTGGCATATACATCTGTCCTCAAACGAGCTGTTAAAACCTTATGGATTGTCATGGAGGAGATGGAGCTGGAATGGCTGCCTGTCATCAACGCATGGCAGTTGAATGAGCGCCATTATGGTGCCTTGCAAGGTTTAAACAAAGCAGAAATGGCAGCTAAATTTGGAGAAGCTCAGGTCAAGATATGGCGAAGGAGTTATGACGTCCAACCCCCTGCTCTTGAGCTTGATGACCCACGCTATCCCCGATTTGATCGGCGATATGCCTCACTGACCAAGGCTGAGTTGCCTCGTACGGAATGTCTCAAAGATACTGTCAATCGAATGCTCCCATATTGGCACACTACGATTGCTCCGGTTGTCAGGTCAGGAAAACGGTTGATCATCTGCGCCCATGGCAATAGCTTACGTGCTTTAGTGAAATACTTAGATAATATTCCTGATAATGAGATTGTCGAGCTGAATATCCCTACCGGCATCCCATTAATCTATGAACTCGATCAGGAATTACACCCATTGCGGCATTTCTACCTGGGAGATCCTGAAGCAGTTCGTAAGGCAGCTGAAGCAGTAGCTAACCAGGGAAAAGTGAAATGATTGAATAATGCATTATTCCTGGGTGTCCGAATTTGAATGTTGGGGAGATACCCAAGGAATAAACAATTCATTGGCTCACTCTGACTTAGTTTTACCAATATATATAATCTACACGATAATCAATAAGTCCCACCATATCTTGTTGATATGGTGGGACTTTTGTGTCAGCAAATTATGAGCGTTGCTTCTTGAGAACTCTTTGGAACCCAAAATAGAATATTAATCCTAATACAGCTGAGAGACCACCTACCATCAGGAACGTATCCTGCCAGAAACGTTCGGGGAACAACCGAATCAAGGTATCACTATATAAAAAAGTCCATGTGCCAGCTTTGAAAAAGATTTCGTGGAAAATGATGAATATATAATTAAACGCAGTCAGTACCGATAGGATGATAAGACCAATGAATATCAGGGTTACCATCCCACCGCGCTGCAATCCCTTTAGATAATCTTTAAACCAGCCTCCCCTCCAAGCCCACAAGGTCAATAAGGCAAGAATAAGAACGCTGATTTCTAACACTCGGATCGCTCCTTGGACTACATTCTTGACGTCCAGCATGTGTTCAAGCTCACGGTCGTTGTATAAGTGCGTGCAATCGGTCATAAGTTGACAGGAAGGTTCAGGTGCCTGCTGCCCTGAAGGGAAACGTAAATCGCCTAAGAAAGAAATATCCGCTGAGTTAACCAAATAATCTACAGCAAGTTTTCCGTAATTCAAGCGGTCTTGGAGGGTAAAACCATAAGGATCTGCTGGAAACCCTGGAGTGTGGTACTCGAACACCAGATACCAGGGATTGATCACTAATCGGACTACAGATAAGACGATTACCGCAGGAATGATTAACGCAATCAGCCAAGATAAGCTTCTATGTAGGTATCTCATGTTCAGACCTTTTTGTGAAATAAACTGCGATCATATAATTAATATTAATGACCAATTTCATCTAAATCTCCAAACAAAACATAACTCAAAACCATACGGTTGGTAACCCATTCGATGGGTGACCAATCATCAGTATATACAACGCTCATGGGAGTTGTAGGCTGCATATTATCTATCGCAACCTGCATTGAGTCCAAAAGTAATTTTGGCGTACTAAGTTGTGATCCGAGAAGATCCAGATTGGACTGGAGATTGGCAACTCGCGTGGACTGTGTTGTGGCATAGATCATGGAATTAAACGATCCTGGTACATCCATAATAAATACTGATGGGAAAACCGTCTGAATAGTACTGGCAATCTGGTCGACTAAAGTTCGATCTGTAGGCGATCGTCCAACATTGACCACCAGCACACCATCGGAAGTGAGATGATCCCGTGTTTCCTGGAAGAATTCCAGGGTGGTCAGGTGTGGGGGAATATATGGCGGTCGGTAAGCATCTACAGCGATGATCGTATAAGATTTAGTACTATGTTCCAATCCCACCCGACCATCCTGGGGTATGGCATTCAGGTTCGGCAGATTCATCCCGAAATATTCACGCCCAACTTCGATGATCGTTGGATCGATCTCGAATCCATCGATGGGAATAGCTCCAAATACCGCAGTCGCCTGTCTGGCAACCGTTCCAGCTGCCAAACCAATGATTGCCATGTTTTTCACCTGTCCAAGCTGGTAGGGAGGGGCATTAAAAAAGGGGGCAACCAGAAATTCCTGCCATGGACCACCATAATTCAAGTCAGTGGGGTGCCATTCTGAATGAATTCCCTGTCCCTCGTTCAACCGCAAGTAGCGGTAACCGTTTATCTCAATTACTTGAATATAGTTATAGGCAGATTCCCTTTCGTAGATCTCGCCAACCGTTTTCTTGATCGGTCCCCGTCCCCATAAAATCCCCAATCCACAAAGCACGATTGGCATCCATATCCATAAGAGGGTTCGCCGCCAACCTGCTGCTTTTTGTAAGCCAATCAATGCTACCACCGTCAGGAACAAACTGAAAGCCAGGAACGTGAAGGTCGTCCCTACCAAAGGGATAAATACCAACACTGGAAGAAATGTTCCTAAGAATGAGCCAAGCGTTGAGATGGCGTATATTTGTCCTGAAATACGACCAGCCTGGCGCGAGTCGACGATTGCCAATCGGATGGCAAAAGGTGATATCGTACCCAATAATGTCACCGGAACAATAAATAGGATCAGCACCGCCGTGAAGGAGCCAAATAAGATGCCCACCTGCAATTGGTCGAATGCATTGGCGGCCATACGTAATACAGGACGGGCTACGAATGGAACCAGCCCTGCCGTGAACCCTCCCCAAGCAAGTACACCATACATAGTTTGGAAATTCGGTGACCGATCTGCCCATCTACCCCCGATGAAATACCCCACAGTCAGATAGATCAGGATCAAACCGATAATACTTGCCCAAACAAGATTGCTGGTTCCAAATGTGTTTCCCAATAACCTTGAAGCACCAAACTCGATCGCCAAACTGGTCATCCCAGAGCAAAACACGGTAAAGTAGAGGTAATTTTTCCTACTCCTTGCATTTAAGGCAGACATCATCCGGGATTCTCTGATCACCTAAAGATTGAATAACGGAAGGATTATATCTCACAGCACAAATTCACACAAACCTGATATGTTTGCTGATTATGGATGATACACGTGAGAACTTAACCGCAATTCATTTCTCGTCAATTAATTGATTCATTTGAGTAATCATTTATTCGCATTCTTGCGTATAATTGGCACATCAAATTAATTAAATTTAGGAGGAATATGCAATGTTAAAGGAATTTAAGGAATTTGCATTCAAAGGAAATATGATTGATCTTGCTTTTGCCGTAATCATAGGTGGTGCATTTGGTAAGATAATCACTTCTTTGGTAAATGACATCATTATGCCCCTGATAGGTCAACTCTTGGGCAATGTTAACTTCACCGATTTGTTCATCTCACTAAATGGAACGAAGTACGCCTCACTCGCAGACGCGCAAGCCGCTGGAGCTGCGACCTTTAATTATGGTGTTTTCATTAATACCATAATTGACTTCATAATTGTGGCGTTTATTATTTTCTTGATCGTTCGTCAAATCAACCGCATGAAACGTGCTCCAGCACCAGTTATTCCGACCACAAAGGAATGCCAATACTGCTTTACACAAATACCCATCCCAGCCACACGCTGCCCGAATTGCACGTCTGAGCTCAAGTGAAATCGGAATTTTAATGGAATCCAAGAAACCTACTGGCGCAGAGATACGTCAGACATTTATCGAATTCTTTGTGGAACACGGTCACACCTTTGTCCCTTCCGCCTCCCTCGTTCCAGGAGGTGACCAAACCTTACTGTTTACCAATGCAGGCATGGTGCAATTCAAGGATGTGTTCTTAGGAATCGATAAAAGACCCTATAAACGCGCTACCGATTCTCAAAAGTGCATGCGCGTAGCTGGAAAACATAACGATCTCGAGGATGTTGGGCGGGATAATATCCACCATACCTTCTTCGAGATGCTTGGGAATTGGTCTTTTGGTGATTATTATAAAAAAGAAGCCATCACCTGGGCTTGGCAGTTACTGACTGACCTCTGGAAATTACCTAAAGAAAACTTGTGGGCAACCGTATTCCGTGACGAGCATGGGCATATCCCTCAGGATGATGAGGCTGCTGAAGCCTGGAAGCAGATGCCGGGATTTAAGCCAGGGCATGTGCTTTACTTTGGACGTAAGGATAATTTCTGGGAGATGGCAGAGACTGGACCATGCGGTCCGTGCAGTGAAATCCATCTGGATCGCGGGATTAACTATTGTGATAAGCAAAACATACCTGGGCATATTTGCCAGGTTAATGGGGACTGTCTGCGTTTTCTGGAGCTATGGAACTTAGTCTTCATCCAATATAACCGCCTTAGTCCGACCCAGCTCGAGCCACTGCCTGCCAAACATGTGGATACAGGCATGGGTTTTGAGCGTATCGTTTCTGTGCTACAAGATGTCGATTCAAATTATCGCACTGACCTTCTCTGGTCGTTAATATTGAAGACCCAAAAACTCACCGGTCATTCAGATGTGCAACGTGAAGCACATCTCACTCCCTATCGGGTGATTGCTGACCATGCCAGAGCGGCTACATTTCTGATCGCAGATGGAGTTGTGCCGGGCAACTTGGGACGGAATTACGTCACACGCATGATTATTCGCCGGGCATACCGTTTTGGCGGCAAGATTGGACTGGTCGAGCCTTTCCTGGCAAAAGTGGCTGAAATCGTAATCCAGAATTATGGTGATTTTTATCCAGAGCTGATACGTAATCGCACATCCATCCTTAATTCCATAACACACGAAGAAGAACAATTCCAACGTACTTTGGACCGGGCAACCATGCAGCTAGAAGCTTTGCTTGATGAGCTTAATAAATCTGGGCAGAAGATCCTACCAGGTATACAGGCTGCAGATTTATACACTACTTATGGCATGCCATTTGAAATCACCCGCGACATCGCCAAGGAACACGGCCTGGACGTTGACGAGGTTGGATTTACTTCGGCGATGAAAAAGCATACACAAAAATCTCGTACCAATTGGCTGAAGGGAGACCAGGGTGGTGAGGATGTTGAAGTATACCGCCATCTCTTCGAAGAACTCCAAATGAATGGCGACTTAAGTGAGAATGGTGTTGCTTATGACCCGTATAATCGATTGGAAGTATCAGGGAAGCTCCTGGCATTAATCCGCAACGGGGTTCCCATACAGACTGCCAAACCTGATGATGAAATCGAAGTTATCCTGCCTGAGACTTGTTTTTATGTTGAATCGGGAGGTCAGGTATCCGACACGGGAAAAATCTGGTCAGCCGATGGTTCCTGGATAATTGAGATTCAAGGAATGCGTAAACCTGCAGCGGGCATGGTTGTCCATATGGGGAAAGTTATCAAAGGTGAACCGAAAGTGGGTGATGGAGCAATCGCGTCGGTTGATGCCCAACGTCGCAGAGATATCATGCGTAACCATACTGCCACTCATCTGCTGCATGCAGAACTTCGCCGTGTACTAGGTGATCACGCCCGTCAAGCCGGCTCGCTAGTCGCACCAGACCGGTTGCGATTCGATTTCAACCACCCTGAGGCAGTTACCAAAGAGCTGCTCAGTGAGATAGAAGCTGGAGTTAATCGCCATATCCTTGGTGACTATCCTTTGAAAATCACCACAAAACCCTATCAACAAGCTGTTTCTGAAGGTGCAATGGCACTTTTTGGTGAGAAATATGGCGAGACAGTCCGGACAATCACCATTGGAGGAGATAAACCCTTTTCCTACGAGCTGTGCGGAGGTACACACGTTAGCGAGACAGGGGATATCGGCGTATGTATCATCACCAGCGAAGGTAGCGTCGCTGTAGGTATTCGCCGTATCGAGGCAGTTACAGGAAAAAAAGCTTACGAGCTCATAAAGAATCGCTTCGATATCCTCAATCGGACATCAAGCTTGCTAGGCAGCACGCCGGAATTATTACCAGAGAAAGTAACCAATTTGTTGGATGAGCTAAGCACGTCAAGGAAACAAACTTCGAATTTACGACAAGGTCAGGTTTTAATTGAATTCACCCAAAAGTTGCATCAAATCAAAGTGGTCAAGGGTATTAATGTATTATCTTCAAAACTGAATGAGGCGGATTCTGAGACATTGCGCCAGATGGTTGATCGGTATCGACAACAATACCCTTCCAAGGGGGTGGTAGTGCTTGGCAGTGTCAGAGATGGGCGACCAGCCATTGTCGCCTCGATCACAGAAGATTTGATCTCTCAAGGTTTGAATGCGATTGAACTGGTCAAATTCGTCGCCGCACCCCTTGGAGGCGGTGGTGGTGGAAAACCAACCCTCGCCCAGGCAGGGGGAAAGGATGCCACCAAGCTGGATGTCGCATTAGATCGCGTGGAAGCTTGGGTGATGGAACACCTGCCAGGATGACTCGTATCCTATGCCATCCTGGTCGTATACAATCTTGAAAAATCCGCCTATTTTCCGAGATCGACCAATCACCGTAATTGCCACTGGAATGAGATCGAACTAGTAAGTTGTATCAAGCGAGTCACAGGTTGCTGTGAAAACCCAAATTATCCAACTCAATCTGAACGATGATACCCTTTCAGTTCGAGATAAGATGAGCTGGAGCCAAACTGGGCGAATTCTGCTGGTATGGCCAAACCATGGACGTGTGTTAAACCAACAGCTTGACCTTAACCTGGTAATACGCCATGCTACCGCGGTGGGAGCTCAGCTGGCATTGGTCACCCATGATTCTGCCGTACGTTTTTATGCCAAGCAAATTGGTATCTCTGTGTTCGATAGTCCACGTCGCGCTCAGGATACCCAGTGGAAAGTCATCCAACGTCGAAAGCTCGACCTTAAGCGTAATACCCAACTTTCTAACCTTGGCAGATTAAGGCAAATCACCCATCCACTTGCTCCTGTATGGTCGGATCATCCCG
>Ga0315277_10008359_pt1 | contig 13321 bp, 12 predicted proteins | sample YL17G05_15_MG_FD_203695 | JGI IMG/M metagenome (GOLD analysis project Ga0315277, IMG submission 203695) | Sediment microbial communities from Yellowstone Lake, YNP, Wyoming, USA - YL17G05_15 | ecosystem: Environmental > Aquatic > Freshwater > Lake > Sediment | place: USA: Wyoming | collected...
ATAAGCTTTTCGTCCTTCTGAGTGGCTACAACAGTGCCAACAACAATGCCTAAATTCATATCGTTTTCCTTTCTATGAATTGATATGACTGCAAATGCGCTCAAGACCCTCTCGCAGATTGTCTTCTGATGCCGCAAAGCATATCCGAACGTAATTACGCCCTGAAGACCCAAAAGTATCACCGGGGGAGACAGCGACTCGCTTTTCGTGCAGTAGAGACATAACGAAATCCTGGGAACTCATCCCACACCTTGAGATGTCAATCAGCATGTAGATCGTACCTTGTGGAGAATAGACAAACATATCATTGGCTTTGAGTATTTCTATCGCTATATCCCTGCGCCTTCGGTATGAATCCACCATGATTTTCTGGCAATCCTGCGAGCCTTTTAACGCCGCCTCTGCCGCTTTCTGTGAAACCGAACATGCACACGAGACGTAAGGCTCCTGAATATCTGCGATCAGCCTCGAAAGCGGGGGAGATGCGACCACGTAGCCAACTCTCCAGCCTGTCATGGCGTAAACTTTGGAGAAGCTAAACACTGTCAGAACACGCCCATCTGTGTCGTAGATAGCCGGGCTGACGTGTTCTCCGTCAAATATAATCTGATCGTAAGTTTCATCAGAAAGCAAGTAAAGATCATATTCAGCGGCTATCTCGTAAAATTCCTTCTGAATATCTCTTGGGAACACCGCTCCTGTTGGGTTAGATGGACTATTGAGCATGATCACTTTGGTTCGGTCAGTTATTAGTTCCCGAAGTGCCTTCACGTCTGGCAGGAATCCATGCTCTTTTATTAAAGGATACCTCACCTGCGTCCATCCGTTGATAGCTATTATCATATCGTAATCTGGCCACGATAGATCGGGGATCAGAATCTCGTCATCGGGTTCCATAAGAGCCATTAGTGAGGTTGCTATGGCACAAACTCCGCTTGCTGTGACTGTTACGTTTTCAATCGAGGCTTCGATGCGGTTATATCTTCGCACTTTTTCTGCGATAGCTTCGCGCAGGGAATTCATGCCAGCATTGGGAGCGTATTTAGTTAGACCACTTCTAGCGGCTATACATGCGGCGTCAACCACGTGATCAGGTGTTGGAAAATCAGGTTCACCCACTTCCAGATGAATAACGTCATCCATCTCCATAGCGAGGTGCATTATATCACGTATCTTGGATCGTGGCATCGCAACTGCGTTTTTAGAAAAAGGTTTCATGATTGATGTTTTCTCTAGCGCCCCCTGTCGGGCCAATGGCTTTCAAGCCCTTCGAGCCTCATCTTGTAATTCATCCACTCCTTTGCCCAGCTTACCCTATTTGCCATAGGACTGTCTGGCGGAGTCAGCTTTTCTGCTTCTTTTATGTGAAAGAACGCCCTTCGATACGCCCAGGCAGTAGATGAAATAGATGTTATGTTGCCATAGTAACGAGCCATGCCAAGATGCCCCGCAGGTGTAGGCATCACCATCAGCGATTCTCTGAAAAGGATGCCCGCAAAGTGTTTTTCACCTAAGTTGTAATAAAGGTTGCCCAGATCAATAAATCCCTGTGCAATCTTCATTGGAACGTCAACAGCCGTATCAGTATGAGAGTAAACATATATAATCTCCTGCCATTTTTCAAAAGCCTTTCTGTAATTTTCTGGCAGGAAATCGGCTATTTTCTTATCCTGAATGCCCGGATATTTGTTTACGATCTGCCTTACCTGCGAATATGCAAGCCTGTATTCTGCACTATCTTCTGTTGTGGGCCAATGGACGTCAAGGTGAAATATTTTGATTCTGGTAAGTTGTGGGAATTTATCGTAGTATTCCAACAAAGATATAAAAGCCTCATGCTCTTTTGTGAAATCAGTGGAAGGTATCTGCTGTGTTGCTATGTTCCACTCACAATCCCCTATCTTCAAGAGAGCATCATCAGCCAATTCGCTTTTAGGCCATTTATCAACTACCTTTTGGAATTCGTCTCTGGCACGATCATAATAACCGAATACGCTAAAGTAAATATCGCCAATATCATACTGTGCGTTGTCCTTATCCTCGTCTTTGTCTCCTGTGAGGATATTCACGTCAGTTTTTACGTCCTCTATTGCACGTATCCTATCACGGGCATTGATCGCAATGTCCGTTCCAAGTCTCGGATACTTCTGAAGGACCTTGTTATATGCTTCAGTAGCTTCATCGAATTTCTGTTGGATAAAGTACGCATCACCGATTGATAAAAGTGCATGGTCAGACGCATCACTTTCCGAGTATTGGTCTAATATTTCCTGATATACTGCTATGGCTTGATCATATTTTCCTTGCTGAAAGTTGGTATCGGCGATCTGCAGTTTTGCGTTATCTGCTCTTTTACTTTCGGGGAATTTTTTTGCGTATTCCTCAAATTGAGCATTAGCTTCGTCAAAAGATTCTTCATCCTGTAACTGGCTTGCTTTGGCATAAAGCATATCTGCTTCTTGCTGCGGTGTCATGTGCAATCTTGGTCCAGCACAAGCACTGATTATAAAGATAAACAGGATAGATAACATGCTGATTAACGACTTCATCTTAACCACCTCTAATTAATTGAGACATGGGTATAATTAAGAAATAAACACGGAGACACTAAAGCACGGAGAAGATACTGGATGCAGGATACAAGATATTAGCCAAGTATCCTGTATCAAATATCTTTTTTCTCCATGTTTTAATTTATGATCAAAGTTCACTTTACTATATGAAGCCAGTGGTGAAGAAGGAAGTAAGCTCTTCCGATAAGGAGTGAGATTCTCGCCATAACGGTATATCCGAAGGCGGCACCGAAAGACACCATGAGAAAGAATATACCGATCTTTGATGCAACTCCCACAGCTCCCTTGTGTTCCACAGAGAAGTAGAAATAAATTAGCGTAAACAGAAGCCCCAACACAATGATGATCAGGTTTATGCTGGTGAGTGGTTGTATTGTGGCTTCCATCTGTTTGAAGATGAGAGATTGTATGCTTCGAGGTATAGAGGCTCCAGCACTCACACCTATCATAAAAGCAAGAGGCCATCGGATCAACCATCTATACTTGGGGATGAACCGGCTGAACATCAGAAGACCTATGGCGGTGGGGATGAGGACGGTAAAATCTCCTTCCTGTTTCATGGGATACCACACAAGCTTTACAACAGTTTCATACCATACCTGTGCTATTGTATAACCGACGGATACGCCCACATATAGATGCTCTGCGAATCTGTAAAAAGGGTTATCCTTATACAGAAAACTGAACACGAGAAGTGTTAGTCCTGCGGCGATCCAGATACCGATGGTCTCACTCATAAATTATAATTCCTGATTTCAGCCGTCCATACTGGACTTTATTTTGTTTGTGTTGGTGTTCCCAGCAACGAATTGCTGGGCTATTTTCAAAAGTCCTTAACAGGACTTTAATAGCTTACCCTTGTCAGCTTTACAAAATGGGAAAAATACAGTTTCCTTCTTTTCCATAGGGGAGATCTAAATGGCTTACCTTAGCAATCTATTCCAATATTATGATTCCGCAGTCTTTTTTCTCCTTACGACAAAGTAGGATGCGTTAGCTATTATTATAAGCAATATGATAGCTGTATGTGCCACAGACTGCGAATCCATACCTAAACTTGCCGCTCCGCTTGTTTGAATCAATTTTTCATATTCTGCGGCACCCTTCATCCCACCTATAAGACCTATCAACTGTTTTGCGTTAAGGAAAGGATAGTAGCCTACTGCGCTGACTGCTGTAACGCCGATGGCTATGGGAACTCGGTGTGGAGTTCCAGCATAGATGATCCATGCTTCAGGTGTAGAACCGGCAGCAAGGTCAACTACAAGCGATATATCCTTATAGTTTTTGATACCTTTCATCACCGGGATCTCCGAGATCGGCTTTCCATTATAGTCAACATTAAAAACAGATGAAATATCCTGTCCTATGCGCATTATCGCTACTGCACCGCTTGGAACGAATCCCAGGTATGTGTAATCCTTATCTACCTCAGCAATGCCCTCTGCCGCCTCTTTCATTACCATATCACCCAGAGATGCCCCGGTTATCCACAGTGTCATGCCCACAACCCTTACCTTTTTGGTGTAGGCGTGTTTAAGCACTGCAAGCGTCATGGGATAAAGTTCTGCCAGTGATGCGGGATCGAAGTCCATCGAGACTAATATAGCGGATCCCGGGGGTAATGCGTCTATATAATCGTATACGCTTTTAACCTCGTTAGTTATCGTAATGGACATACCGATGGGAAGCAGTAAAGGTATAATTACAGTTAGGGCGATCAGTAAGAATATATACCGTCTGTCAAAACTCCCGATCTTTTCCCAAAAACTCATTCCCCTGCTCCCATGTATGATCTCTCAATACCTAATATAATCTTGACTGACGTAGCTATAGCACCGAGGCTGATACCAAGTATAATGCCTCTTCTAGCCGCCATGCTCGGAACGTTAAGTATCCATCCAGCTACGTCCTCCGGCAGGTTAGCCCGCCACTGCACTACCGAGTCTGGCATAATATGCTGCCATAAAAAATCCCCAATTGGAACTCTGGCAAGCATGACTATAACAGCAGTTACGAGCATAAGCGTTGCTTCCAGCGTCCTTGCACGGAACGCCCTGTAAGCGGCGGATGCTACGTAAAAAGCCAACAGCGAGAACATGGTCGCCTGCATAGGTATCTGTACGTTTATAAACAGCCACCCAAACCATGTCCCTACTCCAGTGCCACCAATGAGACCTATACTCGCCATAACGATCATGGCAACAAACACCACTATGCTGTAAGGCATATTTGGAGTTTTGCGAACGATGCGGGTATAGTGCAGTTTTATCAGTGAACTGACTCCCAGGACAAGGGCGGGTATACTAATGATCATGACCCAGTTAAGTAACTTGTCATATACACTGGTGAAAGGCGGAATAAAGAACTGAAATATCATGAAAATTCCGCATAAAAAGCATAATAATAATGGTAATCGAAGTTTCATAACTTCTCTCCATACATATCCTAATCTAAAGCATTATAATGTTTCTCGGCTTCTTCAGATAATTCTACCTCAAAGTTCAGCGGCTTAGGCATTTCGTTTAATATCTTTCCATTTTTTGACCCGACCATATTTAATATCTTCTGCAGAACGCTCTAAGCTAGTCATAATTTCGGGATCACGCATCAATTCAAAAGTTGCTTCCCATGCTTCTCTATCTTGTAGATATGCCAAAAAATCTACTGCTGTCTGTAGCTTATCTATTGGAAGCTGATCAATCAAAGTAAAAGCCTTTTCTTTTAAGTTTAAGTCTCTATTCATATCAGATTTCTCTTGTCTATTAATTTGGCAATCGTTATTGGCACATGCTAATTGCTTCAGTAAGGTTGCTCTTTGCTGAAGCTAGATCGCCTTTTATAAAATTTCTGCCGATATTTTCGACTCTATCTTTTCCTGAGCAAGTGTGTTAAGAGCAAGGAAAGATACTATCAAAACTGATACAACTACAATGGCAAAAACAAAACCTGTCTCTTTCAGAGGTGGTTTTCTCCTTTGTTTCCATTGCATAAAAATCACGGCGCGCTGAAAAACTTAGCGATCCAGTGGAGGAAAGAGAATCCAAAACGAGTTGCAAATGATTCCATTATAACCCCAAGAAAAATAGAAATCATAAGCAGGAATTTACACCAATCCTGCCCTTTCAGGCTTCCCAATAGAAGCGGCTCTCTTGACAGGTATGCACTGGCGGCGTATAATTCCTCTCCTATGAGAGTATAATCGCAGGCGGCGATGAAGAACGGCAGTTGTGAATCGGCGTCTGTACCGGCTATCTGGATAGCACCTGTTGAGTTGCCCGTCTCCGCAAGTAACAGCGATTCGGCATAGAAGAACCCCATGTAAAATATCGCCGCTGGGCGCTCACGGAGCATTATACCGCTCACTGCACCAACGTAGGCAAATTGATCGTCACTTACGAAGAATATGTTATCTTCCTTATAGGTATCGGGCTTTCCAGCGTCTATGTGCGCACCTTTTACTATCTCCCGCTCTACTACCATGACGAATGGATCATAGCCGGGCAGAAGAAGCGGGGAATCATATTCAGCGGATTTGCGTGCTACACGGCTAAGTATGTTCAGGCTTGCCAGTGTCGAAATATCGCTGACACCGTTGAGTCCCGTCAGGTATAATATGGGCCTTCCCATCTCTGTTGCGCGACCTATCGCTTCGTCTACTGCCTCTATACCTGCTATACGCCTGACGAAGAATTCACGCCCGCGCCTTGCGCTTAATATACAGTATATTATTAATCCACAGAAAACTATAATAGCGATAGCGATAAATTTGTAATCTTTATTGAACCACTGCGCTACAGGCTTGACCGGACCAAACTTTTCAGAATCCGCTTTTTCACCTTTCTGATCAACTGCTCTGATCATATAGTAATACTCAGTTCCTCGAACGAGGCTGTCTTCGTCAACGTACCTGCTCGTATTAGCTGGAACCTGCCCTACTTCTGAAAAGCCTTCCGTTGGAGAGATACTTCTGAGAATTACGTATTGGCTGACCCTCTCATCATCAGGCGATACGTCCCATCTTATGGATATACTTTTGCCATCATCATTGGGCGTATCATTCGCAACTACGTTGCTGGGAGGCATTAAAGGCTCTTGAGATTCATTCTGCGCAGTCGTGTAGCTCACGATCCAAAGTTGACCGATAATGATGGAGATTAAGAGAATTAATCGGAAACACGACATATTCTGCCCTTTGGAAGTCTAAAGCCTTCCTCTACAAAAGATTACTTTTAATTTGAAACAGAATACCATATTTTTTGTATTAAAGTCAAGCGGAAAAATCAGCCTTTTTCGGTGATGAAATCGAAGATTTCTCTGGCGTATTTTAGTTTTGCGTCACGCACCTGCAAAGGCAAGGGTTCATTTCGCTGAGGAGTTCTGTTTTCTCCGGGTATCTCCAGATTGAAAGCCATGTTGTAATCTATATCTGTCAGACCTTTGATGACTTTCTTCCAATCAATGTTCCCGCCGTACGGCAGTTTATGCTGATCGCCGGAGCCATCGTTGTCTGATATGTGCGTAGCCATCAGCCTTTTGCCACATTCACATATTGCGTTGTGCATATCAAGACCTGTCACGTTGGCGTGGCTTGTATCAAAACAGATACCAAGAGAGTCAGAATTCACTGTATCTATGAGTTCGTTCAGGTCGTACATAAAAGCCCCGAACCTTCGTGGGTCTTTGTTTTCACGTTCCTGCATGTTTTCAATACACAGCTTTATCCTGAATTCTTCAGCGACCTTTGCAAGATATTTGAAGGAGTCAACGTTAAGTGTGAATATCTTTACCTCTTCCTCATCTGTTTTTGCTCCCTTACTGCCGCCGGGGTGAATCACGAGGTGAGGTAAGTTAAGCTCTTGTGAGTATTGTATCCACCTAACTACGGTATCAATGTCTTTACTGCGTTTTTGTGGGTCTGAATCGGCTACGTCAATATTCAACGGAGCGTGCATCTGCCATAGGGTTACGCCATATTTTTCGCATAGCTTTCTTAGATAACCGAGTTGCACTTTCCAATCATCGCCGTTAGTTGCCATCTCTCCGTGTTCTGCGGATATTTCAAGGTTTTTCCATCCCAGATTTGCACAGCGTACTATGGCATCTCTAGGCGATAAATCTATATAAAAACTCGTCCATATACTCAACGTCACTTTAAGCCTCCTATTCGCCACCGTATGTGCAATTGCAGAACCATTGTCCCGCGCTTCTCAGAATTGCGTGACCGCATTTCAGGCACCGCAAGCCGATATTTGCGTTACTGCTCTGCCATTCGTCTGGTAATACTGCGTTTTCCAGAACAGCCGATACTTCTCTTATCATCTGCTTGAAACTCGCACCGCTCCACGGCGCCGCTTCAATCGTTATAACATCATCATAAAAATTCTGCAGCGTCTCAGCAAATACGCGCCAGTCAGTCGTCCCATAAGGCGGCTGAAGGTGCATGTCGTAAGTTCCGTCATTGTCATGCACGTGTACGTTTATTATAGAATTTCCTATGGTTTCAATAAACTCCTGCATTTTTCCCGTTATGTGCGCATGCCCTGAGTCAAAACATACTCCTAAAGATAGAGAATCAATCTTCTCAAGAATGTCCACTATGTGCCGTATTTCATACCCGGGACAGCCCGGCGGCATATTTTCAACAGCGAGTTTGACGCCGGTCTCTTCTGCAGTTCCGACTAATTGAGATATGCTGTCAATTGCAACTTCGCTCATCGTCTTAATGTCATCTTTTGAGCTTGCATGATCACCAGGATGTATTATTATCATCTCTACGTCAGCAAGCGATGTTTTGTATAGTAAAGCTTCATGTATTTGTATTGCGTTCTCACGTTTTTCAGCATCAAGCTCAGATAGATTGCAGTTTACGAATGGAGCGTGAACTGACCTTATAGTGATGCCTTTTGCTATAAATGCTTTGGCTGTCTGTTTAATTTTTTCATCGTCGCTGGTAAGAAAAAAATCTGCTCCAGTTTCAATTATGAATACATCATTCTCTAGCAGAGCGTTAGTTGTTGCCTGCGGGTCATCTAAACCACCGTAACCAACAGCAAATTCCATTATTTTAACTCCTTTTGGATTCCAGTTTTCGATGGAATGACAAAGAATAAGTCATTTAGCGAGAGATTTACTTTTATTCAAAAAGTCGCTTAACATAAGATGCGACGGCTTTTCCTGGTTTTTGGTATTCGTTTGTTTCAAGATGTATGCCATCAAGGTCGCTGGAGCGGTGCATTAAGCCATGCAAGATTGAATGCATAATGCTGACGACTACTGATGAGATTTATGATTCCATCTGCAGATTGACAGACAGACAGGTAGCCATTCGGTTCAGCGGTGTGGGAATTCATCGTAAAAATACGCCCGTCCATGGTCTCAACAGGATGATCGGATGCATCATCTGTAATTAGCCTGCGTACGTCCCACGTTTCACCCTCATCGAAAGATAATGCGCCAAACAGTCCTGAAACCTTTCTTTGTCTGCCTGAAGTATCGGTGATCGCCATCTCTTCAGCGAAGGATGCAAAGAAGATGGGACTTTCCCTCAATCGCAGGAGAACAAGCCTTTGTCCGCTACTGATAGGTGGAAATACACTTGGGCTATACGTCCACGTCTCGCCTATATCTGATGAGATTGACTTCGGCATCATGCCATCAATGTTATCACCACGTCCAAACGCCATCAGTCGCCCATCTTCCAACTGTATAATGCCAGCGTGAATGCCAGCCGCTTTGCCTCCCGGATCGAACCACGTCAGCCCGTTGTCTTTGCTGATATGGATAGCTGTGCCTCCATATCCGCCAGTTACTGCATCGCATGGGAGTATAATGTAGCCTTCATGGGTTCTGAATACTGATTCCACAGGCATCTGGCGAGTACGATGTTCGGGATTTATGATACGGGCTTTTGACCATGTTGCGCCATTATCTTTTGAAGTTCTCATTATTGTTGTAAGGTTGCCCCACGTTGCGGCGGCGGAAAGCCCTGAGAAATGATAGAGCGTATCCTCTCCATCGAACCAGAGCGCAGGGGCGTGGTCATTGCGATCAGGCGCATCCCAAAAAGGTAATGCTGGCTCCCATTCATCCTCGCCGTAGCGTAGTCGGCTTACCAACTGGGCAAGTTCCCTTCCCTGTTCCTCTATGCAGGTGTACCATATTGCCAGCAGATCACCATTTGGACATGAGACAATTGCCGGATCGTGATTGTGATGGGAGAACATGGGACCATTAGAGTCAGGGGAAATTTTGACATATTTTCGAGGACCTTTGAAATAAGGCTTACCTGGATCAGGTGCGTTTGTGAAGGACCGTAATCGTTCCTGCCTTACGTTAATATGATATGGCTTAACAATTGCTCGCAATGGCTTGGTTTGTGGCATTTCACCCAATACGACCCTGAAACCAATCAGCCAGCTTTTATCTTCAGGTAGAGTTCCCATTCTGTTGGCGGAGCGAAGGTAATAGAGTTCGGTGGAATGACTCCCGCCACGTGTGACACGAAAATCCCCATCAGCATAACCAACCGGGTCTATCTGCTCACCTTTTTCATACAGACCATACCAGTCATAACACCACTCCTCAACGTTGCCGTGCATATCATAAATTCCCCAGGCATTGGGAGGTGTCTGACCAACAATTAACGATACAGGTTCGTCTACATGACGGCGATCTGTGTCTGGGAACCAGCTTCTCCCGACATTTTTGTGAAAAACTTCGGGCAAAGTATCTCCAGTATAAAAGTGTGTCGCTGTACCTGCCCGGCAAGCATATTCCCACTCAGCCTCGGTTGGTAGACGGTAAGGCAATCCTTCCTTCTCTGACAGCCATTCACAGAAACGCATTGCTTCGTGCCAATTAACAAAGATCACTGCTTCATCATCAGCAGATGAAAAGCCAAATTTACCCCTCAGTCTATGGTGATCTGGATCAAACTTCTCATATTGAGCGTTAGTTACCTCGTAGATGCCAATGTAGAACGATTTACTTATAGTGACGAGGTGAGCTGGTCGTTCATCAAAGTCGCCATTGATAAGGTGAGGTTTATCCCCTGACAGTTCTACAGGCAAATGAGTATTTCCTGTTCCCATCAAGAAGTTCCCCGGCTCGATGCGGGTGAATTCCATCCCAATTGAGTTAGTATATTTTCTATCACCTAGCATAGCCATCTCACTATAAAAAACATCTGAGGTTACATGCAAACCCAGCTAAAAGCACCGGGCAGGATTTTTCTCTTGATCTCATGGCAGACTCGACACAAGTTAGTATATTTTCATCAATATGACGGTCTGGAACGTAAGAGTATGCCCCTGCTATAAGCGCATCTTTGCCATGACTGGCACCGACGACATCCTCACTCGACCATGCAAAACTCGGAGAGGTGATTATGATTCTAGTCTGAGGAAATGCTTTGCGGAGAAATCTAACAAATTCACTGCTTTTTTCGAATATCACCCACGGAACTATCATCAGGCTATAACTTGCCTTACGAAGAGCAGATACTGCCCCCTGATCGTTTGATGCTTCCTGAACCTTGTACCCTCTTGTCCTTAGATTATTTGCGATTCTTGAGCGTACGTTCCAGTCATCCTGAATGATGAGAATTCCACCATCTTCGGAGCCGCTTTCCATCCAGAGATCAGCAGGCATACCTACTATCTGATACTTGTTATCCTCTCGCCTTTCTATCCTGCTTAATTCTTCCTCGACTCTCCGAACCCTTTCTTCCATGTCTTTTTCAGCAGAATAAAACGATCTTCCCAAAATTAAATCACCTTCTTTATAATACCTAACTAAATGGTTCTCTCGGTATATCCATATCACTTAATGTGGAAGTCTAAAGCCTTCCACTACATGCTTTTCACCAATTCTAAACTATAAGCTATTTAGCGAGAAAAACCATTAAATTAATGTTTTTAAAAATTATAATGATTCAAAAGCATATCAAATAAAAACCATCTTGTCAACGCTTGATATTTTCTGATCTTCGGACATGAGTTCTGACAAAAATACCTCCTATGATAAAATATAGTAATCCACAATTCAAAACTATAATATTATAGGAGGTAATTATGAACGAACAAATCATAACTATAAATAATACGAGTTTTTCAGTTATTAGTAATACTTGACCAGATTAATGTTTAACTTTATAAACAACGCTTCAAAATCCCCCCTTCCCCCGTTTTATAAAGGATGATGGATGAAGGCGAAAGGATGAATATAGGATATTTGATATTTCATCCTTCATCCTTTCAAGAGGGGGGAGTTAGAGGGGATTTGATTCTTTGCTAACTGAAAAACTCGTAATAGAATGATAATTTTTCCCCGTGCTAAAAACAATTGACCAGTCTGATCTCTGGATGTATAATAAACCATCATTATGATAAATTATCCATTTTCCATAAATAACAGTGCATTAAATAAAAGAAAAACACAAAGACACCAATTGCACAAAAAACATAAAAAGATAGAAGTGACGAATATCAAGAAAATGAATTTGACAAACCCGTCACTCGTTACCCGTTACGCTTCACTATTTCTTCGTGTTCTTTGTGCCTTCGTGTTAAAATTCTTTGCAGTGCTGTTGGAAGTTTGAGGTGAAGAAAAATGAAGAGAATACAAATAAGATTGTTTTTAGTGCTATTGAGTTTGACTGTTTTCAATTTGATGATGGTTAATAAGGGTTACTGTAAAATTGACCTTGAGACAGTCGTAGGGGTTTGGCTTCTCGACGATGGGCAGGGCAAAATTGCTGTGGATTCTTCCCAAAATGCTTATGATGGAAAAATCACTGGAGCTAAATGGGTAGATGGTAAGTTCGGCAAAGCCTTAGAGTTCGATGGCAAAACTGACAACGTTGAGGTGCCAGATGCGAAAGGGTTAGATGCAGTCTCACAGATGACTGTCGTATGCTGGGTCAACTATGACAAAGAGCCTCCTCAAAATTATGCTCCTGTCGGTAAGGAACCTCTTTACAGGTTTATTATTGGCACAGGGAGTTCTGGACACTTCGTATTAGCGACTACGAATAATGGATGGTACGATGCCGGAACAGTAGCTTCAGGTGCTGGTATTACAACAGGAGAATGGCACCATCTTGCAGGAACTTATGATGGAACCAAGGTGAGATTTTACGTTGATGGTAAAATAGCTGGAGAAGGCCCACAGAATGTATCAGGCGATGTTCTTGACAATGCCGCCGGGTTTACTATGGCGAAAAGCATAGCAAATAATGTGGATTTTTTTGGGGGAGTAATTGACGACGTTGCTGTCTTCAATGTAGCTCTCAGTGGAGATGATATTAAAGTCATTATGGCAAACGGTTTGGGGAATTCACTTGCAGGTAAGATCGCAGTCTCTAACAATGGGAAATTAGTTGCTAACTGGGCTTTAATCAAGGCATATTAGCATTACCTTTGCTCTGGCTTGAAACTGGATGAATCTAATAAGCCAGATAGGGTAGATTGATTTGATTACTGTTTGGGAGTTTAGATTATGATTGATCAAGATACCACAGATAGAATCGCCAATGATCTGAAAGCGTTAGGAATTCAGTCTGGTGATATAATTTTGGTACATTCATCGTTGAAATCTCTTGGGTATATCAACGGTGGTCCAGAGACGGTGATTCAAGGATTATTACGAGCTATCGGCGATGACGGGACATTACTTATGCCAGCTTTGAGTTACATGCAAAATCCTCATCATATTCATAGCACACGTGAAACTCCCTCTAACGTTGG
>Ga0315277_10008360_pt1 | contig 13321 bp, 12 predicted proteins | sample YL17G05_15_MG_FD_203695 | JGI IMG/M metagenome (GOLD analysis project Ga0315277, IMG submission 203695) | Sediment microbial communities from Yellowstone Lake, YNP, Wyoming, USA - YL17G05_15 | ecosystem: Environmental > Aquatic > Freshwater > Lake > Sediment | place: USA: Wyoming | collected...
ATGGTGAGGGTGTCGCCGCTGACGTCGAGGACCTCTTGCCGCGCTTGTATGCGGTAGCGGCCCACATAGGTCTCGAGAACCTTTGGGGCAACAGTCACCCCGGCGGAGAGTTCCTGCTGTGCCATGAGGTCGCCGAGGTAGATCTCCGCGATCTTCCGGCCCAGCGCGGTCGCCGTTGGCAGCGGCCCGGGTGGGCGCATGGAGATGTTGGAAAGCACGATCACGGTGAACTGCTGATCGGGGAACCGGTCGATCCAGGAGTTGAAGCCGGTGGCGTCTCCCCCATGGCTGATCTCCCGCAAGCCCCGGTGCCTGGCGATCACCCAGCCGAGGCCATAGGGAACACCCGTACCATCTGCCAGCTTTGCCGGGGTGAACGCTTGCTCGATGGTCGCACGCTTCAGGAGCTTCTCGCCGCACAGCGCCTGGTCCCAGAGGTACATATCCTCGACCGTCGAGTAGAGGCACCCCGCCGAGTAGGTCCGGAACATGTCCTCCAGGCCAGCATTGATGTACTCCCCGTGTTCGCCGATGGCGTACCCCGAGGCCCGGTTCTTCAGCACCGTGCTCTGGTGATCGCATCCGCTGTTCGCCATCGCCAGCGGCTCGAAGATGCGCTGGCGCATGTACTCCTCGTAGGAAAGGCCGGAGACCTTCTCGATGATCCTGCCGAGCAGCTTGTAGTCAGCGTTGGTGTAGTTCATGCGCTCGCCCGGAGGGAACTCCAGGGGGCCGTACTCCGAGTCTCTGATGCCGGATGTATGGGTGAGCAGATGGCGGAGTGTCATCTTGTCACCCTGCGGGATGTCCGGGAAGCTCTTGGCGACGGGGTCGTCAAGGCTGAGGGCTCCCGCCTCCTGCAACTGCAGGATGGCGGCGGCGGTGAACTGCTTGGTGACGGATGCTAGGCGGAACTTGGTCTGGGGGGTGTTGGGGACGCCCAGCTCGAGGTTGGCGAGGCCGTAGGCCTGCTTGTGCAGGATCCGGCCGTTCTGGATCACGACCACGGCCGCGCCGGGCGCCTCCTTGCCGAGGACTGACGCGAAAAGGGCGTCAACCTGCTGGGACTTGGCCTGTAGGCTCTCCTGATCCGCTCCAGCGGCATACGAAGTCGTGGGCGCCATCGCGAGGAGAGCGCCAGCTACCACCGCCAACACCGTCAGCCTGACCGCCAGCCAGCCTGCTCTTGCGTTCGGGATGCGGCAGCCGTGAACCCTTGCCATATCTGGTGACCTCAGATGCGGATGCTGTCACCATGGGTATACGCATCTGCCCGGCAACAGGTTTCACCTCAGGCGGTGCTGTTCGCACCGGCTCCTACTTGCCTCCCTACCTGCACATGGCCGACCTTGGCTCGCTCTTCCATCCTCCGACGGCGACCGTCATGCTGTCTCTGTGGCGCTGCCTCCAACAGGCCTGGGCGCACTGGTTGGCGTGCAGGTGTGAGGGCATGTTCTCCTGCCACAGCTTCTTCATCTCCGAGGCCGTCCCAGGCTTTCCTTTCCCCATCCGCGCCCAGCAGGTGTCGTAGCACTGCTTGTCGCCCTCATGGGTGGGCGTGTTGGGATAGCTCTTGTTGAACTGGTCCAACAGCACGTTGCAGGTCTTCGCACATCTCCGGTACTCACTTGCCGCGTGCGAGTGGGGCTTCTGACTCTGCTGCTTTGCCCACATCGCCCCGATCAGGGTGACCGCGATCACCGCCGAAACCACCAGAGAAGCCCACCTCTTCATTGAACCCACACCTCCTTTGCGTGTGCATCTCCCCCTTGGTTCGTGGTGAGTGTAGACCGGAGGGGGCGCTCGTGGTGTGCAGTTCTCCGGCTAGAGTGGTCGGCGGATGTGCGCTTGCGGCCGCAAGCGGAGCCATCGCCCAGCCGGTGTGTAGGACCGTTCGGGGGCACCCCAGAGCGCCTGGCGGGAGGTTGTGGCCGCCTATCCTCGGTCAGGCGCCGCCGCGGCTTGAATCAGGGAAGGGTTTGCACTATAATGCGGGGGAAACGGAAGCGGGGCTGGGGACACGGCTGCCGGGGGCCTAGCCGCGGGAAGCTCGCCTGGGCTAAGGCCCAGGTGCAGCGTGCGGGTGCGAGGAGTTGAGCAATGAGCACAAGACTTGCGCGATGGCGGCTGTTCTGGGCGATGACGGCGGCGGTGGCGCTGGCTGCGATCAGCGCGGGGATGCTGTGGGGCGCGAAGACCGCCCCCAAGAAGACGCCGGCGAAGGCCGCGCCAAAGGCCCCTGCGAAGCCGGCTCCCAAGGCCGAGCCAGCCATGCCCGCGCTGCCCGAGCCGGCGGAAGGGATTGAGATCGTCTCTCCCGAGTCGGGGTCCAAGCTGCGTGGGATCGCCACGGTGAGGGTGGGGTGGAAGGACCCGACGGGCTATGTGATCTACCGCGTGGACGGCCAGTTCGCATACGCCACCACCCGTCCCTACGAGATGCGGTGGGATAGCAGCACCACCACCGATGATGAGCACGTGTTCACGGCCGACGCCTATGACTCGAGCGGGGTATACCAGGGGACCAGCTCTGTCAAGGTGGTGGTGGAGAACGCCATCCCCACTCCTCCCGAAGGGGTGCTGCTACAGATCAGGTTCAAGGAGGACGATCTGTTCACGCGGCGATTCCAGGGGAGGAGCGAGCTAGGCGCGCTCAGCTCCAACCAGACACTTCCTGCGGGGTTCAACGTGCTCGGCGGAGACCTGCGGTGTGACCTGACCGAGAGCGTAATGGACACCTTTTACGAAGGCAACTCGGCGCTGGTGAGGAACCGCGTGCGGGAGGGCAGCATCACGGTTGGCGGCGTCCGTACGAACCTGCCGGAGACCGGGCAGTACGCGATGGTGCAGATCTCCCGCAACGGCTTGACGGTGCCGGCCACAGCCGCGGTGACGCGGCCTCGGATCGGCCTTGGTGAGGTATCGCTTGCTCTGCCCGATATCCCTGTGTTCCCCGGTGACCAGTGGGAGTCGCCGGTCGGGGCGGTGTTTGACCTGTACACGCGGCGGGTGGTGTTCGTCCAGGCACAGCACACGTTTGAGGGGCTGCGCTGGTTCCGAGGACGAGAGTGCGCGGTGATCACCTCGAGCTATTCGCTGGCCCGGCTGCCGTTGTACGAAACCGCCGCGCAGCAGACCGCAAGCGCGGCCGGGGAGACAGGCCCGAGGCTCCGGACCGAATTGACGGGGATGCGTGCGGACCGCGGCGGGGCGAGGGCGGCGCGGAGACAGGCCGCCGGCAGGACGGCACGGGCAGGCGCCTCCGGGGCGACCGCGCCTGGGCAGGCGACGCGCGCGCGGGGTGCTGCAGCCCTGACGCTGACGAGCGCGCGCTTGACGGGTGTGAAGGGCACTCGGCGAACCTATCTGACCACCGTCAGCGGGCGGGTGCTGCACACCGAGGATACCATCATGGGGAAGGTGGAGTTCCGAGCGGGTGGGCAGCAGGCTTCGGCAAGCGGGGCGAGCGTCTACTCGGTGGAGCTGACCGGCCGCATGAGGGAGGGCGGCAGGGGCGGCGGGGGCGCGGGTGCAGGAGGGAGAGGGATGCGCGCGCAAGCCAGCGCGACGGGGCAGAGGCAGTCCCGGACGGCGCAGACCTCCCGAGCCGCCCAGCCCGGTCGCGCCCAAGCCGGCCCTCCGGCTGCGACGGAGTACCCGCCCAGTCTGGACTACGCGCTCACCCTCACCGGGGATCTGGTGATTCAGTAGCAGGTAGTGGACGGAAACGAGCAGGCGTCGCGTCTGTAGCCGAGCAAGACAGACGTGACGCCTGTTGGCTTGGGTGAGGGAAGGGAGGTGAACGGAAGTGCGAGCATGTGCCTGTTCGCTCACGCTCGCCCTGCTGCTGGTGTTCTCGCCGGCGTGGGCGGTGCGTGAGGGAGAGAGCGCGCCCGACTTCTCCTTGCCTTCGGTGGCGGGGGATACGGCCACGCTGTCGTCGCTCCGGGAGAAGGTGGTGGTGCTCGTTTTCTGGGCGAGCTGGAGCAAGAATGCATCAACTCAGCTCAAGGAACTGGACAAGCTGGAGCGAGACCTGGGATCAAAGGGGCTGGTGGTGCTGGGGCTGAACCAGCGAGAGGAAGCCAGCCAGGTGGCGGACTTCGCGGACCGCTACCAGCTCTCCATGAAGATGCTGCTGGACGATGGAACGGCGAAGCGCGCCTATGGGGTGAACGGGTTGCCCGATCTCTGGATCGCGGACCGGAAGGGGATGCTGCGGGCGCACTTCATTGGCTATAGCCCTTCTGATCTGGAGAAGATCCGGGCGACAGTCGAGGAGGCGCTTGCCGTGACCGAGACGGAGGAGAAGCCGGCTCTGCCGGCAGTGTCCGAGACCCCCGCCGCGGTGCCTCCGAAGTTGCAGGCCTATGCCCACCTGCAGATGGGGGCCGCGCACATCAACATCGGGGACGCCTTCGTGAAGGCCGGCTACCGGGACTTCGGGCACTTCGATGAGGCGCTACGGGAGTTCGCCGCGGGGCTGCTGCTCGATCCCGACAATCCGGATCTGCACATCTGGCTGGGCCTTGCCCTGGAGCGAACGGGTGACCCCGCGAGCGCAGGGCGAGAGTACCGGGCGGCGCTAAAGCTCGACCCCGCTAACACCTACGCGCAGGATTCGCTGCGCCGCTTGGGGGTGCCCTGGATGGCCCCGCCGCACGCCGAGTGAGGCTTCGTCACTTCTCTGAGGCGGCGGGCGCTCGCGGCGGTCGGCACCCCTGGCCCCTGGCCGGGCAGGCGAGCGGCCCTTCCCTTCAGGGCGGCCGCTCAGGTCATCCAGCGGAGCCTCCGCCTGGGCTCGAATCTGCGCACCAGCGCCCAGCCGGCCAGGAAGCCGCCGATGTGTGCGAATACCGCCACCCCTCCTTGACCCACTCCGCCCAGTTGGCCCACGCTCTGGAGCACCTGCAGCAGGAACCACAGCAGCAGGACAAGCCCGGCGGGCAGCGCAGCAACGGTGATGAAGAAGAGGAGGAACACCAGGCATTGCACGCGGGCGTGGGGGTACTTGAGGTAGTACGCTCCCAGGACACCGGCGATGGCGCCGCTGGCGCCGATCATGGGGACGGGGGAGTGGATGCTCATGAGGATCTGCGCGGCCGCCGCCAACAGCCCACAGAAGAGGTAGAAGACCAGGAATCGCAGGTGTCCGAGCGCCTCCTCGATGTTGTTGCCGAACACCCAGAGATAGAGCATGTTGCTCCCCAGGTGGACCAGCCCGCCATGCATGAACATGGAGCTGAAGATGGTGAGCCAGGCGGGTTGGAGAGGGACGACCGGCAGGTGGTGGAGGGTGACGAAGGCGCGCAAGTGCGGTTCGAGCACCTGCGCCACCTCTGCCCGGCCGAGCAGCACGGCGGGAATGGCGCCGTGCGTGTACATGAAGACCTGCCCCTCGGGTGACGGCAGCAACGACTGGTAGAGGAAGACGACGGTGTTGGCGGCGATCAACGCCACCACCACGGCCGGGAATCCTCGGGTTGGATTCTCGTCACGGAAGGGGATCAACTCGCCTCTCCAGCGGTGCGCCAGACGGGGATTCTAGCATCAGGTCCAGCCGCGGTCAAAGCCGCCGGTGCCGCTCTTGCTTCATCCATGCGCCAGGCGTCCCGTCACGTAGAGGGCCGTGAGGGCAAGGTTAGCGATCACAGCCACTGCTCCGATCGCCACCACGCGCCCGGGATGGCGAGCGCCCACTCTGCTGGCAATCGTGCTCAGGCCCAGCACGAAAACAGGGAACTGGCTGAGGAAGCGCCGGGAGCCGAAGGCGTCCCCCGCCCACCAGTCCCTGGTGCATGAGTTGACATAGGACTCGAGGAGGAAGACGGCGAGCATGGCAGCGACGGCGGGCCGGGCTTGTCTCGGCAGGGAGGCCAGCCCCAACAGCGCGATCAGCCAGATGGGAGTCCAGGTGAACAGTCCGTGGTGAGGCGAGAACCAGACCTGCAGCAGGTAAGGGCGCCACCAGAGCATGTGGCCCGGCCCCTGGGGAATCACCAGGGGGTGCCCATGAGTCAACTGCCAGACCACCATCTGGGGGGAGAAAACCAGCGCAGAGGCGGCCGCCACCAGCAGCACCCGACCGCTCGCCTGCCTCCATTCGCCCCTCAGCGCGGTGCTCAGCGGCAGCACAAGCAGGAGGCTGTCCTGCGGGCGGATGAGCGCCACCAGCCCGCCCAACAGTCCGAGGGCTAACCAATGGTTCCACCTCGCGGTGGGGCCGGTTCTGAACCACAACCACACCAGCAGCGAAGCCGCGAACACGCTCAGACCGTGGGCCATGGTGGGCTCGAAGACGAGGTAGTAGAGGGCCGGACTTGCGCACACCGCGGTGGCTGCGGCCAGCCCCGGGCCGTGCCGCCAGCCTCCGCCGGACCGCTCCACCCACCATGCCGCCGCCCTGAGCGCAAACCACACGCCAATGAGCCCGTAAACGAGGGTCGCCAGCGCCACCGCGAGCTGGTATGGTATGGCGTAGCCGTCACGCGCAATCGGCATGCCGAGCCGTTGCCCTATCCGTGTTGCCAGATCGCCGGCGGCGAAGGCGGGCATCCAGAGAAGGGCGGAGCCGATGGTGAAGGCGGTGCGGGTGGGCCGGCCGGGAACGATGTTGGGCGGGGTGGTGTGGGCGCGCGCCGCCCAAGTGTTCATCTGGTTGCTGAGATCCAAGTCGTGGTCAAAGTACAGGGAAGCGCAGTAGGCGTAGTACCAGTCGCCGTCATTGGCGATGAACGTGGTCTCCCTGCCGTGGAAGGCGCGGAAGAATTGCAGCAGCGCCAGCGCGAGGCCGGCAGCGATCAGCAGGTTGCGCCAGAGGCGGAGGTCTGGGCCGCCTACACATGTGGCGTCCTTGACATTCACGTACCATACCCTCCCGGGTTCAATCGGAAAGCAGACCGCGGAGCTTCGCCACCAGGTCGCCGGGCCGGATGGGCAAAGGCGGCGAAGCGCCCCGCCGGAAATGCCGGACGTTGAACGTGACCAGGTAGTCGCACTCTCTCTCCACCGCCGCGCCCAGGATGGGGAGATCATCGCCCGCTGCCTGTCCGGATAGCTGCCGCAAGGTGGCAGGGCGGGGGTCGTTCACCACTGTGAGGGCCGAGGAAGCGATCACCCGGAAGGCGGGCAGCGCGGCCGGTAGCTTCGCCATCAGGTTGCGCTCCACCTCGCCGATCGCTTGGCGGCTGGTGATCCCCTCGATTACGCCGAGGTCGGCAAGGTACAGCAGCAGGAAGCTGGCGCCGGTGGCGGATGCCGATCCCGCGATCAATGCATCGGCGTCGAAGAACACTCGCAGCCGCCTAGCCCCTGGCACGGCGAGGTCCCCGGCCGACGCCCCGTCCTGCCTTGGGCCTTGCCTTTGCCGCATGCCTTGGCAAGCCCTCCAGCAGGTCCTCCGTCGTCAGTCCCGCATTCTCTCTGAGGCGTTCGATCTCCGCGGCGAGTTTGGGGACTACAGAAAGGCGCGGGCTCAGCACGAAAGCGCCCCCGAGATCAACGACAGACAGCACGTCTCCTTCGTCCAGACGGTACTTCTTTCGCAGCTTGGCCGGGAGCGTCAGCACCCCGCGTTGTCTGAGTTGCACGGTATCGCTGGTCATGGCTGTTCCCGCCGAAAAGCAGATTTTCTGCCACAGATGATACGTCGCCAAGTGGAGGGTGTCAAGGCGCAGAGGAGCACCAGAGGGCCGCAGGGAGGAGGGCGCCGGCCCCGCCTTCGCCACTGGGTGGGGGCGCCTGGTGCTCCGGCGGCCGGGCAATCGGCGAGCTGGGGTATGGCGGCGCTTCGCCACAAGTCCTCCCCCATCGCCGAGGTGATGGCGTCGGTGAGGACGAACCCCCTAACCCACCAGACCACCGGGAACAGGAGCGCCCATGGACCTGCAACTGCGCATCGCTGGAGCGGCCGGACAGGGAGTGGAGACGACGGGCGATCTGCTGGTGGAGGCGTTCGCGGCCCTGGGGCTGCACGTGTTCGCCACGCAGACCTACATGTCACGCATCCGCGGTGGGGTGAACTGGTTCGACATCCGCATCGCCGATGCCGAGCTGTTTTCCGGCCGCCGACGGGCCGATCTGCTGGTGGCCCTGAGCAAGGAGGCGCTGGAATGGCTGCGGGGCGAGCCTGCCCGGCCAGGGGTGGCGGACCCGGGGGTGATCCTGTTCAACGGTTCCGAGGGGCCGGGCGTCACCGGCGTACTGTTCGAGCAGGTGGCAAAGGAGCTGGGCGGGTCGGCGATCATGGCGAACACGGTGGCGGCCGGGGCGGTGCTGGCAGCGCTTGGCTATGAGGTAAGTGGGCTCGAGGAGCTGCTCCGGGATCGGTTCGCCAGGAAGGGCGAGGAGGTGGTCGCTGCCAACCTCAGGTGTGTGCGGAAGGGAGCGGAGTTGGGCGTGGCTGCCGCGGGGAGGCTGAAGGCACCTCAGCCGGTGGGCGCGCCAAGAGGCATCTGCAGCGGGAACGAGGCGGCGGGGCTGGGCGCGGCGACAGCCGGGGTCAAGTTCGTGGCCTCCTACCCGATGACCCCCTCCACCGGTGTGTTCACCTTTCTGGCAAGCGTGGCGGATGAGTACGGCATCCTGGTGGAGCAGGCGGAGGACGAGATCGCCGCTATCAATATGGTGTGCGGGGCCACCTACGCGGGCGTGCCCGCGATGACCACCACCAGCGGAGGCGGGTTCGCGCTGATGGTGGAGGGGGTGGCGCTGGCGGGGATGCTGGAACTTCCGGCATTCATCTTCCTGGGCCAGCGGCCCGGCCCGGCCACCGGCCTGCCGACGCGGACCGCGCAGCAGGACCTGAAGTTCGCCATCAACGCGGGCCACGGGGAGTTCGCCAAGGCGATCCTCGCGCCAGGCACTCCCCAGCAGTGCTATGACCTCACCCGGCACGGGGTCGAGCTGGCGCACAAGTACCAGACGCCGGTTATCCTGATGAGCGATCAGTCCCTCGCTGATATGCGCAAGAACTGCACCGACCTGGACACATCCTACCGTCCCATCAGCCGGCATATCGTCGAGAATCCAGGCGGAGACTACCTTCGCTACGCGGTGACCGGGAGCGGGGTGTCGCCGCGGGCGCTTCCCGGCGGGGAGGCGTTCGTGGTGCTCGACTCAGACGAGCACACGGAGGATGGCCACATCACCGAGGACTTGGAGGCGCGCGTCCGCCTCCAGGATAAGCGGATGAGGAAGCTGGAGGGTATCAGAGCCGAGATGCTGTCGCCGTCTTGGCACGGCCCGCCGGAGGCGGGTCATGTTCTGATCTGCTGGGGCTCAACCTATGGCCCGTGCCGGGAGGCGGTGGATCGGCTGAACGCAGCCGGACAGCCGACCGCCATGCTCCACTTCTCACAGGTGTGGCCGCTGAGGGCAGCGCCGATCAGGGAGGCGCTGGGCGATCGCCGAGTGACCTGTGTGGAGGGCAACGCCACCGGGCAGTTTGCGTCGGTGCTCCGTGAGGTGGGGGTGCTCTCGGATTGCGAGCTGATCCTGAGATACGACGGCCTGCCGTTCACCGGCGAGGAGATCGCGGAGAGGGTGAGGAGATGAACAAGCACTTCTTCGACTCGGATATCGCATGGTGCCCCGGCTGCGGCGACTTCGCCATCTTGCGAGCGCTGGACAAGGCGATCGCGGCCGCGGGGGTTGACCGCAAGAAGCTGGTGCTCGTCTCCGGCATCGGCCAGGCGGCGAAGCTGCCGCACTACACGCAGGCGAACGTGTTCAACGGGCTGCACGGCCGGGCGCTGCCGGCGGCGGTGGGAATCAAGCTCGCCAATCACGAGTTGGAGGTGGTGATCACCAGCGGCGACGGCGACATGTACGGGGAGGGAGGCAACCACTTCCTGCACAACCTCCGCCGCAATGTGGGGGTGAAGGCGTTCGTGCACAACAACCAGGTGTACGGGCTGACCAAGGGGCAGGCCTCTCCGACCTCCGATCTCGGGTTCGTGACCAAAGTGCAGACGCACGGGGTGATTTCGCCGGCGTTCAACCCGATCGCGCTGGCGGTGGTGGAGGACTGCTCGTTTGTGGCGCGCTCCTTCGCGGGCGATCCCCAACACTTGCAGGAGATGATGGCGGCCGCGCTGCAGCACAAGGGGGGCTTCGCGCTGCTCGACATCCTACAGCCCTGCGTGACGTTCAACAAGGTGAACACGTATCAGTGGTATCGCGAACGAGTGAAGAGAGTTGACCCCTCCCACGACCCCTATGACCGCGCCAAGGCGCTCGACCTCGCCTTCAAGTGGGGAGATGAGATCCCCATCGGCATCCTCTACCTGAGCAAGCGGCCCAGCTTCGAGGAGCAGCAGGTGGTGTTGAGGAGGGGAAGGTTGGTGGGGCAGTTCGCGGGCCAGTGACCAGAGCCGAAAGGCGCGGTGGCGCGGTCTAGGCCCTGGCTGCCACCCGGCTTCCCTGCAGCGCCTTGTCCACCGCCTCAAGCAGTTGTCGGACGGGGACGGGTTTGCAGAGGAATTCGCTGATGGCAAGGCCGCGCTCCCGGATCTCGGCCTCGAACTGAGGTTGGCCGGTGACGACGATGACTGCGGTGGAGGAGACGCGCGGATCGCCGCGGATGAGGGTGAGGAAGTCAATGCCGCTGGGCCCTGGCAGGCCGATGTCCAGGAGGATGAGGGTGGGGCGGACACCGTCAGGTGAGGTCAAGGCGGCGCCGGCCTCTGCAGTGTTCTCGGCGACCCCCACTCGATAGCCGGCGCCCTCCAGGATCTCGCCCAGTAGTGCGCCGATCTCGGGGTCGTCGTCTACGACCAGCAGGAAGGCGCGGCCGTGCCCCGGTTTGCCGCGCAGACGCGACTGTGCGCGCAGCGCCTGCTCGACCTGTTCCGGCTCTACCGCGCTCATCTGAGTCAGAATCTCGCCGAGGGCATCTCCGCTGCCCTCTTGGCGCTGCAGCGCCAGGTCCAACTGGTCGGGGGTGATAGCCCCGTACGCCAACAGCAACTGACCCAGGAGCGCGCAGGTTGCATGCTCCGGCATCACAGCCATCTCCCATGCGCGGCGAAGGCCCGCCTCCGTGACCTGCCCCACGCAGGATTATGTTCCACGCTTCGCGGCGATTCCGACAACGCGAGATACTACCTCCTGCGGGAGAGGTGCGGTGTTGGGACACAAGCCAAAGGCGCAACGTTTGTCGCTGTCTCCTCCCAAGGGGGGTGTGCGGGGCCGGGGGTCGCCTAGCGGACAGCGGCGATCAGCAGCCTGGTGAGCGCGGAGATGAGCGCGGCGCCGGGTATGGTGAGCACCCAGGCCCACACCACACCGATGGTGACCCCCCACCGGATGGCTGAGAGCCTGCGGGTGGCGCCCACCCCCACGATGGCGCCGGTGATGGTGTGGGTGGTGCTGACGGGTATCCCCAGGGCGGCGGTGCCGAACAGCGATACCGCCGCAGACGTTTCGGCGCAGAACCCGTCCACAGGCTTGAGGTCGGTGATGCGCATTCCCATGGTCTTAATGATCCGCCAGCCACCGGCCATGGTGCCGAGGGCGATGGCGGCGTGGGCCATCAGTATCACCCAGATGGGCACGAAGAACTTGTTACCCAGGTAGCCGTTCGTGAACAGCAACACTGCGACAATGCCCATGGTCTTCTGAGCGTCATTGGTGCCGTGTCCAAGGCTGTAGAGGGCGGCGGAGAGGAGCTGCAGCCGGCGGAAGTGACGGGCGGTGGACTTCGGCGAGCTGTGCCAGAAGATGCGGCTGACCAGTGTGCGGAAGAGGTATCCGAGCACGAGGCCGACCACCGGCGAGAGGACTATGAAGACGATGATCTTGAGAAGCCCGTGAGCGACAAGGCTGTCGAACCCGGCCTGCACGACGGCCGCTCCCGCCAACCCGCCGATCAGCGCGTGGGAGGAGCTGGTCGGGAGACCAAGCCACCACGTGAGGAGGTCCCACAGAAGGGCGCCCATAAGCGCGGCGAGGATCAGATCGTTGTTGACGACATCGGTGTGGACGATCCCTTTCCCCATGGTGGTGGCCACATGCACGCCGAATCCGAATGCGGCCACGAAGTTGAAGAAGGCCGCCCATCCCACCGCGTAGATGGGCCGGAGCACGCGGGTGGAGACTACGGTGGCAATAGAGTTCGCCGCATCGTGGAAACCGTTCACGAAGTCGAACGCGAACGCCACGACACAGATGAGGACGATGTAGAGGGGGATGGCAGGCATGGCGGGGCTAGGTGTGCTTCACCACAATCCCTTCGACAATGGAAGCCACGTCCTCGCACTTGTCCAGGGCTTCCTCCACATGGTCGTAGAGCTCTTTCCACTTCAGGGCGTAGATGGCATCGCCGGTCTTGAAGAGCTTGGCGAGCGCCTTGCGGCTGTCCTCATCGCCGACGTTCTCCAGGCGGTGGATCTCGATGCAGTAGTCGAGGATGCGGCGTGCGTTCTTGAGATCGTGGAGGCCCTCGACCGCCTTCTGGAGCACGGTGGTCGCCTCCGCCAGCACCTCTACGAGGGCCACCATCTCCGGGGCCGGCGCGCCCGCCTCATAGAGGAACATGCGGTCCGCCGTCGCCTCGATGTTGTCGAGGACGTCATCCATACGGCCGGCGAGGGCGTGGATATCCTCGTGGTCGAAGGGGGTGACGAAAGTGCGGTTGAGGCGATCGGCGATCTCGTGGGTGGTGATGTCGCCCTCGTGCTCGATCTCCTCGATCTGGTGTCTCAGCTCCGCCGCGCGCTCGGGGTTCCTCATCAGCTCGGTGAGCAACTGCCCGCCCTTCACCAAGTTCTGGGCGGCGGCATCGAACAGCTCGAAGAACCGCTCCTCCTGGGGGACGAACCTGATCTTCATAGCTTGGCTCCGTGCTTGCTGGTCTCCTGAATTCTGCCGCCGCCCCCAGCAACCTTCCGCGGAGGTGGGGGGATTGTGGCAGTCTCGCCGGCTGTCCCGCGGCCAGGCGACGGGCGGCCTGGCCGGCAGGGCGGAGGGTCGGCAAGAGCGAACCCGACTACAGAGTCTCTTGCGTCACGGTTGTGCCAGAGGGCTGAGGCGGGTAGGTGGGGCTCCGAGATGAGCATGGAATGGGAGTTCATCCACGAACAGATCGAGGTGCAGTTCGAGAGGCGGCCCGGTCCGCCGGTTCGCTTCACGTGGCGCGGGGAGGGGGTGGAAGTGGCGGAGGTGCTCCGCGCCTGGGCGGATCACAGCTTCGGGCAGTTCCGGTATCCGGCTCGGTGGTGGCAGCGGCGGCATCGGAACTACTACCGCGTCCGCACCGCCGAGGGGTGGCTGGCGGAGTTCTACCTGGACCGGGGGTTCGGCAGGTGGATCCTCTACCGCG
>Ga0315277_10008362_pt1 | contig 13320 bp, 14 predicted proteins | sample YL17G05_15_MG_FD_203695 | JGI IMG/M metagenome (GOLD analysis project Ga0315277, IMG submission 203695) | Sediment microbial communities from Yellowstone Lake, YNP, Wyoming, USA - YL17G05_15 | ecosystem: Environmental > Aquatic > Freshwater > Lake > Sediment | place: USA: Wyoming | collected...
AGGATGTGTACCATTATTTTGCTGATAGGCTAGCGGAGAAGAAGAAAGAGTATTTCTACGCGCTGTGTCTTGATACGAAGAACCGGATAATCTCTGAGACGCTTGTTTCCGTTGGGATCCTTGATGCTAGTCTTATTCATCCACGGGAGGTGTTCAACCCTGCGGTGAAGGCAAGTTCTCATGCGGTGATTTTAGTTCATAACCATCCGAGCGGGGAGGCGGAACCTTCTAACGAAGATAAGGAAGTAACAAAATTATTAATGGAGGCAGGAAGGGTGCTTGGGATAGAGGTGCTGGATCATATTATTATAGGAAAAGACAACTTCATGAGTTTAAAAGAAGGAGGAATTATGTAAGTTCTTTTAATTTCAACAATCCTTCGTTGATTTTAATTTGTGCTTCTTCAATGATCTTAATAAGTTCTTCGGGCGGTGGAATTTCTTTTTCTTTGATATTTGGGTTGACTGCTTTTAGGTCGTAATTTTTTTTCTTTATGTTTTCAATATCAACATACCAACTACGTTCACTAATTTTATCTTCTTCTTTCTTTGAGTTTAATCTCATGGAGAAATCATCGAATTTATCTAGAGTAAATGGGCTTTTCTTGAGTACTTTGATACCTGACAAATCATAGTACCAAATCTTTTCTGTTGATTTTCCTTTAGTAAAAAATAAGAGATTTGTTTTACTAGCAGCTCCTGCATTGAGAAAAACATTTTGAGGAAGACTTACAATGCACCAGAGATTACATTCTTCCAAGAGCTTTTTTTTAGTTTGTACAAACGCTGTTTCATTATTTCTAAAGAGTACTCCTTCATCGATGACCATTGCACAAGTTCCACCATCTTTAAGATGATCGATAATGTGCTGCATGAAAAGAATCTGTGTGTTTCCTGTTTTATAGATGAAATTTGCTTTTGCGTCTTCTCCTTCTTTTCCACCAAAAGGTGGGTTTGTGAAGATATAACTAAATCTAGCTGGGGCATCATTGAAAAGTTCTAAATAAGTTGGTCGTCCACTTAGATTATTTTTTAGACCGATATGCGGGAAGTCTATATCGTGCAAAAAGAGATTTGCCAAACAGATAGCAAATGCATCATCGCTATCGTCAACACCCCAAAATGCTTCATGCTTTAGATAATCAATTTCAGTTGCCGTTGGATTGTGATTTAGGTCAGTAAGAAATGTATATGTTTCTGCGAGAAATCCACCAGTTCCACAACAAGGATCATAAAATGTGGCAAATTTTCCATTTTTTGTTATTGTTGGTTTTACAGCTCGGATCATCGCTCGGATGATTTCCCGTGGTGTGAAAAACTGACCACCGTCGTTATTTTTTTCGCCCATTTTAAGGAGAAGTCCTTCATAAATCTGAGATAATGGGAATTGATGAGTTTCATCGATATTTTCTGTTGTTAAATAGTGAACCTTATCTAAAACATCAAGGAGATTTCGTTCGCTTGCAAGTTGCGTCTTTTCAAGTTTTCGAAAAATCTGCGAAATAATCTTTTGTTTTACTGTTGCTCCTGACTTTTTTTGAAATGATTTAAGATGAGGGATGAGATCGTTATTAATAAAATTGAGAAAATCTCCTAATTTTCCTTCTTGTTGGAGTTGCTTTCGTTTTTTTCCTTCAAAATCACCCCAATCTCTCCAACGGTATGGTTCTTTGAGTGATGGAGTAAATGTTTTTCCAACTGCTTTACATTTAAGTTCTTCATCCTGTTCTTTTTCATCGAGGATTCGCAGGAACATCATCCAGGTCAGTTCTGGAATATATTGCAAAGCACCCTTAGTTTTATCACGACGCATGATGTCACAGATTGATTTAATGTAAGAATTCATGCTTGATTGATTGTTTACAATTCTGTTGTTTACATTATTTGTCATCTTATTTTTCCTCAGGAAATTCATATTTTCCAAATACTTCATTTAATATTGACTGTGATAGAATTGAGATGCTGATAAACTGAGAATTAACATTTTCATGAATATTTTTTACTTCACCTCTTGCTTTTTCCAATTTTGTCACAATTCTTTTTTGGATTTTTAAAGGGGGAACAATAACAGAAAATGGTTTTAAAACTCGTATACTTAATCCGCTTCTTTCGTTATCTCCCGTTATATTTCTTAGTTTTTGATAGCATCCTTTAAAATAGTAAAAAAGATACATATAATCAATCTGATCTTTATTTTTTGGAATGAATGCTATGATTGATTGATTACAGGTTGATTCTGATTTAAGAACTGCAACCGTCCCTCTTGTTTTGCCTTGACCATTTAAAGCCATTAACACTGAATTTATTTGGAGGATTCTTGCATTTGAATTATCATAACCTTCTTGGGTTATTCTACCTTCTACGTCATAAATAAATTCTTTGTTAATATCGCCTGAAACCATCCACTTTATGTTCCCCCCAAAAAACTCAGAATGACTCTTCGATGGTGTCCCTCCAGTTTTTAGTTCACATATTTCTTCAATTTTATAAATATTCCAGTCTTTTGGAAGCTTTTTAACATCTAACATAATTTCCTTTTTAATAAGACTCTCAAAAATGATATCTGCTGCCATATTTTCTTTATATACTTCTTTTTTCATTATCTCAATTTGAGCAATTTGCTTATTAAATTTATCAACAATTTTTTGTTGTTCAGAAAGTGGCGGGATAATAATTGGAAAATTACATACCATCTTGGCATTTACATTAGCCTGAGTTCCGCCTCTTCCGCTTCTGATTAGGTGTTTCTTTGTATAATCTAAATAATAATATAGGTATTCAGTTAAAACTTGATTTATATCTGGAATTAATCCAAGTATAGCCTGATTCGTTGTTAATTCTCGAGTAGTAATTGACATTCTACCTATAGATCCGTACATAGCAAAAAGTATTGTACCCTTTGGAAAATATTTTGCATTGCTGTTTTCTAAACCATCTTTTGTTATCTTCTTCCGAGTATCAAAAATATACATACCCGCATTAGTCATATCTTCAGTTATAACCCAAGGAATGTCACCGTCATAATAATTTGGATTTGAAGATAGGGGAGTGCCACCACTTTGGGGTTTTATTCTGCAAACCTTTTCAATACAACTCCATCTCCATCCTTCTGGCAATTTTTTCTTTTGTTCAATCGTAACTTGTTTCATTTCATCCACATTTGTAATGCCCAGATAATTAAGGAAGTAAGTATTCCAAGAACAAAACCAATTACAATCCCAATCCAAAAACGTCTATTATTAAACTTTTCAATATCTATCTTCTCTAGGATTTGTTCTCTAAAACCCTTCAGATCATTTTCATAAATGTTTTCATACTCATCGATACCGAATTCTTCAATTTTAATATCTTCCTTTATTTTATTTAACTGAAGTTTAACATCCGAGAATTCCGATCCTTTTGTTTTTCTTTTATTAATCGTTTCCAACATTTTTTCAATTGCACAATTAATCACATTTTTCCATTCAGTCACACATATTAATTTTATTTCTTCAAGATCGAGTGATGTCTCTTTTTTTCTATCAATATGGAGCTTAATTGTATCTAATTTTTCCTCCAATTTTTTATTTTGCCGATCAAAATCTTTATTGTTAATACTAATCAATTTTTGAATATGGCTTATATATTTCCAGATATTTTCTTGAGAAGCGTTCTTCGTCATTACCAGCCCCAAAAAGGTCTATTCTGTGGTCTTACAATATAATATGCTCGCATTCCTTCATCATAATAAATTCTCTCATTGAACCTGCGAGCGTTTTCTGCTTCTGCCCTTGTTGTATACCACCATCTTCCATATTTATAAAAACGGGTCATTATTTCCTCCTTACGCTGCAAGCAACCTCTTTTTCACTTCAAGAACAGCCTGTGCAATATCGGTACCTATTCTTGCGATTGCTTTGATTCCCCCTGCTTTTCGAATCTCAGACACATCAAAAATCGTTGGACTTTCCAACTCCTCTATACCGTTCTCCTTAAATTGTTTCGCAAGCAACGTAATCACTGAGGATGTATCTGAAGGTAACGTCATTAACCACCCCTTGTTTTTATACCCAAACGAGGACACGCGTTCTGACCTGGTTTTCGCAGCAACACCAAATCCAACCTCAGCAAAAACATCAAATAAATCGCAATCTTTCAGATTCAACACTTCACGAAGCATCAAGGCACCATTTTCACCACCAGGTAATGCATCAACCAAATGTTTTCGTTCCTGAGGATGAATCCACATTTCACGAAGCAGATCCATATTTTCAGCATTCTGTATTAATGAAACTGCAAGTTTCTGCTTATATTCTTCAACTGTAACTGGTTTTTCCTTTCCAGTTGCTTCATCAGCCATTAAAATGAATAAACCTTCATCTTTAACCGCGACATTGAACCCATATACTTTTGCAATCTTTTCTTTTTCAGATGGTTTCGAAGGTTTTGATGGTTCACTACGAGCCTTTGAAATAAAATCTTTACCAAACAACCGTGAAGCATTCGTATAATCATAAATCCGAAACATATACTTCTCAAATGCTTCATCAATACGAGTACCGCGGCCAATCATCTGATAAAAACTAATTGGAGATGCAACATAGACAAAAAACACAATATTTTGAATACATGGAATATCAACACCTGTAGAGAGTAAATCAACAGTTGTTGCAATGAAATGTGAATTTTTCATGCCCCGCATGTTTGCCATCAAAGTTTCATGGTTTTCATCAGATACATTTCCCTCAAATGTTTTTGCTGTGAACTTAAAGGCAAATTTTTCGCAATGTGAAAGACCTTTTTCCTTGTAGATATTATTCAAATCATTTGCTACATCTTCTGCGTGTTTATCATTTACACAAAATATAATGGTTTTTTGTTTTATGCCACCGGTTTTTTCAAACTGAGTAAGAAGATCAATACACATCTTTATCCGTCGATCAGGAAGAATTAATCGACCGTCAAAATCTTTTTTGGTATATACCTCTTTCATATCTTCAAGAAGCATTGGCTTTCCGGTTTTAGCGTCATATACTCCTTTTTCAATTAGTTCTTCTCGAGCAATCCAAAATTCATCAATATCCACCTTGCGTTTCACGATTTCGCAGGCAGCGAGATATCCATCTTCCCAACCCTGAATATAGGGATATTCATAGACAGGTTCTCCAAAATATTTAATATTATTTCTGCTGATTTCCTCATCCTTATCTTTTTCTTTTGTTTTTTCCCCTGTGATCTTCCGTGGAGTAGCTGTTAAACCTATTTGAACAGCATCAGGATTATTCGTTAAGACAATACTCCATTTATTCCAAGCGCTTCTATGACATTCATCGATTACAATATGACTAAAATAATTCCGCGGGTAATTATTGAGGAAGAACGATTGATCACCCTCTTCATCAAGACCTAACGCTTGGTAGGTTGCAACGACAATACGTGCATTCTTTTGAGGATTATTTGACGAAACTACCGCAGCGTTATCCCCAAATTCCGAGAACAATTTTCCATACCCTTGTCGTCTTAATTCGTTCCGATCACATACAAATAATGCATGCCTTAGTTGTCCGGATTGCTCTAATTTATTCAAAAGTTGTACAGCTATCCGAGTTTTTCCAGATCCTGTCGCAAGAGATAACAATACGCGATTCCAATCCTTCTTTTTTGAAGAAATCTTTTCCAAGGCAGCCCGTATTGCTGCGTCCTGATAATATCGCCGTTCGGATTGCCCGCCTTTATAAGGAATGAACAATGCTTGTGCTTTTTCTTCTTTTAAAGAAAATCCTTTTCCTTGTTCGTACATTTCTTTAAGATGTTCTGGCGTTGGAAATTTCTCCAAAGGAAATTCTTCACTTACTTTCTCTGAAAAAGAATCAAAAACAACAAAGAGGTGGCCATTGGTTGAAAACACAAAAGGAACATGCAATCGTTTTGCATATTCTCGTGCTTGTTCTAAACCCAGAGTTGCATGTTCATCTTCTTTTTTTGCTTCTAAAACAGCAATCGAAAGAGGTAAACCTTCAGTAACCGGTAAACATAGAAGATAGTCGGTTCTCCCACTTTTTCTTTTAGGGCGCCCATTGATTATCTCAATTGTTCCAGCAGTCCTCTCTCTTCTAATTAAATCTTCAACCCACCCTATTTGATGGATTTTAGGATCGATTAATTTTGCTCTTGTGTCTGCCTCATTATAACTCATTTACTTCGCTCTTTCCTCTTGTTCTGTATAGGGTATATTAAAAAAACCATATATAAGTATGCAAAAAGAGTATGATTATAGATAGAACGGTATATCCTTAGAATTTATAACGCAGAATTTACAATTATTACAGATTTTATTAGGGTTATTTGTTTTTTTCAGTGCCATAGATTTTAAAATTTAATTAAAGAAATAAGAAATTAAATGGAAAAATTAATTAAATTTCTATTATTCTTCATTTAAATTTCCAGTTGAAAAATGGGAAACGAAAAGTTTTTAAGGAAAAACAACATTCAGTATTTTATGACAAATGGAAAAATCCATATCAAGGTAGGAAGTTTAGAAGTCGATTACGAAGGTACAGAAGAATATATCAAAAACGACCTGCTAACAACGGTGGAGAAAGTAAAAGAAATGTTTGGTATTGAAGAGCTACCTAGAGTTCCAGCACAATCTAGTATGATAGTCCCACCAACTTCAGTAACAAGTGGGGGATTCCCCAAGGGAACAGTAAAAACAATTGCAGCCAAGATGAAAGCTAACACCGGTCCGGATTTAGCATTGGCAGCAGCAGCACAAATGACACTTGTTGAAGGACGCGATTCATTCAGCCGTAAACAGATATTAGAAACGATGAAAAAAGCTGCTGGATACTATAAGGACAGCTTTGGAAGCAATCTGGGACAAACTTTAATAAATTTAGTTAAGAAACAGAGACTTCATGAAGTTAGTAAGGATACTTACTCCCTACCTCAAGAAGTAAGAGAAGAGCTGGAAGTTCAACTTGCTTAATATACAACAGTTGAAGGATCTTCTTCAAGATCCCGACATTTCAAATCGAGATAAAATTCTTTTAATTTTAGCAGTAGAAATAGAAAAACCAAAAAAAATAACCGAAATAAAAGAGATCGCTAAGGTATCTGGATTTCGTACTATTGATAAACTGAATGTTTCGGATTATCTTATTAAATCGAAGGGGATGGCCATCTGCACGACGTATGGCTGGGAACTAACTACATCAGGAAAAAAATACCTTGTAAAAGAACGAAAAATTGATACCGCTGCAAAAATCATAACGCAAACAGCAACATCGCTTAGAACATACATCAGCTCAATAACTGATCCCGATACTACAAATTTCCTCAATGAAGCTGTATCATGTTTTGAGAATAAGAGCTATCGAGCGGCTGTTGTTCTCTCATGGGTCGGCGCAATGTCGTTATTACAAAATTATGTCATCGATAAATATCTCGCGCCTTTCAATACTGAAGCATCTCGTCGTGATTCTAGGTGGAAACCCGCAAAAACTACAGATGATTTAAGTAGAATGAAAGAAAGTGAATTTTTAAATATTATTGCGTACCTTTCTATTATCGGGCCAAATATGAAGCAAGAGTTGGATAAATGTCTCAACCTAAGAAATTCTTGTGGCCACCCTAATTCTCTTGTAATAGCTGAAAATACCGTGGCAGCGCATATTGAAATTTTAATTTTGAATGTTTTTACGAAATTTTAAATTTTGAGAAAAATTAATGGATTATTTTTTGACCGCAATTTATACATGTAATAGTTTTTAATGAGGAGGATCCTGCGGGAAAAGCATGAATTTTGTTAGGATCATATGGCAATACTATTTTAACTCCATCTACATCACCTTGGAGAACGCCATTTTTAAAAAGATATCCTTGCTTCTTTCCGGCGACCCAAATAATATTTTCTCTACCTCCATCATCGAGCTCTAAACAACCCGAAGCTAATGTGTTTACAAAATATTCTTTATATTTTTTATTATTTGACATTTCAAAAATTGAGATGGTCTTAAGGCTAACGGGTGGGACAGTATGTTTATAGAATTTTTCCAATTGATATGTAGTCCCACTAGGATTAAAATCAACTTCATTGTTTAATTTCCCCATTTTTATTGCACATTGATGACAATAATATTGGCTCATTTTTTCAGATCCTTTAGAATTTTAATTTAAACATCTTTTTTAATATTTTTTCAATAAGATTCCTATAATCTTCAACCTCAGCGTCTGTCACTCCTACAGAAGCCCTTTGATGTACTAATTTTGATCTAATATCATAATAATGCCTAATTTTTATCCAATCGGAATTACTTATTTTTAAAGGATATTTTTTAATTTCCAATTCAACTAAATGTCTTTGTTTAAAAATTGCCGCTAATTGAGAATCTGCATAATGAACCCCTGATTCTTTTACTAAAAATTCCTTGAACGCAATTTCAAGAGTGCTATCTAAAATAATAATAGATATTCTATTTTTTCCATCAAAATCTTTGTTAAAAATATATTCTGTCGCTACAATCCCACCCATAAGCCCTTTAGTCCAAGGCTTTTGGTCTAAAATTTTTTTATTTTTTATTTTAATTGATTCATTGAACCGTGGTTTAGAACGTGGCGCAGGGGGTAGATGTAATCGTCCACCAGCCTCAAAATTTAATTCTTGTTCAAGCACGTTTCCATGTTTATAATGAAATACTTTTTCAGGCCATAAACCTTCCAATCCTCTGGATATTTTTGCATACTGAATAACAATTTTGATTAGTTGCTCCTGGATTTTCTTAAATATTTTATGTTCGTAATATATATCTGATTTTGAGCTGTTCCAGGGCATAAGATTTGCACTGCCTTCCATTGTTACAATAACTCTCATTAACGATACGTTCGGATGAGGCTTTCCGGCTAAACCCGTGCCAAATCCGACCTGAATAGTTTTTAAACTACGTACAATCAATCTATTGTTACAATAGAAATAAACCCCATATTCTCCAGTTGCTGGACTAGATTCTTTAGACAAACCAGCAAGGATTTGAACTTTGATATCCCCTTCATCCATTCTAACATTCCCTTTATAGAGTGTTGGTTTATACTCTGGGGGATATGCCCAATTCTCAAATAATAATGGAGTTAACTGGTCACCATTAACTGTAATTTTAAAATTTTGTTGGTTTAAAAATTTTGCATATGTTGCCTTTAAATGCTCTTTTAATTGCTGAAGCATATCTTTAGTAATCGCATAACGAATGCTCTGTAAAAAAATCTGAGTAGTTGATTGTTCGATATCATCAATTAGAAAGTAATCTAAAGACCAATCATTATTTTCTTGAAGCCAATCATCATTAAACTCGACTAAAAATGTTTTTTGATTTTCATACCTTGATTTTATTTTGACATCTTTAGCAAGTGCTATAACGGCTCTTTTAGTCCCCACCCCAAAAATACCAATAATTTCACTACATGGATCATTACCAGTTTCTCCGGGACTGATTAAATTTTTTAATTTACATTCTTCCACTCCACCCGAGTTATCCATAATTAATAATGTTTGTTGTTCAATATCTATATCAATATTGATATTGAGTGGATGTGATTTTCCATGGGTAATCCAATTATCTAATCCGTTATCGATGAGCTCACAAATGGAACGGTTTAAATTATAATCTGCAATTATGGCTAAAAATAATCTTTTTCCTGGTGTGCCATCAAGTTTTCCCACAAATTTCTTCTGCATATTAAAAATAATAAACAAAATAATCATATAAAATGCTTTGTTAAATTAAAAGTTGATTAATTCTAAGGAATTATCTTTATTATTTTATTTATTTTGATAATTCTTAAATTTTCAAATTTAAGTAAATAATTAAATAAATGATATCTCCATTTTTCAATATCCTTGTATAGATGAAGAAAAATCACTTGAATACCATTGTTATTAAAAATCCTTCTTCTATATTCATAATCAAATTCTACCGAACTGCATATTTCTATATAAAATCCAAAATGTTTTAGATAGAAATCAGGTGTCCATACTCTCGGTCGATTATTTTCATCCCAGACAAAGACAGGTTTCTCGTATACCCATTCGATATCTAAATTTCTTAATAACTTAGCAACTTCTTTTTCAGCATTCGTCATCCTATCATAGATTGATTCTCTTTGCATAATTTAACCTCCAAAAAAAGAAAAAAAATAAAGAAAGTTTTTAGTGAGAAATGTCGAACGTACACTCCTCTGAAAAACAGGGCCATGAGCGTACACGCCAACAGGAGAGAACTGGTAGGAATCCCGACGGGAGCAACTAAAGTTAAATCACTTATTTACTTCTGTATAACATTTTGTTCGAAACTTATTTGAGTTTAGATCTGTTTTATAACTCAAGGAATCTTAATGCGTCGTCCGTACTATAAAAAAGTTGATCGATCCATGATGGATTGGGGTCTGACCCTCCCACAAGATTACGTAAAAGACTTTGAAGGACCACGAAGACTACAACCAGGAACAAGCAGAGAAATACACATCATCTGGGACAAAAAACCGTATCAAGCAAAAGTATGCCATGTGAAGAGAACCAATTACAATCCAGTTTATCAGATCAGATGGGACAACAACAAAGCACTTTTAAAAAAATACGAAAAACCTTCATTCAAAGCTATGTCATTCTAAAAAGTCAAAAAGAACTCTTTGATATCGAAAAAGAAAAAGGAGAACATTTCAGAACCCAACTACTTGGTGGACAGCAAGAGGTTTTAATTTTACAACCACTGAATTTTAAACAGATTGAATTTGAGGTATTTATTCGAATAGATAACGGATGGAACAAACTCTTTGAAAGACTCGCAGAAGAAAACGTGTTTGGCTGGCTGTTTGAGAAAAAGAAAGAGTATTTGATTTCACGAAGCACTAACTGGATCCATGTCAGAGAATTCCAAAAACACGCAAACGCGGTAAACGTCATCTACTATTTAGCAAACACAAAAAAGAAGTTACTGTACATCGGAAAAGCAGAGGTTCTTGGAAAAAGAGTAAACCCTGGAAGAGACCATCAAGATATGCCAGGTGACTGGAATAAATTTCGATACGATATTGTCAAATCTGAATATTCAACCATCCTCGATAAGATAGAAGATCACACGATCAGATCATTCGCATCCATTTTAAAAAATAATAAAAATTATCCAAGTCTAGAAATTGGATCCTATGTTCTTGTGAATTCCAATTGGAAAAAATTATGAGGAAATAACATGAAAGCCATAACTGATTTTAAAAAATGGTCTTTAGTTTTGAGAATAACGACAATACTCTTTGGCGGCATATCTATGCTCTGGCTATGCGGAATCCTTATTCAATTCATAAATTCATTAAAAAATCAGGAGTATTCGATGTTTTACGAATATGGTACAATTGCATTGACAGTTTTTGGTTTTACGCTGATTGGTGGAATATTTGAGAAAAATAAATCCCAGTCAAAAATTGTTAAACAATTATTTGATTCTAGTTTATCATTTTTAATCACTGCAATTTCATTTTATTTTATGTATTCATTATCATCATTTTTTACTAATAATTTAATGTCTTCTGGAGAAATTCAAAATATTTTAATTATAGGAACATTTTTTCTCGCACAAATTATTGGTTTTTTAGGGTTAATTATGGGTTTATTAAACTTGTATCAAATTCTTGTGTCATATAGAATTGAATTTGAAAAAAAGGATTAAACAGTTGATGATATAAAAATTATAATCATCATAGATATTATCAGTGTTATCTATATCTTCAGTGCCACAGATTTTAAAAATCATTCTTTCATCTTGATTACCTGATTGTAACGTTTTTACCTCCGATTATAAATTTATTCCAGATTTCAAAAACCAGATCCCAACACTATTCTCAAAAGATATGTTTTTAAAGAACTAATTGTTTATTTTTACTGGAGATTGAGGATGGGAATCATATTACGATGCGCTCGTTGTAACGGGATAATATTGCTAAATTATTACATATTATCTGACAAGACAAAGATTTGTTGGCATTGTGGTGAAAAAGAAAGTGAACAAGAAAATCGAAGAAAAATTTATGAGACATTACAAAAATGTCCAGAAGGCGCATATAATGTTTTATATAAGTTCGTTGAGAAATATCGAGGTATGTCACCAATTGAAGAACTACATAAATTAATCAATTTATTAGAAGTAAAATATCAAATTCATATCTCCTTGTATGATTTTAATGATATTGAAGATATACTTAAAAGAAAAATTGAAGAAGCAGAGAGAATACAAAATTTAGAAGAATTTGAAAAAGAATTACTCGGAAAAAAAGATGATATTCATAAGAAAATCGATGCGATAATAAAAGAAGATGTTGACACAAAATATTATTGTACTGTCTGTAACAATATCATAGATCGAAAAAACTTCGACTATACAAAAACACATTTCGGCAAACCACTCTGCGTAACACATCAGGGGACTCGCTATCAACGAATGTTTTTTGAAGCATTGAAACAACGAGGTATCGAATGTGAATTTGAAACCTATGACGGATTCAAACACATCGATATTGCGATACCCAAGGCCAGATTATATCTTGAGATAGATGGTGGCCATCATTCAACAGATCCGACACAACTTGATAAGGATCTGTGGAGAGATGAATATTCAAGTAAAGAAGGTTTTCAGACAATACACTATACGAACCAACAGATAGCAGAAAATTTAACAGCTATAGCTGATGCACTTGTTGAGGTCATTAAAAGTAGGGAGAAAATAAACTCTGTTATCAATGAGCCTAGAACATGAATACCTACTGAAAGGATATAATTTTAAACAATAAAACAGGTCGTGCTAGAGCAATAATCCGTATCGTTCTAAAGAAATATCCTTCTCCCTATTACTAAATTTCAACAATCTCCTCCATCTTTTCCCCCTCCCTTCCTTTAATCCTACGATCTATCCTTATTTCTTGCTCCGTTTTGAATCCCTGTTTTTCAACTCTTCCCCTGAAACTGTAATACGATAACTCCCCTCATCCTTATTTTTAAGGACTTTATCCCAGATCTCAAAATCAGCCGCTATCCAATCCTTCACCGTCTTCAAAACCGGAATTTCTTTTACTATCTCATCCTTATGTCTCTCTCGTACCAGGTCCTGTAAATCTCTTGTCGTCCCAGATATTCCATTACTCCGCTGATGATCGCTACAAAGAGCTTTATGATATCTATTCATGGAATAGAAAAACTCTTCAGCTGAAATGGTCTTTTTACATTCATTGCAATAATATCCCATGTACTCCCACCGGAAACCACCACTCTCATACCAGATATTTTTTGAGAAGCATTAAAAGA
>Ga0315277_10008366_pt1 | contig 13315 bp, 8 predicted proteins | sample YL17G05_15_MG_FD_203695 | JGI IMG/M metagenome (GOLD analysis project Ga0315277, IMG submission 203695) | Sediment microbial communities from Yellowstone Lake, YNP, Wyoming, USA - YL17G05_15 | ecosystem: Environmental > Aquatic > Freshwater > Lake > Sediment | place: USA: Wyoming | collected...
CTGGAAGCCCGTGCCACGTTAACAGGCAGTCGTGGCACGGGCTTCCAGCCCGTGAAACTGCGAAGCCTGCTCCATTCTGCCCCTGTGGCAGAATACGTGACCGTATTTATGAAACCTTGTACTAAGTATGGAAATGCTAATTTGCGGAGAATCACGTGCCGTCGCAGAAAAAGAACATTCCAATCGCCAAAGACCTGGAGCTGAGTGCGCGGGAAATGCAGGGGCTCGTGGACCAGGCCATGGAGCGGATATTGCGCCATATCTCTTCCCTGCCCGATCAAAAGGTTTCGGACATCGCCGGCGCGAGAGAGCTTGCGCTATCGCTTGTGGAACCTATGCCCGAGTCCGGCGTGCCTTTCCCTGAAATCCTCGGGTTGCTTTTCGACCGCCTGTATCCCAAAACCTACAACACCGCATCCGCGGGCTATCTCGCCTATATTCCCGGCGGGGGGCTGTTTCATGCCGCGGTCGCAGACCTGATCGCCGATGCCTGCAATCGCTACGTCGGCGTCTGGGCGGCGGCGCCGGGACTGGCGCAGCTCGAAGCCAATGTGCTGCGGTGGTTTTGCGATATCGTGGGCTACCCGCGCTCCGCGCGGGGAATCCTGACAACCGGGGGTTCGCTGGCGAACTTCACTGCCGTGGTTACCGCCCGGCGCGACCGGCTCCCGGAAAATTTCCTGTCGGGGATTTTCTATGCCTCCGACCAGGTGCACCATTCCGTCCTCAAGGCGGCGCTGCTGGCGGGATTTGCGGAAAGGAACGCACGCGAGGTCCCCGTCGATGAGCGGTTCCGTATCCGCATCGATGCATTGCGGGCACAGATCGCGGCCGACCGCCGCAACGGACTCACTCCCTTTCTTGTCGTCGCCAGCGCGGGGACCACCAATACAGGGGCCGTCGACGACCTGCAGGCCCTTGCGGACCTGGCCGAAGAAGAGCGGCTCTGGCTTCACGTTGATGCCGCCTATGGCGGCTTTTTCATGCTTACGGACCGGGGGCGGGAGAGCATGCGCGGGATCGAGCGGGCCGATTCCATCACCCTCGATCCCCATAAGGCCCTTTTCATGCCCTACGGCCTCGGTTCCCTGCTGGTGCGCGAAGGCGATGCCCTCAGGCGCGCCCACACGGTCAACGCGGACTACATGCCGCCGATGCAGGATGATCCCGACCTGGTGGATTTCTGCCTGTACTCGCCCGAGCTGTCGAGGGAATTTCGCGGCCTCAGGATCTGGCTCCCCCTCAAGCTCCATGGCGCCGGGGCCTTCAGGACCTACCTGGACGAGAAATTGGATCTGGCTGAATGGGCGGCCCGGAAACTCCTGACCATTCCCGGAATGGAGATCGTCGCCCGCCCACAGCTCTCCCTTCTTGCGTTCCGCCTTGCGCCCGAGGGCGCGGGCGCGGAAGAGCTGAATTCGCTGAACCGGCGGTTGATTGCGGCGGTGAACGAGAAGCAGCGTGTGTTCCTGACCGGCACCACAATCGGCGGCAGGTTTATCCTCCGCATTTGCGTTCTGCACTTCCGCACGCATCTGGACCGGATGGAAGCAGCCTTGGAGGATATTCGCGCGGCGGCACTCAATCTCCAGGATTGGCGCGCCGGCTAGCCCTGCGCGATTTCGGAGCCGCGCGCGTCAGCAAGCGGATGTTTGATGGCTGCAAGCCGCGATCGACAATGAGAACCGGACCGGAATGCATCCGCTTGCTCACGCGCGCGGCTCCGTCGTTTCTGCCGAAGTCTTCCGCAAAAAACCGAGAGTCTCACGCCGGGACGGCAGAGCCCTGGGGAGTCACGCCGCCAGAGGCGGCGGCTTACCCAAATGATTTACTCGTGCTGCGGCAGGTTATTCGGCTTCTTGATCGGATTCAATGCCGGGCTCAGCGTTCAGGGCTTCATCGCCGGGCTCATCGTTCAGGGCTTCATCATAATCATCGAGATCCAATCCGTAAACACGGCCCCCGGAGCGCTCACGGCGCGGGCCCTTTTTGCCCACGCCGTCAGAACGCACGTTGCGCGTTCCGACCTTGGCATGGCGCTTGGAATCATCGCGGCCCCGGCGTTCCCGGCGGCCGCCCCCGGAGTCATCCATGCCGATCGCAGGATCAAAAGCTTCCGGCAGCCGCGGAACACGCGGCCTCATATGCGCCCCTCCCGCCGGGCGTGCTTCTCTGGCGCGCGCCTCGCTGAGGGCGAGCGGACGCCCCTTGAACTGCTGATCCTGAAAGCGCCGCAAAGCTTCGGCGGCCTTGGATTCATCGCTGAATTCCACGAAGGCGAAACCGCGCTTCTTTCCGGTTTCCCGATCGACGGGAAGAAATACGTAGGATAAGGTTCCCACAGGGGCGAATAATTCTTTGAGTTCCGTTTCGGTTACATCAAATGGCAGGTTTCCTACAAACAAGCGGGCGGACATTTATTCCTCAGTTTCTCCTCTGATAGAAGTTCTGGTCACCGGCAGGCAACCGCAATTGCCGCCGACCGGGCACTCCCGGCCAACCGTGACCGGCTGGACAAGAATATACCGTACCATCATCGTGAAGCAGTAGAGGCCGCAAGTCAAGCGAATGAAGCAAAAAGGAAGCCGCATGCCCGTTAAGTCCGAATCCCTGGCGCCGCGGCGGAAAGTAGGCTAGGATCCTGATTGACAAAATGGAGAGCCATGGATCTGCCGCTTTTTCTAAAACTGGACCGGATGCCATGCCTGCTGGTGGGCGGCGGCACCGTGGCTGCACGCAAAGCGGAAGTCCTTGCTGAAACGGGCGCTCTGCTGAGCGTGATTGCGCCGGAAATTACGGGCTGGATCCGCCATGCGGCCGGAGACGGAAAGCTATGCTGGCAACCGCGCAAGTACCGCGACGGAGACTGCGCCGGCTTTCACCTGGTCATCGCGGCCACTCCTGATCCGGAAGTCAACCGCGCGGTCTATCAGGAGGCCCGCGGCCGGGGGATCCCGGTGAACGTGGCGGACAGGCCCGAGTTATGCACGGTCATTTTCGGCGCGCACTGGTGCGAAGGCCCTTTGTGTATTTCAGTGAGCACGGGAGGCTCTGCGCCCTTCATGGCGTCTGCGGTCCGCGACCGCATGGGTGAATTCGCAACCGGAATGGGATCCTGGGTTGAGGCGGCAGGACGGTTTCGCGCCGCCGTCCGCAAAGCAGTAGCCGACGCATCCGAGAGGGACCTTTTGTACGGGCGTTTCCTCGATCGGACCGATGCCGGCAATTCCCGAAACGCTCCGGCCGGCGATCAACTTGAGGACTGGCTCCAATGGCTCGAGTCGGACAAGAAATGAATGGAACTCAGCGCGCAGTGATCCTCGGTTTTGGACGCCACGAGCCAGAGCAGAACATTCTCGGAGTCGGGGTCGGTATATTAATGTTTTGATGGCAAGCCAACACGGATGAGCATCTGATTTCCAAGGAGTGCAATATGAGTCTCTGGGACAAGGTCCGCGGTGAATTCATCGACATCGTGCAGTGGATCGACAACACCAGCGATACCATGGTGTATCGATTTGAACGCTACAACAATCAGATCAAGAACGGCGCGCAGCTTACGGTGCGCGAGGGCCAGGCTGCCGTTTTCGTGAGCGAAGGCACGATTGCCGACGTATTTCAACCCGGCATGTACACGCTCGACACCAAAAACCTCCCGCTGCTTTCCACTCTGCAAGGCTGGAAGTACGGCCTCAACAGCCCGTTTATGGCGGAGGTATATTTCTGTTCGACGCGCCAGTTTACCGACCTGAAATGGGGCACTCTCAATCCGATCATGCTCCGCGATCCCGAGTTCGGGCCCATCCGGTTGCGCGCATTCGGCACCTACGCCATCCGGGTAAAGGATCCTGCCGTGCTCATTCGCCAGATCGTCGGTACGGACGGCCATTTCAAAGTTGAGGAAATCGTGAATCAGCTGCGGGATCTGATTGTCTCCCGTTTTGCCGACATCCTGGGACACAGCAAGATTCCGGCTTTGGACCTGGCCGCCAACTACACCGAATTAGGGGATTTCATGACCCAGCGCATCGGGCCCGAATTCGGAGGCTACGGTCTGGAGCTGACCAAGATGCTGGTCGAGAATATCTCTTTGCCGCCCGCCGTCGAGGAAGTTCTCGACAAACGCACAAGCATGGGGATCGTGGGCAATCTGGCGGCATATACCCAATTCAACGTCGCGAATTCGATTCCGGATGCGGCGCAGAATCCGGGAGGCCTGGGAGCGGCCGGCGCCGGAATCGGCTTCGGGGCCGCGATGGCCGGATCGATCGCACAGACAATGACAGGGCAGCCGCAGGCGCCGGCAGCCGGGGCGCCGCCGCCTATCCCGGGCGCATCTATGTACTTTGTCGCCGGCGGCGGACAACGCACCGGGCCGTTCGAAATGCAGGCCCTCGCCTCCCAGGCAGCAGCCGGAACGCTGACGCCTCAAACGCTTGTGTGGACCCAGGGAATGGCGCAGTGGACCCCCGCGGGACAGGTGCCGGCGCTGGCGGGAATATTTGCCAACACCCCGCCGCCGCTGCCGCCGAACTCGTGAGTCCCGGAGAAACATCTGCCGCCAGGCTGAGTACTGTGGTGCATATACACAGCGACATAAGTCCTAGCCGTTGTTGAGATCGAAGTGCACATGGAAAAAGCGAAAAACGAACCACAGAGACACAGAGAACACCGAGCTGTCCCAGGCCTGCCCGGGGGCGCCTTCGGCCGCCATTCACGCCCGGGAGCGGCGGAAAAGCAGCTCCTGCATGGGATTTCATGCCCGTTCTGTAGGGCTTTTCCGCCGCTCCCGGGCGTGAATGGCGCAACGCGAAGCGTTGGCCCCCGGGCATGAATGTCGGCATTGCCCCTCGGTGTTCTCTGTGTCTCGGTGGTGAAAAATGAGCAATGATTCAGATGCGGCCCCTATTGCCGGCAACAAGCAGTTCCCTTGCGTACAATGCGGAGCCAAACTCGACTACGCTCCCGGCACATCTTCACTGCAGTGTCCCTATTGCGGGGCACAAACGCAAATCCCGCAGTCGGAAGATCAGATCCTGGAGCTCGACTTCCACACACAACTCGCCAAGGCTGCCGCGGCACAGGAAACGCAGGAGGCCCACCGGGTCAAGTGCGACAAGTGCGGCGCCGAGACGACCATGCCGCCGGAGCAGGCGGCCGGCAGCTGTCCGTTCTGCGGCGCCAGCCTGATTATCACAACCCGCACCTCACGCCTGATCAAACCCCAGGCCCTGCTCCCCTTCGGAATTACCCAGAGCCAGGGCTTCGAGCGATTCCGGCGCTGGATACAACGTCTCTGGTTTGCTCCCAATGATCTGAAAAAATTCGCCCGGGCCGAGGGAAAACTGGCCGGGATCTATGTCCCGTTCTGGACGTACGATTCCGACACCACCAGCTTCTATCGCGGCGCCCGGGGCGACGATTACTGGGTAACCGAATCCTATACCGTGAATGAAAACGGCAGGCATGTCACCAGAACCCGGCAGGTGCGCAGGACACGGTGGACGAACGTCAGCGGCACCGTCTGGAACCAGTTCGACGATGTCCTCGTCATGGCCAGCAATTCCCTGCCGCGCAAGTACGCCGACCGGCTCGAGCCCTGGGATCTGGAGCGCCTCGTTCCCTATGCGGACGAGTTCCTGAGCGGATTTCGTGCCGAGAGTTACCAGGTCGATCTGGGTGCGGGTTTTGAGCTGGCGCGCGGGGTGATGGACGAAGGCATCCGCGCAAGCATCCGCGGCGACATCGGCGGAGATCATCAAAGGATCGATTCGGTCAAGACCAGCTACGATCACATTACCTTCAAGCACATCCTGCTGCCGGTATGGTTGAGCTCCTACCGGTATCGGGAAAAAATCTACCGCATCCTGATCAACGCGCGCACAGGCGAACTGCAGGGAGAACGCCCATACAGCGCCTGGAAGATAGCCGCTGCCGCGCTCGCGGCCATCCTGATCATTGCAGCCATCATCGTCATCGGCAGTCTGAATCGATAGTCCAATCCTCAGAGGAGTCGTTTGTTTTTATGGCAGATAAAACCTCCGGCAACGCAGCCGAAAGCCCACTGGCATCCGGCCGCATCCTCCCCGTTTTGCTCCTGTTGTTTGTGGGCAGCGGCTGTGCGGCATTGATTTATGAAATCGTCTGGTTCCAGCTCCTGCAGGAGGTGATCGGCTCTTCGGCCGTTTCCATCGGGGTCCTGCTGGGCGCCTTCATGGGCGGCATGTGCCTGGGCAGCTATCTGCTGCCGCGGTTGGTTTCCGTCAGGAATCACCCGTTGCAGGTCTATGCGTGGATCGAGTTGAGCATCGGCTTGATCGCAATCCTGCTGTTGTTTGCGATGCCGCTCATCGCCGGCGTCTATGCCGCGGCGGTCGGGTACGGCCTGCCGGGCATCCTGCTGCGCGGCCTCATCTGTGCGATTTGCCTGATGCCGCCGACCCTGCTGATGGGCGCCAGCCTGCCGGCAATCGCCCGCTGGGTCGAAACGACACCTCAAGGAGTCTCATGGCTCGGATTTTTCTACGGCGGCAACATCGCCGGCGCCGTATGCGGGTGCCTCCTGGCGGGATTCTATCTGTTGAGAGTTCATGACATGATGGTGGCGACCTTTGTCGCCGCGGCCCTCAACCTCGCAGTATGCGGGATCGCCTTTCTGTTAGCCAGGCGGGTTCTCTATCATGCCCGCGAATCAGGGCCCGGAAAGCGCGCGGATGCGCCGCAATCCGGCGCCGGACCGGTGTACGTTGCCATAGCCCTTTCCGGGATGAGCGCGCTGGGCGCCGAAGTCGTCTGGACGCGTCTCCTGTCTCTGATGCTGGGAGCGACGGTTTACACTTTTTCCATCATTCTGGCGGTGTTCCTGATTGGATTGGGGATCGGCAGCAGCATCGGGTCCGCGATATCCCGCTCATCTCCCCAACCGCGTCTTCTGCTCGGACGGAGTCAGATGTTGCTGACGGGCGCGATTGCCTGGACTGCCTTCATGATCACCCGTTCTCTCCCCTACTGGCCCATCAATCCGTCGCTTTCCGCGGAACCCGGGTTTACCCTCCAGATCGACCTTGCGCGCACGCTGTGGGCCATCCTGCCGGCAGCCGTCTTCTGGGGCGCAAGTTTCCCACTGGCACTGGCTGCCATAGTCAGGCGCGGGCAGGATCCGGGCCGCCTGGTGGGCGGCGTTTACGCCGCCAACACTCTGGGCGCGATTGCCGGAGCCCTGGCATTCAGCATGCTGATCATTCCGCGCATGGGCACTCAGCAGGCCCAGCGCCTCCTGATCGCGATTGCGGCCACCGCCACGCTTCTGATCTATGCCTGGCCCGCCGACGAATCCGCACCGCGCGAATCGCGCCCGGCGCCGAAAAACGCGAGTCTGGCCTCGGTTGCGATTTTCACCGCGATCGCCGCCCTGCTGATCTGGAGCGTCGGCAACCTCCCCGCCGGAATTGTCGGATACGGGCGTTTCTTCCCCACCTACCCCAGCATGCCGGATTTCCTCTACGTGGGAGAGGGAATGAACGCCTCGATCGCGGTATCCCAGATGTCCGACGGCGTGCGCAATTTCCACGTCAGCGGCAAGATTGAAGCTTCCACCGAGCCGCAGGATATGCGGCTGCAGGAGATGCTCGGCAACCTGCCGGCCCTGGCTCACCCCCAGCCGCGCTCGGTGCTGGTGGTCGGTTTTGGCGCCGGCGTGACCGCAGGCTCGTTTGTGCCCTACCCTGAAATCAAGAGAATCGTCATTTGCGAAATCGAACCGTTGATCCCGCAGGTCGTATCCCGCTTTTTCATGGAACAGAACCACTCCGTCCTGACCGATCCCAGGGTCGAAGTCGTCTACGATGACGCCCGCAACTACATTCTCACCACTCGCGAGAAATTCGACATCATTACTTCGGATCCGATCCACCCATGGGTAAAGGGCGCAGCCTCGCTGTACACGAAGGAGTACTTTGAACTCGTAAAGGCGCACCTGAATCCCGGCGGACTGGTGACCCAATGGGTGCCACTCTACGAGAGCAGCACACCCGTGGTGAAGAGCGAAATTGCTACTTTCTTCGCGGTCTTTCCCGGAGCCACAATCTGGGGCAACACCAATAACGGCCAGGGCTACGACACTGTGCTGATGAGCCGGGCCGATGGATCCGGCATCGATCTCGATGCCATCCAGCAGCGCCTGAACCGCCCCGAATACTCCGGGGTAAACATGACCCTTAATCAGGCCGGCTTCAAGTCCATGGTGGAGCTGTTCTCGACCTACGCCGGCCAGGCTCCCGACCTGGCGCTCTGGCTACAAGGTGCTGTCCTCAACCGCGATCGCGACCTCCGCCTGCAATACCTGGCGGGATTCGAGCTGAATCTCTATCGCGGCGGCCCTATTTACGACGAAATCCTGCGCAGCCGGAAATTCCCGGAAAACCTGTTTTCTTCTTCAAGCGGACTCGATCAGTCTCTGCGCGCAGCCATGGGCCTTGGGAAGTGAAGCATGCGGGGCCTTCCGCAATCCGGTAACACGCTTAGCCCGTCATGCGAAGCGTAACGGAAATTTTGTTCTCGTCACATGCCGGAAGGCAGAATCGCGCGTCGTGATCATCCCCACCAGCAAGTCGAAGCCTGCATGGATCCCTTCTGGCTTCTGGCTCCTGGCTTCTGGCTCCTAATCTCTGTTGAATATATCCGAGTCGTAGGGGGTTTTGACGCGCTTCGCCTTCTCCGGAACGGGGCTTTTTTCGGAGCGCTTCGCCAGCTTGCGCGATTTGATGAAGAACAGCGGTTCCTTTTCCATGAGGGCGATGGTCTTGGAATGGTGCATGATCCTGTTGAAGCAGACAATGTACCGGTGGGAGAAGATTCCGCTCAGCGCGCCTTCCTTCTTGGCGAGGATCTTGTTGCGTTCCTTTTGTCTGATGCTGAGACTGCAGGCCGTGTACTGGTGGTAGACCTCGAGAATTTCCGCGGCGCGTCTGGACGCCACATCGCCGGCGGCCGGTTCGAATGATTTGATCGAAAGCAGCAGCATGTGGTCGGCGCGCTTGTAAAGCTCAATCAGATCCAGGATGGTGTCATCGGGAAACCAGACATCCTTTTCCAGTTTCTCCTCCGTCAACTCCACAATGCTGTCGACGTGGTCCCCGATCCTCTCCATCGCGGCCGTGGCCTCCTCCAGGTGCTGGATAATGATCGCCTGGCGGAGCGAAAGCTCACGCTCAGCCAATGCCGTCAAATAGGAGTTCACGGCATCTTTGAGCGCATCCAGAGCCTGTTCGCTCTTCTCCACGGCAAGGAACCGCTTCGGAGCGATGTCGAGAAATCCGCGCATTGCTTCGTGCAGCATTTTCCGGGTGATGATGGCCATGCGCCGCAGTTCACTGAGGGCGGCTACGATCGCTCTCTCGGGTGTTGCAAGAAGATCTTCATCCAGATGGCTCTTTTCGGGTTCCACCTCATGAGAGGGGAAGATCTTCGTGATGAAGTCCGCATACTGGCGGGTAAAGGAAATGAAAATTAGCGCCGTAAGCGCCTGGACGATCGTGTGAGTATTTGCGATCTGCCGGACCATGCTGGCGGAAGTCAGCGGGATCAAACTCACATAGACGCGGTACAGGATCAGGGCGATCGCCGCGCCGAGAATGTTAAAGGTCAGATGCGCCAGTGCGGCGCGGCGGGCCGAGATCGAGGCCCCGATGCTGCCGATCAACGCCGGCGCGCAGGTCCCGATATGCGCCCCCAAGATCAGCGGAAACACCTGGTGGATCGAAGTGAACACCCCAGCCGTGCTGAGTGCAAAGAGAATTCCGATGGTAGCCCCGCTGCTCTGAATCAGCGCCGTAAACAGAACCGAGGACAGCAGAGCCGAAAACATGCCGGTCAGCGACGAGGCGTCAAAGTGCCGGAGCATGGCCTCGAAATATCCCGTTTCCTTGAGCGGGACCACCGCTTCGCTCATGAGACGGATCCCCAGGAACAACAGCCCCAGGCCGGCCAACACGAGGCCTGAATGCCTGATCACCGCCCGCCTGCCCAACAGCCGGGAGATCAGACCGACAAAAATAGCCAGAAAGCAGTACCGGTCCACGTTGAAGGAGATGACCTGCATCGACAGGCTTGTTCCCACGTTGGCGCCGAAGACAACACTCACCGATTGAGTGAGATCCATCAGGCCGGCGTTGGTGAATCCCACCATCATCACGGTCGCCGGGCCGCTGTGGATCAAAAAGCCCATGAACGTGCCGATACCAAGGCCTGACCAGCGGTTGGTAGTGACCCGGCTGAGGATCATGCGCAGTTTGTTGCCGGCGGTCTTCTGGAGTTCGCCGCTCATCAACTCCATGCCGTACATGAACAGGCCGATGCCCCCCAAGAGCTGGGCAAAGGCAAAAAACAGCTCGGAAGCGCTCACGCTGCTGCATCTCCTTTTCGGGTGACCGGCTAAGTGTAACCGCGTTCACGAAAATAGTAAATTCACTGCTCCTGTGCAGATCCGATCGCGAAACTCGCAAAGTCCTGTAGGGGCGACCGGCAGGTCGCCCGCGTTTCGCGAGACCAAATGACAAACAATGGGACTCATCATGAATCCAATCAATTTAGGCATCTGTTTAGCCGACGGTACAAATACTTATCAAACGAACCAGCTCAGTCCGAATTTGAACCACAAAGACCGCAAAGACCTCGAAGAATTTTTTCCTTGCGGTCTTCGAGGTCTTTGCGGTTCAGCTTTTCGGGCTTGGCTAAACAGTTACCAATTTAGGCTGTTTGTCTTACGTCGCAATTGCCGCAATGTGCGCGGATCTTCGGGCGACCTACCGGTCGCCCCTACGTTGCGCACGTTATCACCAGATCAGGAGTTTTGCGACAGAGACTATCTACTGTGATCGAGCAGGCAGGCGCGGCCGGCGGTGGCGCGCTTACCGGCCGAGACAGCACTTCTTGTATTTCCGGCCGCTGCCGCATGGGCACGGATCGTTGCGGCCTGCGCCGGGGTAGCGTTCGGTTACGGTAGCCTGCGCGACTCTGGTCATGGATTGCGGCCCCTGCGAAGTTTGTTCGAGCGCGGAGATTTGGATCAGGTAGGGCAGGCTGTGGCTGAAGAAGAGCTTGAGGCCTGGACAGAGGTAATTCAGCCCCTGCTCGCTGTCCGGCGCGCGCACAAAGCGGTCTTTCGGACACCCGCCGTTGCACATCGGACGGACGTCGCAATCCAGGCAATATTGCGGCAGGCGCTCCTGCTTGGCATTCCCGAAAGCCCGCTGGGCCGGGCTCTCGATCAATTCGACCAGCGGCACATCCAGGATGTTCCCCAGGCGGTGCCGCTCGTCCACGAAATGGTCGCAGCAGTAAAAGTCGCCGTTATGTTCCACGACCGGGATGTCGCCGCACGTTTCGCGGTAGATGCAAAGCGAGTGGTCGAGCCCGCGAGCGGGACGCGCGGCTTCGTCGAAAATCTGCACCGAGATCCGGCCCACATCCTGCCGCACCCACTCATCAAAAATAGCGCACAGAAACGATCCGTACGCGCCGGCGGGCGCTGTGTGGCTGCTCACGCCCCCGGGCGCTCCGGGCTGGGGCGCGACCACGGGTAGAAACCCGATATATTCGGCGCCGATTTCCTTAAAGTAACGGTATACCCGGCCCGGATACCGCACGTTGTGGTCGTTGACAACGCACAGAATGTCGCAGGGGATGCGGTATTGCCGCAGAAGCTCGAAAGCGCGGACCGTCTGTTTGTGGCTCGGTGCCCCGCTTTGGTGAATCCGGTACCGGTCGTGCATTTCCTGCGGCCCGTCGAGACTCAGGCCTACGCCAAATTGTTCTTCGGCCAGGAACCGGCACCACTCCTCATCCAGCAGTACGCCGTTGGTCTGGATGCCATTCGATATCCGCCGGTCAGGCGGCCTGTGCGTGCGCTGCAGGGCTACGATCCGGCGGAAGTAATCCAGTCCCAGGACGGTGGGTTCGCCGCCATGCCAGGAGAAGCGAATTTCCTCTCCTGGAGCGGCATCGATGTGCTGAACGATGTATCTCTCGAGCAAATCTTCGGACATGCGGTGCGCCCGGATTTTCGGGTAGAGATTCTCCTTCTCGAGATAATAGCAGTACCCGCAGCGGAGGTTGCAGGCCGCTCCCGACGGCTTGGCAAATATCTGGAATTCACGCTCGGCCTTCGCCACTTGAATGCTCTCCGCTCCAGATACTACCAGAACCCCTCGAAGAAAAGGAGCGCGGGCCTCTCGCCCAACGCCGCATAGCTTTTGACGCATGGCGCCCCTGGCGCGTTTGGAGTGCGGCGACTGGTCGCCGCTTTCAACAGCCTGGTGCTGCCCCTCACCGGCAGCTTGCTGCCGGGAATGCCGCGGTGTGCCTGTAGCCAAGCATTGGTCTCTCCTGAAAACGGCAGCAAGCTGCCGTTGCCTGGCCAGAACACGATTTCCAGAGCGGCGACTGGTCGCCGCGCTCCAAACGCTCCCTTCAGGTCTTGAATCAGGCCAATTGGAGCAAAAACTATGCGGCATCGGGCGAGACGCCCGCGCTCCTCTGAATTCAGGACGCACCGCGTGAAGACCTTTATGAGTTGACGGCATCGAGAACTCCATTTTGCCTTGACCCTTGCGGATCTTTGGCAGAGAATCGCCTCACCGGTGCACGATTGCTGATGGGGATGGTGTTCGGAAGCATTTGACATCTTCAACGCCGTATTGGAGATGCCGGCGGCAATTAATCGACATCCAAGCCCAAGTTCCCGTTGAGTAACATCGATTTCACGGATTTCCAAGCCATTACATTTCGACCCGTCGACACAATCATTCCGAAGCCACCTCCCGGTTAGAGACCACAGCCATGCCTGTGGAGAGTTTTGAGTTCAACGCAGCTCGGAGGTTCCCAAAATGAAACAGTGCGGCGAGCCATTTGTTCGCATTTGGCTAATGACCGGATTGCTCGTTTTTTTGTTTGTGACTCCCGGGATTTCCCAGGACTTGGGTATCGGTGGCAATCCCGATGGGGGAAGGCAGGCTCCTGATCCGGCAGTAATCGGCCATTCAGGTTTCTTCGAATTTTTGCCGCCAGAAGCTTCAAACAACGGCTCCGAAACTCCCCAAGCCATTGTGCTGACTCCCGGGATTCCCGTGACCGGCAGCCTCTCCGCGCTGGATGATGTCATTTATTACCAGATCACTTTGGATGGCAGCGGACCTCTGGTCGCGGTCTTGCGTTCCTATTACGGCGACTATTTCAAGATTAACGTGCGCTTTGGATCTATCTCCGCCTCGCCCCTGGCAACAGTTCAAAAAACCAGCGCCGACCAGGACATCTCCCT
>Ga0315277_10008367_pt1 | contig 13315 bp, 8 predicted proteins | sample YL17G05_15_MG_FD_203695 | JGI IMG/M metagenome (GOLD analysis project Ga0315277, IMG submission 203695) | Sediment microbial communities from Yellowstone Lake, YNP, Wyoming, USA - YL17G05_15 | ecosystem: Environmental > Aquatic > Freshwater > Lake > Sediment | place: USA: Wyoming | collected...
GTGCTTGCTTCTGTGGCTTTCCGTGTTTCATTTCAGTTTTGAGATTGCGTTCAAAGCAATTCTGGGATGCACATTTTCGTAGTGGCATAGGTTATGCTTCTTCGGTTCCAAGTGCTGTTTGGAGCGCATCGTAGTCTCCGTTCCCAGCATCAAGCGCAGCATTTTTTATGTCTTCTGGAGCATCTTCAGCAACCATCAATACCATATTGTCTGGAAGTTGGTATTCTTCAAATCCAATTTTTTTGTAGTCATTTATATCAGACGTGTTTTTGTCAGCATCTTTTACAAGTATAGAGTAATTCTCGCTCATTATTTATTTATTTTTCTTTTTTGAAGCTAATACCTTTTGAGTATCTTCGTCAACACGTAAAATAAATCCAGCATTTTTTCGCATTGCTCCAGCAACAGTTTCAGCGGAACCATCGACCACTGTTTCACCAGCATGAGTTTCTCTATATTTCTTGAATATTTGTTCTGGTTTTACTGGGTTTTTAACCAAGAAATTGTTCCCTTTTTCTGGCCCAAGCATTACCCAATCGTATGCCTCATGCTCAACAAAATCAGGATTAGCCCTCATTTCGTCTCTTGCTTTACGCTCCGCTTTAGACATTGCCGCTTCTTCTTTTGGATCCTTTCCAAAATACAAAGCAAAAATATCTGGATTTTGAGAAAGTTCAACTGCAGTTACAATATCAAGGTTTTCACCCTCCCTAAAATCTGACGATTCGCGCATAACAAGACTTGGATCAAATTTGCCAAACTTAAATGACAATATACTTCCAATTGCTGAACCCCTGTCAGAGAATGTATTACCAATATTATCAGAAATATACAATGATTTGTTATTTTTTAATAATTCATTATATTCTTTTATATTAACATATTTTTCTAATTTTTTATTTGCTTTTTCAATGCTGTTTTCTGCCCAGTTTCCAGTTTTAACATTACTAATTGCCTTTTTAATACTAGAAACTGCTTTAAATATTTCACCATAAAATCCTTTGGGAGTAATATCTTCTCTTTCTTTTGTGATTTTATTTATTTTTTCATTTATTATTCTAATCTTTTCTGGATCTTTTTTAGCAGAAGACATTTGACGTTTCAAAGCGGTTATAGCAGAACTCATTGCTGATTTCTCTCCTGCAATAATTCCTGCTTGCATGGATAATGAAATGATTTCCTTTTCCCTTTGGCTTAATTTTGATTTACGCATCATTTTATCAAGAGTCCTTGCTGTTCTCTTGTTTGATTTATGAGCAATTGGATCCATCAAATGAACCAAAGCGTATTTCGCTCCATGAGATGCCAGTCTATTTTTAGCACCAGATACAAAGGTAGAAGTCATGTTTGCCCAGACTGCCTTGTATTTCTTGCCATCAGGCCCAGTAATTGTGACTTGGTTTGATTTAAGGAATGGATGCAATGGGCCACCCATATCTCCACCAGTAGCCCTTTGACGATCCGCTTCAAGAAGAATGACTGGTTGTCCTTTTAGTTCTTTTATTAAGTCTTTGAACTTTGGAACTTCAAGGTATTCAGGATCGTAAGAGAATGACATTTTTCTTCCACCACCAATGTCAATCTCAACATTTGTTGCTTTATCCCATTTAAATCCTTTTGCTGGAGTGATTCCTTTTATTATTGTTGTTTCAAAGTCTGGAAGCGGTTCAGTTTTCCCAATTGGACGTGCTGGCATGAACTGCAAGCCAGTTGCTCTTGGCAACTCGTCTTGCACTGGCTTATCGTTCTTATCGAGAATCTTTATAAGATTCTCATCGAAGACAACGTAGTTGTATGTGCCTTCACCTTTATTGCGAGATGTTCCGTCTAGGTAGCGGATACCGGGGATGCCTATGGAATTTAAATATTCTGACGCTTGTTTTTCTCCACCATATTCATCAACCAAATTTTTATACAAATCGTTTCCATTCCATTCTCGGTTTAAATCGCCAAGCAGTTTAGATTCGTTTAAAACATTTTCACGGATTTTCTCACTCTGCTCACTCAAAGGCTTATCCCAATCCAGCAAGTCTTCATCTTTTACGTCGAGATCTACTTTGTAAAGGTTGCCGGGATCATCTATGGTGAATTCAATATACCCAGTATCTTCGTCTGCTGGTGCGTTTTTGTTGAATTTCCCTTCAAACATTGATGCTGGAAACTCTTTGCTGCCAATATAGACCACATCCAGTATAGGATCGTAAATAGCTTGGTTGTCGTTTGCCCTCAACTGCTCCCTATATTTTTCTCCGACACTTCTTGCCTGTGCGAAATAAAGCCCCCATCCATAAGCCTGCGCTCCTTCGCCAGTGCCAATGTTTGCTAAACTAAACTTGTCTACGTCAAATGGAGTTCCGTGGAATGCAGGAAGGAAGTTGATCAACCCTGCGGAGGATACCAATGCGTTTGAGAATGGCTTGATAACTGCGTCTGGAGCAGGTTTTGCGCTGGTGGTTATGTCAGAAGATTGTATGCTTTTTTCTGAGCTATCAGGTTTCAACTCCATATCAGGCAGCATAGCCTTTCCGCGCACAGGAGGCTCAATTTCGCCCAGTGAGAATGCCTTTGCTCCAACCACCTTGGTTGGTGCGGATATGCCTTCTAGGGGGCGTATACGCGCAGAGATCGGCTCGTATTCGGTGGGTTGCTCTGCTGGCATGAAACGGATGTCAGAAGTCTTTGGGTTGAATCGTTGAGATAGCGGAACTGCGTTGCCATTGTCATCGTAGGTGACTGGATCTGATCTTTTAATTAATTTTGGATCACGAATTGCAATATTTGTAGCACCACTTTCATTAAGTAGCATTGCTTGATATTTATTAAATACAGCAGGAGCAACAAATTGAGAATCTTCCCATATTAAATAATTTCTATCTTTTATCATTTTAATCAGTTCTGGTTTTAATTCACCAACTGACTTGACTTGTAGATATTTTAAAATCTCTGGCAAAAATTCTTCCCATTGGCTTGCTGGATCAAATATCTTTTCAGCTTTAAGATATGCTGGAATCACATTTATACCCATTTCCATTTCAGCTTGACCAACTGTCATCCCATCAAGTTTAGATTTCTGCCAAGTCTTTACGTCTTCAAAATATTTTGTCCACGCTTCAAGTGATTCTTGACTATCTTCAGGATACTTTTTGGTTAATTCGTCTGATACTGGCCTCCATTTTTTCTCTGATTCCTCTATAACCTTATCTATTCTTTCTCTTACTTTTGGAGACGGGTCACGATGCCCTCCATATCCTCTTGCATAATTCTGAGCAAATTTTTTGTCATAAGAAAAATAAATTAGTTGATACGGATCACGTTGACTTTGAAATTCATTGAATTCTTTCTTTGTTCCATGAAAGACTTTTCCAACACTATACCCCGCACCCTTCGCTGCAACATCCACCATCCCCTGCAACTGCTCCCTATTCTTCTCTGGGTCTTTGGCAAGGTTGAGGTACTCAGAGTCCGCTGGCATGAATTGCGGTTGCCCAATCGTTATTGAGTCATAAACAATATGCTCTTTACCGCGAGATGTCTTGATTCGACCCACTTCATTTCCAAATTTAATTTGTCCTTTTTTGGTTGGACGTAAACGGGGTTCTCCTCCTTCAGGGTATCTTGCAAGTTTTACTCCATTTGGAAAGTCAACTTTCAATGAGTAAAAATGATCAGGGTTATTTTCAACCGATATCAAAACAGGATTTGGCTTTTCTTTTGAGCCAATAGCAGCAACCTCTGGTGGGTTCTCTGAAATCCAATCCCATCCAGCAGATTTTCTAAACAAGTTCGTTTTCCATGTTCTGCCCTGCTCATCAGGCATTTCGTCGATGAGTGAATCACTGACAAGAGATGGTCGTTTGCCAGACGCATCGATTGTGCCTGTAGCATAGTTTTTGTTGGTAATATCTTCACCCGTTTCTAGGTCGAAGAATTTGCCCCCTTCGTTAAACTCACCAATATCAAACCTTGTCCAGAATTCTGGTGGAGCGACATAGCGTCCTCTGCGCTCCTCACCCTTCTTGCCAGTTCCTGTAAATCGTTCTGGGATAGTCTGCACTGCTGGCATGAACTGCAACCCAGTTATTTTTTGGCGTTGTGCGGATTTTTGGTTGTAAATATCGTTTGCCGCACTTTCAATTTCAGCATCCGTGACGGATGGTGAAATGTTGAATTTACCCTCGCTATCAAACACGTTGCGAATATGCTCTGCCAGAGTTTGATCTTGATTGTCAACCTTCCCCGTTTTGTAGTTGTTAATTGCGTCAAAAACCACGTCCTGCGGGTTCATTTCGCTTTCCGTTATGTTTTCCTCCCCCTCGGTGGCAGCGGCATCTTGATCAGATTCTAATTTTTGGTAGATGCCTTCCAATTCGCTTTCATAGTTGGCAATGCGCTTGTCAGTTCCACCCTCTTCGTACATCTTTTCCAACTCAGCAGATAAGAATTTTGCCCTGTCCGTTTCCGCTGGCATGAATTGAGTTGCCGATGTTGATACCTCTGGTTCGCTTTCTATTGGTTCAAGTATAGCTTGCGTTGGATCAAACATGGATCGAACGCGCAACTTTCCATTCTCTACATCAATATACTCTGCTGGATGCAATAGGTCTTGCTGATGCAATTGTAACTCCAATGGTTCAATGTTGCCTTGCGCGGCTAGTCTCGCTAGTTCCGTGTCAATTTCCATTGCTTGAGCGAATTGCTCTGGACTCTGCAATTCGGCAAGGGGATTTTCTGCTGGAAGATAGTTTTTAACTGCCAACTCGTAACTAAATGGCATCTTTGCCAACGCAGTTTCATCATAGGAATTAATTCTATCCATGCGTCTGGAACGAATAACTACGTCCCTGCTATCTTGTCCCTTTCGTTTAGGCAAAGTGGTGCGTTCTGGATTCGCATCGCGGGTTTCCTTTCGATAGACATTGAATAGATCGTTGATCCTGTTCTTCATTTCCATTGCTATCTCAGGGTCTGAATTAAGCCCAATATGCCCCTGCAAGCCTTGTTTGTGGTTGTAAAGGTACTGACGCACAGAGTCCCAAAATTTGGTCATGTCTCCACCCCACAACCTCAAGTTGCGAGGACGCTTTGCTGCCCAAGCATTAGCCTTGTCGTGCATCCGTGACATCGACATCGTTGTCATTAAAAAGTTGCCTTGTTTATCGAATTGAAAACCAAATGGGATTTCGGTTCTCATTTGTGGTTGCAATGCACGATACTTTTTGTCTCGTATTGCAGCTTGGTATTCGATATCTACAATAGTTCCATCTTTTCGACCCAAGATTTCATTAAAGAATGCAATCTTACGTTTCAGTGATGGAGCAACAAGGTCGTTTGGCAGTGCATTAATTGCAGCAACCTGTGTTGGTGAAAGGGTTCCCCGATAGTTTCCGTTCCCTGTATCTTCCAACCTCACTCCAGATGCATCTTCAGGTGCTTCATCGATAGCCTTGCGGATTGCCTCTCCACGTTTCTTTGCTCTACGCTTAGATTCCCTTGGGGAAATAATGCGAGGGGATCCATCTGCATTCCTAGCAATGCGTGTATCAACGCTAAGAGAAGTCCCGTCAGGCATTGCCTGAAGCGGAATATCAGGCCCAAGCGAAATTACGTTGCCTAGATCATCGACCAACTGACCATTTGCAAATCGATAGTCACTAATGAACGAATCCACCTTCACGTTGGGTGGAATAACAATCTCTTGAGTCTGACCATCTGGGGTTGTCATTTTGACAACTTGTTGTTGCTCGAAAAACTCGGAATCCTTGTATCGTTGTTGCAATGCACGATTGGTTGAAAACACTGTCAAGGGGATTTCAGCCTCATCTTTAATCGGATCAGAATTGTAAACCAAAGATTCATTGAGATCACGAAGACCCCTTTGATATCGGCGCATCATTGCGAGTGCCTCTGGGTTTAGTTCTCCACCAATAACAGATGAAAACTGACCTTGGTCATCAACAATGACTCCGTAATTACGGAGTGCTTCCTTGACTCGTTTTAACGCACCATTCTTTGTTCGACTTTCAATCCAGTCCACAACAGAACGTCCCACGGAGTCTAAGTTGCCCCGTAGATTGCCTTGAATTCCACCAGAAAGACCTGCCAACTCTGACAGATACTCTTCCTTCATGTAGTTCCTCAACTGGTCTTGATTGGCAAAATTAGACAAGAATGACGCTCCACCAGATGCATCCATTGCCGCAGCATATTGCAATGCGAATTTATCCAATTCAGAGTCTGGAATTACACCTTTTTTAACAACTTCAAATGTTCCATCTGGATTAATTACTTTTTGATCGAAAAGTTCTTTTCGGATCGGCGCAATCATGTCACGAACTTCTTGGAAGTTCGATAATGCGTGTTGCATTTCGTGATTGATAACCCGCCCTAAGTTAAGTCCATCTCGTCCCATTTGTGTCACCAAATCACCATTAATGACAACTGTTGCACCTGTTTGATTTTGCATCTTCAGGTGGTTTGGTTTTCCAGTCTGTTCTGAAATTGCAAACCCTCTTGCGGTAGAGGATCCAGCTACATCTTGTAGATATTGCTTGATGGTTTGATCAGCTAAACCAAGCATCTCTTTCTCTGATGGAGACAAACGAGGGTTGCCAACAAGTTGTTGAAGCACACTTTCCGCATCAGTTAATGTCTTTCCATACAGATTGCGGTAGAAGTCCTCCATCTGATCTGGACGCAGAACCTTTACTTGAATGTTATTCAACCCTGCTGCCGCTCCAGTGGTCTTTGCCAAGTCCATTGCATCCGTGAAGCTCAATTGAACTTGACGTTTGATTTCCGCTTCAGTTTGCGGAGTCGATTTGTCTAATGCTTTTCGTTGTTCTGCAAAATTATCAATTTGATCTTGGATTCGACGCTCATCTTGTTTGTTTATCTGAGCAACTTTTTTTGCTTCTAGATTTTTGATCTTTAGATCAAGAGCAGATTTGATGTTGTTGACATTCGACAATTCATCGATGCTTGACATCAATGTTGGATCAGCGGTTTTAATGAATCTTTGAATGTCCGCATCTTCATCTTTACGCAATTGAGATGGGTCTGGGGTAACGATGGCATCTATCTTTTCAGCAAGCCCAGTTGTTGGATTAATCAAAGCACCACCACGCTCGATTAGTCTTGCTCCACCATACCCGCCAATACCCGCTCCAACTCCAGCACTATAGCCAAGATCACGCGCAGTTTCAATATCTGGCAATCCAAGTGCCACATTCAATACAGCACCATTAACGGCAGGTTGAATAATAGCGTTAGATTGACGAACTGCCCAGTCAGCAACCCTTGCGCGTCCTTTTCCACCCAATGCCTGTGGCCCAAAAAGTTTCTTGGTAAATTCACCAGATGTTGATGCACGTCCAGCTAACTCAAACATTCCTCGTCTTCCTAACCCTGCTTGACCTGCAACATCTGCAATGGTTGTTGCAATGCCCCTTGTCATCTTGGCAGGTAGTTTTGCAGGCCCAACAATTGTATTTGTTGCAGTTTTTACAAATGTATCTGGATCTCCAACAGCATATTCACCAATCTTGCGTGAAGCACCTTGGATCTTTTCAATGCCAGATTCTAGTCCACCAGCGGTTTTTGCCACTCCCTTTGCAAGTGGTGCAACAACGCCCCTTAAAGCCAATTCTCCAGCTTTTCGTGTAACCTTGCCAGTGGCTTTTGCAAAGGTGTTGGTAATGCGGTTGGTTCCCGGTAATGAAATCGGTGACAATATTTCACCAAGCAACGAAACATTTTCATTAATTTCGTCCTTAGTTAACCCTTGTTCCTTTACCAACTCTTCATAAGCCTTTTTAGCAAGTTCTGCCTCTTCTGGAGTTGCTCCTTGAGCCAAAGCGGCAACAGAAGCAAGTTTTTGAAGCAATGGGTTTTCAGCTAACAAACGAGCAGCATTGTCAGGATCATCAGCATACACTTTTTGAGCAAACTGACGCATACCCTCACGAAGCATATATTTTTCAAATCGCTCATCATTAGACTTTCCAAGCAATTTATCAGTAATGCTGCTGCCAAACATCGAAAATCGAACCACAGCATCTGCTGTTTCTTGAATGTCTCCAGCAACTCCACTAACTCCAGATCTCCATGTGTTTTTTGCTTCCTTCCATGTCTTTTCAGCCTCTTCATCAGACTGGGACATTGAATCAATTGGCTTTAAAACCCCTTTATACAAAAATTCACCAGCACCTGTTCCCAATTGCTTTGCAATATCAATTGCGGTAGGTACAAAAGTGGTGACAGCCTCGGATGCTTTTTGTGTAAACTCTTTTTTATCTTCAGCGTCAAACAGAATTCTCTCTTGCTCACGGGTCAATTCTTGACCTGATTGCTTCATTTGTTGAAGCGTACCTGCGTCTTTAATTTTAGTAGGACTATTATCTAGTTCATCTTCAGGGGGACTCCATTGATCTGGAGTATTTTCAACTAATTCAGCTTTAGGAGGACTCCATTGATCTGGAATATTTTTGGCCGATTCATCCTTAGGAGGTTTCGATTGCTGTAGAACATTGCTGTCTAATTCATCTTCAGGTGGTTGCCATGCCATATTATTTTTTAGTTCCAGTAACCCCGTTAAAAATATATTTTTGTCCAGACTTTAATTTTTTCCACTCTTCTTGCGATTTAATTTCTAAAATATTTTCTTGCGATTGAATGGGTTGAAAATTTTGCGGCGTTTCAACAGATTGAATTTGTTCTTTAATTCCTTCTTTTGCTCTTGATACAATATTTTCAATCTCATCAATGTTTTGTTTAAACAAAAAGAAACTTAGACTTGGATCAATTGACCCAAGATTAGATGCCAACAAACTTAATTCTTTTTCACTAATCGCACCCAAAGCACCACCTGTTGGAGATGCTGATTTCATGTCTGCAAGTTTTTTGAATGCAATATTACCTTGCAAGGTCTTGGTTAGCTTTTCAACGTCCGAAGCATCAGTGCCGGGGATATAACTTAGCCAATTTGCTAAACCTCCAACACCGGGAGAAACACCTTTATAAATGCTTCTGATCTGATTGATCGTGCGAAGCATCGTATCAATTTCACCAAGAGGTTCTTTTAATGCTTTGACTTGTTGTTTAATTTCACCTTTGGGGATCAAATCGTAAGTTACATCACCAACTTGTTTTTTAGCACTTTTAATTGCTAAATTAGATGGGATTTGTTCTTGTGTTTGTTTTTTAACAGGAGGTTCAACGAAATAGTAAGTTTGACCATCAATAATCTGCTGCTTAACGGGCTTTACTTCATAATTTGGCAGTTGCTTTGCAAGCATTTGATTTGCCATTTCAGCATCTTCCCAACTTTCATATGGAGCAATTAAATCGTTAGGTTCATATAATGGAGCAGCAGTGCGAACCTCTGGGGTTGCAGTGACAGGGATTGCGGTACGAACTTCTGGTTTTTTTGCTGGAGATGCTTTTTTGGCGGCTGGCTTCTTAGCTGGATCTGCTTTTTGCATAGGTGCTGAAGGAACCATAACTCCTCCAGTTGCGGCTTGCATATTTTCAAGGGGAGGATTTGTAACCGCTGCGATTTCTTCTTCTGAAATATATGGCTTGAATGGGGTCGTTCTAACTTCAGGAAGATATCCTTGATCATCTTGATTGTATGACAGTGGTGCTAATATCTGTGTTGAATCCTCGGCTTTAGATGGATCTGATGGGACTTCTGGTAAATCATCAAAATTAACAGATGGAGTTATTGGATTTTTGAAAAACCCTTTTCTTTTTGTGTTAATAGGAACCTTATCTCCACCACGTTCTGTTGTTAAAGATTTAATGTTTGCAAGTCTTGCTGCATTATACTCCAATTCTTCTGGAGTCTTTTCTGCTCTAATTTTAGCAAGCGTCTTGTCTCTATCAAATTTAAGCGCATCCTTATCTGCTTCTTTAGCCTCATCATCCTTTGCTTTAATCGCAGCAAAAATAGGTTCAGTTAACGCTTGGAACCCCTTTGCAGCACCCATGCTGACTAACTCCTGTTGTGCGGATGGAACCTCGTATTTCGGCATTGGAGTAAACTGAATGCTTACACCAACGTCTAAAGGTTTCAGCGCAGAAAGAGGACTCGCCCCAAGACTTGCGGTCTGTGGGGTAAACGTATAGCCACCAGTGGGTAGTGCCATAAGGTTAAGCCCCGCCGAATGTTAGTCCAGATGCTGAAGGAACTGCGAATTGATTGACCCGTTGGCTACCCCCACCCGCGCCAAGATTTGCCGCAGTTGTCATTGCAGGGTTGACCATCGTTGGGTTCAACATATTGGCTCCCGTGGATGGAAGGGTTCCAGATGCCGCGCCTAGGTTTGCCATTGCGCCTTGACGTGCAGTATTGATGTCGTATCCAGTTCCCGTTGCTGCCGCTCCAGCACCCTGTGCCGCAAGCAAGCTACGTTGACGTGCAGCGGCATCCTCTGCTGCCTTTAGTGCATTCATACCACTAATGGACTGCTGGGCGCGTTGTGACCCTTCACGGGCAAGCATCGAGGCTTGCTGATTTTGCGCTTCAATCATCGAATTGCGTTGCGACAAATCAGTCTCGCGTCTAGCGCGAGAAGATTCCTCTCGGTTTTGGCGCATTTGCTCAAGCAAAACTAACGTGTTGTCTGGTGGTGGTGGTGGTGTAGGCATTGATCCTCCTCCCATAATATTACTCCTTAATTTTAATGTTAATTGTTTGGTTGGTTGTTAGTGAAATACATTTAATATTTCAAATTGTCAATTTCTTTCTCGCCTCTTTGCAAAGATCGGAGCCGGGTTGGAATTGTCTGCAAGAATTCGGTCTGTTAGCATATACCATGCAACACACTTTTTCTCCAACTTTCCCATCCAAGGCAACGCATCTAGAATCGGTTGTTTTCATCAGCGGGTAGTCTTGCCTTTGCATTTCTTGCGGGATACCAGTCGCATCAGATCGATCTCGTCGCAAGACAGGCCAAGACCATTTGAAGCAACAACAAGCACCACATTTTTCGCAATCGTATTCATCGTCCATTAAAGCGGTTTGCGAACCTGAGCATAGGGATTGAATTCACCTCCGGGTGAGGTTGCTGGATTACCAAATTTCTGCCCATAAGCACCAATTGCAGCAGTTCCAACGGATTTAAATGCATCTGCCCAACCTTGCGATACTTTTTCCTCGCCAGTCTCTGGTACGGAATATGCACCCATAGATGAAAAACCAAGACTGCCACTTCCGTCACCACTACCACGTTGCATGGCAGACCATGCTGAAGCGGAATCAGACTGCGATTTAGCCGCACGATCATATGGAGAAGATGCCGCTTGACCAACCTTACCAAATGCGTCCTTCAATGCATCACCCATTTGGTTCTGTTGTTGCTTTTGCGGGTTGTAATCAGGTCTAGGTTGCGCTCCAGTTCCTAGTTTACCTGCCAATAAATTTTGTGCGGAATCACCTGTTCGACCAAGTGCATTAGAAATGCTTCCTACAATTCCACCATATTGGCTATTAGCCACTGGTGTCCCTGCTCCTGTTGCGTTTGCTGCGTTTGATCCACCCATAATGTTATTCTCCGTTGTTCCAAGTTACTGGTTTAAATCCCAAATCTGGTATCACGATATCATCGTAAGGCGCAAGGTGGGAAATGTTAGTTATCTTTGCTTTTAGCTTTGGACAATCGACGTGCGGCCCTTGGTGGCGATCCACGCAATTAAGGCAGACAGGATAGAAGTCAGCATTCAGTGACTTGTCGGGATTGTTCATCCATCCATGCTTGCCTTTGACATATCGTGTTGGATCTGGTTTTACGTTGTTTGTCTCTAGATACTCGTAAACATCTTCGTCAGTCCAATCTTTTAGCAAGTAGAGTGACACTGGACTTCCATCGACGTGACGAATATCTTGTGCCAATGGAACATGACCTTTAATCAAGTCTGTGTCAGTATATTTAGTTCCAATCCACACTGCATTCCACGGAAAATTAAATGTTCCAGTTGGACGCATTAGAAAGTCATCAACACCGCACATAAATGGCTCGTTTGCTTTAGGACGTTCAGTTCCCAAAGATAGAACTATGTTATTATTACCCCAAGGGAAATAATGAAGTAAATCAAATCTAACCTCACCAGTTTCTACATCAGGCCCATCAGAAAGACCATATTTTAATGCTGGGTATTCATATACAGATAATTGCCAATCTTTAATTAGCTTATCTGAATATGCATATCTTTCGCGGAATTTAGGTTGTCTAAACTGAACAACGGGAAGATCAATTCCACATTTGAATTTTAGAAAGTGCAGAAGGACAGTTGAGTCCTTTCCACCAGACCAAAAGATAACCGAATTTGGCCATTGTTTGTTCCAACTAACCGCTTTATCGATTGTTTTATGTATTAGGTTTTTCATCAAATAATAATTGCAGCAGTAGCTGCACCAGCAACTGCACCACCTGCTCCGATCCATGACCCCATTGCGGCATTTTTGCTTTGCGCGTTTTGTGCCATTGCTTGGTTCATCATGTTGTTATAATTTTGCGTGTCAGCAACATTGGCAGTGTGAGCGGATTGGATATTACCCATCGAGCGGTTAATTGCATCCTGTGCGGTTTGTCCAAGACCCTGTGCGCCAGACAAGACACCACGTTGCCATTCTTGGAGACCTTGTCGGTTCTGCCCTTTTGCTGCTTGTTGTCCAGCAACCAACGCGCCGGGATCAATGCCACCCTGCATTTGAGTTGCATCGAGATACTTTTGACGCAGTGCCATATCCTCAAGCGCAATCTGCCTTCCTTGTGCCGTGGATTGGTCGAACATAGCAGACCTGCCAATGGTGGATCCCATGTCGAGTCCAGTCCCCATCATTTGTGCAAGACCTTTTGTCTTTGCCCACTGACCTAGCTTTTGTTGCCAACTCTCAGGGGAGGTTAGGTTCTGTACAGTTTCACTCATGCCTGAACGCATCTTAGCTAGAGTTGGATCTACGTTTTCTTCAAATTGTCTGGCGCGATTTGCATTTTCAATTCCTAACTCAAATGCCTGTTGAGATACCTCGCTTGGGTTGAACTCTTGGTAAATTGGCTTTAGTTGAGTAGCCATTTCAAGCAACTTGCCTTGAGAAGCAAGACCTTCATACATACCCTTGTTAGCGTCACCCGCCATTTTCATGTTAAGATCAGGACGAGGTTTCTGAATTGCTGGTTTGTATGTTTGTCCACCCATAAGTTAATTAAGTTAAAGAGTAAACTTCTCTTTTAAGAGGAGTCAACCCTAATTTTTCCATTATTGCGTTTGTAAAGTTAGTTCGTTCATCATTTAAAGGCACTCCAATGTAGCCCGG
>Ga0315277_10008370_pt1 | contig 13313 bp, 9 predicted proteins | sample YL17G05_15_MG_FD_203695 | JGI IMG/M metagenome (GOLD analysis project Ga0315277, IMG submission 203695) | Sediment microbial communities from Yellowstone Lake, YNP, Wyoming, USA - YL17G05_15 | ecosystem: Environmental > Aquatic > Freshwater > Lake > Sediment | place: USA: Wyoming | collected...
TTACCTTACCCTCCCCAAGAGGTAGCATATGCTTCACCAATACGAGAAGCTCGTTCTGCATTCCCTAAAAGCGGGCAGCAAGACTCTTGACGAGCTTGCGGAGAGCACGGGCTTAAACAAGGATTCCGCGAGCAGAGCATGCTACTGGCTGAAGGATAAGGGCGCGGTGGAAATTCACGAGACCGTGACCCAGGGCTTCAAGCTCGGAGAGGAAGGAAAAAAATTCCTCGAATCCGGCTTCCCCGAATTCAACCTTATAAAGAAGCTTCATGCAGGAAAGATTTTCAGCGAGCTCAGTGATGAAGAGAAGAGGATAGGCCTGCCATGGGCGAAGAGGAAGGGGTGGGTGGAAATCGAGGGAAACATATTCAAGCTAAGCAAGCTTGGAGAAAAAATACTGCGCGAAGGGCAGAATGAAGTTGTAATGCTTAAGAAAATCTCCAAGGCGGAATCACTGGGAAAGGAGGATACAGATGCGGTGAAGGCGCTGCTCGGGAGAGGCGACGTGCTGAGAAGCGTGGAGAGCAAGCAGATGTTCCTCACAATAACCAAAAAAGGCGAGCAGCTTGCAGATGTGGAAAAGCTTGATGAGGATGAGGTTAATGTTCTTACAAAAGATGACATAACAGCTGGCGGGTGGAAGGCTTTAACGCTGCGCGAGTATGATGTAAGCGCCCCAGTTGGAAAGTCGATTCCAGGCAAGAAGCACCCGCTTAGGAAGGCCATAAGCAGGATAAGGAAAATATTCCTAGAGCTTGGCTTTGAAGAGATGGAGGACAGGCTTGTGGAATCCTCATTCTGGAATTTTGATGCGCTATTCCAGCCGCAGGACCACCCCGCGAGAGATTTGATGGACACGTTCTACCTGTCGTCCCCCGAAAAGATTCCCCTGCCCAAAGACGAGGTTGTTGACAGAGTGAAGGAAGCCCATGAGGAGAAGTGGAAGTACAAATGGAGCAGGGAGGTTGCAGAGCAGGCAGTACTAAGGACACACGACACTGCAATCTCTCCGCAGTACATGCTGAAAGTGAGGAAGGGGGAGAAAAAAGCGCCCGCGAAATTTTTCGCTGTCGGGAGAGTGTACAGGAACGAGGCGACGGATTTCAAGCATTTGAGCGAGTTCTACCAAGTCGGGGGGATAATTGTTTACGAGGATGCAACATTCCGCGATTTGCTGGGCTTGCTGAAGGAGTTCTACAGGAAGCTGGGTTTCGAGAAGATAAGGTTCTCCCCGAGCTACTTCCCTTACACCGAGCCAAGCCTTGAGGTGGAGGTGTATTATGAAGAAAAAAAGCAGTGGCTTGAGCTTGGCGGTGCGGGAGTCTTCAGGCCAGAAGTCTGCCTGCCGACATGGGGCAAATACCCCGTACTGGCATGGGGCCTGGGCCTTGAGAGACCGGTTATGCTTATGATGGGAGTGAAAGACATAAGGCAGTTCTACAAGAATGACGTTTCATGGCTTAGGGAAGCAAGGGTGTAAATTTGGCGTCGGTTTGTTTCTCAAAGAATGAGCTTGAAGCTCTTCTCGGTAAAGGAATCAAGCAAAGCGAACTCGAGACCATACTTCCTTCAATGGGGTTGCCCGTAGAAAGCGTTGAAGGAGATTCAATTTATGTGGACGTAACTCCAAACAGGCCGGACTTGCTCAGCATTGAGGGGATAGCCCGAGCACTTTCAACTTTCATGGGCGGGAAGCCAAAGCATTACAGCGCAAAGGACTCTGGAATCAAGCTGCACATTGATAATTCTGTTCTGCCCGTCAGGCCTTTCATAGTCGCTGCGGTTGTGAGGAACGTAAAAATCGACGAGAAGAAAATCGAATCGCTCATGCAGCTGCAGGAGAAGATACACGAAACTTACGGGAGGAAGAGGAGGAAAATCTCGATAGGGGTGCACAACCTGGATGCGGTCCAGCCCCCGTTCTTCTACAAGGCAGTCGAGCCCAGCAGCTACTCGTTCATCCCTCTTGACATGGAAAAGAAGCTGACTCTCTCAAAGATACTTGAGCTGCATCCGAAGGGGGTGGAATACGGCGGGATAATAAAAGAATTCAAGAAATACCCGCTGCTGGTTGACAGCAAGGAACAGGCGCTGTCATTCCCGCCAATAATAAACGGGGAGCTTACAAGGGTGGACGCGAACACGAAGAACATATTCATTGATGTGACGGGAACGGATGCGAATGCAATAATGGATGCCCTGAAAATAGTCTCTCTCGCGCTTGTTGACAGGGGAGGGGAGCTTTTCAGCGTGGAAGTAATTGGAAAGAGGAAATTCGAAACTCCTGATCTGAGCGAGAAGGTTGTGGCCCTCCCTGCCGAGAAAATAAATAAAATGCTGGGAATGGATTTCACAGAAGCCCACTTGCTGAAGCTGCTTGCCAAGATGGGTTATGACTCATCCAACAAAAAAGTGAAAATGCCCTGCTACCGGGTCGACATAATGGACTGGGTGGATTTGGCCGAGGATGTTGCAATAGCGCATGGATACAACAACTTCGCCCCATCGCTTCCGAACTTCTTCAGCATTGGGCAGGAGAAGCGCTCGGAACTTCTTGAGGGAAAAATCAGGGAGCTCATGGTCGGTTTGAACTTCCTGGAAGTCCTCTGTCCCAACCTGACTAATGAACAGGAGTGCTTCGGGAAGATGCTCGCAACAGAAAAACCGCATGTTAAGATAAAGAATCCGAAGGTCGAGGAGTACACGATGATGCGCCCCTGGCTCGCCCCGTCACTCCTCAGGGTAATCTCAGAGAGCAAGCAGGCAGAGCTGCCGATAAGAATATTCGAGATAGGGGATGCGATCTCCCTAGAGGGAGCGGATGTAAAGCAGACAAGGAGTTTGGCATGCGCGCTGTACGACCCGAAGGCAACATTCAGCGAAATAAAATCTTTTGCAGATGCAGTTGCGAGGGAGATGGGCTGGGCAGTTGAAATGCGCCCCTGCGAGCATCCCTCTTTCATAAAAGGAAGGGCTGCAGAAATTGTCCACAAAAAGAAGAGAGTCGGGGTTTTCGGGGAGATTCACCCCCAGGTCCTCAACAACTTCCAGCTTGAGCAGCCTGTCGCCCTGCTTGAACTGGACATCACTTCTTTCCTCTAGCTTTCGATGAAGTTTTCTTGCCCCCGATAATATACTCCATCTCCTCATCATCAAAATCAAAATAGTCCTGGACTTTCTGGGCATTACCGCTTTCCTTGCACACTGCGTCCAGAAGCGGCAGGAAAATTCCCACAGCATCCTTTGAGGACAGGTGGCATCTCTGCCCGATCTTCAAGCCAACCGCCTTCCTCATTGCCCGCTCCCCCCTGCTGCTGCCCAATGCGCTGATTATCCTCGGGAACTGGTACTTCACGAACTTGTGGTAAGGCTCCTCCTTCGCAAGGGCAACCCCCGCAGTTGCCAGATCGTTCGAGTAGCGCATGAAGCCCCAGTGCTGGCGCCTCATAATCCTTCCATCGAACAAATCCGCCCTGGAGAGCATCTCAAACGCCCTCACAATATCGCCGGTTTTCTCGTACTCAAGGGGGATGTTCTCCTCGATCCATTTCACGAACATCTCCCTGTCGTCAACCCCCCGCATGACCGCTCTGGCTTCCTCAAACCCAGTTGCTTTGAAAACGCTTCTAACCGAGTCAAAGATGTTCTTCTCCCTATCCCTATACCCGATAATTACCGCAGAACCAACACTGCCTTCCCCGAGCGCCTGCAAGTCATTTATCGCTGACCTCAGGTCACCAGAGCTGTTGTTTGCTATGCCTACAACAACCTCATCCACAACTTTCATCTCTTCCTTGACAGCAATTTTCCTAAGAATAGAGGCAATGGTCCTTGAGTTCACCTTCCTCATCGGGATGACTGTTGAGGCAGTCCTTATGGACGCGAGAGTCGGCTTCCAGACATCGTTCGCAGTGAGGATGACTGGCTGGGTGGCATTTTTCACAACCTCCACTATCGCCTTGTTGCCTCCCCTATCGCTTCTCTGCAATCCATCAACCTCATCAATAAGCACGAGCCTCCTTCCACCAAAAAGAGTATCAGAGGTAGAAGCCTCGCCAACAATCCTCCTGACGCTCCCCTCATCCCTCAAATCACTTGCATTCATCTCAACGATAGGCCATTTCATTGAACCTGCAAGCGCATATGCAAGCGCGCTCTTGCCAACTCCCGGCGAACCATGGATCAGAATGGGCCTTCCTGCCTTCCCCCTCTCCCAGTCAAACGCCCACCTCTTAATTCCCTCCACTGCTTCAGGATTCCCGGCAAACTCCTCGAGGTTTTTTGGGTGGTACTTATCGCTCAAAAGCATAAAGTAATTAAGTTCAGGGAATATTAAATTCATATGCTCATTGGCGTTGTAGGCAAAACAAACACAGGCAAATCCACGTTCTTTTCCGCAGCTACATTGGTGGATGCTAAAATCGCCCCGTTCCCTTTTACAACAATAGAGCCGAACCTTGGGAAGGCATATGTACGATCGCCATGCCCCTGCAAGGAGCTTAAGGTCAAATGCGCACCCAAGAATTCATTGTGCGAGGATGGGACGAGATTGATTCCCATAGACCTCATAGACGTTGCAGGGCTTGTGCCGGATGCGCATCTGGGAAAAGGGCTCGGGCTGAAGTTTCTGGACGACCTCCGCGCTGCAGACGCTCTCATACAGGTCATTGACGTATCAGGCACTACGGACTCGGAGGGGAACCCGACAGACTTCTATGACCCTGCCAATGAAGTGTTATCCTTAGAGGAGGAGATGAGCCATTGGATAGCCAGCATAATAAAGAGGAGCTGGAGCAAGATAAAGGGAAAGAAGATGGATTCCATTGCAGGCCTGCTCTCCGGGCTGAAGATGACGCAGGATGATGCAGAGAAGGCTGCTGCAAAGTCGTACCTGCCAACAGAGGACATAAACTGGAGCGATGAGGACATACTCGCATTTTCAAAAGAAGTGAGAAGGGTCTCAAAGCCCATACTCATAGCTGCCAACAAGATAGATCTGCCTGCAGGCGAGGGGAATTACCAGAATCTGAAGGAGAGGTTCAAGGACAGGATAATCATACCCGTATGTGCTGAAGCAGAGCTTGCATTGAGAAAGGCGGACAAGCAGGGGCTGATACATTACGTGCCTGGAGACACGGATTTCAAAATTCTTTCACAAAATATTCCCGAAAAGCAGCTCTCAGCGCTCAATTTCATAAGGGAGAGAATTCTGAAGCGCTACAACGGAACTGGCGTGCAGGAGCTCATCAACAGGGCTGCCTTCGATTTGCTGGGCCTCATAGTTGTATACCCCGTCGAGGATGAGGGGAAGTTCTCAGACCATTTCGGCAATGTACTTCCCGATGCCGTGCTGCTGAAGAAAGGCTCCACTGCGCTGAATTTGGCTGCGAGGATACATACGGACCTAGCCAATAGCTTCATATGCGCAATAAATGCAAGGAGCAGGATGAAAATCGGCAAGGAACATGTCCTGGAGAACCGCGATGTGATACGGGTAATCTCTTCAGCCAGATAGCTTTAAATATGCCGTTTTACCACTCTTTAGATAGGTGATATTATGCCCGAAAAGGATACCAAAAAATCTACGGAGGATAAGGGTCTGCTATATGTGTTAATTTACTTCTTCACATGGCTGACTGGGATAATTTTTTACATCATTGAAAAGGACAACAAAAAAGTCAGGTTCCATGCGCTCCAAGCAATACTCCTGGGGATTGTAATGATGGTGCTCAGCTTCACACTCATACTGAGTATCGTAAGTATATTCCTGTGGCTATACGGGCTGTACATCGGCTACAAGGAATCCAAAGGAGAAACAGTCAGAGTACCTTACCTGGCTGACTTCGCGGACAAGTACGTCTGATTTTATTTTTTTATTTTTATTATTCTTGTCTTTCCTTTCTTACTGTCCCCTCCCTCGCTTTCAGCAGTTATGAAGCCAAGTAAGCACAACTTATCTATATAGTTCCTTATGCTCCTGTCAGTTTCGCTGTTGAATTTCTCGTAAAGCTCGCTGCTGGTGACTTCTCCCCTCTCCTTCACAAGCTCGTATATCTCCTTCTCCCTCCCCTCAAGTTTCCCTGCCCGTTCATCCTCCTCGCCAACCTCCTCAAATGCTTTCCTGACATCCTCTACGCTCACTTTGCCAGCGTTCCTCCTCTCGGCTATCTTGCCCGCTTTCCAGAGCAGGCTTATTGCAAGCCTAGCGTCACCATTCTTCTTTGCAGCCCTGGCCGCGCAGAGAGGTACGACATCTTCTGACAGACTTTCTGGATAGAACGCAGGCTTCGCCCTGCTTTTCAGAATATCCTTAAGCTCATCCGGGGAATACTGCTTGAATACAATCTGCTTGTTGACAAGGGAGCTCCTTATCCTCTGGTCCAGCTTTGCAAGAAACCCGCTGTTGTTGGTTATGGCGACAACTCCGAAATCAACCGAGAAGAGCTCCTTTGCTCTCGCTAAGTCATACAGCACTTTCTCCTCCTCATACTGGCTGGCGAATAACCTGTCAACCTCGTCAAGTGCAACTATCGGGGTCTTCTTCTCCCTTTTCAAAACTTCCCTTATCCTATCTGTTATCTCATCAGTTGATATCCCTCTCCTTGGGATGAATTCTCCAAGAGCCGATACTATGTTGTTCAGTATGGTGTGCCTGGTGCTTGATTCCCAGCAGTTTATGTATATCGGAATGACCTTCTGGGAGTACTCCTGGAGCTGCTTGAGCACATACCTCACACTGGAGGTCTTGCCAGTCCCGCTGGGCCCAAGCAACAGCATATTCTCCGTCTTCTTGCCCTCGGCAGCTCCCCTCAAACTTAATGCAATCTCCTCAATCTGCTTCTCCCTGTGGGGCATGACCTCCGGGAGATAGTCTGGCATGAGCACTCGCTCGTCCCTGAATATCTCATTCTCCGCAGACATTTTCTTGAATATGTTTTCTGCCATAACACGCATCTATTCGCTTCACGGGATTAAAAGCGTTTAGGTACCATTTCCAAGGATCTAATACGCGGAAATACCGATAGCTTATAAATAAACCATGCAATAATAGCATTATGAGACTCAAAATACTCTCCTTCATACTAGCTCTACTTTTTTATACCAGTTTGGTGAGAGCACCATTCGACCCATACCAATACAATGGTTGTGCTGATATCAATTCCTCCGGGCAGTTTTTTCTCGGCACTGATCTGGTAGGTGCCAATGTAACGCCCACCCATCTTTTGACGACTGCTTGCATAGTCATTTCCGACTCGCATATAGAGCTTGACTGTTTGGGCCATACAATAACAAATGATGTTAGCGGCAATACCACGGGTATCCTTCTGGACAGCCGCAATTCAACCCCACTCACGAATATCACAATAAAGAACTGCAGGGTATCGAATTACACGTGGGACATATACGTATACAATTCAACCGAGAGCATAATATCAAATAACACTGCCAACCTCTCCGTAAACATTGGCTTTACAGTTCATAACAGTTCCTACATCAACGTGACTAATAACACTGCATACAACAATCCCGGTGACGGGTTCACGGTAAATGGCTCCTCATACAGCATAATAACCGATAATATAGTCCGCAACAGTTCCAATGGCTTCATTTCCCATATCGACTCTTTCGAGAATTCATTCACAAGCAACAACGCCACTAACACCTCAGCCGCTTTCTACCTCTATCGCACGTACAACAACACATTCACGAACAACACAGCAGGAGATAACACTTGGGGCTTCTACATATCCAATTCATCCTCCAACAACCTCACAAATAACACTGCATACGGTAACGCAGATGGTTTCTGGATCCAAATCAGTTCAGATTACAATGTGCTAATCAACAACACCGCCCGCGGCAATTATAATGATGGGTTTGACGTGCAAAATTCATCCTACAACAACTTCACTGCCAATACCGCATCTAACAATTCCGATTCGGGGATTGCCCTTTACTGGAGCTCTAACTTTAACATCCTCGATGGTAACATTGCTTTGGCAAACGACTGGAATGGGTTCTACATATCCTCCAGCTTTAACAACACTCTTACGAACAACACTGCCTACGGCACCTCCGAATTTGGATTCAATTTGTTCCTCAGCTATGGAAACAACCTCACAAACAACACAGCGCAGGAAAGTGGAGAGTTTGATCTGTTCATTGACCCATTTTTCTGGAATTTTCTGAACGTCTCGCCAGCAAACGATATATACTGTAACAACATTGTGGAAAACCTCACAGGCTCTGGAGGTAGGCCTATAAACTACACAAATGTTTCGGTGAACTGGAATGACATAACCGCATCGGAAATTCTCCTCTGTAATGCTGATAACTCAAATCTCACCAATGTGACAATACAGGGCTCGGATACCCTATACAACAACGGCCTTCTAATGAGCAGGACAAGCAACACGGTTGTGGGTAATTCCAACTCCTCCGACAATTTTATCGGCTTCGCGACGCTGTTCTCGCCAGACAACAACTTCACGAATAACATAGCTGATAATAACTGGGGCGCCGGATTCGCAGACTTTTTTGGCGCAGGAAATAGATTCGCCAACAACCTGCAGTCACGTAGCACCCAGGGCGGTTTCTTCATATTAGCCAGCAATGACTCAGTTTACATAAACAACACGGCATATGGCAACTTCATGGCCGGCTTCGCAATTCTTGATTATAGCAACAATACCCAACTTACAAACAACACAGTGTACAATACCTCCCAAGCCGGCATAATGGTCGGAGAGTCGGATTTCACAATGATAACCGGTGACCATTACTATAACAATGATGTGGATTTCGCGGTGAACACGAGTGTCATGCTGGGGCCCCTGAACCTTTCGGAGGTCATCTTTGACAACCCTCTTGGAAACTTCCAAAACTACACAAACCTTTCCATAAACGATATCGTCCAACCCAATGACTCCTATGCGATAACTTGGAGTCCCCAGCCCGCCCCAACTCCATTCACAAAATCCAACTTTGGAAACAAGTTCATCAACATCCTAGCTCCTCCCGGTGTAGTGATAGAAAATATAATCTGGCACTGGACTGATGCCGAGGCAGCTGGGCATTACACAAACGACCTCGGTGTCATGAGATACAATGGCTACAGCTGGGCGACTGCACCTGGGCAGAGCATGTTAAATCCAATCATGAATTACCTCTCAATCTCAAACCTAAACGAATTCGGGGTTTTCGGAATGTTCGAGTTTACTGGCCTACCCGCATATACTGGTGGGGGAGGAGCAAGCTGTACCAACACACTCAAAATATCAGTTGTGAGTACACTATGCCCAGACAACAAGGTGGTAGTGCAGGTTGACAAGAGCGATGGCACTCCGGTTAAGACTGGGGAGATGGTAACCATTCAGGGAGGCATGCAGGCGTATACTGGACACACTGATAGTAACGGGCAGGTTACTCTCACCATTCCAATAAGTGGCAGTTATAACGTGCATGCCGTTTCAGGATATTATTGCGGCGATTACACTATCCAGTACACAGCGTGCTCTATAACTCCTGCAGGATGCAGTTCCGATGTTGCCTGTGCGGATAACCAGTATTGCGACTCAAGCACTGGCGCCTGCAAGCCGGTGGGATGCCCATGCGGACAGCTCTATGCACACCAATGCCATCCCTATGCATGCTGCGTTGAGTCAGACTGCAACAGCAATTATACCTGCGTAGACCACCAGTGCACAGCTGCAGTGAAGCCCGAATGTAACATCAATGACGACTGCAAGTACAACGAATACTGCAGCAATGGCAAATGCCTGCAGGTGCAAACTGGAAAATGCGGAAGAATCTCCAATCACGCTTGGAAGGACTACGAATGCTGCAACAACTCGGACTGCCAGCCAGGTGTTGTCTGCAAGGACCATGCCTGCACTCAGGTCTACACTATAACAACAAACCCCACTGGGCCTATCGGGGAGAGCCACCAAATAAAGGTTATGCCTGCGGGTGCATACAACCTAAGCGTGGTGACACCAGACGGAAATACTAAGACTGTGCAGACCGACCAGAATGGCAATGCGGCATTTGTGCTTGAGAATGGGGGCACGTATCTTGTGTACCTCATAGAGGACGAGACAACAAAAGCCAGCGTAGAGGTCAATGCAGTTAACAATACGCCTGCCGCAAAACCGGCTACAGGTGAGCAGCAAAACTTCCTCTACATAATAATCATCGTAGTGGTTTTACTGGTTGCACTAATAGCTGCTGTGCTCCTGCTAAGCAGAAGGGGCAGAAGGAGATACTAAAGCCGTTCTTTTATTATTTCTTATGGTAATCTATAGTGGTAGCTAGAATGCAGTTCATAGCGGACTTCCACATTCATTCAAAATACTCTAGGGCAACCAGCCCCAGCATGGATGTGGAGAGCATATCAAAGTGCGCAAAAATAAAAGGAATCTCGCTTGTCGGCACAGGAGATTTTACCCATCCTCTCTGGCTGGAGGAACTGAAGCAGAAGCTCAAGCCTCTCGGGAACGGCCTGTTTGACTATGACGGAACACTTTTCATGCTGACCAGCGAGGTCAACAACTTCTTCCACAGCGGAGGCAAGCTCAAGCAGGTGCACAACATACTCTTCGCTCCCTCCTTCGAGGTTGTGGAGCAGATAAACGAGCTGGTTGGCAGCAAAGGGGATTTGAGGTCTGATGGAAGGCCATCGCTTGGCATGTCCGCAGCCGACCTCGTGGAGCTTGTCATGGGAGTATCGAAAGACTGCGCAATTGTCCCAGCGCATGTGTGGACTCCCTGGAGGTCAATATTCGGCTCTGCCTCAGGCTTCAATTCAGTGGAGGAATGCTTCGGGGACCAGAGCAAGCATATTTTTGCTTTGGAAACGGGTCTCTCTAGCGACCCCAAGATGAACTGGATGCTCAGCTCGCTGGACAAATACGCATTAATCTCAAACTCGGACTGCCACTCCCCGCAGAAAACAGGGAGGGAGGCAAATGTTTTCGATTTGAAAGAGCCAACCTACCTGTCACTGCTGGAAGCAATAAGGAAGAAGGACAGGGAAAAATTCAAGATGACAGTGGAATTCTTCCCGGAGGAAGGCAAATACCACTACGACGGGCATAGGATTCACAACCTGAGGTTCTCCCCAGAAGAGAGCATAAAGAACAACAACATCTGCCCGGTGTGCAAGAGGAAGCTCACCATAGGGGTGATGCACAGGGTGGCGGAGCTCGCCGACAGGAAATACGGCTACACCCCCCCAAATGCCATTCCTTTTGTGCATGCCATACCGCTTGAAGAACTCATAGCAAGTGTGCGCGGAAAGGGGGTCGGCAGCGTATCTGTCCATAGCGAATACTCCTCCCTCATATCCTCTTTCGGGACAGAGTTCAATGCGCTGCTCACCGCAGAGAAGGATGAATTGAGGGAAAAAGCCCCAGCGGACATAGCAGATGCAATACTCCGCGTAAGGGAAGGAAAAGTGAAAATCCTTCCGGGGTATGATGGCGTGTATGGCGAAATACAGCTAAAGGAGGAAGCAGGGCAGAGCAACCTCTCAAAGTTCTTCTGAGCGGCTTTGCACACAAATTAGTTCTTGCACATAAATTACTCAAAGCGCCCTTCTGAGCAACAATTTTATTAACCACCGAATTCCAAACTTCTAGTATGAAGGAGGCAATGTTATACAATAAGCTAGATGAAAAAAGGGTCAAGTGCGCCCTCTGCTCGCACAGGTGCCTCATCCTTGACGGGAAGAGGGGGTTCTGCGGAGTGAGGGAGAACAGGGGAGGAACTTTATACTCCCTGGTTTACGGGAAATGCGCTTCCTGGGCAATTGACAAGATTGAGAAGAAGCCGTTCTTCCACTTCTTCCCGGGAACCGATGTCTTCTCGTTTGCAACAGTCGGGTGCAACTTCAGGTGCCTGCACTGCCAGAATTTTGAGCTGAGCCAGGTGCATGAGATAGCCGGGGAGGACCTTTCACCAGCACAGCTCGTGAAGCTTGCAAAGAAATACAATTGTGCCGGGATGGCGTATACGTACACAGAGCCAACAGTATTCTTCGAGTATGCTCATGACACAGCTGCCATTGCTAAAAAAGAGGGTTTGTACAACGTGTTTGTAACAAACGGCTACATGACCCCAGAAACCGTAAAGGAGATGGGGAACATAGATGCCAGCAGGATAGACCTGAAATCGATGAATGACAGGTTCTACAAAAGGATATGCAGCGCATCAGTCGAACCCGTGCTGAACTCAATAAAGCTGCTGCATGCGAAGGGGCATATAGAGATAATCAACCTGGTGATACCGACAAAAAATGATTCTGAGGAGGAGCTGAGGGAGCTGGCAAAATGGGTGGCTGCGCTTGACAAGGACATACCCGTGCACTTCACAGGCTTCCACCCATCCTACAAGATGCTTGAAATACCCCCAACTTCCCTGGAGATTCTTGAAAAGGCCAGAAACATTGCCCTGGAGGAAGGCCTCAGGTATGTATATACTGGAAATGTGCCTGGGCATGAAGGCGAGAACACCTACTGCTACAACTGCAAGGAGCTTCTCATTAGGCGCTTTGGATTTGATGTCGTGGAGTACAAAATAACAAAGAGCAACAAATGCCCCAACTGCGGGGCTAACATAAAGATAGTGAACAACCCAAAAGATATATAACTCTTGTAATCCCAATTTCTTTGGTAGTAAAATGAGCAGACTTACAGAACTTCTACAGATGTTCAAGAGCAGGAAGAAGCTCGAGCTTAGCGAAGTTGCCAAGGTGCTTGGGCTGCCTGAGGCATCAGCGATGCTGTGGGCCAGAACCCTCAAGCAGGATAATGTCATAGACATAGTGCAGGAGGGAGAAAAAACATCTCTAGTCCTTCTGCAACAGGAGAAGACTCGCCCGCTAACAGAAGAGAAGCTCCTCGCCCAATTCCCAGCTGGGGAGGCAATTCCCGCAAAAGAACTCTCAAAAATCATCAATGAATATGCAGAAAAAATCGAGGAGATGAAAAAGAAGAGCGCGGAGCTGAGAAACATAGAGAAGGAGAAGTCCGACATGCTGTACAAGGATTATGTGCCGCTGGAGAGAAAGTTTGAGGTTGAGCTGCACCTAGTCAATGAGCACCTTGTCGAGAAGGAGAACATAATAAAGGATCTTGAAGGCAGGATAAGGGAAGTTCCCAAGAGGATAAGCCTAATGGAAGCAAATGCGACAAAGCTTGAGAAGATTGAATCCTACATTCATTCCAACCTTGAGAAATCGCGGGTTGGGATAGAGAAGGAAGTCGACAGGATAGAGGAGATACGCTCCCTAGTTGACAAGTACACTTCCGAAG
>Ga0315277_10008373_pt1 | contig 13310 bp, 14 predicted proteins | sample YL17G05_15_MG_FD_203695 | JGI IMG/M metagenome (GOLD analysis project Ga0315277, IMG submission 203695) | Sediment microbial communities from Yellowstone Lake, YNP, Wyoming, USA - YL17G05_15 | ecosystem: Environmental > Aquatic > Freshwater > Lake > Sediment | place: USA: Wyoming | collected...
GAGGCGATGGCCGACGCGCTCCTCAAGCAGATCGAGCGCGCCGCCGACGATCCGCGCGTCAAGGCCGTCATCCTTCGGATCAACTCGCCGGGGGGAGGCCTGACGGCCAGCGACATGATTTATCACCACCTGACGACTTACCTCACCGACGCCGACAAGCCTGTCATCGCCGCCATGGACTCCGTCGCTGCCTCGGGTGGATACTACGTCGCGTGTGCGGCCGACCGCATCATCGCCCAGCCGACGACGATCACCGGCTCGATCGGCGTCATCGCCCAACTGTTTTTCCTTCAGGGCCTGATGCAGGACAAACTCGGCATCACGCCCGTCACCCTGAAGATGGGCGATCAGAAAGACTGGCCCAACATGTTCGGCGCGGCCGGCCTGGCGGACGATCAGCGCGAGTACCTCATGAAGAGCCTTCTCGAGCCCGGCTACGAGCGGTTCGTGGACGTCGTCGCCGAGGGCAGGGGCATGGACCGCAACGACGTCCTCGAACTTGCGACGGGACGCATCTTCCTCGCGCCCGAGGCGCTCCAGGCTGGCCTCGTGGACGAAGTGGACTACTTCGACCGGGCGGTCGAGGCCGCCATGGAAGCCGCCGGCATCGACGAGGCCCGCGTCATCGAGTACGTCGAACCGTTCAGTCTCGGCCGGATCTTCGGCCTGGGCGTGAAGGCCGGCCGGGCGCTCGACCTGGCGCCCGAGAAACTGGCCTCCCTCGCCTCGCCCAAGGTCATGTACCTCTGGACGGGGTTCTGATAAATACCCCAGGGGTATTTATCGCGTGATTTGCTTGTAAATGGTCCATTTCTTATGGGGATAGGCTTGTCGGCCAAGCAGGCGAACCTAAAGACGAGGCGCTCGGACGAGGCCTTTCGCCGGGCCGAGGCCTTGATGCCTGGCGGCGTCTCCAGCCCTGTCCGCGCGTTCGGGGCCGTCGGCGGAAAGCCCCTTTTCATCGCCCGCGGCGCCGGGGCCCGAATCTGGGACCTCGACGGCAACGCCTTCCTCGATTACGTCATGAGTTGGGGCCCCCTCATCCTCGGCCACGCCCATCCGAAAGTGGTCGAGGCGGTCCGGCAAGCGCTCGAAAGCGGGTTCTCCTTCGGCGCGCCGACGGAGCGGGAGATTGAACTCGCGCGCCGCATCACCGAGGCGATGCCCGCCGTCGAGCAGGTCCGATTCGTCAACTCCGGCACCGAGGCGACGATGAGCGCCGTGCGCCTCGCGCGCGCGGCCACCGGCCGGCCGGCGGTCCTCAAGTTCGAGGGATGCTACCACGGCCACGTGGACGCGCTCCTGGTGCAGGCGGGTTCGGGCGCGACGACGTTCGGAGTGCCCTCGAGCCCGGGCGTCCCGCCGGAGGTGACTCAGCACACGCTGCTCGCGCCGTACAACGATCTTGGGGCCGTCGAGCGCGTTTGCGGGGAGAACCGCGACCACCTGGCGGCGATTCTGGTCGAGCCCGTCGCGGGCAACATGGGCGTCGTCCCGCCGGCGGACGGGTTCCTCGAGGGCCTGCGCGACGTCGCCGACCGGACGGGCGCGCTGCTCGTCTTTGACGAGGTGATGACAGGTTTTCGCGTTGCGCGCGGCGGCGCGGCCCAGCGCTACGGCGTCCGGCCGGACCTCGTGACGCTCGGCAAAGTCATCGGCGGCGGCCTGCCCGTCGGCGCGTACGGCGGCCGGCGAGACCTGATGGCCCGCGTCAGCCCCGTCGGACCCGTTTACCAGGCGGGGACGCTCTCCGGAAATCCGTTGGCGATGGCGGCCGGCATCGCTACTCTGGATCTCCTGGCCGAGCCGCGCGCCTACGAAACGCTTGAGGCGCGGTCCGCTCGTCTGGAAAAGGGCTTGGCAGAAGCGGTCCGGGAGGCGAAAATCTCCGCAAGGGTCCAGCGGGTCGGGTCCATGCTGACGCTCTTTTTCACGGCGGGCGGGGTGGCCGACTACGCGGGGGCCCGGGCGTGCGACACGGAGGCGTTCGGGCGGTTTTTCCAGGGGATGCTCGGCCGGGGCGTCTATCTGCCGCCCAGCCAGTTCGAGGCGTGGTTCGTGAGCCTCGCCCATACGGACGAGGACATTCGCCGGACCGTTGAGGCGGCCCGCGGGGCGTTTTCGGCCGCGGGCTAGCGAGCGGTCCCTAAGGAGACACGCAATGGCTCAGGAAATTCGACGCGAACCGGCGGTTCGGTTGCCGAACCCCGGCGCCCAGCCGTTTGTCGCCGCCCTGAAGACGGTCCGCTTCTTTGCGGTCATCTTCTTCTGGCTGGCGATGGTGTGCATGCTGGCGCACGTGGCCGCGTTCATCTCCATCCAGTGGCTGGGTGTCTACGACGAGCCCGCGGCCGAGCCCGCCGATACGGTTATCGAAGCCGCCCCGAGCGCCGGCGCAGCGCAGGGACCGGGCCTCTTCGAGTCCGTCGCCGTGGCGGCCCCGGCTGAGAAAGGCGCCGCGCCGGCCGCCGAATCGGTCCAGAAGGAAGTGCCCCGCCCAGGGCTTAGCGCCGTCGAGCGTTTTGCCCGCGCTATCCAGTACCGCGAGTGTACGGCGGCGCTGTTGAAGCCGCTGCGCGCGATCGGCATCCTGATGGCGATCCTCCTCCTGGCGACGATCTTTCTTTATCTTCAGATCGCGCTCCTGGGCCGCCTCGCGGGCATCCGGCCGCTCACGAGTTCGTTGTGCCTGACGCTTCTTTTTCTGGCGACCGTCGTGCCGTGGCACAACGTCTTCGCGGAACTCCAGTTCGGCTCGTTCTTCGATTTCGAGGCGCTTCTGAAGGCCCACGCCCAGTGGGTGAAGTTCGGCTTCTCCGACGTGTACGGCGCTGCGTCGTACTACCTGCGGTTCTTCGCCCTGCCGCTTCTCAGCACGGTGCTGCTGGCGCTGGCGGGCGTGCAGTTTGCGAGCGGCTACCGCGAATCCGTCGTCGTGAACGAGTAGGTTGCGCGGGGGGCCCGCGCCCGTCCGGGCGCCGGCGAGAGAAAGCATGATCCGTTTCCGCTGTCCGAATTGTGACGCCCGCATGGAGGTCGACGAGTCTTTTGCCGGCCGGCCCGCACGATGCGCCACCTGCGGCGCCGATCTGGCGGTCCCCCGGACCGGCGAGCCCGACACCTCCGTTACGCCGCTCGAACCCGCCGGGCCGTCCGGGCCCACCACCGTTCGCATCGGCGACGAGACAATCGAGGTCGTTCCGCCCGTCGAGACGATGGCCGTCGTGAGCGTCGTCTTTCTCGGCGCGTCGGCGGCGTCGGTCTTCGTCATCGGTCTCGGCCGGTTCGTCACCGACCCCTGGATGATCGGCCCCAGCATTGGCGCTCTCCTCGCCCTCCTGGGGGCGATGACCGCCGTCCCGGCCTACCACAGCATCCGCCGAAGCCGCGGGCGGAAACGCGGAAAACTTCTGGCCGTAATCGGCATGATCGGCGGCGCCGCGCTTACTTTGGGCTTTGGGACGGTGGCTGCGGTGAAAATCATCAATAACCTGTGGCTCCGCCCCTCCTGCGAGGACAACCTTGGGAAGATTTACGCCGCCCTTCGCCAGTACGCCGAACGGCACGACGGGAAGATCTCCAAGGACCTCGAAGTCCTCGTCCGCGAAGGCTACCTCGACAGCCCCGACTGGTTGACCTGCCCCACGTACCAGGTTCCGATCGGCTCGTGCACCTACCAGATGGCCATCAGCCCGGGCGTCGACATCAACCTCAACAACCGCGGCGTCTTCCCCCCCAGCCTCATGATCGTAAGCGACGGCGCCCCCTACGACTCCCACTCCGACGGCCTGGTCCGCGCGCTGCTTCTGGATGGAACCGTCGAGAAGGTCCCCTTCGACCGCTGGGAACGCTACCGCGCGGAACAAGGCAAACTCTGGGAAGCCATCCGCGCGGCCCTGAAACCACAGGCCGCCCGCCCTGCCGCCGGGGCGCCGGGAGACTCGACGCCTTGACCGCCCCCGACTCGCCGCGCCCCGAACGCGACTCCCTCGCCAGCGCCGGCCGACCGTTCTCGGTCATGCGGGCGCTCGCCTGGGCCATCTTCCTCGTCGCCGCCGCCGGTCTGGCGTTTCACGTGGTCTTCTACTTGGCCGGTCCGACCGAGTGGCTCGCCGACTACGCGCGGGGGCTCTGGATGAAGATCAGCGTCGGCGTCGCCTTCGCCAATCTCCTGGCCGGCCATCTGCACTACTGGCGGACGCGCATGCGCCTCGACATCGCCTCCCGCGTCCTCGCCTACCTCTGGATCCTCTCGATCATCCCTTACATGCACCTGATGCTCGGCAGCAGGCCGGTCTGGGAATGAGGCCTTGCCTCGGCCGCACCCGTCGCCGAAAATGACCGCGGAGGTCTTATGGCGGACCTGGCGGTCGTGTTTCCGGCTCGGGAGGAGTTCGAGCGAGCTTGCCGCGCGCTGGCGGCCGCCGGGACCGCCGTCCGCGCCATCGAGCCGCCGGCGGCCCTCGTCGACGTCGCCGCCCCATACGTCGTCGTCTCCGATGCTGCACGCGGGGCGCTCCACGCGGCCGTCAAGCAAGGCCTCCTCATCGCCGGCCAAGTCTGGTACCGCGAGCCCGCGCCCGGCGCGCTAGGGGACCTCGGCCCGGAACCCCCGGCGGGCGAGGACGTCGTCGGCCGCATCGCCGTCGCCTTCGTCGGCCCGTGCGTCGCCGAGGAGGACGACCTCCGCCTGACGGCCCACGTCGAAGGCGACCTCGCGCCGGTCTTCCCGTACCTGAACGCGGAATTGCGCGGCGGCACGTTCGGCCCTCAAGGCCCGACGTTCACCTTCATGGACGGGCCGCGCCTCGTGAACCTCTTCCCGCACCGCGCCGCCATCGGGCGCCTCCGCGAGATGCAGGACGCCTGGCGGACCCTCGCCCGCCTCAAGCGGCTCGTCAACGACGTCTGGGCTCGCCGCGCTTCCATCCAGCCGTCCTACGAGCGAAAGGTGCGCGTGAGCGCCCTCGAAGTTTACAGCCGCCTGCCGAAGACCAACTGCGGGCAGTGCGGCGAGGCGACGTGCATCGCCTTCGCCGCCAAGTTGCTCAACGGCGAGCAGCGTCTCGAGCGCTGCGCGCCGGTCTTCGCGGGCGAATACGAGCGCCTGCGTCCGGCGCTGGAGGACCTGGCCGCCGGCCTCGGCCTGTAGAAGTGGTTTCAAAACCTTGTATAAATAGATAAATAGGATAAATAAATAGGGACAGTCACCTATTTCGACTTAGCCGAAGTCCAGCTGCCATCTGCCAGCATAAGTCGCGCAAGTTGTTGTTTCGCCGAGAGTTACCTCTGCTCTCCGGCGCCCTGTCCTGCGAAAATAGGTGACTGTCCCTATTTCCTTTATTTCCTTTTTCCCTATTTCCCGTCGCGACCGCTGGCCGCGGGAAGAAACCCTCGCGAACGTCCTCCAGGAGGGCCGCGGAACCGGCGGCGAGCGACTTGCCCGACGTTTGCAGGCGCTCGATGCGGCTCACGGGTCACGAACCTCTTCGCCTGGCCAGCACGTCCTTCTCATACGCCTCGACCTTCGGCATCCATCCGCCGGCTGGCGGAACGCCCGCGCGCAGGCACAGCATGTCCCAGACGGCGCCGAACGGCAAGGTCTTGGCCTCTTCCAGGAGCGCGAGTTTCTGGGCGCCCTTGCCTTCGGCCTCGAGCGCCCCCAGCCGATCGCTCGGCTCCAGCAGCGCATACAGGACGGCCTTGCGGACGGCCCGCGCGCCGATTGTATAGGCCGCCACGCGGTTGATGCTCGCATCGAAATAGTCCAGCGCGACCTTCACGCGGCCGAGCGCCTCCCCTCGCACCAGTTCCTGGAACACCGCCCGCACGTCGTCGTCGAATAGGACGACGTGGTCGCTGTCCCAGCGGACCGGCCGGCTGACGTGCAGCAGCAGCCAATCGGCGAACGCCAGGATGGCCGACAGTTTGTCGTGGACCGTCTCGGTCGGGTGGAAGTGGCCCATGTCGAGACACACCGCCAGGCCGCGCGTCAGGGCGTAGCCCAGGTAGAACTCGTGCGAGCCGACGACATACGCCTCGCTCCCCAGGCCGAAGAGTTTCGACTCGACCGAGTCGAGGCAGAGACGCCGGTCGATCCCGAGATCGTCGGCGTAGATCGCGTCGAGCGACTCCAGGAGCCTCCTCCGCGGCCCCCAGCGGTCGGCCGGCAAGTCCTTCGAGCCGTCGGGAATCCACAGGTTCACGCCGCAGGGCGTCCCGAGTTCACGCGCCATCGCCTCGCCGATCCGCCGGCACGCGATGCCGTGCGCAATCCAGAACGCGCGGATGCCCGGGTCCGGGTGCGAGAGCGTCCGTCCGTCCGCCGCCTTCGGGTGCGCGAAGAACGTCGGGTTGAAATCCAGGCCGATGCCCCGCTTCTTGGCCCAGTCGATCCATCCGGCGAAATGTTTCGGCTCGAGCGCGTCGCGGTCCACTTTCCGGCCGCCCGTCTCGGCGTAGATGGCGTGGACGTTGACGCGGTGAACGCCGGGCACGAGCGAGAGGACCTCCTCGAGGTCCCCGCGAAGTTCGTCGGCGTTCCTCGCCCGGCCGGGGTAATTGCCCGTCGCGAGGAGGCCGCCGCTCGCCGCCGCGCCTTGGCCGGCCTCGAATCCCCTGACGTCGTCGCCCTGCCACGAGTGGACCGAGATCGGCACGCGCGCGGCACGCTCGATCGCCGCCTCGGTGTCGACGCCGAGGGCGGCATAGGCGCCGCGGGCGATCTCGTAGGCTTCGCGGACAACCTTTTCGCCCTGAGCGGACGGTTTGGGGCGCTTCACGTCATGCTCCTCCATCATGGGGCAGGATGACGACCTTCAGGTTCTGGCCGCCGGCCGTCGACATCAGGCGAAAACCCTCCTGCGTCTTTTCGAGCGGCAGGCGGTGGGTGATCATGTCGGCCACGGGCACGCGCCGGGCGGCAATCAACCCGAGGGCCGTTGTCGCGTCAGACGGCGAGTTGCCGTAGGAAGGCTTCAGCGTGACGTCGTTCCGCCAGAAATCGTTGAGGGGCACGCGAAGTTCGACGCCGGGGTCGGTGGTGGCGAAGCAAAGGACCGTCCCGCCGCGGTCCACGCTGGCGAGGGCCTGCTCGAAGGCCGAGAGCGCCCCGCAGCAGACAACCACCAGGTCGAGTCCCCGCCCGCCGTTCGCTTGGCGGAGCAGTTTCGGCACGTCGCCGCGCGCGTCGAACGCCTCGTCCGCGCCGAACCGGCGCGCAAGACCTAAGTGAAACGCGTCAATGTCGGTGGCGAGGATGCGCCCCGCGCCGACCGCCTTGGCGAGGGCGATGTGAAGGATGCCCGAGACGCCCGCACCGAGTACCGCGACGCTCTGGCCCGGCCGAAGGCCGATCCCGGCGCGCCGGGACTGGCCGCGCACGACGCACCCCAGCGGCTCGGCAAAGGAGCCTTCCTCGAACGTGACGCCCGCGGGCAGTGGATAGACGCCGCGATCCGTCTGGAGCGCGGGGACGCGGACGTACTCGGCAAATCCGCCGGGGTCGAACGCCGTCGTGTGGAGCGTCTCGCAGGCCGTGTGATGGCCGGCGAGGCAATAATGGCACGTGTTGCAGGGGACATGGTGGTTGACGGCAACGCGGTCGCCGACCTTGTGTCTCGCGACGCCCTCGCCGACGCGGACGATTTCGCCCGCGATTTCGTGCCCGAGGACGATCGGGGCCTTCTTGATGCGGTACCACTCCAGGACGTCGGAGCCGCAGATGCCGGACGCGAGAATCTTGACGAGGATTTCGCCGGGGCCGATGCGCGGGACCGGCCGCTCCTCGATGCGGACGTCGCGGTTGCTATAGTAAACCGCAACGCGCTGGGTTTTCGGGATGTCGTTCATGTTTCGCCCAGGGTCTCGCCTGACACCGCTCCACACTGGCGGGCTACGGGGCGCGCCAGATCACCCGCTCCCCCTCGTCGAACAGGCGCAACATCGGCCCTTCCTTGAACAGGCTCAGCCCGACACGAAACCTGTTGTTCTCGTCGACTAGCCCCAGCATCGGGCCGTCCTTGGTCGTGGCCACCAGCGCGCAGGCCTTGCTCGCCGGGTCCCACAGGGACAGCCTCGGCCCTTCCGAGGTCACGCCCAGCCGCGCGCGGAACTCGCCCGCCGCATCGGACAGGCCCAGCCTCGGCCCGTCCGCGGCCATGACCAGCGCCGCGCTGCCCTTGCCCGCCGCGTCGAACAGACTCAGCCCCGGCCCTGTGGCGAGCACCCCCAGCGCCGCACGGGGTCTGCCATCCGCGTCGAGTAAGTCTAGCTTCGGCCCGTCCTTGTCCACGTGCAGCCAGGCGCGGGCCGTGCCTTTCTCGTCGCCCAGAACCAGCCCCGGCACGTCTTTGCCTATGACCAGTGCCGCGCGGACTTTGCCCGCCAAGTCGTAAAGGCGCAGCGCCGGCTCCCCCGCGTTCATTTCAAGCGCCGCCCGTTCGCGACCCCCTTCATCCACCAGCACAAACCGTTTGGCGCGGACCTCCTTGACCCCGCCGGCGGCGGGCTGCGCCAGCACCTTCCCCGGCCCAAAGACCCAGGCGACAAGGCCAACGAGTCCAAGGACCAGGGCCGCCCCGCCCAGGAGCCAACGGCTACGCCGCTTCACGCGCTCGGCCTGCGCCTTGGTCTCCGCCAGTTCCCTCTCCACCTTCGCCAGCCGTTCCTCGGTCGTCATTGTATCCCCCTTTGCCATGGCGCTTTTACGGGTCCTCCGCAAGGCGAACCGTTCAGCGCGGCGGAACGTGCCCCGCCGCTTCCGCGGCGGGCTCGACACTACGATTTCTTTTGCGACTTGGCCCCGCCGCTCCGCGCCAGGTCCTGGTACAACTTGAGGGCCTTGTCGGGTTTCATCCCGTCGTGGACGACGGCGCGGATGGCCTGGATCATGGCGACGGGGTGGTCGGCCTGGAAGACGTTGCGTCCCATGTCCACGCCGGCCGCGCCCTGGTCGATGGCCTGGTAGGCCATGGCGAGGGTCTCGGCCTCGGGCAGTTTCTTGCCGCCGGCGATGACGATCGGCACGGGGCACGAGGCGGCGACCTTCTCGAACCCCTCGTCGCAAAAGTAAGTCTTGACGACGTGGGCGCCGTTCTCGGCGCAGACGCGGGAGGCCAGCCCCAAGTACCGCGCGTCGCGCACGAGTTCCTTTCCGACGGCCGTCACGCCGAGCGTCGGAATGCCGTGGCGGTTGCCCATGTCCACGAGGTGCGTCAGGTTGCGGATCGTGAGGGCCTCGAACTTGGAGCCCACGGCGACCATGACGGCCATGAGCGAAGCGTTCAGGCGCACGGCCTCCTCGATGTCCATGATGCACTCGTCGTTGAGTTCCGTGAGGACCGTCGAGCCGGCTGAGACGCGGAGCGAGATGGGCTTGCCGGCCGTCGCGGGGACGATCTGCCTCAGGGCCCCGCGCGTGCACATGAGGCAGTCGGCGTAGGGGATGAGCGGCCGAATCGTCAGGTCCATCCGCTCCAGCCCCGACGTCGGCCCGAGGATGTAGCCGTGGTCGAACGCCAGCATGACGGTCCGGCCGGACTTGGGGTTGAAGATGCGAGCGAGGCGGTCCTGCATTCCCCAATCGAGGTTGTTGGCCCCCTTGAGGAAGAACGTCTCGGTCTTGACGGGAATCCCGATCCCAAAATCTTTTGCAGCCGTGTCGTCCGGGCCAGGCATGGTTTCATCCCCTTTCGCTATGTATTCTTGTCAGCGGCGACGGCATCCGCAAAGCCTTTGAAAATGCAGGAAATCGAAGTGGCCCCGGGATCCACGGTGCCTTTGCTTCGCTCGCCCAGGTTGCGGGCCTTGCCGAAACGGGCCTGCATGTCGCGCGTGGCTTCGGCGCCCCTTGCGGCGGCGTCGGCGGCCTGCTTCATGGCGGACGCGACGTCCGGCCCCGCGCTAGTCGCCGCGCGGAGCGCCTCGACGGCCGGAATGAGGGCGTCGAGCATCGTCTTGTCGCCCGGCCTGGCGGGGGTCTGTTTGCGCATGGCCTCGAGGCCGCCCTCCAACGCCTCCGCCAAGGCCGGACCGTCGAGCGTCCGCTTGTCACCGACGGCCTCGCTCGCCCCCAGGAAGAACGAGCCGAGGAGCGGCCCGGGCGCGCCGCCGGCCGCCCCCATGATGCCCCAGGCGACGGCCTCGAGCATCGGCGCGATGGGGCCCGGCTGTGCGTCGGCGACGGCCTTTTCGGCGGCTTCCATGGCCCGCAGCATCGCCGTCCCGTGGTCGCCGTCGCCCGTGGCCGAATCGAGTTTCGAAAGGTGTTCGCGGTTGGAACGGATTTGGCTCGCCGCTCCGCGGATCATCCGCACGACCTCGTCGCAGCCGATCGCTTCCATCGCAAGCGCATCTCCGCCGAACTTACCGAACGGTCCAATAGGGCGTGTCGCAGGGCGCATCGTACCACTTCAGGAGTTCGTCGTCCATCCTGGCGAAGAACATCTGGAATCCCGCCATTTCCTGGACGGTGAGGTATTCGCCGACCAGCGAGCGGGCGATCGTGACGCCCTGCTTCGCGAGGAACCGGTGGACGCGGCGAAAGACGATGAAGAGTTCCATCTGCGTCGTGGCCCCGGCGCCGTTGACGATGACGAGCAGGCGGTCGCCTTTCCTGGCCTTGACGGCCTGCATGAGGCGGTCGGCCATGGTGTCGGCGGTCCGGTCGGCGGTCATCAACTTCGAGCGTCCGGTGCCCGCTTCGCCGTGCTGGCCCATGCCGATCTCCATCTCGTCGTCCGCCAGGTCGAAGATCGCCTGGCCGCTCTGCGGATGGGTGGCGGTCTTGACGGCGACGGCCAGGGTGGCCATGTTGTCGTTGAACCGCTCGGCGATTCTGCAGACTTCGTCGAGGCTCTTGCCGGCCTCAGCGGCGGCGCCGGCCACCTTGTAGAGGGGGATGCAGCCGGCCAGGCCGCGGCGCTGGTCGGCGGGGACGTTCGCGCCGGGGGCGATGTCCTCGTGCGTCAGGATCATGCGGACGTTGAGGCCTTCCTTCCTGGCCATCTCGAGGGCCATGTTGGCGCTCATGACGTCGCCGGCGTGGTTGAGGACGACGAACAGGACGCCCGCCTTGCGGTCGGCCATCTTGAGGGCCTGGATGACGGGCGGCGGTCCCGGGGCGGCGAAGATGTCGCCGACGATGCTCGCGTCGAGCATGCCAGCGCCGACGAACCCCGAGAGGGCGGGCTCGTGGCCCGACCCGCCGAGCGTCACGATCGCCACCTTGCTTTTCGGTTTCGGTTTGGCGCGGACGACGATCCGGCCGGACTCCAGGGCCACCTTGTCCGGGTACGCGAGGCAATAGCCTTCGAGCAACTCGGGCGTCAGATTGGCGGGGTCGTTGATGAACTTCTTCATCGCCACGGGTTCGTCCTCCTCCGAGCCTGGAGTGCGTGAGACCGGAACCGGTTTATCCGCCCGAAGGCCGCGCACCCGCAAGCGCCGGGGCCGCTGGCGCCGGCCGCAAAACGTCCGCTAGCCTGCGGTCTGCATGAACTCGACCGGGACGCCCTCGTGAAGGATAAACGCCGCCTTCACGCCTTCCATCGGCGAGAACGGCGGGATGAGCACCTTCTTGCCCTTGAGGGCCGCCTCGATGTCGTCCACCTTGAAGGCCAGGTGGGCGGTCTTCTTCAGCACGTCGGGGAGGGGGCTATCGGCCTCGAACCGGAGCCATTCGATGGCGTACGGGTCGGCGGCGACGTCGGTGATGTACAATTTCGCGCCCGCCAGGTAGGTTTCGTTCGGCCGCTTTTTCGCGCTCGGCACGCCGACGTGATGGAACTGCATGATCCGCGTCTCCTTAGCAGGGCGTCATCCGGTCCGTATCCTCACAACTTCGCGCGGGGGTTCGTGAACCGCAGGCCGGCGTTGTCGTGGTACGTGGCGTACTCGCTGACGATGGCGCCTTCGGGTCCGGCGATCATGAAGTGCTTGGCCGTCGGCCGATTCAGTTCGCGCACCTCGCCGGGCATGAGGGGCTCGGCATGGCGCACGGTGATGAACTCTTTCTGGCTCTCGGGCAGTCGGACGGGGCAAGGCTCGGTCGGCTCGCCTTCGCCGAACGTATAAATCATCCCGTGCCGGACGTGCCAGGCTTCCATCTTCGGCTTGGCGTCGGGCGTCTCGATGTGGGCGTGCTCGACGAGCATCTGGCCGGGCAGCAGGAAGATCTCGTGCCCGAAGTAGTCGTATTCCTTGCTGTTCCACCAGAAGATGCCGGCCATGCCGACGTGAACGAAATCCCCGAGGCCGAAGTCCAGGGCCCAGAACTCGTCGGTCTTGAACTTCGGGACGATCGGATAGGCAAACCGCCGCATCATGTCGAAGTAGGCCTGCTTGGCCTTGGCCGCGAGGAAAGCCCCTTTCTCGTCATAGAAATCCTCGTTCTTGAGCGTCGCTGCCGTTCCTCCCGCTTTTTCTTTGGCGCCGCGACCCTCGCAACCCGTCGGGAACGCCAGCGCCCCGCCCGCAAGGACGCCGCCCACGCCCGCCGCCGCAGTCTTAAGCATGGACCGCCTGGTCATACCGTTTTCGCTCGCCGACATGGCTGCCTCCTGTTTCGTTTCCGGCCCAGCCTCCTCGGTCCGTAATCGCCCCCTGCGTACGGTCTTCGCGGCCCCCGGCCGGAGCGGCCGAGCAATGGTACGGCCCGGCCGGGGGCGCGTCAAGACTTCCGCGACCGCCGGGCAACGCAAAGCAAAAATGTCCGCTTGAAGGGCTTGCGCCAGGGGTGGTCTGGTGCGGGAGATCCGACGAACCGCCCGGTCGGGGCGCTACGCGTCCTGTGCGTCCGGCGCCGCCGGCCGCACAATCTCGTATCCGTGGTCGACCAGCCAGTGGTGAAACTCGTAGGTCGTGTGAATGCACTGGGTTTTGCAGGTGCGGCGGACTTCCTCGTACTCGTCCGTGCCTGCCCGGTGCTTCTCCAACCGGTGCTGAATCGGGCAGCCGATGTCCTTGCAGAACTCGCGGCGCTGATACTCGACGTATCCGGCGATTCCCACGTTCTCCCTTTCCATCCTGCAGGATCCAGCGTGTGCCGGTATAATAAGCGGCCCGCCTGCGGGCGGTCCATAAAAAAGGGCCTCCGCGAGGCCGGGGTGCACCACAAAAAAGTGGCTGAGAGGCTTTTCGCGCCGGGTGCCACGGTTTGCTTGTCAAACCGTGCCTGGATTCCGAGCAGCACCGATTGACAAGCCCCGGCGCGCCGGGGGTGGCACCCACATAGGTGCCACTTCTTTGTGGTGCACCCAGAGGCCCGGCGGATTGAGAGAGGAAGAAGAGCGGGACATGCCCAGGGCACG
>Ga0315277_10008374_pt1 | contig 13308 bp, 23 predicted proteins | sample YL17G05_15_MG_FD_203695 | JGI IMG/M metagenome (GOLD analysis project Ga0315277, IMG submission 203695) | Sediment microbial communities from Yellowstone Lake, YNP, Wyoming, USA - YL17G05_15 | ecosystem: Environmental > Aquatic > Freshwater > Lake > Sediment | place: USA: Wyoming | collected...
ATAAGGTCATCTGGTTCTCATGGTATTTTTGATTTAGTTGCTGTTAACGAAAATGAAGTTCTCTTTATACAAATTAAGAGGCAAATTAAAAGACAAAAAATCAAAGAAGAAGAAGAAATTAAAAATTTTAAAGTTCCAAAAAATTGCCGAAAAGAAATATGGATATGGAAACCATTTGGAAAACAATGGGAAAAAATTTTCTTTCAAATGCGATAGAAATAACTATATGGTAGTAAGGTTAGAGAATTTCTTTAAACTTTTAAAGTTGAAAGAACAAAAATAAAACATGGAATTCCAACAAGGCAAATCTATTCTCAGTGATAAAAAATTATTCACATCTATCTCTGAATTAGCAAGTTCTTGGAAGAAGACCAAAAGCCATAATTTTCGTTATGAGAGTTTCCCACACTATCTAAGCAAGGCATGTCTTATCTGCCTAATCAATAAAAAAAGTGAAAGATATAATCCAATTGCTGGATTGAGTGAATATGAATTTCCAGATGCGAGATGCATTGATGCTCTTCAGATAATTGGAAAAAATAAAGAGTTAGTTGGGTATGAAATTAAAACAAGCTATGACAATCATAAAAAAACAACCAATAAAGTTCCGATAATAACAATTGATTTAAAGAAAGCACCAGAAAAAGTTAAAGAATCATTCAAGATACTTGAAGATTATTTCAAAACTTTCATAGTCTAAAAATGTAAGTTGTCTCATCAGTCATTTTCCCAGCACTCACAAGAATTCGAGGCATGTCCCTCAGAGACGAAAGGGTGTGTGGATGGCAGTTGAAACTACCACAAAATATATTTAGGATTGCAAGTATTTTTTGATTTATATGTTAGAGAGTATCGTTTGATTTTAAAAGTTTAAATATATTAAAAGTCAAAAATAGTATTATGTCAGAAATAGAAGAAAAAGTAATGGCATTTCTTGAGGCATCTCCTAACTCTTCATTCAATTTTTCGGAGATAAGCAGAGCAGTTGGAAAAGCACCACCGACCATAAAAAGAGTGGTAGAAAGGCTTCAAAAACTGAACAAGGTCAGTGTGACCGATAAAAAATCAATGAAGTTGGTGAGGGTATGCAAGTAAAGAAAGTAGGAGAGATGGAATTAATTAATAGTGAAAAAGTGAAAAACTTCAGCATAACGATTGATTTTAAGAACAAACTAATGTTCTTTGCAGAGAATGATGGTGCGAATGAACCATGTGTTTGCTTGTCTTTGGATGCTTTAAGCGATGATGTAGTGGATGATGTTAAGATGAAAGGGGTGGAGTGAATGGCTTTTTTACCAAAAGCGACCATTAAAAGAATGATAAAAGAATTTTATCCAGACGATATGGTAAGTAGTAAAGCGATTGACAGGTTAATAATTCAAGCAGAAGATTTTATCCGAATGACATATTTGGATGCAAGAAAATTCGCAGACGCAGGTAACAGAAAAATAGTCTCGGAAAAAGATGTAATTTTGGCTACATAAGAATAGGAAATGTTTGGAATGTGTGGATTATAGGTCACTAAAACATTGCTGTTTTCCTACCTATAAATCAAAAATGAAATAAAACCCATTAATCACATAAACTAAAACACCTAAAATAAAAAGTGAAAAAAATGTTCAATTGGGAAGTAAATATTGAAAAAGTTTCTAATGGCTATATCATCGGAGAACATCATGAGGATGACGAGGGAAATCCATACATAGAAAAAACAATTGTTGAAAAAAAGGAAGAAGTATACGATAAAAGTGAAAGAGTTGAGGAACTGAAAGCATTCCAAAATATGATTTGGGAACTCGCAGAATATTTTGGTGTCACATTACATACCAAGCATGAAAAAATTAACCTTGAAATGAAAATAACAGGAACAAAAGAAGAAGAGGATGATTGAATGGCAAGAGCATGTCCAATTCTCATGATAGGAAGAACAGAAGACAAATCAGAATGCATAGGGGATAGATGCATGTGGTTCATTCCAGCGATTAATGAATGCATATTTCCAGCGATAAACAGAAGTATCTTCAAGAACACAGAAATAAAAAAATAAAAGGAGAATTATTTTTCTTTAATTAAAGACAAAGAATCGACTATTCTTTTAAAAACTTCTTCAATAGGTGTATCATAGACTGTAAAACCCTTTGTTTTATGATAAGTTGTTTTCATTCCTTCATAAGTCACTTCGTGAAGAACTACTCTAACTCTTTTGTTTCTCCTCTTACCTTCTTTGTTTACACTCAATTCCATACCATCACCTATACTATATTCTATACTATATATTTAAATAGGTTTCGGTTCAAGAGAAAACATTAATAATTATTACACCAAAGAATTATCATAGGTTCGATTTACCTTTAAAAATCGGAGAGAGAGAGAATTGCAATTTAGGATATTTGGTAGAGTATTCACTATTTTCTGGAAAAAAAGTGGAAAAGATTATTCCTTCAATTTTAGGATAACCAAATTAGAGCCACAAGTAATTGGAATTAACAGCAACCTCGATGACAAAGATATTTACAATGGGCAAGAACACATAGGAATCATAGACTTTGACGATAGACTGCCTATTTCTGAATTGAAGTATCTGATTGTCAAAGTTCAAGATAAATTTAAATGGGTTGGTGATGGATACATCTACCAGACATCCCCAAAAAAATATTCTGTCCACTTTTATCAACCTGCATCATACTGGAGATGGTTGATGGTGATTCACTTTGTAAACCAATACTGTGACCCAAATTATGCAAAGTGGAGACTCATGAGAAATACGATGGTCATGAGGTTTAGCCCAAAGAGTTCTGGATATATTCCTAAATTAGTGGGAGTAGTCAAATCTGCTAATTTCAATCCTGAAATCATGTTCATGAAAAGAATGGTTTTAAAATTGATTGATTACGAGGAAGATTTGCAAAAAAATCCAAATGAGGTGAAAATAAAAAATGGTTCATACGCCAAGAATTGAAGAGCCAACAATATTAATTCCAACGATGAAAATTGAGCAATGGAAAGCCCCCAGCGATGAAGAAATAAAAAGAAGAAGAGAATTCTCAGTTGTCGTCTATGCACCAAACACCTAAATGGTGGGTGAAAATATGACGAAAAACTGAGAGAAGAAGCAACAATCGTCTATAATGAAGAAGATGGAACATTTGAAGTTGAGATAACAAAAGTTGGAAAAGCGAAATGGAGTGAAAGTTTAGGTAGATTTAGTTCTTATGAAGAAGCGAAGGCAAAACTTTATAGCAGGTTTGATGATTTATTCAACACACCATCCTCAAGTGGAATGGGTGGTTCGTGGGATTATGATGAGGATGGAAATGAGAGAGCATCAAGCCATCCTGCAAAACAAGTTAAAAGAAGCATATCATTAATCGAAGGAGATGAAGCAGAAGCAGTTCTTGGTGCAAGAGTTGAAAGTATAGAGTTGACACCAAAACAAAAGAGGATGAAATCTTATACGATAAGAGTCCCAAATGTTGGAATGCCAACAATGATTTCTGTGCGAACCCTTTACCCATCGTATTTTAAATATAAAGACCAGTTGCACACAAAAAGAGTAGCAAGACTGAAAAGAATGAGACAACGCAGAAAGTAAAAACATTTAAAGTTAAACGTTTAAAATATAACACAGATATTTGGGGGTGTGTAAAAAATGGGTAAGAGTTTAGTAAGAAAAGTCAAGCATGAAATTTCTGTCAGATTAAGACCTATATCTGTTTTGGATTTTGAGTCATTGACAAAGTTTTTAGTAGACCATGAAAGAAGATTAAGAAGAGTAGAAAATTTAGAAGGATTTACAGTTGCTTTAAATGATAGAAAAATAAGTAAAACAAAAACAAGAAAGAAAAAATCTAAAAAATAATTTTTCTTTTCTTAAATTTTTCCTATAAGCATCTGCAAGACTATTTTATACAAATTTGTGCTGTTGTCAACACTTTTAAGAATTTCAACTAAATCTTCTGATGTCAATTGACAAATTTCTTTTGTTACTGTTCTCATAACTTCTTCTGGTAACTCGATAATTTGACCTGAATCTGTCGTGATTGTTTTTTTCTCCTTGACAAATTCCTTCTTACCGATAAAATATTGCGATGGAGTTTTAGAAACTGTTTTGACTTCTTGTGTCGGCATTTGTTGAACTGATTGTGTTCCCAAGACAGCACTTTTGAGTCTTGCTTCCTCTTCAGGAGAGATTGTCGTCTGTGGTTTTTTTCCTAATCTAAACATAGTAACTATTTTAATTTTAAACTTTAAATATTATTCATATTGAAAATGAAAAGTTTTAAATTTTTGAAAATTTTAAATAAACAAATATACATAGGTAATATTATGAATAAAAAAATTATTCTCCCATTTTTATTTCTACTCTTAACATTACAAATGGGTTTCTCTGACACAGGTTGTGATTTATATGTAATAACAGATAGTGGTGTAGTGGCTTTTTTAGAATCAACACTACATTTTATAATGAATTTGCTGATATGCTGGTCTGGAATGTATGTTTTATTGTTTTTTATAGCGATTGCAGGAATCTTGATGTTAATATTCAAGAGTTTCAAAAAGTGGTGAATTAAATTAAAATATTTAAAAATTTAAAAATCAAAATAGATTGTATGAAAAAACTCCCATTAATCTTACCTCTCTTGATTTTGTTGTCGCCAGTATTGGGAATAACATGCCAACAATCATGTGAAGGTTCAGGTTATGATTATTATATCTGCTCTGCGACTAACTATAATGGTGCTTTTAGTTGCCATGCAACACCACCATATTCTTACTGCTACAATTCTTATACAGAAAAATTTGGGACAGATTGTGCATCGAGATGCTTTTGTTACAGCATAAACACCTGTGGTAAGGATAACACAGAATGTGGGACAGCATGTTCTTCTTCTGGTTGTGCAGGAACTACAATCGACATAGTAGGAGTAATAAACAGACCAGCAGATACATTTTTAAATGACTGGTCAAGTTGGGATGTTGATTATGTTAATACTGGTAGTGTTTCCATCTGGGCTTATGTTGAATGTCATGTAAGAAATCCAAGTGGAACAAACCTTTACATTTCTTCTGGTTGCTCTTATATTTATTCTGGTTATGATGAAACAGTTACTAATGAGCAGGTTTATGTTTCACAAACTGGAACTTGGACACTTCTCTCATGTTCTGTTTATGAGGCACAAGGATTTTCTCCATGTTCTTCTCCTTTGGTTTATAGGGATGAGTATGATTTAAGTCCACCACATACTTGGGATGTTACATCATCTGCTTGTCCACCAACAACATTCGGTCAATGCACTTCAGGATACGAAGGGTATTTTCAATGTTTTGCAAATCATCTGGGTTATTGTGAATATTATTCAGGGATAGGACTATATTGTTGGACAGATTATAGGGATTGTCAAACTTTCTATTCACCACCAAGATGCTGTTCTGCTGGTGCTTGTATCACATGCTCTGGAACAACTACAACAGTTCCAGCAACTACAACCACCACAACACCAAGCATAACAACTACTACATCAGAAGTTGGTATTTCAGATTTAGATGAACCATTCAATACAAGTGATATGCCTGATGAATTAAGATTTATGAATAATCTTACTACTGGTCTTTTCAGTATGTCTGGCTCGATAATCGCTGGTTTATTTTTATTAGTATTAGCCTTATCTATTGCGACAATCATAATAGTTATAGGAAAGAGGTCATTAACATGAATAAATATATTCTTTTAATGATGTTCTGTTTAGTGTTAATTCCGAGCATATTTTCAATAGAAGTAACAAATGAATCAAGAGAATATGTCAGATACAGAAAAGAAGTCAGCAATTTTACAGATGAATTTTTATATTTTGATAATTTTGATGGGAAAAACTTTTTTGTTCAGTTCTTAGTAATTCCACAATTGAGAGTCTATGGAACACCAGATACTCTTTCAATCTGGAATCCAACACTTTATTTTCAAAGGGGAAGCGAAATAATCAGTGTCGATACAACAGCATGTTGGGGTTGGTGGAACAACGCATCTTCTGATTGGGAAAAAAGACAGAATGAAGATTGCCCAACTGTATCGTTTGAAATGAAAAGCAATGACAAAGACATGACAATATATTTAAGAACAAATGGCACATTAAAACCATCGCCACAATTTATCACATATTATTATGGGTATTCAACAGCGTATGCAGATGACAGAATACTTTACAGTGATACAAGAAGAATCGCATCAAACTCTTTGACAGAATTTTTTACACTTAATCTTAATTTATGGAAGGGTGCTTACTATTTGTTAATAGTTGTCATCATGGTAGTCGGTGTTTTATTTTTCATAGGTGGAATACCATTATTGATTAAAAAAATAATAGTTAAAGTGAGTGGAAGATAATGAGAAAAGATATTTTAATGTTAACAGGAATTTTATTAGCATTACCAATGGTCTTTTCCATCACACAAGACCCAAGAACACTGACTGATTTGTGGTATTATATTCCTAACTATACAAACTGTTGGGGAAACATTGATGGGTTGTCAGCAATTCCACTTCAAGGTCATTGCGAAAATATTTGGATGTTCATTTTCACAAACAACACACCATCACAAATAACAGCACAATTAATTCCAGCACCAAACATGACTTGTTATTTTAATAATCAGAATTGTCCACTGACAGGATTTTATACAAACATGAGTTTCAAGGCAGACATAACTGGAACTTTTCTTCCATTCGGATTATCGCTGGGTGGAAAATCTTCAAACCATTCAGTCGATGTAGGAAGTTGCTGGAATTGGTGGAACACAACAGACCCAGAATTAAGAACATATCAAAAATCATTCTGCCCAATAACATCACTTTCTTTTGGAAGATTTGATAAGGGTGCAGTCCTATGGTTTTGGTGGGCAGACGTTCCATATCCATTCGGAACAGCACAACCTGATACCTTCATCTCCTTCAAGGGTTATGGTGGAAATATGTTTAATGTTGACAACATATACAGTTCAAACGCCCAGTCGATGTTTGGTGCAATAAGAAGTTATATGAACATTTCACTTTCACTTTGGCAAATACTTTATTATGTTGTAATGATTGTCTTTATTATAACAGGAATATTTTTTGTTTTAGGAGTTTTACCTATGGGTTTAAGGTGGATAATTAAAAAAATAACAGAGGATTGATATGGCAATATTTGGATTGGATGCGATAAACAGATTTTTTGATTCGTTGTATGCTTACTGGATGGCATATTGGAACTTCTTTGGAGTTCTTGGAATGGCTTTGTTTTTTGTAGTTGCACAAATTTCAGCAATATGGTTTTACATGAAAATAATAAAAGCATTGTTGAATTTCAAACCAAAATTAGAGTTATTCATCAACAGAGTGATGTTATTTTTTGACTAAAATCTCTTTGAAAGTTCTTTCATTCCGAGCAGTATAGCCATACCTATACCACCAAGAAGTATCAGAATAAATATCGGTTGGATGCAAAGAATCAAAGTTATAGTTGATTTAAGAATAGATATAACAAAACACATTATGTTTGCAGTGCATACTCCAATCTGCCCACATCCTTCTGTATATGCTACTACACTTGGACAATTTGCTGGGTCTATTAAAATGTCTATGAATGTATTGTTATTAATCACATGAAACTGGTTATAACAAGACGCACTATCAATACTAAAATTATAACCTTCACAAGTATGTGGTGAGGCTTGAGTTCCTGAGAGTATTAAATTATCTTGAATTTTATAAAAATTATCTAATGCATCTGGTATTATTTGAAAAGGTATTTGTTGATGGTTTTGCAATGTAACCCTATCAAATCTCCCAGAAGAATTTGTCCAAATCGTCTCTATTGTTTCAAACATACAAGTATGCCATAAATTCCATTTCCCTGTTATATTTACAGGGGCAGTATAAACATTGCCAGAAGAATCATGAACAAGAACATTTACATACCATCTGGTATTAGATATTCCTGCACCAGCATGATTTGTTACATTAACTAAACTCCATTCACACCAACCCCCTAAAGGGTCTACACAACCATAGCCATTTGTAATTTTGCTATTAGTTATAAGTATTCTGTATGTGTATGGGGCAATCCAAGGGTCTCCACCACCTACACAACACATATCATTAGCATAAAAACTCTGTCCTGACCATAAATTATCTACCCAAAACCCACCAAAATTGTTAAAATGTGAAAAAAATATATTGTAAGAAAATACCCTTCCACTCTCAGTCCTGTTCCTATTATCCACCCTAATATTTTTTATTGTTGCATTATAACTATTAGAATTAAACCATACTCCTTTATCAAACCACCAAGAATCACCTGCATAACATTGGTCAACATCACCATGAATTGTAGCATTATTACCTTGCAATGTTTGATTTGTCATATTTATATGCCACCTAAAAGCCCCACTATAAACAGCACAAGTAGTATCATTGAGGTAATGTGTAGCAGAGCATAATTCCATCGAATTATAGTATATAGTTCCTGAAGTTGGCGTTACACAAATAGAAAATACAGATGAACTTGATAGCAACAAAATTAAAATAATTATTAATTTTAATTTCATTTCATCCCCTTTAAAAATTGTTGTTGCTCGATTCTATATTTTTGTAAAAATGAAATAATATACATACTTCCAATCATTAAAAATATTATTATGAAAATAAATATTAAACTTTTAAAAAAATTAGATTTTTTTGATTGTTGTTCTATCTGAGTATTAAATTTTATATCTGAACATTTATAATATCCTATTAATGTCCTTTTGAAAACAAGGGTGTCATTAACAATATCTTCTGGTCTTTCCCTTTTATCTTGCTCTGTTGAAATTTTAGTTTCGGTATAATAAAGAGACTTTCTTTCCTCAACTTTGCAAATAACATCTCCTTCTGTAAAATTTTCCCTTACTTTAGGAAGAATTGGTAGATTTATGAAAAACCACTTTTCTGTTGAATTTTTGATGTTTGTCACGATATAATCTGTCTCTTGCGATAAGACTTGGTTCATCATAAACAAAATGAGGATTAAAAGTAGAATGATGGCTTTCATATTAAATTATTTAACTTTCAAAGTTAAAAATATTAGTAAGAGAAGTTCAAATCAAATTAATTGAAAATTTTTAAATATTTATAAATTCAAAGAATAATAGTATTAAGTGAAAAAAATGATTAAAAAAAGCATGATAATTTTATCAATCCTATTCTTGCTACCTTTAATTCAAGCACACACAGTTACATTGAAATTATACACAGACTTACAGAAGACACAGGTTTACTCGAATGAATTCTTGTGGGCTTATCTTCAGAACAAAACATTCGTTAGTGGAGAACTGAGTTATAATGTGACTTGTTATAATGCGAAATATACTGGTGGTCAGGCATTAATAACAGTTCCTACAGGTTATTATGATGTTTTGTTTGTTGATGGTGCGATTTCATGGAACAATGCGACAAACTGCCCAGACAGGGTAGATAATTATAACATTTGGGCGACAGCACAGAGCAATGTTTTAATAGAGGGAGACAAAACACTCGATTATTTTGTAAATACGACTTTGATTGCCCCACCAAGACAATATTTTTGGAATGTGTTAAGTTTTAGAACAATCATTTCGATAATTATGTGGGTTTTAATCGGTGCATTATGTCTTGTTGTAGCATGGAAGACCAATAGTGGTCTGGCAGTAGCAATAATATTTTTAATATGTTTGATTATCAAATTAGGGATTGGAATTTAGGTGCATAACATGGATAAAAATCTACGAAGATTTTCAATAATGCTTTTCTTATTGTTATCTGTTTCTTATATCGGTGTTCTCGCAGAACCAACGCAACAATTTAACAATATAAAAATGACTCCATATTATTTTTCTTCTTTACCAGCAAATACCAATCAAACTATGTGGATTAATATAAACCCACCTGACAACATTTCATCTATGATTTCAGTATTATTTCATTTTAAAGCATTCACATCTGGTCAAACCACAAATTATACTCTTTATGTGAATGACAAACTTTGTGGAGTCTTTACAATATCAACCACTTTTGCAAATTCAGGACAGAATGAGATAGCATTTGATTGCACTAACTTGATTAGTGGAATAGGAAACTATACAATTAAGTTAAAATCTAATGTTAATGCAGGTTCATTCTTTGGATGGGTTGATTTGGTTTATGTGAACAAACCTCTTTATTGTGGAAATGTTACTGGGGGAACTATTGATAGTGTTTCAAAAATAGATGAGGGAAAAATGAGTGTGCATGGAACAGAATATATTGCTGGTGATAATGGAAAGGTATGGCTTTCTCTTGTGAGTGCAAACGATGAATGGGTTGATGATGCTACTTGTGTTATGAATATCTTCAATCCTGATAGCAGTTATTTATATAAGGACTTATATATGATTTCTTTAGGTCATCATGGAGTCTATTATTATGATTTTATAGTTCCAATTACAACAGGAGTTTATCCATGTGTTGTCGTATGTTATTATTCTACAAATACACAGATTGAATTGGCAAATAGTGGCTGGATAGCGACAGGGACAAATGTCCAGAATGATTATACAAAAACTCAAGTTTTAGACACTACATATTGGAAGATAAATGAGGCACTTAGTGGTGGGAATTATAGGATAGATTATGGGATTAATATTACAGATGTAGCAACACCTAATGTCTTATTATTAAATGTTGCCGTTGGCTGGAATGGAAGGTGGAATGGGACTGAAAATTTGGTTATGTCCCTTTACAACTATTCTTCTTCCTCTTGGTTTAACTTACCGAATGAGATTACAAATACAGGAGTAGATTTGACATTTACAAATACTCTTGAGATAACAAATGCGACAGAAAGTGGTATATTGAGTGACAGTAATATGAGATTCAGGATTACTGATAAGAACAATACTGACGCTTCAATGTCTCAAGTCTGGAATAATTACATAGATATCAAGCTGATAAAACTCACTCAACCAACACATTATTATCTTATAAGAGGTTCTACAGAACTTCATGTAGGAAGTGGAAATATTAGTTATGTAGGAAATGTTTCTCATGTTGATACTGTTGGAGATGCAAATATCTCTTTTTATGAGTTGAAATATGCTGGTGGAACTGAATATTTATCTGGGACAGAAGGTCAGATAGCATACCAATTTTTAAGAACAATTGCAGGAAATCCAAATCCAATAAATGATGGAAATTGTAATTCAACAATCTGGTTTCCAAACAATACAATATTTTTAGGAAATCAATCAATAACTTTTCTAACTGGAAGTTCAGGACTTTATTATAACAATTTTTCAGTTCCAACAACAAATGGAGTTTATAAAACACAAGCAATATGTAATAAAGGTGGAATTTTCACTTATGGTGCTTCCACTTTCCACGTAGAGGATACTTTATACAATAATCAGCAAACAATCTATAGTTTCTTGCAAACAATGAACACAACAATGGTTTCAGGGCATAATTACATATCTTCTCTTGTCCAAAATGTTTCTACTCAGATAACAGATAGTTGGACTACTTTCTGGAACTCTGTCAGTGCAAGAATAACCAGTTGAAAATATTGAAAATATTTAAATATTTGTAAGTTCTAAATATAATAGATTATTATGAAGATAACTAAAAAAAATATCTTTATGTCTATGTTTGTCCTCTCAATTACTCTATTTTCGGTTATGGCTATGTATGGTGAAAAAGTTGTATCCGATGGCAGAATCGCTTGGGTATCACATACAGAATATTGGTCAAATGAAGAAGGACAAACTATAGTAAGACTGCAAGATTTCAAGGGAAGTCCTATAACAGCGAACTGGTGTAACGTGACAATCTATTATCCAGATAAAACTGCATTTGTTACAAATCAACCAATGTCAGCAAACTCTATTCTGGGAAACTATTACTATAATTTCACAACACCGAACACTATGGGTATCTACGAGGAATTCGTAAACTGCTCTTATGGTAGTCCGAATGAAAAATTCATTTCAACATCTGAATCTTTCCACATGAACCCAGCACTCAACATGACTTGGTATTTAAATCAATCCTTGTCAAACTTGAACATTACACTAAATAATTATGGGGTAAACATAACAGCGATAAGGAATGACACGATGTATATTGTCAATAATATGGTGAACAAGACTAATTTTGACGATTGGAAAAACAATGCAACAAACCAATTCAACGATGTTAAAACAAACTTGACACTCGCAATAAATGGATTATGTAATACAACTGATAGTAATTCAAGTGATATGTGTCAATTATTGTGGAATATGACAGCATTTCAACAAGCACAGAACATAACTTTCACTAATTACTTCGAGAACATAACAGAGACGACAACAAATTTGTGGAATTTTACTTCAGGAACTTTATTTAATAAATTAAATGATACTTATAATTTGGTCTTCGATATAAACACAACAGTTTATAAGATACAAGAGAATGTAACAGCAATAAGGCAAGACCAAGTGGATGAAGTTCACATCAACATAATAAGTTAAGGACTAATTAAGGTGAAAACATGCACAAAAAATTTAAAAAAAGAGAGGATGTTTACAAATATATGGGTGCAGGTTTGCCACAATATTTTGAGGGTAAACTTGTCTATGTAGGCAGACCTCAAAAAATGAAAGTGAAATATAAGAAAAAAAAGTGAGACGATGGTTCATAAAAAGAAGACGATGAAATTAGAAGAGTTTTTGAATAAATTTAACATCGAACCCACAGAAATTCACTCAGACTTAGAGGCAGACTGGTATGACTTTCTTGGAGTCCATAAAAAAGAAGAAAAGAGAGACATAGCGAAGACTTACGAGAAGTGGTTTAGGGAAAACAGGGAACAAATCAAGGATGTAGTCAGCGAATTGCCAGAAGCGAAGAGGTTAGTCTTAGAATAATCAATTTATCTAAATTTTTCAAAATTTTAAATATTTAAGAGTTTAATTATTAGTTATGATAATATTCACTTGGACTAATCTGGCGATATTCATTCTGTTTATTTCAATAATAGGATTAGCAGTCTACACAATCAACAAACCATCCGAGAAGTTCGAGCAGAAGAGTTCTGACGAGGCATATCTTACTTGGGTATCACACACAGAATACATTGCAGGAGACTCTACTGGTCAGGCAATAATATCTGTGAGTGACTATAAAGGAAGACCACTAAACGCTTCATGTCTGTTCTCGCTTGTTTATCCTGACAACACATTCGTGTTTACTGATTACACTATGAATCCTTCTATCATCGCTGGAAACTACTATCGTATCTT
>Ga0315277_10008375_pt1 | contig 13307 bp, 13 predicted proteins | sample YL17G05_15_MG_FD_203695 | JGI IMG/M metagenome (GOLD analysis project Ga0315277, IMG submission 203695) | Sediment microbial communities from Yellowstone Lake, YNP, Wyoming, USA - YL17G05_15 | ecosystem: Environmental > Aquatic > Freshwater > Lake > Sediment | place: USA: Wyoming | collected...
CCGCAGGCCCGCTGGCTTTGTTGCTCGCTCCTTACATACCACCCCGGGTATGCTCGTCGCTCGCGCCTCGCCAGCGGGCCTGGGGGCCAGCAGCAAAGTGTAAACGTTATTCATTGACAGGCCCTTAACTCGGGGCTCCGCCTTGTGACCTTTTAAGATCAGCCAATCAGGATGAGATGCAGGTCCATCACGTTGGTGTGAGTCGGGCCTGTGATGATGAGGTCGCCAAGACGCCGGAAGAAGTTGTAGGAGTCGTTATTCTCCGCGGAATTCTGAATGAATCGGGCCCCGAACTTGAGGGAGCGAGCAACTGTAGTGTTGTCGGCGATCGCTCCGGCGGCGTCGGTGGGGCCGTCCGTGCCGTCGGTTCCCACGCTTGCCACAACGCAGGGGGCCGGCAGGTGCGCGAGTTGTCGGGCACAATTTAGCGCAAACTCCTGGTTCCGTCCGCCCGTTCCACTGCCCGTTACTATTACTGTCGTCTCTCCGCCGCTGATAAGGCAGGCGGGACGCCGCAAGGGTCTATCTCGGAAAACAATTTCCTCGGCGACGCTCATGTGGAAATGCGCGGCCTCGGCAGTGTCGCCTTCGAGCCGCGTCGTGAGCACCAGTACTCTATAGCCCAGGCGTTTGGCTTCCCGGGCTGCGGCACTGCAGGCCTGGGCATTCCCTGCAATGATGAAATTGGCCGTATTTCGAAAAATAGGATCGCCCGGCTTTGGCGTTTCCGGGATCTGGCCGGCAACTCCTGCTTCAAGGCGGTTCCTAATGGATGAAGGAACCTCGTCCGCGATCTTTAATCTGCAAATGCTTTCAAGGCAATACCCGCAGGTAGATGTATCCGGCACCATAGGGCCGGAGGCAATTGTATCGAGAGCATCTCCGACAACGTCGGAAATGATCAGGGAGATCGCGGCCGTTTTAGCCAGCAGCCGTGCCAATCCGCCTCCCTTCAGGTTGGACAGGTGCTTTCGGATGGCGTTGAACTCGTGGATCGTGGCGCCGGCATTCAGCAGCAGTTTTGTGCAGGCGAGCTTGTCCTCCAGGGAAATGCCTGCAGCCGGCGCCACTAACAGGGCGGATCCCCCGCCGGAGAAGGGACACAGCACAAGGTCACCGGGTTGAATCCGGGATTTGATCAGGGAAACTATCCGAAGGCCGCCCGCAACACCGTTTTCGTCCGGCAGAGGATGTCCCGCTTCAATTATCTCGATCTTCTCCAGCGGAAGGCTGTGGCCGTACTTTGTGATCACAATCCCGCCCGAAAGATATTTGTCCAGGATCTGTTCCAAGGCATGAGCCATGGGGGCTGCTGCCTTACCCGCCCCCAGTACCCACACCGCGCGAGTTCTGCTGAGATCGAAAGTATGGGTGCCGACTCGCAGGGTGCGTCCCCGCCGCTTCACGAAGTTGCGCACGGCGACTTCGGGATCTGCAGCTCGGAGAGCGGCCGTCCAGAGACATGCGGCATCAGCGCGGAGCGTCCGGTGCGACTTCACGGCTGGCCCATCGAGGATTTGTCGAGGTTGCGAAAAATCTGATAGTAGAGCTCTTCGAACACCCTTAATACCTGGGGGTCGAACTGCGTGTCGGCGCAGCGCTGAAGTTCAGTTATCGCCTGCTCGGGTAAGCGCGGGCGCCGGTATGGACGCCCTTGCGTCATTGCATCGAAGGCCTCGACGACGGCTATTATGCGCGCCCCAAGCGGAATGAGCGCACCTTTGAGTCCGTCCGGATAACCGGTGCCGTCAAACCTCTCCCGGTAGTGCCGGATGTACTTGAGCACTTCTTCGTCGTCGAGAATGGGTCTCAGGACGTCTTCCGCCAGTGTACCGCGCTCCTGGATCTGGCGCTGCTCCTCCGGAGAAAGCGCACCATGCTTCCGTAGCACCATATCCTCGATCGCCATCATGCCGATATCGTGCAGGAGCGCGGCCAGATAGACCCTGCGGACGCCGTCTTCGGTCATTCGCAGCTCACGTGCGACGTAGCGGGACATTTCCGCCACTCTGGCCGCGTGTCCCGCATTGAAGGGTACTTTGATTTCGAGCAGGCGAATCAGGACCTTTGTCATCGAATAGAACAGGCGCCGCGTTTCGGCGGCCCGTTCTTCGGCAACTTGCTCGAGGTACTTCTGGTACTCGCGACCCGTGTCTTCCTGGCGCCGCTTCTCCAAAACCCGGTTTGCCGCCGCCAGCACTTGGTCGAGGTTAAAGGGCTTGACGATGTAGTCGAAAGCCCCCATGCGGATCGCCTCAACGGCCGTGCTCGCGGAGTCCAGCGCGGTGATCATGATCACCGCGATGTCGGGATAATCCGATCGGATCTGTTGCAACAGCTCCGTCCCCTGCTTGCCGGGTAGGAGAATGTCCGCGAAGGCGATGTCAAAATGCTGCTTTGACAACTCGCACAGGGCGGCCTCCGCACTTCCTACAACCAGGGTCTCATACCCGGCATCTTGCAGAGTGGAGCTCAGGATCTCCTGAATATAGATCTCATCGTCTACGATCAGCACTTTTGCTTTGGTCTTAGTCATAAGCTAAATCCTGTGCGCTGCCAGCCGGAACGCCGCGCCGGGCGTTTCCAACCGGTGCCTGCCGAATCAAGTGATTGACAGCATCCAGGCTCCATAGGAATATGTCACTATTGAGGTGTGAGGAAACCCAATGCAACAGCAGTTTGCCACATTCAAAGATGCCTGCAATTACAAGCTTGATGACAAGCTGCAAGAGTGCGGTGAGTGCAGGTTATTCATCTCTGAAGAGCAATTCATTGGTGCCAAGAGCAATTGGGGAACCTGCCCTCATCACTCTCACGCGTTTCTTAGATTCCGTCGCGCCTGCTATTCCTTCGAAAAAACGTAATATAAACCACAGAACCACGGAGATCATAGCGCTGCTCAAGGTCGAAGCGAAACAAGCAGTTGAAATCGGCCGCTTGAGGAAATCTGGAGTGACCAGTGGCCACTGTCTTCAGCGGGCGTCGGAGATTGCGGTTGCCATAATGTTTGCGATGACGCCGCGGAGGTGGGTCGCGTCCCCCTTTCCGTCCGGATGGACCCTGTTACTCAGGATGACCACAAAGGCATCCGCCTGCGGAAGCACCCAGAGCGATGTTCCCGTGAATCCCGTGTGGCCATAACCGTCCTTGAACAGATCTCCGCGGGGGGATGAGTAGTTGGTGTCAATATCCCAGCCGAATCCTCTGACCTGGAGTGAATTGTGCGGGGATTCCGGTCCGGCCATTGCATAGACTCCGGCCGGGGAGAGGATTCGCTTGCCCTGGAAAAGGCCGCGGTTCAGCAGAGTCTGTGCATAAATCGCGACGTCCCGGGCGCTCGAGAAGAGCCCCGCGTGCCCGGCGACTCCTCCCATGCGCCACGCTGTGGGATCGTGAACTTCACCCCGCAGGATTTCGTCGGAGATGGCCGACGTCCACTGTCCCTTGAGGTACTCAAGCGTACGCCTGCGTGATTCGGTGGGGGCGATGCGCGGACGCCAGTCCGCCGGCGGATTAAAGGCGGTTTCGCTCATCCCCAAAGGTTCGAAGACATTCTCCCGTGCGAAAATGTCGAGGGTCCTTCCGGAGACGACTCGAGCAATCTCGCCAAGGGTGATGAAATTGAGATCGCTGTATGCGAACTCTTTTCCCGGCTCCGACTGCGTGGTTTCCTTCCATAGCTCTTCCATTGCGGCATCGTAACCTTCCCAGTGCTTGTACAGGTCGAAGTCGGGACGCAGCCCGGAAAAGTGCGTCAGGAGTTGATGGACGGTGATGTTGTCTTTGCCTCCACCTGTGAATTTGGGAAGGTATCGCTTGACTTTGTCGCCGAGCCGGATCGATCCGTTCTCCACCAGGACCATGATTGAAGGAGTGGTGGCCATCACCTTCGTCATCGAGGCCATGTCGAAGAGAGTGTCGGTCGTCATCGGCTCCGGATTGGGCTGAACGGCCCTGTCACCAAAGGCTTTGAGGTACCCGATCCTTCCGTGCCGCGCCACGAGGACGACCGCTCCAGGGATCTCCTTGGCTTGCATGGATGCGGCCACGGCTTCATCTATGTAGTTCAGGCGTGACGAGAACAGGCCGACAGCCTCGGGCACGCTTTGCACCAATCCCCTTTGTTTGTCGGCCGGTGCTGCAACGATGGCGCCGCCAAGTGCGAGTAAGCCACATAGCAAGCCGGTCGGGGAGGCCGGCCCTTTCCATCCTTGAAGATTTCGCATAGACAAATCCTCCCGTTCGCTGGATAGTATCAACACCTGCCTGTACTTTGTGGTTGTTTTTGAGAAGATTTCTATCCGCGGGCACTATCCAAACACGCAAGGTGATGGGTATGAGCGAATTTCGAGGCGTCGATTTCTATCAAATGGATGACCTCCTCTCTGAAGAGGAGAAGATGGTGCGCGACACAGTGCGCGATTTTGTCAGCGAAAAGGTAGTGCCGATCATCGAGAAGCACTTCGAGGAAGCTACATTTCCCACGCAGCTGATTCCTGAAATGGCCGGCCTGGGAATGTTCGGCGCAAATCTCCCCGAAGTGTATGGCTGTGCCGGCATGAACAATGTGGCTTACGGACTCGTGATGCAGGAACTCGAGCGCGGCGACAGCGGACTGCGCAGTTTCGCGTCGGTTCAGGGAGCGCTGGTGATGTATCCGATCTTCACCTTTGGCTCCGAGGAGCAAAAGCGTGCCTGGCTTCCCAAGCTGGCTAACGGCGATAAGATTGGATGCTTCGGTTTGACCGAGCCGGATCACGGTTCGGATCCCGGCGGGATGATCACCCGCGCGACAAAAAAGGGCGATCGCTGGGTCCTGAACGGCGCCAAGTCCTGGATAACCAACGGAACGGTTGCAGACGTGGCGGTGGTCTGGGCCAAAGTGGATGATGAGGTGCGGGGGTTCCTGGTTGAGAGGGGGACAAAGGGTTTCATTGCTCCCGAGATCAAGCACAAGATGTCCCTGCGCGCTTCCATCACTTCGCAGCTTATTTTCGAGGACTGCGAGATTCCCGAAGAGAATCGACTCCCGAACGCTGAAGGGCTGAAGTCTCCTTTGATGTGCCTCAACCAGGCGCGCTACGGAATCGCCTGGGGCGCTCTTGGAGCCGCCATGGCTTGTTACCACGCCGCGCTCGACTATTCGAAGTCGAGGATTCAGTTCGATCGTCCGATAGGGGGTTTTCAACTTGTCCAGGAAAAGCTGGTCTACATGCTCACGGAGATCACGAAAGGTCAGCTTCTTGCGCTTCAGCTAGGCCGCTTGAAGGATGCGGGCAAGCTTCATTTCACTCAGACGTCGCTGGCCAAGCGCAACAACGTTGTCATCGCTCTCGAAACGGCTCGCATGGCCAGGGACATCCTTGGAGCGAACGGCATCAGCCTGGAATTCCCCGTGATCAGGCACATGTGCAATCTCGAGTCGGTGAAGACTTACGAAGGCACACACGACATCCACGCTCTGATCCTTGGACAGGAGATAACCGGCCTCAGCGCCTTCGCCTGAAATATGGGACGTTATACGCGTTTGCTGGGTTTTCCGCAGCGAGGAGAAAAACGCCAAAGGTCTTCGCGTTCCAAATCCTCGTTGGCTCACGGCCCAATCTTGTCCTAGCCGACTATCATCACGGGGTATTGCGAATGGTTTTGAGGAAGACTTTAGAATGCTTGCCACTAGAGATTACTTCTTGGCGGTAGAGCGCTCAGGGCGGGCAAAGGCGGCGCCGAACACAAAAACATTGAAGTGAAAGACACCACTACTTTTGCTGTTAATGGCGTCGGCGGTTCGATAATTACTCGCATCTTTAAGTATCGCCACCGACTCCTCTCTAACCTCTGATCCTCAAGTGCTCTCCCTACCAAACGGTGTTGAATTCCTCCAGAATTTCATCATGTCGCAATCCTATGCCGACGAGCCCCATTCATTCTTCTACGCTCTCAAAGGGTACGTAGGTTTGCTCACGCCGTATTCTGAGTTAATACTTACGGTTTGCGAAGTATTTGCCAGAGCCTTTCATGAGGCATCACGAGATATCTCAACCCGTATTGCGGCCGCCACTGAGAAAATTCCCCCTCTTCTGCTCCGACTTTACGAACAAGCACAGGGCCAAGGTGAGAAAGATATCGCGAATCGATGCCTGGACGCATGGGATCTGCTGTTTGAGAACAGGGTAGGCAGGACCAGGGAACTAACCCGCGCCATCGAACAATAGACAGGCTCACACCCGTGCTGCAAGCATCACTGGTCTCAGAACAATTCGTCCGAGTGGGCGGGGACAGACTTTGTCACCCGTTTTACGCCATCTTGAGTTCGCGATGCGCCTCAGCAACTGCGCTCAAAATCAGGGGATGCGACGCTTATCCGCGGATTCTAGTAAGGATTGCGGCCCCGGATCTTAAACTGTCAAGACTCTGCATCACTAATTCTCGCCTCGGAGATTTTAAACGCCAGATGTCAGAGTCGACGTAAGCCGGGAATTCGCTGTTATCCTCCTCGATTGCGTGAGTTATTATGTTGGGGTGTTGAGTAACAAGATTTCCCCTCATGGAGGTCTCGATGAACCCATTGCTTGAGCGCATTTCAGTGGATCCCAACATCTGCTTCGGGAAACCATGTATTCGCGGCACCCGCATTTGGGTCTCGCTTATCCTGGACCTCCTCGCCAACGGCTCGACGATGGAAGAAGTTTTGGCGGAATATGCAAGCCTTACCCTTCAAGATATACGCGCGGCCATCGCGTATGGCGCTGAAATGTCCCGCGAACGATACGTCGACATTCCGATCTCCTCTGCAAAATGAGATTCAAGCTGGACGAGAACTTCGGCAAACGGACATCACGGCTGTTCCGCGAGGCAGGCCACGATGTGCAGACGGTCACTGCGGAATCTTTGTCGGGAGCATCCGATCAAAGGCTTTTCGAGGCATGTCGCACCGAACGAAGGTGTCTTGTCACATTTGATCTCGATTTCGCAGACATTCTACGATTCCCGCCATCGCAGAGCGCGGGAATCGCGGTATTGCGAATCCCACACAATCCCAGCATCGAGTTGCTGGCGGAGCTGGTTCGTCGCTTCCTCGAAACCGTTCGTGAAACCCCCCTTGAGAATTGTCTCTGGATAGTAGAGCCAGGGCGGATTCGAATTCACCAGGCGGAATCCTGAGGCAATCACCGAGAACCGCAAATAGTTAGGGGACGACAGAAAAATTCTCGGCGCGTGCGGCGGTCGCCTGGGTTTTGTCGAAAGAGCAAAAGAGGATCGGAATCGCACCAGCCGAGGCGCGCACCTCGAGTGCGGCTGCCAGGTGCACGGCGTCGAATCCGCGCAATCCGTGCTTGATTGCCAGCTCGCCGGCCTTCAATTCGTCCAACTCCACAGCGGCGAAGTCGAGCCACTGATCCGAGAGTGCTTTGTGAGCAGCCGCAAACGCTTGCTGACTCAGATAGCGCTCGCGCCTGCGTCGCGCGAGGGCGGCACATGCTTCGACGTAAGCTATGCGGGACGTTGCCACCGAATCCGCCTCCGCTACCATCTCTTCCACCGTATCGGTAGCCGGTTCGAGAACGTACAGCTTGACCAGCGCGCTGGAATCCAGATAGAGAATCACCGCTGACGATCCTCCACCACGGCACCCGAGACGTTCGGATTCTTGCCTTGGGGAAGGCTAGGAGTACGCCGCTCAAGGCCTTTCGGCTTGCCTCCCGACCATCGGACACGTCCCTTTCGGCGCATGACGTCCAGCGCCTGCATCCCGGAGGGCAGAGGCGATAGGAGGGCCACGGGACGCCCGCGTTCGGTGACCACCACGGACTCTCCGCCCGCGGCGCGAGCAACATACTCGCTCAGATGAGCTTTCAGATCCCTGACTCCAATTGTAGTCATTTAAATTCTCGCCTAAGTAACCACCGTCAGAGTTTAGAAGTGGTCAGCAGGGTTGTCAAGCTTTCAGCCAGAAGAATCAGTTGACGTGTGGGATGTCAGGCTGCCGCCGTACAGCCGAGAACTTCGCGTATTTTGTTTTTGAGCGGCTGCAGGTCTGCTGATTTGATGATGTATCCCTCGGCAGCCCAGGCCAGAAAGTTGTCCTGGTAGCAGGAGTACGCGGTGTTGAGGATGATAGGAACGCTCTTGTGCTCGCGCAGCACGCGCACCATGGCCTCCAATCCATCCATATCCGGCATCCGGATGTCCATGATCACCAGGTCCGGAGTCTTTTTGGCGACAAGGTCCATCGCCTGTCTGCCGTTCTCCGCTAGGCGGACTTTGTAGCCTTCGGCTTCCAGCTCTGCCTTATAGAGCCTGCGCAGGTTCTTGTCGTCGTCGACGACCAGGATGCTTTTCATGGCCGCACCTCCCGCGAAACAGAATCGCCGTTCGGAAGGGCATCGGGCGAGATCGTGCGCTCGGGGTGGAGAGCCAGGCGTATGTGAAAGGAGGTGCCCTTCATCGGGATGCTCTCAAACCGAAGCGATCCCTTATGATTCTCGATCACTTGAGAGACAATGGCAAGTCCCAATCCAGTGCCTGTCGTCTTCGTCGTGAAAAACGGCGTGAACAGCTTGTCCCAATGCTCCCTGTTGATTCCCACCCCGGTATCGGTTACCCCGATTTCAAAATATTTCTCGTCAAAGCTTGAGGTCAGCGTCAGTGTTCCCCCGGTAGGCATCGCTTCGATCGCGTTTGAAACAAGGTTCATCAGCGCCGGGCGCAGAAGCGCTTCATCTGCTTCGGCCCTGGGAAGACGGGAATCAAGATCCAGCTCCGGCCGGATTGAGCCCTTTTGCAGCTCCTCTTGCATAGTGATCATCACGCTGCGGATCAGGCCGTTGATGTCTGTGGACTTGTACTCGGGCTTGGATATCCTGCTGTAGCCCAAGACCTCATCTACGAGCTTCTCAAGCCGGTGCACCTCGGATACGATGATTTCCATCTCCTCGCGACGCGGATCTTCGGGGGGCGCTGATCTCAGCATCCGGCGCGCAAACCCGCCGATGGACACCAGGGGCGTGCGGATTTCGTGAGCCAGCAGAGCGGCCATTTTGCCGATGGTCGAGAGTCGCTCCGCCTGCAGGAGGTGATGCTGGCTTTCGCGCAGGGTGAGGTTCACCTGCTCACCAACGACTATCCTCTCCATCAGTTCGCGATAAAGCCTTGTGTTCTGAATAGCAGAACTGGCCACCTGTGCGTAGATCTGCAGCAATCGCAGGTTCGTCACGTCGATGGACGCCCGGGTGATGGCATTGTCGGCGATAAGAACCCCAAGTTCCCTATCGGCCAGGTACAGTGGAGCCACCGCAAAGCTGTCGATGCCGAGCAACTCCGTCAGCCGTTCTTCCACAGGCAGACCGTGGGGATAGAACACCCCGTTGTTAGCCCGGCAGGCTTCCCGCGATCTCATGATCCTGACAAGGGAATTATTTTCTTCAGCGAGAGGGATGTGGAAGCGATCCACGATTTCGTTGACCCGGAGATCCTTTTTGATGCCGGATCTGTCAAGAGAGCTGAGAAGCTCCGCCAAAGTCCAGTGCTCATCACGCAGCTCCTGCCAGATCCTGGAGGCTTCCTCGGCGGAGGAAGGGCCAATGGCCAGGCGACCCTTGAGATATTGAGTGTCGGAGTCGATTAGCAGAATGAAGGCGCGGTTGAATCCGAGCCCCCGTCCCGAAGTAACCCCCACCAGGATGGTATAGAGCGCTTTCTCCTCGTCGACGGTCTCCTGGAGCGCGCGGCTGACCTCATAAAGGACTGTCAGTTCCGCGATCCGGCGTTCCAGCGCCACAGATGAAAACAGACGCTCTGGCGAGTCCAGGTCGCTCATGGATCTACTCCCCGACTAAATCAAACCAGAGATACAGGGCAGCCGCAAGCTGCAACCAGGTGGCCTGGTGTTCAAGAGGACATTCCGATTTTCCAGCTCCTGTGGATCCCAACGAGGAGCCCTAAAGGTTGATTTGTCCAGATTGGGTAAGAAAAACCGGAAAATCCCAATATTGCCTCGGACACCAAGATTCACCAAGAATTCAGCGTGAAGCGGCAGGAATTTGCCAATCAGTAGCACAGAACCCTCAAAGAAAAAGCGAAGTCTGCGCAATTCTATCCGCGTTCATCGCCGTTCATCCGTGTCCTGTTTTTTCTCAGCGTCCCCTGCGCCTCTGCGGCTTGCTTTTGGCTGCGGCTTCGCTGCTCTGGGTCTCCGTGGTGTCGCCGAGCCTCCCGAGAATTCCCCCACAGTTGCTGCGCTGAGGGCCAGGGGTTCTCTTTTTTGGCGGACCTTTTCGTAAAGCGCCATGTACCTGGCTGCAGATCTTTCCCATGACCAATCCTGGGACATGTCCCGCACCACAAGTTCTTCCCAGCGCTGAGGGTCGGAATGAATGATGAGAGCGCGCTTGATCGCGATCAGCATTTCCTTGGCAGAGTAGTCGGTAAAGCTGAAACCGGTGCCTGTGTCTGTGTAGAGGTCATAGTTGACCACGGTGTCCGCCAGCCCTCCGGTAGCTCTCACGATGGGGGCTGTTCCGTAGCGGAGGCTATAGAGTTGGTTCAAACCGCATGGCTCGTATTTGGAGGGCATGAGGAACATGTCGCAGCCAGCTTCGATGTGGTGAGCGAGTTTGTTGTCGAAACCGATCTTCACGGCGATCTTTTGCGGGTAGCGCTCAGCGATGTGTTGGAGGATGTCCTGGTACTTCTGTTGACCCGTGCCCAGCACGGCCATCTGAAGCTCCAGCTCCGCGATTTCCCCGATTGCCTGCTCAATGAGATCGAATCCCTTTTGTTCGGCAAGGCGCGAGACGATGCCAATCAGCGGGATGCTCCCGCTTGACTGCGGCAACCCGAAATACTTCAGCAGCTCTGACTTGCACACGGCCTTTCCGGACAAGTCTCTCGCGGAGAAATGGGCCGGAATCCAAGTGTCGGTCTCGGGGTTCCACTCCTCGTAATCGATGCCGTTTACGATCCCGCTGAGATCATCCTTCCGGTTTCGCAGGACACCCTCCAAACCGTAGCCGTACTCGAAACTCGATTGGATCTCCCTGGCGTAGGTCTCGCTTACGGCGTTGATGAGATCCGAGAAAACGATCCCAACCTTCAGGAAGTTCACTTTCCCCCAATACTCGAAGGGGGACAACGGGTAGAAGAGCCGGGAGTCGATGCCGGTCCGATAAAGCGCTTCCCGCGGAAAGATTCCCTGGTAAGCCACGTTGTGGACTGTGAGAAGCGTGCCGACTTGCGAGAAGAAAGAGTGATTCTTCAGGTTCGTCTGAATCAATCCCGGGATGAGACTGGTCTGCCAGTCGTGGCAATGAATCACGTCGATGGGCCATCCCAGCCTTTCCACGAGCTCCAGACCAGCTTTCATGAAGAAGATATATCTCTCCATGTTGTCGAGGTAGGCTTCCTTCCAGAGCGGATCGTCGTAGATGCCGTCACGGTAAAAGTAGTCCAGGCATCCGACAAAGAACACGTTGATATCCGTTCCCGGCACCTGCGTGTGAAAGATCTCAGCGTGGGTGAACCCCGAGCCCATGATTATGTCGAAGCCCGGTATCGGCTCGTACGGGTGAATGCCGTGCTTGCCGTGGTGAATCGCCTTGTAGGCCGGTATTACGACCGTCACCTTCGCGCCCAGCTTTGTCAGCTTTTTCGGCAAGGTGCCGACCACGTCGGCAAGTCCGCCCACCTTGACGTAGGGGAATGCCTCCGAGGAGAACATCACAACATGGAGGGGATCGAGCCGGTTCATGCCGCTCCTGAATTGAGCGATCGTGCCATCGAGAATTGAGTGATTGAGCGATCGGGTCATTGAGTCATTTAAAAAAGAGCCTTAAGACGCAGATCCCGTCGAAAGCCGGTGAATTTCGCAACTCGAATCGCTTCGCGCGCTCAATCGCCCGATGGCTCGACGGCACAATGACTCAATAATTATAGCTCTACTTCGCGTAGGTATTTTGCCGCTTCTTCCGGGGCTGTGGGATTTATGTAAAAGCCGGTGCCCCACTCGAAGCCGGCAATACGTGTCAGTCGGGGAATCAGCTCGATGTGCCAGTGGAAATCCACCTCAATGGTGTCCCAGTACGAGGCGCGTTTGGGCCGGGCTTTAACGTTGGGAATAGTGTGGATCAGGAAGTTGTACGGAGGATCGTTGAGACATTTCTTTATACGCAGGAGCACCTCTTTGAGAGTCACAGCCAGGTGGCGGATCATGTCGTCGTTTATTTCGGCGAAGCTGTGATGGTGGTAGCGAGGCGCCAGGAAGATCTCGAATGGAAACCGGGACGCAAAAGGTGCCATTGCAATAAACTGGTCACCCGAGACGACGACGCGCTCGCCAGATTCCAACTCCTGCTGAATCAAATCGCAGAAGAGGCAGCGCTCTTTGTCCTGGTAATGCTCTTTCGCGGAGGTCAGTTCCTGGGCGAGAGTCAACGGCGTCACCGGAGTAGCAATGAGCTGGGTGTGGGGGTGCGAGAGCGAAGCTCCCGCGGCAGCTCCGTAGTTTTTGAAGATGAGGATATATTTGAATCGGAAGTCTCGCAGCAGGTCCACCAGGCGCTCGCGATACATCCGGATGACCTTCTCCAGATGCTGCACCGGGGCGTCTGCCAAGTTCAGATCGTGCTGTGGAGTCTCGATGATGACTTCGTGCGCCCCTACACCGTTCATCCTGTCGTAGGCGCCGAGTCCCTTGCGATCCAGGCCCCCTTCGATCCTCAGGGCTGGAAACTTGTTGGGAACGACTCGTATCTCCCAGCCCGGCTGGTTGGGGCCGCTGCGGTTGCGGCGAACCGCCGTAATCTCCGGAGGCGTTTTGCTTTCATTGCCTTCGCAAAAGGGACAATACCCGCCTGGGAGGGGTTCCTCCTGACGGGGAAAATCGTCGGGCCTGCGACCCCGTTCGGAAGCAATGATTACCCAACGCTTTTGTATCGGATCGTGGCGGAGCTCAGGCATAGGATTGGAAAGCCCTTCCCAAAAAATTCTCATGCTATCACTGTTGGGAGGGTCAATTCAACTTGGCAGCGCCCATGAACACGGCTACGGCAAAGTCAGGGGAGAGACTGGAACCCCTGCGGGGAGTCTGACATTCATTTGTCCTGGTCTGTGTGCAAACTGCGAACGAAATCGCCAAAACGCCATTTCAGAGGCACTTTTCAAACAGACTTCGCCATGCCAGCAAATAATCGAGCCCTTTTTGAATTGAATGTGAAAAACGTGGCTTAGGCGATGGCAAGGCCGATAAGCCGAAAGGGTCGGTTTCTATCCCACGAACAGTGCCGGAGTCCTTTTGCGATGTATCTTGCTCC
>Ga0315277_10008376_pt1 | contig 13307 bp, 10 predicted proteins | sample YL17G05_15_MG_FD_203695 | JGI IMG/M metagenome (GOLD analysis project Ga0315277, IMG submission 203695) | Sediment microbial communities from Yellowstone Lake, YNP, Wyoming, USA - YL17G05_15 | ecosystem: Environmental > Aquatic > Freshwater > Lake > Sediment | place: USA: Wyoming | collected...
CATCGTTTCCGAGGGCAACAATACCACGTCAACAGCTATTTTCGCCATTGCAGCGTTCTCGATTGGCAGGGATGATGCAGCAAAACCGATTGTCTTCTCGTGCACTGACTACTACGCGCGAGGCAGCAGGACTGTAACAGTCGTACCGACGCCTGGCCTGCTCTCGATATCCAATGTTCCGCCGTTCATCTGGACAAACCTCGCGGCGTAAGAAAGGCCCATACCGCGTTTTCGCCCGGCGATTTTGGCCGAATAGAACGGCTGAGTGGCCTTCTTGACAGCCTGGGCATCCATACCGCAGCCGAGGTCCATCACCTGTAATTTCACCATCCTGTCGGCCTGGGTCGGATTGGCGGCAATTTTTATCGGTCCAAGCTCGCCGCGGTAGGATTCGACGGCATTGGTCACGATGTTTGCAATCGCCGAGGCAATCTGAGCCGAGTCTGCAAAAATCTCTTTCGCATCGTCGGCCACATCCACCTGGACATTAATATGCTCGGAATTTGTCTTCCTGGCGGCCAATTGCAGGGCTTCGTCGATCATCGACCTGACGTTTGTCTTAGTGGGCCTGGGTCGCGGCGGCTCGGCAAAACCCATCAGGTCTTCAATGACTGCGCAAGCCCGGTCCGCAGCGTCGTGAATTTGATTGAGGACCTCTTTTTTCTCCGGGTCGGTTTCGGCATCGGCGAGCAACTGTGCTCGGCCGGAGACGACCGCCAGAGGATTATTCAATTCATGCGCCGCGCCGGCAGCCAGTTCAGCCAATGCCTCGATAGGTTCCGCCGGGGCTGGAGGCGATACCGGGGCTGGAATTGCTTCGGTTTGCGGCGGCGCAGCCTGCTCAGAAGCCGAGATGAGCCGGGCGAAACGCTCGGCGAGAGACTGCTGGCCGGCACCGGAAATGGCCAAATCAAGAACCACCCCGCCTATCGAAGAGGAAATCTTGAACTTTTCTTCAAACAGCACTGCATCGCCCGGGTAGTGAAGCTCAAATGCTATCGCTCCCACAGCCGCACTGTTGGAAAGCAAAGGAAGCAGCTTTGTCGCGCCCGGACTGAAATCGAGGTCCAATTGATCGAACAGCCAGTCAAGATGGTCGTGTGCGTCGAGGATTGCGAATTCTCCGGCAATACGGCTGGGCACGGCTGGTCCTCGGTCGGGGGCCTCCAGGCAAACGGTCCTACTCTGCCCAAGGCTCTCCGCGACCACGGCGTCAACTGTACGCGCACTTCGAGAAGGCGCAAGATACAAACACACTGACCCGGTTTGGTAGAATTTCTGCCATCGGGCGGCGAAGCTCTCGGCTATATCCATAACGTCGGCGGCTGGATCGACGCTCGCAAGGAAATCTGCCGCAAAATCCAAATGACTTGCGGCGGCCTGCAATTTGCGGTTCTCGGCGGTTAGCTTGGTCTCTTGGGCGGCGAGATGGGCTGCGGTCGCCGCGGCGGCGTCGGCGTAATCAGCCAGAGCGCCCGGGGAATCCAGGCCGAGGATGTTGGACTTCTCTGCAACCTGAGCCAGCAGGTTCCGGGCAATCTGGTCAAGCTGGGCAACATCCACGCCAAGAGAGCGAGCGTTCTTTTCTATTGCTTCTTGCGGGCAATCGTAGCTGCCGGATTGACCTATGCCGCTTTGGCGTGCAATAGAATCGGCCAACTGCACAATTTGGGCGACTGCGGCTAACGGCATATTCTGAGCGATTGTCGCCGTATCGCTGTGATGCAGCCAAACAGCAAGAGTAATCTCCTCGGGCAAGCGCCACTTTTGTGCCAAGCGTCTGCCGAGGCTCGTATGATCGGCGCCAAGCAGCCGGCGCTCGACGGCCAGAGAGCTTGATTGTGCCGATTTGGCCTGCTCTACGAGGCGGGAGAAGCTCTTGGGCATCGCGTCCTGGAGCGCAAGTTTGCCGATGTCGTGCAGCAGCCCGGCAGCATACGCCAACTGCGGGTTGATCCGGACCGGCGCTATCTGAGCAATGCCCTCCGCGCAACAGGCAACGGCAAGGCTGTGCAGGAAAAGCTCCTTCCTGGAAGGCATTTCGGGGCTTTCCGTATCGCGGCAGACCCTGACGGACAAGACGGCATCGCGAACAACATCTGCCGGTAGCCTGTCAAGCGCCTGACGCAAGGAGAAGCCCTCGCTCGGAAGGCTTATCCGGCGCAGGCCGATGATTGCAAGCATTCTCGCCGTCAGGGCCGGGTCCGCTTCTATGATATCCCCCACAACGGAAGTGGAGAACGGTCCTTGCAGCAGCTTGGAAAACAGACGGGCGGCGACAGAGGGCAAAGTCGAAAGAGACTCGAGTCGGGCGACTGCAAGCTCCACACGGCGCCCTGCCGTCGAGGCATTTGAGGATACATCCGGCATATAGCTAACCTTCTCCTTAAGTGTTGCCATCGCCTGTGTTGCGATTAGAGGCAGGATGCGTCTTTCTCGCTGGCGGCTCATCGAGATTCAAAACGACCTGATCATCCGATTCGTCGTTTACGCCATTTTCAAAGCCGTCGTGATTTTCTCGGTAAGCACGTCAACTTTGAACGGTTTTCTTATGAAGCCCTCGGCGCCGGATTGCCGAAGCTGCTCGATATCATCCTCCCTGACAACGCCGCTGACGATAATGATCTTGATGCCCTCGAACTTGGGATTCTTTCTTATCGTCTGGCATACGACGTTGCCGTTAATGTCGGGCAGCATATAATCGAGGAGTATCAGGTCGGGACGAAACTCCTCCGTTGCAATCCCCGCTTCGTATCCGCTGGAAGCGGTCCTGGTCTCGAACCTGCCGTCCCGTGCGAGGATATCCACCATCAACTCAATGATCTCATCGTCATCATCGACAATGAGGACTTTTCTCTTGCCCGAGTCTATGTTGTCCAAAGGAATACTGTTGTCCCTCATGAACTTAATCAGACTCAGGCGTGGTATTCTGCGGAATTTTGAGCCGGGAACACGAAATCCCTCCAGCCTGCCGGAATCAAAGCAGCGGATTATCGTTTGTTGGCTGATCTTGCAGACTTCCGCGGCTTCTCCGGTGGTGAACAAATCCTTCATTTTATCCATTCCTCGTCTTTAGCCAAATCCTTTTGATTTATAGGCCCACCAAATTGCCTTTTCGACCCAACTTAACGAGCGATTCTCAGATTGTCAAGTATAAAATGGGCGGCTGGCATAAATTTTTGTAAAAACCGCAATATTATCAGGCTTGGCGAGGGAGTCTTCTGATGGCTGTTTGCAGCCGGCTGCCCCGTCACGCTGGCAATTCTCCTTGTTTGTTGAACCTTTCAGCAATATATCAGTATATTACAATATAGCAATAAGGTAATACGTATAGGGGCTGCAGAATGGATGATAACTTGGCAGAACGTGTAGCGATGGTTCTTAAAGCTGTTGCGCATCCGGCAAGACTCAAGATAGTCGAGTTGCTTGCGCCCGGCGAGATGTGCGCCGGCGATATAGAAGATGCTTTGGGCGAAAAGCAGTCCATCACAAGCCAACACCTGAATACGATGAAAGACAAAGGCATACTTGCTTGCAGACGCGACGGCGCAAAGGTTTACTATCGCATTGAGAACAAGAATGTAATCAAGCTGCTGGATTGTGTTTATGACCAGTGATGCCAAAGAGAAAAACAGAGTCTGCACTGAAGCACTATAAGGCAGTAACGATAGTGATGGCGGCAGTCACGCTGGCGCTTGGGGCCTTGATACCTCTTATCAAAGTTGATACCGACCCTGAGAATATGCTTTCCGCGGACGAGCCGGTTCGCGTATTTCACGGCCAGAACAAGAAGAGGTTCACGCTAAGCGACATTGTTGTAGTGGGAGTGATCAACAACAAAGACCTCAACGGCGTTTTCAATCCGTCGTCGCTGACAAGGATATACGAGCTGACGGAATTCGCCAAGACGCTGCGCTGGCCCGACGAGAACGACCCAAATCGGCAGATCGGTGTTATTGAAGCTGACCTGCTTGCGCCATCGCTTGTGGATCATATAGGCCAGGGTGGTTCGGGCGTGGTTACGTTCGAATGGCTGATGAAAGAGCCGCCTGCCACCCAGGCCCAGGCCGATGAGATTAAAAACAAGGCGATGTCAAACCCCCTGCTCAACGGGACGATTGTCTCCGAGGACGGCAAGGCGATTTGCCTGTACCTGCCTCTGACAAGCAAGGATTTGAGCTACAGGGTTTATAAGGCGCTCAACGCTGAGATGGCCAAATACGCCGGCGACGAGGAATACCATATTACCGGGCTGCCGGTGGCGGAGGACACTTTCGGCGTCGAGATGTTCATTCAGATGGCCATATCGGCGCCGCTGGCGATGGCGGTGATATTCATACTGTTTATGGTTTTCTTTCGCAAGCTGGTGCTGGTTATCTCGCCGATGATTGTCGCAATGGTCTCGGTGATCTCGACGATGGACCTTTTGATCGGCTTTGGCTATCCCGTCCATATTATGAGCTCGATGATTCCGATATTCCTGATGCCGATATCGGTCGTCGATTCGATTCACATCCTCTCGGAGTTCTTCGAGCGCTACACGAAAGCCAAGGGGCGGGAGAACACCATAAAGGAGGTTATGGGCACGCTTTTCACGGCGATGCTCTACACGCCCTTACGCTTAGGGCTTGTAGTGAATTCCAGTTGCGCAGCGTCACAAGTTCCGACCATAAGTCTTCCCCTCAGGGAGAAGGGATATCGCCGCGCTGGAAAAAATGCTGTTTGCTCACAAAACGGCGCAGACATCGGCGGTGAATTTGTATATCATATCGCCGTAAGTTGTGTTTATCGGATTTGAATACTCGGTCGCGCCCCTGTCTCGCATGCGAGCAGAGGCGTCGAGGCCAAAAAGCAGGACAAGAAAAGGAGATACTATGACAAGCGAGAAACTATCAAGACGCACCCTAATCCGCAATACGTCTCTGGCCGCCGCGGGCGTCGTTGCCGCAGCCGTTGCGCCGAAAACCAATGCGGTCGAGATAGATATGGGCAAGGTGAAACAGGTGGCCGCCAAGGGCCGAATCAATCAGTCGGTAAGCAAGTGGTGTTTCGGTAAGTGGTCACTGGATCAGCTTTGCGAGGTATCCAAAACTCTGGGCCTGAAGGCGATAGACCTGCTCGGCCCATCGGATTTTCCGACACTTAAGAAGCACGGCCTTGTCTGCTCGCTGATTAACACGCACGGGCTGGGAAAGGGGCTGAACCGCAAGGAGCAGCATGCCGACTGCATAGCCAAAATCAAGGAGGCCATCGACGCCGCCGCAGAGAATGGATATCCAAACGTGATAACCTTTCCCGGAAACAGGGAGGGGATGCCGGATGACGTGGGTCTGGAGAACATGGTCATCGGGCTGAAACAAGTGGCCGGCTACGCTGAGCAAAAGAAAGTCACCATCAATATCGAATACCTCAACAGCAAGGTCAATCACAAAGACTACATGTTCGACAATATGAAATGGGGCGTCGAGGTCTGCAAGGCCGTCGGCTCGGAGCGCGTCAAGATCCTCTACGACATCTACCACGCCCAGATTATGGAAGGCGACATCATCCGCACGATACAGACCTATAAGGACTATATCGGGCACTACCACACGGGCGGAAACCCCGGCCGAAATGAGATCGACGAGACCCAGGAGCTCTACTACCCCGCCATAATGAAGGCTATCGCCGAGACGGGATTCAAAGGCTACGTCGCGCACGAATTCATCCCGAAAGGAGACCCGCTGGCGGGGCTAACATACGCGGCGAGAATCTGCGACGTCTGAGAGATCGAGCTCAACACTCCGTAGCAATAAGTTGTCATTCCGCACTTGATGCGGAATCCATTTCGTTAGAATCCGGCTCGGAAAGATGTGGCAGTTGAACGACCCCAAGCCTGTGAAGCTGATAGTCGGCATACTCGCCGCGAACCGGAGTTGTCTGCACGCCGCCGTTGAGGCCGTGATCGACAAATTCGGCAAGACGGACCTGGCAAGTCACGTCTGGCCCTTTGCCGAGACCGACTACTACCGAAAAGAAACCGGCCCAACCATCCTCAGGCAGTTCATTTGTTTTGAGAAGCTGATTGACCCTGAGAGGCTGGCCAAGATCAAGCTCGTTACCAACAAGCTCGAAAGAAAACTGGCCAAGAAGCTCGCAATCCCGCTAACAAGGCCCGTAAACCTCGACCCCGGGATAATTGAGCCTTCAAAACTCGTCCTGGCGACAACAAAAAACTATTCCCATCGTATATACATCGGCAAGAGAATTTACGCCGAAGTGACGCTGATCTTTGACAAAGGCTCGTGGCGAGTGCTTGACCATACTTACCCCGACTACAGAACGCCGCACTATCACGATTTCTTCAACAAGGTCAGGAGCCGATTATTGGAGCAGCTCAGATAAGGAGCAAGAGTCTGGTTCTATTGGCGACAGCTTTGTTTGTCGGCTCATTCGTTCTTTCAGCCGGCCTGACGGCGATAGTAAGAAGACGCGCCGTCGATATGAATTTCGTTGCCCGTCCAGCGGCGGATAGATACCATCGCACGGTTATCCCTCTGGGTGGAGGAATCGCCATATTCGGTACGATGGTATTCTTCATCCTTGCCGGCGCTGCCGTGATGAAATTTGTGCTGATGCCGGGATATTTCCCCCGGATCGCCGAACGCGCGAATATCGTCCCTGGCGATTTCGCAGGCAAGGCTGCTGAACTCGTAGTTATGCTCTGCGTGGCTGCTGCGCTATTCGCTCTCGGCCTCTGGGACGATATCAAGCATCTCGGGCCCCGCTTGAAGCTCATAGTTCAGTTCGCTGCGGCGCTGGCGGCGGCGTTCTTCGGCGAGATAAGAGTGGAGTTCTTCATCGAGAGCAGGTTAGTAACGTCCGTTTTCTCGGCCTTCTGGATAGTCCTGATCATCAACGCCTTCAACTTCCTGGACAATATGGACGGCTTATCGGCGGGTATTGCGGTAATCGCAAGCTCAATTCTTTTCACGGCCGCAGCGATGAGCGGGCAGATATTCGTCGGCGGACTGGCGATTACATTCATAGGCGCGCTGTGCGGATTCCTCATCTTTAACTTCCCGCCCGCAAGAATCTTCATGGGCGACGCCGGGTCGATGGTGGTGGGGTTTTTCGTCGCAATGCTGACGCTGCGCACAACGTACTATCACGAAGCCCTGAGCGGCAAATGGTATCCCGTCTTTATGCCGTTGATTGTAATGGCCGTTCCCCTGTACGACTTTATTAGCGTAACTTTGCTGCGGATTAGCCAGGGCAGAAGCCCCTTTGTCGGCGACACCCAGCATTTCTCGCACCGACTGAGAAGACGAGGCCTGAGCGACAGGCAAACAGCCCTGACGCTGTATCTGGCTACGCTGTGCACGGGCCTGGGGGCAATCTTTCTGTACCAGGTCGATCTTGCGGGGGCGATATTGATCTTCCTTCATACGGTTATGGTGTTATCCATAATCGCCATTCTTGAGACCACCTCGAACAATGCAAAGAAGGCAGAATAAATCCGATGCGGCCAGGAGCAAGGCCGCCGCGATCTTTGAGCATATCCTGCTCGGTCTGTGTCTGGCGGTCCTTGGGCTACGGGCCACGTTCGCCGAGAGCCCGGCAATCCTGTCCGTTGGCGTAACGGAAAGTCTCTATGAAACGGTTTACAGCCTGTCCGTGTCGGGCGTTTTGATATTCTCCTTCGTCCTCTGGCTCGCGTGGAATTTCTGCAGGAGCCGGTTCTCCTATCGCCTTGCCGGCATCGAACTCGGCTTGTGTCTTTTCCTCGTTTCGGCCGTCATTTCAGGCCTTGTCGCCCCGGATAAGCGGGTGGCAATCAGCAGCTTCGCAATCTGCCTGGCGCCGATCCTGATGTCGCTGCTGCTGGTTCAGCTTCTCGATTCGCGCGCAAAGGTAACGCTCGTTCTCTCGATTATTGCGGCCCTGGGTGTCGTCAACGCCCAGCACTCCGCCGAGCAGGTCCTCGGCAGCAATCAGGCGACCATCGCCGAATATGAGAAATCCCCACAAGCGCATCTCGAGCTTCGCGGCATTGAGCCCAACAGCCTCAACGCATTCCTCTTCGAGCACAGGGTGTATTCGGGCGGGGCGTCCGGATTCTTTTTGACTCGCAATTCCGCCGGATCGTTCGCCCTGCTGGCCTTTTTCGCAGCCGCAGCCCTCCTGATTGACCAACTAAGAAATCGCAAACCCGGCTCCGGGATGCTCCACGTCCTTGGCTGCGGCGTCGCAGCAGCGGTTATCGTCCTCAGCCTAATTGTGACCAGAAGCAAGGGGGCATTCATAGGCCTGCTCTTCGCGGCGCCGCTCTTCGTAATATACGTTCGCTTCGAGAAATGGCTGAAGACCAACAGGAGGGCGCTATTTACTTGCTGTCTGCTGCTTGCCGCATTTGCAGGCCTTGCGGTCGCGGCTTATGGGGTGAACCACGGGCGTTTACCCGGCGGCAGCTCGATGCTGGTCAGGTGGCAGTATTGGCGGGCCTCTGCGGAGATGTACGCCGACCACGTGATCACAGGCGTCGGCCCGGGCGCTTTCTCCGACTATTACACTCAGTACAAGCCGGCCTCGGCCCTTGAAGCGGTCAGCGACCCTCACAATTTCCCGCTCAGCATCCTGACCCAATATGGTCCTCTTGGGCTGCTCGGCTTTCTTGCAATGCTTCTGTTGCCTCTTTGGAAGGCACTATCGGGGCAATCGACCGAGACATCCGGCGACGTGCGCGCCTGCGGCGGCAGTTTCGGCAAACCGGCTGTCATCTTTGCCCTGATCATCTCGGCTGCAATGCTGATCGTCCGCCCCATCATGCTGCCCTTGCCCGCGGAAGCATCGTCCGAAGAGAAAGAAGCCGGCATACTTATACTCTATTTGATGCCCGTCTTTGTATTCCTCATAGGCCTGCTGCTGGTGGCCATCGGCCAAAGTCGAGGACGCGCCTTGGCGGGGCCGGCGGAGAAAGAACGCCGAAGCGTTATCCCCGCGGCGCTTTTCGCAGGCTTGATAGGAATTCTCGTTCATAACCTGACGGACTTCGCGCTCTTCGAGCCGGGCGTATTCACGACGTTCTGGACCGTGTTGGCCTGTCTAATCGCCGCATCCCTTATGGACAACGAGAACGCAGATAGCGGCACGACCCATCTTGAGAGCAGACCGGTTGTCCGCCTGCTGTCGGTCGCAGCCGGGCTTGCGGTGATATTCGCCTACATTAATTACGCCTTCATCCCCGTTGTCAGGAGTACGGGCAAGATTCATCAGGCGGACTCAGCCGCATCACAGGGTCGCTTCGATCTCGTTCATGACTTGCTCGATTCAGCGGCCAATGACGATCCATTAAGCCCGGCGGCGCTCGCCCTCGACGCCCGGCTGCACATCCGCAATTATGAGCTGAATCAAAAACAGAATCCGCAATTGCTGCTAGCAGCTGAAGAGTCGCTGAAAGCGGCAATCAGCCGAAACCCCGTAGAGTTCAAGAATTTCGAGCGGCTTGCCACAGTTTATATTATGCTGGCCGAGACCGACACGCCCAGCGACGGCGGCTCCCCGCAAGGGGCCCATGGGGCCTGGATAGACAAGGCGTTCGACGCCGCATCCGAGGCCGTCAAACGCTATCCTGGCAATGCAGGGCTGCGAGTGGAGCTGGCAAGGATCGCGGAGGAGCAGGGCAAAACGCAAACGGCTATCGAGCATTACACCAAGGCCGTCGATATCGAAGACAGCTACCGCGACCAGTTCCGAACCATGTACCCGGAGCGTGAGGAGGTTGTCAGCCGGCTCGGCGAAGACAAGTACCTCTTTGCAAAAGACAGGCTAAAGTCCCTTCGGCAACAAGAATGCCCATAAGCAGCTTCATCACTGAGATCGTGTGTGAGAAGTGGCATGGCCATCCTGGCCGTGTATTTCACCAGCAAGCCGGCTCACAGCAAAAAGACCAATTGCAGGGCCAGGATGGCCCTACGACGCATGGGCAAGCCCCACGGGCCCCTGGCGGGGATGCCCATGCCACGGCAGAACGACTTCTCACACACGCTCTAAGATTGCCCGCGGGGAGTTGCTGAGTTTGCGGCGCAGATTTGCGCATTTCGCTTCAGTCGCTCCAGCCCTAATCGTTTGATTGCCGAATCAGCGAATTCACGCTCGAAGGTCTCGCTGTCCAGGTCGAAGATATGGTTGAGGTCAAGAGCGGCCCGTTCGGGATAGAACTTGATGCTGCTATTGGCGGCGGCGGGCGCATTTTCCCGATGCGGACAGACGCTCACGCACTCATCACAGCCGAACAGCCGATCCCCGATGCTGGCTGCTTGCCGCGAATTGATTTGTCCCTTGTGTTCTATCGTCAGGTAGCTGATGCACCTGCTCGCATCGAGACGCCCGTCGCCGAGCAGGGCGCCGGTCGGGCAGGCATCGAGGCACTTGCTGCACCGGGCGCATTGGCCGGGCGTCGGCTCATCCGGTTTCAGCTTTACGGTGGTCACAATCTCGCCGAGGAAGACCTCCGGGCCGAGCGACGGACTAATCAGCGTATGGTTTTTCCCAATAAACCCCAGGCCCGCGCGGACGGCCAAGGCCCTCTCGGCCAACGGCGCCGAATCCACACAGATTTTGAACCGCATATCCTTGCCCGCCGCGGACCTGATGAACTCGGCCAGCTTTCGCATTCCCTCCTTCATAAACGGATGATAGTCCTCATACAAGGCGTAGCGGGCAACTCGCCCCGTCGGCCCTGGCGGATTGGAGAGGTGCGAAGCATCGCACCCTACATGTTCTTGCGGTTTGTAGTTGAGGACGACGACGATAACCGATTGAGCGCCTTTTAGATGCTGCGATGGGTCGATCCTTTTCTCAAAGTTGCGGTGCATATACTGCATCTGACCGGCGAAGCCGGAAGCGAGCCAAGCACGGAGGCGTTCGACGTGGTCTGCATCAATCGGCGCCGCGTCGGTGATGCCGACAGCGTCAAAGCCCAACTCCAACGCTTGCTGCTTTATGTCGCTTTCTAAGGTCATCGCAGCGATTATACAAAAGCGATGCAGCAATTGCACGGCCCTGGATTCCGGCTCAGGGGCGGAATGACAAGCTGCCGGTATTTCGTTGAACGATGACGGCGAATTAGTTATTGTAACGGGGCAGATAGAAACTTGTTTCTCTATACGGCGGATCGATTATGCACGGAAGCCTTGACACTATCGACGTTGCCATCCTGATCCTGTACGGATGCGTTGTGATTGGTATGGGCGTGTACTACACCCGCAAGTCTCGAACGGCTGAGCAGTTTATGGTCGCGGATCACTCGATCCCGGCCTGGGCCGCGGGACTGGCAGTGATGAGCACCTATACCAGCAGCATCTCCTACATAGCGACGCCGGGGAAGGCATTCGACAGCAACTGGCATCCGATTATTTTCTCGCTCTGCATCATCCCGGTGGCGTACTTGGCGTGCAGGTTCGCCGTGCCGTACTATCGCAAGATGCGGCTGATAAGCGTCTATTCATTCTTGGAGGAGAAGCTCGGCGCGTGGGGGCGAGTCTATGCGGCGCTATCGTTTCTGCTCTACATAATCGGGCGGGTTGCGGTGATTCTGTATCTGGTCGGCCTGCTGCTGAGCACGTTCGTAAGCTGTAACATCGTCGCTTTAATTGTAATCATCGGGCTGGTGACAATCCTTTATACGCTGCTCGGCGGGATGGAGGCCGTGATATGGACAGACGTCGTGCAATCGGCGATTATGATCGCAGGGATTTTATTCTGCGCGGTCTTCCTGTCGTATCGGGTATTTTCCGGCCCGCAGCCTTTGATCAATGCCGCCGTCGAGCAGGGCAAGTTCAGCTTCGGCAGTTGGAAGCTCTCGCTCAGCTCGCAGGCGGTGCTCTCCGACAGGACGATCTGGGTGATGATTATCTTCGGCGTGACGGAGAACCTGCGAAATCTCTTGGCCGACCAAAACTTCGTGCAAAAATACTGTTCCGTCCCGGACGAGCGCCAGGCCAAGCGCTCGATCTGGATTGCAATGCTGATATACATCCCACTTACGGCTCTTTTCCTCTACATCGGCACCACTCTTTTCGCCCTCTATTCGGGCAGCGACGAGCTTGCCATGGCGGGGGTGACCAAAGGCGATGAAGTCTTCCCGTACTTCATCGCCACGCGAGTCCCGATCGCGATGAAGGGCCTCGTCATCGCGGCTATCTTGGCCGCGGCGATGAGCACGATCGATTCGGCCCTGAACTCATCGGCCACCGTCCTGCTGCTCGATTTCTACAAGCGATACTTCAATCCGAACATCGGCGAGCGCGCCAGCCTGCTCTTTCTGCGCTCCGCCACGGTTGTGTGGGGTGCGCTCGGAACAAGCTTTGCGGTATGGATGATTCGCGCAAGCAGCGCCCTGGACGTGTGGTGGCAGATATCCGGAATCTTCGGCGGCGGAATGTTGGGGCTCTTCCTGCTCTCACTGCTCAACGTCCGGCTGCGCCTGTGGCAGGGGCTGGTATCCATCGGCGCGAGTATCATTGTCATCGCCTGGGCCACTTTCGCACGAGGCCTGCCTACATCCTGGCAATGGGCCGAATGTCGCCTCGACCCCATAATAATCGGCGCTGTCGGGACAGCCGCGTTTATGGCGACTGCTTGTATTTTCGTCCTGGCAAACAAACGGGCTGCAACATCATGTCGAGCCGAGGGTTGACGCCCCCGCCGCTGATTCGTACAGTCTATCGAAAAAATCTCAGGAGGTTTCTATGCTCAGGTCGGATACAGGCGGGATTCCACGCCACCTTCATATACTGCTCGCCCTTGCTGTCTTTGTCCCCGTTGGTCAGGCAAAAGTGGTTACCGAATGGGATTTCACCAAAGGCGTGTTCGACTGGACCCCCAACGCAAACGTCTTGCCGTTGAAGTCGTCAGCCGAGGGCCTGCTCGTTAGGGCGACGGGGGCCGATCCCTGGATCGAAGGGCCGGCAATCGACCTGCCCGGTGCAGAGACAACAAGGGTCACGATCCGAATGAAATCGACCGCCGACGGCGCCGGCGAGGTATTCTACGGCAAGGCGTTCACCGCGGAAAAGTCCGTCCGATTCACTGTTCATAGTGACGGGCAGTGGCACGATTACCCGCTGGTAATTGGCGAGAGGCTGACCGGCCCGACTCGATTCCGTCTCGACCCTTGCAGTGACGCCGGGAGCTTGACTATCGCCTACATCAAGGTCGAGGCCATCGGCACTTTGCTTGTCCCGACGCTCGAAAGACCAAAACTGCCGGAGAAAAATGCCCCGGCCCAGCCCGTCAAGTCCGGAAGCCTCGTATTCGAGCATTAT
>Ga0315277_10008377_pt1 | contig 13304 bp, 21 predicted proteins | sample YL17G05_15_MG_FD_203695 | JGI IMG/M metagenome (GOLD analysis project Ga0315277, IMG submission 203695) | Sediment microbial communities from Yellowstone Lake, YNP, Wyoming, USA - YL17G05_15 | ecosystem: Environmental > Aquatic > Freshwater > Lake > Sediment | place: USA: Wyoming | collected...
TGTTCTACATTACTATTGAATTGCCAGAAATCGTCTAAGGTTAAGGAGTAAGAGCCATCCGCTTCTGTGAAAAAAGCTATTCTCTGATATGGAGATTGTTTAAAATAAAGTAGTGTTTCTTTCCAAGCCATAAGGTAATGATAACAAAAAAGAGAAGTTAATTTAGACCTTAATCATAATTACTAGACCGATGGTACCTAATAACAATACAGATCCGCCCACTAGGAGTGGCATTGCATTTCTTCTTAGAAAGCTAGGTTCTGGCACTGGTAAAGGAAGTGTTTCTTGTAATATTTTTTGCTCTTCCTCTGGGGTAATGATCGGTGCGACATCCGGTGGGGGCGCTGGTGGGGGAGGTGCCATCATTCCCTTACCAAAATATCCAAAATTTCTCGCCACATAACTCATTGAGCTTTACCCTTCTTTTTGGAGACTAGGACCCCTATACCTATTATACTCATTACAGCAACAATTCCGATGCCAACAATTATAGCTATGTCTTTAAAAAGCTTTTCCTGCCTTTCGCCAGCGCGAGCTTTTAAAGCATAATCTCGATCTCGTAGTTTTAATTCCGCCTGCTTTTCTTCATATTGTAATTCCTTGGACTTCTTTTCAATGCTTGCTTGACCTTTGATTGCTTGGGTTTTCACAACTGCTTGCGCAGTGTTATATCCCACCATATTGACGGTGTTGAGAAGAGACATTAATTGCCCGAAATTACTCCTCATCGCGCTTGCCTCTTAACAAGAAATATAATAACACAAAAGAAACTAAAATAGCGGTGGTTACACCCATGTAAGCTGCAGTTCTGATCCCCTTTTCCTCGGTAAGGGCTGTCTCTGCTTTTATGCGAATGGATTCTTCTAGTTTTTCTCCTTCAGTTTTGATGTCTGCTAGTCGTTGACGATGCAGTAAATCAAGGATGGAGCTGGCTTTATGCTGTGATTTTCTGACTTTATCCTGCTGAATGGCTGTAGCTGAACCTAGGACGGCAACTTGTGTTCCGGCAATGATTGATTCAAGAATGATTCCAAGCCCATGAAATGGTTTTTTCTTCGGTATCATTACTCGTACTCGATTTCATACTCCCCTACCATCTTGTTGTAACCCCAGGCTGCGACAGCAATTGCCGCCACCAGAGTCGCTCCACTTACTAGAATTACGAAGGGAATAGTTTTATATTTCATTTTGGCTTGATCTGCCGCAATACGAGCTTGCTCAGTCTGTGAACCGGTTTGCAATCCCAGTTTCTTGGTAGATTCTTTGGATTCCGTGATCGCAATATCTCTTCCGGTCTTGGCTTGTGTCACAGCTACTTTAGTAGCTCCAACGGACTGAACTACTCCTGTGACAACATTACCTACGGCAGTAATGTATTCTGATCCGCCACCTTGTCCAAACTCACCTAAGCGACTCGGCTGATTTTTAATCCATGTGTAAGACATTATTTACTCCTCAAAAGTAGTAACAAAACTACTATCCCTGCTAATATCATTAACGAGGATTTTTGTTTAGCCACCGGAGCGACTGCGTGGGCTGGTGATTCTGTGATTACTTTGGTCTGTAGATCAGTTAAGACCTTTTCTCTAGTTTGTATTTCTTGTTTCCCAGCCGCCACTAGTGCAGGCAGATCGGCACCTAAGCCACTTAAAGTGCTGCTGGTCGAAATACTTGAACGAAGATTATCTAGCAACATGCCAGTTCGGAAAAGAGCTGGCTTGGCTTTAACCGCCACACTTAAGCCAGTTAGAATTTTTTGGTTCAATGCTTGAGAAGCCTTAGCAATCTCAGCTTGTAGTTTTTCAAACTTAGCAGTTGCTGCCTCTATATCCTTAGTAAGTTGAAGTGCCTTCCAATCATATTGCTGGGCCAGTAAAACATTTTTTTCTGCCTTCTTTTCTAAGGAACCCGTTTTGAAGTATTTGTTTCGTTGATCCACGAAATATGCTTGATTCGGCAATTTAGACATGTATTTGATATAGTATTCTTGGTCCTTGGGTTTGCCAGAGATTACCTCATCAACCTTAACCGGTGTCTCTCCGTACCCCGTAGATTTCATTATGCCATGATCGTCTAACCTAACTATTTTATCTGACGCAGACGCTCCTCCAATTTTAGGAAGAATTTTGATGATAGGAAGTTCTTCTGACACTTTAAATTTAGTCGGACGAAAAGACTTCAAATCTACTCGACCCTTCTCCTTGTTCAGCAGTTCCCAGTGTTTTATTTCGGTGTCTAGTGCGGCGGTTGCTTCTTTTATATTCTTAGATGAACTGATCACTCGCTCAGAGGTCGCGATATTTTTCAATTTTGTTTCATTTGCAGCAATGAATTTTTCTATTTCTTTTTGTTTATCCGTTGATAGCCCAGATATCTCCTTGAGAATAGTCAAATAGACTTCTGCGGCACTGTTTTTGTCTTCTAATTCTTTGAGTTTTCTGGCTAGAGTGGCATATTTGATTTGAGACTTATCCACGGAAAGATCAGCTTGCGCCAGTAAAACTTTAGGATCTGTGCTTACTACAGTAGATGCCGCCTTGAATTGAGATTCTTCCCGAGAAAAAGGTACCTTAGGTGCGCGTAATTCTTCGTAGCGAACAGCTTCTCTAGCCGCTAGCAACTTCTCATTAGCTTCTTCAGCCGTAGGTTTGGATTCTTCTAGTTCAGGTGCTTCCTGCTTGGGTAGCGGCCCCTCTCCAAAGATTGATCCAAATGGATTTTGGTACATAGACTTCCTCATCCTAAGTATACAAAATTTATGGTAGGAATAAGAAGTTTTTAATGACGCGAATCAAAGAAATAGGATCCCAGTGCGGCTCCGATAGCAAGAGCGATTAAACTGGCTTGAAGTGGGTTCTTGCTGGCAAAATGTCCTATTTGCAAAAGTTTGGTCGGTTTTTTAAGTATTAAGAGTTCGGTTTCTTTGGATTCAGCCTTTTTTCTGGTTAGATCTCTCTCAAGAAGTTCTGCTGGAATTTCTAGACCGGATTTCATTGTCAGTATTTTTTGAGGCTCTGCTCCGGCGATTGGTTCAACACTTTTTGATCTGGAGGGCAGCGCTCCATAAACTTCTTTATAAACATCTGCATCAGACATATGTAATTCATAAGGCTGCCCAACCTTAGGAAGCACTTTTCTAGTATAGACTCTCTTTCCAATAATGGATTGTGTGGTGTCCATGTAGGTCATGGTTTGTGAGGGGTTGAGAGTATTAGCGGTGACAGTAGAAAGTAAACCACCTTCCGCTGTTGATTGTAGTGGCGCTGTGACAGTTGCTATTTGACCAAGGTAGCTCATTGAAACTATTATATCAAATTAGTGGCAACCACCAATCTTTATTTGTTTGATACCACTCGACAGTTTTTTGGAGACCAGTTTCCAAATTAATCTTGGGCGACCAACCCAGTCCTAGCATAGAAGTGCTGTCTACCGCATAAGCCACGTCGTGGCCGTGTCTATCTGTAACAAATTGAATACTAGTATCAAAAGGCAATTTCATAGCTTGACATAGGAAAGTTAGAACTTCCATATTAGTGTGGCGCTTTCCTGAGCCTATGTTATAGACTTTACCTACTACACCATCAGATAATAGTTTATTTATCGCTGAACAAGTATCTTCCACATACAGCCATTCCCTAAAATTTTGACCATTTCCGTACACTGGTATTTTTTTGCCTTGTAGCAGGTTAGTAATGGCAAGAGGCAATAGTTTTTCTTTGTGCTGGCGCGGACCGTAATTATTGGTGGGCCTAACTATACATATTGGGTGTTTAAAATTATGTATGTAGCTCAGAGTTACTTGATCAGCAGCAGCTTTGCTTCCTGCGTATGGATTGTGCGGGTCGAGTTTTTGATTAGCGTGAAAACCAAATTTCGAATTGTCTCTATCAAATCCCTCAAGACTTAAAGAACCGTAAGTTTCGTCCGTGCTAAAAAATACCGCTTTACGTAATTCCAGTTCTTTCATAAGTTCAAGTAGCGCCCACGTACCTATCACATTAGTTTCAAAAAATACTTTATTGTTATGAAGGGATCTGTCAACCATGCTTTCCGCAGCTAGGTGAACTAAGTAATCTGGTTTGAATTTTTTTATTTGATCGCAAGTGTCTTGTGGCATACTTGAAATATCACATTTTAGTGTGCATAAATTCGGGCCATCTTCAAGGCCGCTAGTATTAGCCGCATAGGTTAATTTATCTAAAATCAAGATTTGATTATCTTTGGATAGAAGATCTAAAACAATGTTAGATCCTATGAACCCTAGACCACCGCTAATTAGATATTTCATTGCTTTCCTTTGCTATTGCTAGCGCAATATTATGATATGTCTCTTCTTTTTCGATGCATATGAAGTTTCTATTTAATTTTGCAGCACACATACCAGTTGTTCCCGAGCCACTGAATGGGTCTAACACAAAATCACCTGGGTTTGTGAGAATAGAGATTAGCTCCGAATAAAGACCATCTGGTTTTTTCGTGGGATGCTCCGAACGTTGTACCGGATAGTTGAAGTATCCTTTATGGTAAGTGCTGTTGTAAACCCACTTATCTCCTTTGACCAGCCACACAGCATGCTCAGTTCCTTGAAGGAAAAGACGTTTTGCATTGGCTGGATTCGGATTATTTTTTACCCACGTAAGAGGTCTTTTGATGATAAATCCAACTTTTTCAGCATATTGGGCCACTTGGCCTATTTTTTTCCAATCATTAAAAATAACCAACGATCCATTTTTCTTTAGCTTGGGATAAATAAGATCTATCCAGCTTGTTTGATCAAAATTGTAGTCCCATTTTCCAAAATCCATAGTTCTACCCATTGTGGAAAAATTGTTGTCACGACTTATTTCAAAAGGAGGATCAGCTAAAACCAACCTGAAGAAATCATCCGGTAGTTTAGGAATTTCCTCCCAAGAATCTCCGAGAATATAGTTGGATTGCATGATTAATTACATCTAACCATGCCTTCCGCTCTTTTTCTACTGTTAGATGTTCTTTGATGAGTTGCTGCAAGGCAACTCGTTTATCTTCATGCTGGCCGCGAATAGCTTCTTCTATCCGAACGGGAAATTCTTGCGGACTGCTAGTTAAAACACATGTTTTATCTGTTAACCATTCTTTACCTCCCCGTCCATGGTAGCCAATTATGAGGCAACCACACAAACTCGCCTCGAATGGCGGGCATCCAAAACCTTCATCTCTAGATAATGCCAGGAAGGCGTCGCATTTTTGTAATGCTTTTACGACCTGCGTCTCTGCTAAATTATCAATTTCGATAAGTCTAATTTCTGCCATTTCAGCTGGGTATTTATGCCAAGGAGATCCCATGTCGTGGCCCCTGCAATCAAGGCCACAAAAATAGCCGCTGCACTTACGTATTAAGCTTTTAATCAACTCCATTTCTTCCTTATTTTTTCTTGGCATGTATGCGATATCGTATGAAGCTCTGATTCCGTGACGTGAGGAGATTTCACGGGCAGCAGGTTTAAACAAATTACTATCAAACCCGTAAGGAATTCTATAGTCAGGCGTAATACCAGAATTGGTAACTACGAAATCCGACAAATACTTAGTCGTCGTCACTACCAAATCAAATTTTTCATCTGGTTCCGGAGCATCAAACTGCGCCTGTTGATACAATATGTTTATGCCGTCAGGTAGGAGCTTGCGACATGTTTCTGCACAAATTCTTATTTGAGGGAGCGTGAATGAGCCTTCGCCACGCCACTCTCCTCTAATTTCCACATTCTCCGGAATTGAATGCTGAAACCATGTATTCTTTTTTCTATCTTCCGAATTAACAACAACATTATGTCCCGCTTCTCTGAGGTATTCCGCAACCGCATACAAACGTTTTACGCCACCGTAAATTCCTGCCCTATTGATCACTATTTCAATGTTCATCAGTATCTCCAAATAGAAAGATAGCCCGATCATACGATGATCGGGCTATCTTTGCGCGGATTGAACGAAGTTATCGAGCAGCGCGCTGGCGCGAGCGGCCTCTCCAGCTAATGCTTCTGACATTAGCAGAGCGACGACGAGCAGCCTGACGATCTCTCGCACGCTTGCGATGTGCACGAGAACCATCCAAGTGACGAACCGAACCACTCCGGTACAGACGGTCGTAAAGCAACGACTGTAGCTCGGTGAAGGTCAATTCTTCATTTTCCTCGGTTTTCAAGAAGGCTGCCAAGTCCGCTGTTGGGACCACTACGCGATTAAAGGGTGTCATTTTTTCTCCTTTCCCTTTGGTGCTAGGGAGAGTCTACCTTAATTTTTTTCCAAGGAAAGAGTGGCGTAGATACTATTTTTTTCTTAAAAGGAAGTAATAGATCAAAGCCACGCCGGCCAGCAGTTTTAGCAAATTCGTAGTATCCGCTGGCGTGAAATCTCCATACCCATATTTAGGACGATCTGCCCGGAACATTGGAGATAAAGGATCAATTTTTGTATATCTGTTGGCAATCAATGGTATGGCAGGCGGCATTTCCTGATTAAGCCGCAGCTCATCAACGATTTCAACAGGATTTATTTCACTTTCTTCTTGGTCACCCATGCCATAAAATTGGCTGATGTAGAAAGGGTCGATAGAGGTAGATACAACAGCCCTACTAGGATCTGCTCCATTAAATTGGGGCGAGTAAAACTGGCTTGGGTTGTAAGATGTTGTAATCACACCAGTTACGGGAAACCATGCCGGCGGAGCTGCCCCTGCTGGTAATTGATCATTAAGATCACTGGGTAGTTCTGAAAATCTCATAAGGATATTGTATCAAATTAAAACTAGAGAAGCATAAATATATATGTGTATTGCATGATACCCAGAGCATAACCACCACTAAAAAGCAAAAGCCCCCAAATAATGGCAAATAAATAGGGAAGAAATGATGACGAATCAGCCTTAGCAGGCACTTCCTGGAACCAATCTGCCGGATAAATCTCTTGAGAACCCTCCAAGTTATAAAATCCACTATTCTTCTGGGCAAACGATTTTATTACTTTCGATACCTTGTAAGGACCCTTTTTTCCATATTTTTTGGTTACTATTTTTTTGTAATCCCTTTTCGGTTTAACAAGCAGCACAATAGCAGTTTCTTCTATCATCGAATGCTTTCCACTGTCCGCCTCGTTCAGAGTGGTGATGCACTTCGCAAAAGCTTCTTCAATTGTTTTTTGACCCTCAGGATGGGTTTTTAGGTAGCGATCAATCAAAGTCAATGTATCCGTATCAACTTTGAATGCTTTTATCGTCATGCTGCTACACCCATCCTCAATAATATGCAATAAAATATAGATTTGTCAATCAGTAATGTTTTGATTTGCAGTTTCCGCTTCCTCTTCGCGAACATATTTGTCACGTCGTGCTCGATCCAGCGCTTCGTCATCAGGACAAAAATGTTCCGACATATATTGATCTAATACTTCTGTAGTAATTTTCCATTGTTTACACAGTTTTCTAACAGAAATGGCTTCTTGAGAATGGTTCTGTTTCTTCATGGTATATTTACCAAAAGAATTATTTTTGTAAGTAACTAGAGTTGTATTACTGATCGCAACATAATATGTTTTAGTCTCACTAACTGTAGTTGAGTAAACATTGCCCACATTAAATATCGTAGGATCGTCCAGGTCTTCAGCGGCCATTTTAACTTCTTCCTCAGTAAGGGCTTCCGACTTATTTCGGATGCTTTTCAGAGGTAAGTATAGCCGCTGTTTAATTTTGGGTCAAGACAGGCCACCAGATGCCTTCCTTTCTAGTGCCGGGAGCCCCCGGCTTTAGCCGTGGGGAGGAAGGCACGTCATCGTTCAACGAGTCCATCGCCAGCTATTATAGCCAAGAAGTTTGCAATCCTCAAGTTTGGCCGTCTTTGTCAAACGCTCTCCTGTTTCTAGGGAATGTAGGCTCAAACGTCCATTCATGTTACCGCCTAAGTAGCATAGCTTGTAAGTAGGATGGACGATGAGACTTCCCTTTTTGGAACCTAAGCTGCGAGTCCCGCCTTCCCGACGACGAACGCCATCCTTAGCCGGCTGGAGCTTGTGTAATTGCCGGCGTTTAAACCTCAGTGGCGTCATGCATAAGACCTGAATATTATCAGGCTTAGTATGCCCTCCAACTACCGAATTAGCTAGCACCCAAGAGTCTACGCAGTGAGCTTTGAAAGCATACTGATTGCTCTTAGATTTCTGCAGACCCAGGGCATCCCGTAGATTCTTAGTCTCCCATCCCTCTTTGGTAACTACAGTCCCTAGTTTGCGTAGCTCATCGTAGAACCAATTCTTACCAACTTCCAAAGGACTAAAAGACCGATTCCACTTGCGTTGTCCGGGCTTAGTAATCGCTGCGATGTCTTCGATTACATAGCCGCTAATAGGAAAGATACTTCGCCAGATATGGACCAAACGCAACTTGGTTCCCCAGCGGGCTCGGGTAGAAGGCGGTAGCCTTCCATCTTTACTAAGAGTGCTGCGATTACCCTTATTCTTCCGACAGGGAGTCTTCCGGAACCTACGACCGCGACGCATCTCTCGTCTAGTTTCAATGGCATCTTTGACCCACGTAGTAGCATCGTTAACAACATTCAAGTAGGTATGAGCCTTAGATTTCAGGGTCATCCCTTCCCACTTAGAGCCAGGATCGATGCCACAAACGATTTCTTGTTTGTAAGTGGCTGATGGATCCACGTTCAATCGAACACAAAAGACCCCTTTCTTCCAAAAAGGCGTAGCCAAACGATCCCTAATCCAACGCCGGGCTCGCGACGACGTGGTAGGCATCAATGGCTCATTTTGTTTACTTAAGACCGGAATCACTGCGAACCTTTCGAAACCCTTGCGGGTAAGTCAGAAGCATCCGAAGACACTTCCGTATGTATTTCCCTTCGCCATTGACCATCATAGAGGCTAGCGACTAGGAAAGCATCGCTAGTATACTCCAACCTGCCACGGTTAGATGGTTCAATTGCCTTCAAACGACCCCTAGTATTTCTACCTTGGATCTTGGCCAGGCTAGTCTCCATTTTACCCAAGTAATCTAGTAAACTAGATTATTCAGGACTCCTTGCGACCTTTGTAGAATGGCTAAGTTCTACGTTCAATCACAAGCCCCCGGCTTTAGCCGTGGGGTTGTTGACTAACATCTGTTGAGGGAACCCAACTGCCATTAATAAACAGTAGTTGACCGTTGCCAAAACGAGTGCTCCTAATTTTAGAAATTTTAACTTTGTTTCCATTAACAATTACATCTTGTTCTGGGTAGTAAAATTTCTCTCCTTTAAAGTTTAAAGGAACTAAACAATGAATTGGAAACCAACCGGAGTCCCCATTAGTCGCCTTGACAAAAAAGTAATTATTACGTGTGTCATACCCCCTGACTTTACCAGTTTTACCTACTAGTTCAGGTCGGCAGTTGTGGTATATTTCCTTGGCGTAGGGCTTAATAATACGAACCATTTCGTCGTGTGCTAGTGGGCTATCTTTGGGGGGAGTTACCTCCAGACATCTCAATGGAAGCACAATGTCTCCGTAGTATGTATGATGAATTAATGCAGCTGCTGGTGAATAAACATTCATTACATTTTTAACTACCCAAGAAGTGCCTATATACTTAGATAACGATGGCTGATCCACATCCACAATTACTACTACACTACCTTCTTCAATATACATTTATTCCCCTTCTAACTGCTTAACTGCGTCCTTTACTGAATTGCCCCACTCTGCTTGTAGATGTTCATCTGGATCACATTCATCTTCGTTCGCTTCAAATGCATCTAATTTTTTATTAATCACAAATTTTTCTAGAACTGGTCTGTTGGAGGGAACAGGAGTTCTAAGTTGTTTTTCTAGTTCTCCCACTTCTTCTAGGTTTTCCTTTTCTGTTTCTGGTAAACCGAACACTTGCTGCCGCAGCTTAAGAAGACGTTCCTCTGTTACTCCTAACGTCATGGGCTCTTTTGTTTCCGTTACTGCTTCCGTGGCAATTTTCTCTTTATATGTTTCCAAGGAGTGTTGGAACTCAAGCCAAATGTTTTGAATCCTGTCAGTTTCTAGTCCATTAAGGCGCATAACACGGATATCTTCTACTTTAGACATCAAATTGAGATATACTTTGATATTTTGGGAAAATAATTCAACTCTTTGGCGCAAATTGTTGCCGTGCAACACTAAACGATCTAATTTGAGCAATAAATTTCGTTCATGCCAAGAACCGGGTTTGTTCAGTTCTTTTAGCTTTATGCTGATAACCTCCTCTTCAGCTAAAATAGTATCAAGTTGAATACTGTAGTTCTCAGATTCCATTTCGGATGCAGTAATATACTCATCAAGTTGTTGAAGAATAATTTTTGATTTTTTGAATATCTCTTCTTCGTCTATCGGAAGTTCAAAAGGATGCGGCGAATTCTCCGCTTTCTTGAACCAACTAGCTATTTTTTTGAAAACCATGCTAGCTCCCGCCGCACTTACATCCGCAAATCATTAATTTGCGGATGTCACAGCTACATTTGTGTGAGGGCTTTTGTTTTAACTTTTTAAGTTTTTCTACAGCCTCTTGAAATTTAGTCTTAGCTTGGCTCGTTGTAATCATTCAACTATGAACATTGACCCTGTGCGCCTCTCTACTATAGCTCGTTTCGCGTCGCAAGCAAACGTCACAGCGACGATTGCCAGGGCCCTCCGATAAAAAGGTTTGACTGCATTTCAAACACTTTCTGGGGTTTTTGAGAGTATTCTTTGGACCACCTTCTAGCTGATCAAAACATTTTTGACAGTAACCATCCATCACATGACGATGATTAGTCCCGCTGCATTTACGACAATGATAAAAATCGTCAGACCAATTTAGATCCATGGAGTCCTCATTCCTTTATTAGTATTTCATTTCCGGTCAAGTCTATTAATAATGTTATATTTTTAGCTGCAAACTCATCAAAGTAAGGTTTGCACGTCTTATGCAATTGAAGCACACTTTTGGAGTAAGTTTCTGAAAACATATTCCAGTTATCGCCTTTGAAAATGATTTTTAGTGGAGTTTTTTTCTTCATGAATGCTGTAAGTGATTTTTTGGTTCGACGTAAGAGCCACGCAATCCACTCATCTTTACTGTAGGATTTCTCTAGATCCGAAGCGAGCATCTCAAAGAATTTTATTTGTTCAATAGCTGTGTCTGGCAGTCCCAAATTCTCTAAATTTTTAATGGCCCGAGCATCTAAACTTCGATCCGAACTATAAAGTGTATTTATTTCTTTAGCATCAAAAGCCAAATTTTCTGCAATTGTTCTAGTTCGGGTATGCATCCTTACAAGTGTAGCATCGCGATTAGAGCTTTCAACAAAATAATCTTAAGTAATTTTATCTAAAAATATGTAAAATGTATACATGACGCCAGCAGATATCATTACTATACTCGGAGGACTAGGTAGCGCCGCAGGAACAGTTTATGGCTTCTATCGGTTGGTTGTGAGGCCTACTTTTGTAATCATAAAAAAACTACGAACCTCGTTTGAGATCTTGGAAAAGATGCAGGAAGAGTTCAAGCCCAACGGAGGCTCATCACTCCGAGATGCAATTAATAGGATTGAAGCCAAATTATTGATTGAACAACACGCCAGAAGAGCTCTATCCATGGCCATGGATGTTGGTATCTTTGAGACAGATGGTCAGGGAATGTGTACTTGGGTCAACGAGTATTATTCTGATTTGACAGGATTGACGAGTGAAGAGGCCAAAAATTTTGGGTGGGTGACTGGACTGTTTGAGGATGATCGGGAACGAGTAGTTGAAGAGTGGGACTCAGCTGTTAAACAAAAAAGGGTCTTCAAATTAGATTTCGGAATGGTAAATAGCAGAACTCAGGATTACTCCAGAGTACACTGCACCGCTTTTCCCAGCACTAACATCAAAGGCGATGTTATAGGGTTTGTAGGCATCGTGGTTAAGAACAACAAAGAATTAATTCGCCCTAAATACATAGCAGGCTCGTAAACACTTCAACACGAATTGGTTGTATTGGCCCGCAGATGTGTCCATTAGCATCGAACCACTTAGACGGATCATCGCCTCCCCTAATTTTATAGCTTCTTCTATGTTAGGGTTTCTAAGTATCGATCCTCGAAGATAACTTTCTAGGCCCATTCTTAACATCTCAGGCTCTGATCTAATGTTTGGTTTTTGTAAAAGTTTAGCTAGTTCTGACCAAGATCCTTTGGTGATACCCTTAAATAAGGCAACCACGTCTGCTGGAGCTTCATCCCCCTCCCATCGCTCTGGGTCGAAACCCCCCGCCGCATAGGATTGGATATTATTTAGTAGCGCTCTAACGGATCCTCGTGATTGTTGGTAGAGACTGTCAATATCTTCGTCTGAGATAGAAATATTCTCATATGCGGCGACTTGCTTGATAATAGATCCAGCGTGTTTTGGTTTTAAATCTCCAAAAGTAATACGGGTAGCCCGGTCTGCCAGTGGTTTAGATAGTTGCTTACTATCAGTTGTGCACATAAATATAAGTAGATACGAAGGAGGTTCTTCTAGCTCTGTCAAAAGCACTTGCTGTGCTGCGTCCGTTAGACGTTGCACCTCATCTAAGATAAATATCTTATAAGGGTAAACTGCAGGTTTATAACGAAAATCTTCTACTAAAGATCTAATGTCCTCAATTTTATTTTGGTTAGCTGCGTTCAGATTAGTAACATCATAGCTCCTATCGAAGGATGCACAGGCGTCACAGATGAGACACGGTTTCACCTCATCTTTTCGATCTAAACAAACGTATGTTTTGGCTAAAATGCGAGCACATGACGTTTTCCCGGTTCCTGTTTTTCCTTCCAGCAAATAAACCTGAGAAGCATGCGGTCTCCGAATAATATCATTGATCTGGTCTTTGGAGCAGGTAGGTGCTATTTCGTTGATTTTTAAAGGTCTATACTTTTCTCGAAAAGGACCATCTCCTCTGGGAACTAGACGGAATTCGCTATCTTCGATTGGTTTTTTGGAACGTGTGACGCCGGGTAGCTCGTCCCCCGACAAAAAATCATAATTATTTTCCTGCATGCTAATTTTATCTTTCTTCTGCCATAAAACCCTGCTTTAGCATGAGTGCGCGGCAGATTAATTTCCTTCGGAACCTTGCATATAATTTAATCGATAACATACAACATTTTCTCATGAAATACAAATTCTACTTTTTTAATATTCTTAGGTGATGGTTTCTCCGCACCATCATCTAGTAGAACGTAAGCTCCGTAGTTCTGGGTGCCCTTGACTCTATAGATTTTGCCCTCCCAGCGAACTAAGTCCTTAGG
>Ga0315277_10008378_pt1 | contig 13303 bp, 15 predicted proteins | sample YL17G05_15_MG_FD_203695 | JGI IMG/M metagenome (GOLD analysis project Ga0315277, IMG submission 203695) | Sediment microbial communities from Yellowstone Lake, YNP, Wyoming, USA - YL17G05_15 | ecosystem: Environmental > Aquatic > Freshwater > Lake > Sediment | place: USA: Wyoming | collected...
GAACTGGCCCGACAGAAAGAACAGCTTTTGTCATTACAACAGGCCATCGGTCTGGTTTTTGGTCTAAACGACAGCTTAATGGCAATTTAATTTCAGGGTGGTGTCAGGAGAGGCCGCTATGGAACCGAAAATGCTTCCGCAAATCGTTCTGGATTATGTGGAATCAGTCATCCGCAAGATGAAATATCGGCGTAAAGTTCGGCAGGATGTGAAAGCCGAATTGCTGTCGCATTTTGAAGATGCCCTGCGGGGTGTTGAGGGTGCGGATAGACAAAAAAAGGCGGAAGGGTTAATCCGGGACTTTGGTGATGCCAAGGTGCTGGCCGTGCTGATTCGCCGGGGCAAGAAACGCTGCCGGCCGGTTTGGCAAAAAGCCGTATTTGCCGTTTTAAAAGTTGTTGGTATTGTTCTTGCGCTATGCGTTATCCGTATCGGTTATATGGCCGCCGGCAGGCCGGTTATGAGCGTCGATTATGCCCAATGGATGAATGAAAAAGTCCGTGCTGATAGAGATGAATCATTAAATGCCTGGTATGATTACCAAAAAGTGGTCGAATCTCTCTCAAAGGAACTGCCGGCCGATATTAAGAAAATCTACGACTACACTCGCTATCAAGAAAAAACGCCGGCGGACTGGGAGGCCATAGAGAACTTTCTGAAAACCAAGTCTAAGGCCATTGAGATGTTTCGTCAAGGTGCATCAAAGCCCTATTATTGGAATACATATAAGTCGCCGGAAATAAACATAAAATATGGAGCATTTGTCGCAGGTGTTGTTTCAGAACTACAGCCGCAATTAAGCGAATATAAAAAAATCGCCCAAAGAATAGCTATTCTGCAAATCCCATTGGAGACTCATCAAGGCAATATTGAACAGGCAGTGAATGACAGCATTGCTTTATACAGGTTCGGTCAGCATATTTTAAGTCAAGGTGTTCCTATTGAGCAATTGGTTGGCACCGCTTTGAAATCTTTGGCGATGGGTTCAATTAAGGACTTATTGGGTCGGGCAGAATTGTCGGCAGAAGAGTTACTTGGCTTACAGCAAATCATTGAAGCCGATTTTGATCCCAACACGGCATTCATGGATTGGAGTCTGGAAAAGGCTTTCTGGTACGAAGAGATACAGCGGTCTTTTACAAGTGATGGGCAAGGAAATGGCCGCCCTCTACTTCGAGGGATCCCTTTTGCAGTCAAAGATACTACCGATGCCATCAAAGGATTTGTGAGTGGTTTTCCCAACCGGAAAGAAGTGATTCAGTTGATAGACAATGCATTTAATCGCTATGATGAACTTCGCAAAATTACGCCATATACCCTGCATTTAAAAAAAGAGAGGGTGTTTTGGGATAATTCTGATACCTTGTTCTTTATGCAAATTGAAGGTCCTGCGGTTCAGAAAACAATCGAAATTTCGTGGCGTACTCGGGCTGAACAGGCCGGAGTTATTACAACTTTAAGTGTACTCCGTTTCCAAAAAGAAAACGGAAGGCTTCCGGAGAGTTTGAATGAATTGAGGGAAAAGGGGTATCTCCTGAAGATGCCGATGGATCCCTATAGCGACAAATCATTAGTGTATCGCAAGACAGAGGATGGATTTATTCTTTACAGCGTCGGATCGAACTTTACCGATGACGGCGGTATCCCCAGCACAAACAACAAAGGACAAAAATTTCAATTTGGCGAACATGGCGACTGGGTTTTCTGGCCGGTGCAAAAAGAACCCGCCAAAGTCCTGCCTTCTACAACTCCCGGCAAAAATTAACCCCGCGGTAAATCATGCTTGACTGCAAACCGCATACGAGGGATGATAGTACCGAGGCGTATGTGATTTGAAATCCAGGGAGAGATGATTTATGCTAAAAGGGATTTCACCGCTGTTGAGTCCCCAAATGCTCGCAGTGTTGTGTCGAATGGGCCACGGGGACGAAATCATTCTGGCCGACGCCCATTTTCCGGCGGAAACGTACAATGCCAATGTGATTCGCGCCGATGGTCTGCGTATCCCGGCTTTGCTGGACGCGATTCTGCCGTTGTTTGAGCTGGATGCGTATGTGGAAAGCCCGCTGGTAATGATGCGGGCCGAGCCGGGAGATACATTGGATCCGCGTGTCGAGGCCGCGTATCGCAGGATGGTGGATAAACATGCCGCCAAGACGTCTCCGATTGCCCGGATTGGGCGGTTTGAGTTTTATGACCGGGCCAAAAAGGCCTTTGCCGTCGTGATGACTGGCGAAACCGCCAAGTACGGCAATATCATCCTGAAAAAAGGCGTTACGCCGTGTCCGGACGCCGTATTTTGACCCTGTCTGCGGCGACGGGAATCGCCTCTTGACATTTTGTTTCAAACGACGGACAATATCATCCAGTGAACGGGTCAAGTTGCTTCATTGAAATCCTTGTCGGAAAGGAGGGCATTATGCCCGCACCGAAAGAGGGAATGAGTTGCGTCAGCTGTGCCTGGTTTGAGCGCTCCGGCCAGGGGGCCGGCGAATGCCGGCGGCACGCCCCGTCGCCCAACTCCAGTTTCTATGTGCCCCGCACCGAAGGGATCGGTACCATCAAAACCGACAGCCACTGGCCCAAGGTGTTCGAGAATAACTGGTGCGGCGAATTTCAGCCTCGCGGCTAATTTGCCGTTTTCGCGGCAAGTCTGTCAGGAACCGGCCGGGGCGGAATAGTTGTAAATTTCAGTCTCGACGATATTTAGCGTCCCTTGAGTTTCGGCGTTTTTGCCGACGGTGATTGTTTCGTCTTTTTTACCAGTCACCTCGACGATATTAAACGTGTCTTCGTTCTGCCCGGTGCCAACCAATTCAATCTTCAGACTTTTACCCTTTACAGGCTCAAAGCGGATGGTGTAATAGCCGAGATTCTGTTCTGTGGAACCTTTCCAGACCTCTTTGTCGTCCACCGTGATGCGAAGCGGGTATTTCCGGTTTCTCCAGTTGCTCAGTTTGAGCACGACTTCGCTTATGTCGGCGGGTTTTTCAAATTCATACTGAATCCATCCCGTTGCCGAATTGCCGTCGTTTAACCAACTGGTCATCTCGTTGTCATCATAGCTCAGGGCCGTTTTTTCCTGATTAGCTCCCGCTGTTGCATTTATGATGATTACCGGTATTCGTGAAACTTTGAATGATGCCCCTTTTGGCGTCGGCCCGCGATCCAGACGGCAAACTAATCCCGCATCCGGCATAACAAGCGACAGCCCATCTCTGACTTCGAACGGTTTTGAGGTGATTTCCACCGAAGCGGGCTTAAGACCTTCGGATTTGGCATTGAGTATGATTTTGCCGGCCTGTGGGGTGGAGCGAATCAGGATGCGGTTGACGCCGCATTCCACCGGCAGGTTTTTGGAAAGGATGTAATTGTCCGGCCCCTGCGCGATACCGCCGCGCCATTCGGCCGGGCCTTCCAATTCAAAATCAATTTTATTCAGCGCCGTCGGGCAGCGATTGCCTTTGGCGTCAACGACCTCGACTTCCGCCATCGCCATGTCGGCTCCGTCAGCGATCAGCCCATTTGGACCGGTACGAACGGTCAGGTGAATGCTGTTGGGCTTGTCGGCGGTTTTCTTTTCTGTTTCACAAATTTTTTTGCCGCCGGCGTTATAGCCGACCGCCCTGATTGTTCCAGCCCGCCATTCGATGTTTTCAAAGGTAAAAAGAAAACGATAACTTTGTTTGCCGAACCCCAGCGATTTGCCGTTGACAAATAATTCCACCTTTTCGGCACTGGAGACGATATAGATGTTTTTCTTTGTTGCCGGTTCATAGTTCCAGTGACCGATGATATAGATGTGGGGGTGTTCTATATCGACCCAGCCGTCCCACATCGCCTGATGGGTGAAAAAGCTGTCTTTGGGGATGCGCATCGCATCGACTTTGCCGCTGCGGCGATAATTTTCCGCGCCGCGAAAGTGCGTATTGGTATCGGAGAAAATGATATTGACCCCGCCGCTGTTGACGCGCTTGCCGGTGCCCGGCCGCTGCTCCCAATAATCGTACCAGCGGCGGACATTTTCAACGGCGTGGGAATCCTGGTTGCGGTTATATGGTTTTGGAGGTGTGTTGCGGCGAAGGGGGCCGTCGCCGTCTTTGTGATACGGCGGCGAGAATTCGTCCCAGTACTTGCGAAGTCCTTCATCCCGTGAATATTCCATCGCCCACATCGGAATACCGGCGCTTTTGTTGATATAGAGCATTTCGCCGCCGTATTCGGCGACTTTGCTGTCGAGCATTTCCCGGCAGCCGCTGGCACGCCCGCCATAAGGGTCGTATTGGTCTCGCAGCCGTTTTAATTCCAATATATGTTCTTCACTGATACCCTTGTTGCCTCCCTCATAAAAGAGGATGCTGGGGTTATTGCGATTGTATATAATCGCGTCCCGCATCAGTTCCGCGCGCTGTTCCCATTGCCGTCCTTCGACATCTTTTTCGGAATCGCCCGCGGGCATCGCCTCAATCAGCCCCACGCGGTCGCACGATTCGACGTCCTGTTTCCACGGCGTTACGTGCATCCACCGCACGGTATTGGCGTTGCTTTCCACCATTAAATGATTGCTGAAATCGCTCAGCCACGGCGGAACCGACATCCCCGCCGCAGGCCATTCGTTGGTGGTACGCTGGGCGTATCCTTTGACCTGAATGGCCCGGTCGTTGAGCTTAATCATCCCATTGCCGAGTTCGGTCTTGCGAAATCCCGTGCGTGTCTTGACCACGTCCACCGTTTTGCTGTCGGTCTTAAGAATGGTATAAACGTTATAAAGATACCCATATCCCCAGCTCCAGAAGTTTAAATCCTTGACGACGGTTTCGGCTTTGACTGTTTTTGTTTCGCCTGCGGTGATGGTCGTCGAACCGCCGTTAATGGTCTTGACGACCTTGCCGTCCATATCCTCAATCACGATTTCATACCAGACCGTTTTTGCAGTCGAATATTCGTTTTTGATTTGCGTCTCCGCGGTAATTTTGGCTTTTTGGGCTGCAATATCGAAATCCTGCGCATAAACATACACGCCGGTAGTGCCGAGGAATGAATACAATGGCAGGGTTTGATACAATTTGTCGGTTGCGTGTAGATAGACATTTTTCGGAATGCCGCCGTAGTTGGCGTTGAAGTTTCTGTCATTCCACTGAAATTTGGCATTGGTTGCTTTTTCCCGATAATCCCAGGAGTTGTCGATTCGCACAGCCAGGGCATTCTCCCGCCCGGCGAACCTGACGAGTTCTGTAATGTCAAATCCGAATGCCATCACGCCGTTTTCGTGTCTGCCGATAAATGTACCGTTCAGGTAAAACTCGCCGCCCTGACGAATGCCTTCAAATTCGAGAAAAATTTTCTGGCCGTTGTGTCTGGCCGGAATCTTGAAATGTTTACGATACCAGACGATACCGGTCGTCAGGTCGTGAATCGCTTTTTTGAATGCATCGTCTTCATTAAAGGCGTGGGGCAGGGTAATCTCCTTCCACCCGGCGTCTGCGAAGTCAACGCTTTGTGCTCCATTGGGGTCGCCGACAAAGAGCTTCCAGCCGGGGTTGAAGTTGTATCGAACGCGGTTATTCTCCGGCGGCTGATACGCCCTGACAAACGAGGAAATTAAAACCCATATACAAAAGATGCTTCCAATCCGGCCTTGCGTTGATATCATTTACTCCTCGATGAATGAGTGGACTTTGCTGATTCTATTTTCCAGACGTCGTTAACGGTTTCGGTCATAACTTGGGACAGTATCTAATCTTTGGTGAAAAAATGCAATCCGCTATGTTGGAATAGGATAGAATTCTTTGGAATTTTCTGATTTTTTTGAATTTTCAAAAACAAACTTGACAAATAAGAGTATTTCTTAAATAGTAGTAAAAACTAAAAGATGGAATATGTAAAAGTGGATACAGAAAAACTCAATAAAAAACTTCGTTTTTTTGAGGAGCGTTGTCACAAAGCTGGATTGAAGATAACTCCTCAGAGAACAGCGGTTTATAAATCGCTGATTAGGACTGACGCCCATCCGACGGCGGAGGATGTGTTTTGGGAGGTGAGGAAGGAAATGCCTAATATATCGCTCGATACAGTCAATCGCACGCTGCTGACGCTGGCGGAAATTGGGGCGGCGTTTGTGGTTGAGGGAACGGGGCAGCCGAGGCGATTTGACGGCGGATTGGAAGTCCATCAGCATTTTCGGTGTATCCGATGCGGCAAAATCGTTGACTTTCATTATGAGCCGTTCGACAATATCGCTCTGCCGCGCGAGATAGAAGAAAAGTTCAAAATTCTTCGCAAAACAGTTTACCTGGAAGGACTTTGCCAAACATGTCAGACTCATACGTCTCTGTCAGAATGCAGTGATTAACCTTTTTTAAGGAAAGTGAGGAAACAAATGGGCGTCAAAGGAACAAAAACAGAAAAGAATCTGTTGACGGGATTTGCGGGTGAATCTCAGGCGCGAAATCGTTATACCTATTTTGCCTCTCAGGCCCGCAAGGAAGGGTTTGAGCAGATTGCGGCCATTTTCGAAGAGACGGCCAGTCAGGAAAAGGAACACGCCAAACGATTGTTCAAATTTCTTGAAGGCGGTGAAGTGGAGATTTGCGCAGCCTTTCCCGCCGGCGTCATCGGCACGACCAGTCTGAATCTCGAAGAGGCCGCCGCGGGTGAAAATTACGAGACAACGCAGATGTATCCGGGTTTTGCGAAGGTTGCGGAGAAAGAAGGATTCACCGAGATTGCGGCAGTTTTCCGCAACATCGCCGTTGCCGAAGCCCGGCACCGCGACCGGTATATCGCACTGAAGAAAAATGTTGACGCGGGCAGCGTGTTCAAAAGAGATACAAAGGTTCGCTGGGTCTGTCGGAATTGCGGATATGTTCACGAAGGTCTCGAAGCGCCGAAGGTATGTCCCGCCTGTGCGCATCCGCAGGCGTATTTTGAACTGGAAGCAGTGAATTATTAACAGATAATAGTGTCAAAGGAGCGCTGCAATGAACGAAAGAAAAGGCGTTATTACATTTAAAGGCGGGCCGTTAACCCTGATAGGGACGGAACTGAAAATCGGACAAAAAGCTCCCGATGCGGTTTTGACGGACAATGATTTGTCAGACGTGAAAATCTCTTCTTTCGCTGGCAAAGTAATCGTATTGTCCTGCGTACCGTCTCTGGATACGCGCGTTTGCGATATGCAGACCCGTAAATTTAACGAAAAAGCCGGACAAATGGGGCCGGACGTGGTGATTTTGACGGTGAGTATGGACCTGCCGTTTGCCCAGAAGCGATGGTGCGGCGCCGCAGGCATTAAACAAGTCAAGACCTTAAGCGATTACAAAGACGCCCGATTCGCGAAGGCTTACGGACTGTTAATTAAAGAATTACATTTAGTGGCGCGGGCGGTCATTGTGCTTGATAAACAGCAGACCATCCGGTATATTCAAATCGTGCCTGAAGTGACAACGGAGCCGGATTATGACGCGGCCTTAAAGGCGGTCAGGGAATTACGGTAAGCGCCAATTGGCCGCTCGCATAGATGAAAGGGCGACAGGGATGAGAACGCTAACCTCCAATGTTTATTATGTCGGCGTACAAGATTGGGACCGCCGCTTATTTGATGAATTGATACCTCTTCCCGACGGGACAAGTTATAACGCGTATCTGATTAAGGGTTCGCAAAAGACGGCGCTGATTGACACCGTCGATCCGCCTAAAGTTCATGAGTTAATCAATCAGTTGGTTGCAGCCGGCATAGACAAGCTGGATTATGTAATCAGTCATCACGCCGAACAGGACCATTCCGGCGGCATTCCTGATGTCCTGATGATGTATCCGGATGCTAAGGTGGTGACCAACGCCAAATGCAAGGCGATGTTGATAGACCATCTCGATGTTGATGAAAGCCAGTTTATCGAGGTAACCGACGGACAGACGCTTTCTCTGGGCGATAAAACGCTTCAGTTTATTTTCACGCCCTGGGTGCATTGGCCGGAGACGATGAGTACGTATCTGAAGGAAGATAAAATTCTGTTCAGTTGTGATTTCTTCGGCTCTCATCAGGCGACCAGCTCGTTGTTTGTACAGGACGAAGTCCGAGTGCTGGAAGCGGCGAAGCGCTATTATGCCGAGATTATGATGCCGTTTCGCAGCGCCATCGTGGGCAATCTCAAAAAGCTGGAGCCGCTGGATATTACGATGATTGCCCCCAGTCATGGGCCGGTGTATCAGCGACCCGCGCTGATTATCGATGCCTATAAAGACTGGGTCAGCGACCGTGTGGAAAACAAGGTCATCGTGGCGTATGTCTCGATGCACGACAGCACCCGCAAAATGGTGGAGTATTTTGTGGATTCGCTGACAGAAAAAGGCGTTGGTGTACGGCAATTCAATCTGACAGGCGTGGATATCGGCCATCTGGCGATGGAGTTGGTGGATGCGGCGACGGTGATTTTAGCCGCTCCGACGGTATTAATTGGGCCTCATCCCACCGCGGCTTACGCGGCCGTATTGGTTAACGCCCTGCGGCCCAAAACAAAATTCGCCGGCATCATCGGCTCTTTCGGCTGGGCCGGCAAAATGGTCGAAACCCTCGCCGGAATGCTGGGCAATCTCAAGGCCGAACTGTTTGAACCCGTACTGGTCAAAGGCCAGCCCAAACCGGAAGATTTCGAAAAACTGGAACAACTTGCCGAACAAATTCGAACCAAACATAATGAATTGGGAATACTGAAAAAATAATATGGATAAGGGAGAATAACGAAAGGACAAAATTATGGCAGCCAAAGGCGAAGTGTATAAATGTATGTTGTGCGGCAATATCGTGGTGGTTTATCACGGCGGCGACGGGGAACTGGTCTGCTGTGGTCAGCCGATGAAGAAAATGGTGGAGAACACGACCGACGCGGCGAAAGAAAAGCATGTGCCGGTGATTGAAAAAGTGCGGGGCGGCTACAAGGTCAAGGTCGGTTCGGTTCCCCATCCGATGGAAGAAAAACACTACATCGAATGGATTGAGCTGACGGCCGATGGAAAGAGTTATTATCAATTTCTCAAGCCCGGCCAGGCTCCGGAAGCGGTGTTTATAATTACCGCCGAAAAAGTCGGCGCCCGCGAATACTGCAATCTGCACGGGCTATGGAAAGGAGTGTAGCTTATGTTGAAAAAAAGCGTTGAAAAAGCGTTCAACGACCAGCTTAACGCCGAGACGTATTCAGCGTATCTGTACTGGTCGATGTCGGCCTGGTGCGAAAAAAACAATCTGCCCGGTTTTGCCAACTGGATGCGGGTCCAGGCCCGGGAAGAAATGACCCACGCCGTCAAATTTTATACCTACCTTATTGATCGCGGCGCCACGGTGAAGCTGACGGCGATTGCCGCACCGGAAACGGATTGGAAGGACATTGAAGCCATTTTTGCCGCGACGCTCAAGCACGAACAATATGTTACGGCGCTGATTAATAATCTGGCGGATCTGGCCATTAAGGAAAAAGACCATGCGGTCGGTCAGTTCCTGCAGTGGTTTGTCAACGAGCAGGTTGAGGAAGAAAAGAATGCCGAGCAGATTCTGGGTCAACTGAAAATGATGGGAAAACAGACCGGAGCGACGTTGTATTTGCTGGATAAGGAAATGGCGACCCGGGTGTTTGTGCCCCCCGCCCAGGCACAGGGAGAAGCACAATGAGTATTACCTTCAACACGGACGAGATTTTTGAAATGGCCGAGGAAATCGAACGTAACGCCGCAAAATTCTATCGCCAGGCCGCAGGAAATGCAGCGGACAAATCGGTTCGTCAAATGTTTCTGGAACTGTCTGCGATGGAGGAAGGCCACGGGAGGATTTTCGCCGGAATGCGTAACGAATTATCGGCGGAAATGAAAGAGCCGACGGTTTTTGACCCGGATAATGAAGTCACCCGTTATTTGCAGACGATGGCCGATTTCCACGGTATGGAAGGCAAAGCCGGCCCAACGCAGATGTTCACGGGCAAAGAAAGCCTCGATGAAATTCTCAAAGCTGCGCTGCAGGCGGAAAAAAATTCCATCGCGTTTTACGTCGGCCTCAAAGACCTTGTGCCGGAGAAAAAGGGCCGCACCAAAATCCAGGCGATTATCATTGAAGAAATGACACACGTCTCAACTATCGGCGGCAAGCTCCAGGAGTTAAAAAGGTAATATCACGGCCTCTGCGGATTTACGGACAGTATGCCTTCGCGGGAACAATGCAAAATCACTGTCAATGGCGAGAAAGAGCTGTCCGTGCAGAAGGGGCAGGTTTTGCTGACAAGCCTATGGCGGGAAAATATTCTTGTTCCCAGCGTCTGCGGCGGAAGGGGAATATGCGGCGCCTGCAAAGTGCGGGTCAGTCGAGGACTTGAAGGGATCGCTCTTACGGCTGCGGAGCAGAAACTGCTGAAGGCGGAGGAGCGGAACAGTCAATTTCATTTGGCCTGCCAGGTGCGTGTCGCGGATTCGCTTGCGATTGAAATTCCTGAAGACCTGCTGGCGGTACGAAGCTGGAAGGCCCGTTGCACGGCAATTACGGATTTGACCTATGATATCAGGCTGTTCCGCTTTGAACTGCTGGATTCGGCCCGGATGAATTTTACAGCGGGGCATTATATTCAACTGGCGACTCCGCCGTACACAGCGGGGATGGAGCCGACGATGCGGGCCTTTTCCATCGCCTCCAATCCGCGGGATAATCACCATATTGAATTGATTATTCGTCGGGTGCCGGGCGGAATCTGCACCCATTGGTGTTTTACGATTCTCAAGGTCGGCGATGAAATCCAAATGACAGGCCCGTATGGAACGTTTCATCTTTCCGATTCGCAATGCCCGATGATATTTATCGCCGGCGGCAGCGGCCTGGCGCCGTTTGTATCGATTCTGCATCAGATGAAAAACACCCATTCAATCCGCCCGACAACCCTGTTTTTTGGAGGCAATCAGGTACGGGATTTGTATTTTGTGGAGCGGATGCGGGAGTTTGAGAAGACGCTGGCGGATTTTCGTTTTGTGCCGGTCGTGGCCTGTCCCGCTTCCCAGGAAAATTGGCAGGGTCAGACGGGACTGGTTACGGATGCGGTACGGCGGCGGGGCGAGGATTTGCGGGACTACGAAGGTTATATCTGCGGCAGCCCGGGCATGATTGATGCGTCCATTGAGGCGCTGACGGAAATGAGACTTCCGCAGGATAAAATCTATTATGATAAATTCGTATGAGGCATTTTATGAAATCATCGCCGGAAGATAAAAATCCTGAACCTGTGCCGCGGACGGGCGCGTTGAAAACAGGCGGTTTTATGGGTGCCGATTTGCGCAGCGTCGATGCAGTTATCGCCGAAGATGCCGCGACGCTCCAAGGACTGGGTTATCGTGTCGCACAAGTCGCTGCGCGAATACAGGAATTGCGCGACCTGGCCAGACCTGCTTTGGGCAATTGGGTTAAGGTTGGCGACGCTTTACAGGTCAAAAGCGAAGATTATAAAGGATGGATAGGTTGTCCCTGGCCGCACGCCGGCAGATTTGAAAAACGCATTACCACCGCCGAAAGGCTGGACACCGGCCAACGGATAAGCTGGTCGGATTTGAATATCCATTTGATTGAGGAACATTCCTTCTTTGAGGGCAAGGGGTCGTTTTTCCGTATCGAGCCGCAAGAAATAATCCGCGTGATATTTTGATTTTAGACATTTCCTGCCGAAGCGGATTCCGATTTTTGCACTTCCGTAAACACATCCCACTGCGGCCCGTATTGTGCCAGGTACAATGCCGAATAGGAACGCTGAAAGACCAATATGGGAAGCAAGGCCACCGTTCCAATGTAAGGCAGCGCCAGCACGCAACAGGCGGTACAGCACGTCCCCAGCACCACCACAAGAATAAGTGTCGAGATGGCTATGTTTAATACAATTGCAAACAGGACAAACAGCACGAATCTGCCGACGTTGGCCTTGAGCAGCTCTAAGAACCGTTTCCACGCCTCCACGCATCGAATACGGTGGATAAACATCGCCGGCACAACGAAGTGCTCCGTGAATTTCACCACGATGGCAAAGACAATCACCACCGCCAGCGTAATCAAAGACAACCCCAGGATGATACCCACTGCCGCCGGGAGGAATCGTTCAGCCCGGGCGATGGGAATAATTACTACAATCCACGCTATTACCATCGGAATAAAGCAGACCATACTGACTAACCACAGGGCAATCTTAAACAGAAACAAGCTATTGCCTTCATTGGCGTACTCTTTCCATGGGTACACGACCTCCGCCTTGTTTTTGGCCACGCAGTACAGGAACATAAACTTTCCCCGGCTGCGAAGCCACAACAGTACCACGCCAATGGCCACCAGGATCGCCAGCACAGTCAGCCCCACCGGCAAAAGCCAGTATAGATTGGATTCTATCCAGTGCCGGGCTTCCCTCATATTCGGGAAACCCTGACGTCCTCCTCCGCCGTTTCCGCCGCCTGCTCCACCACCCTCTCCCAGAAACGCCAGCCACGCGCAAAAACCGATAGTGAACCATTTGCCCCACTCAAACGGCGAAAACAGGATTTGTCTGGTCTTTTCGATAGCCTGTCCCACCGGCCCAATTACGCTGATTTGTGGTTGAGGTGTCCCATTCATTATTTTATTCCTTTCCAGAGGACTTTGTCGGCAAACGCAGTATTATTATAAACTGTTATTTCTGATACGCAATGGGTACAAGACACAGAAAAGAGGCTTTTTGGGTATCAGACAGGTTCTTAAACTGGTGCCGCTCATTGGGCGAAACCAGAATCATATCGCCGGGCGCAAGAGGTCGGTGGCCTTTTTCTGTCGCAACAGCCACATTGCCGGAAAGAATCATCACCTCGTGTTCGAATGGATGGCTGTGATATGGCGTATGCCCTCCGCCGTCCAGTTCAAAAATCCGCATCGCAAATGTCGGCGCCTTGTCATTGGGGCCGAAAATCACACGCACCGACACATTCTTTGCCCCGTCCATCTGGACGGGTTTTGCGGCAACGTCAGAGACCTTCTTGATAATCATCTTCGGATTCCCTTATTGCAGGATGGTTTTTGCAATTATTTCCGCAGCGTCGATTTTGGCGCAGGCAGCGGCAGCCTCGGCCATTCTTTTCTGCCTGGGCTCATCCGACATCAGCTCCAGCAGGGTCTTTTCCAGGCATTCTACAAACCGTTGCGGATTTTTCAAGTCCTGAGCCGCGACGACCGCCGCTCCATACCGTGTCAATTGCTCAGCGTTGAGGTACTGGTGATTGTCCTTGTGGTACGGATACGGAATACAAATACTGGGTTTGGCGGCGG
>Ga0315277_10008379_pt1 | contig 13303 bp, 13 predicted proteins | sample YL17G05_15_MG_FD_203695 | JGI IMG/M metagenome (GOLD analysis project Ga0315277, IMG submission 203695) | Sediment microbial communities from Yellowstone Lake, YNP, Wyoming, USA - YL17G05_15 | ecosystem: Environmental > Aquatic > Freshwater > Lake > Sediment | place: USA: Wyoming | collected...
CAGTTAGAAAAGGTACAAGAGTAATTCAAAAGTATGTTCTTTACATAGGTACAGCAGAAAACTTATATAAGAAGTTAACTGGTTCTAAGAAATCAAGCGAGGATAAGCGAATCCCGTCCCATTAATATTAAAACCCAAATATTTATAACCTCTAAAATATATATTAAATCATACATAAAATGAAAAAAAAGGGTGCTTCAGAGCTGATATCAGAGATATTGCTAATAGTCTTAGTCGTAATGATTTTAGCTTTTGTTCTCTATTTTTTACTGGGATACCTTGAAGAAAGAAGGGAGATAATAAATCTTCAAAATGATTTGAATAATGAAGAGCTGGATATAAGTGATGTGGAATTAAATGATTCACTAACTCTTACTCTTGTTCTGGGAAAAGGGCCCGGAGGACAAAATATTACAGGACGCAGCCAAAAAAACGTTTCTTATAACATAAGTATAACAGTAGAGACGAATATTACCAAGAATGTAACTAACAGCACAATTGTGCTTATTCCAAATAGTACAACTGTCTATGTGTCTAACAGCACAATAGTCAATGGCTCCAATGCAGATATCGTAACTGTAAATGATGTTTCAGGAAGCATGATTGATGACGATAAAATAGGCGAGCTGAAAAAAGCCCTAAAGGTCTTTATTAATAGAACGCTTAACGGTACCAACAATCAGATTGGATTAGCGGCATACAGAACCGGCGTCGTTGGTGCATTTTGTTCCCCTCTCTCCAATAACGGCCTTGCCTTGATGAACCTTGTGGATACTTGGACCGCATCTAGCTCTACCTGCATTTGTTGTGGGATTGACCGAGCAAGAACCTATCTGGCAGGCTCAACACGCACTAAGATAGTGATTGTTTTAAGTGATGGAGCAGCAAATGTTAACTGCCCTTATTGGTCTCCTGAACTAAGCGGGTTTACTACTGCCGCGGGCGCCGGTGGAGGATGCACCACGGCCGCTAATGACGCTTGTGATGACGCAATCAACACCACCAAAAGCGCATTTGTGAATGAAGGGATTATAACTTACTCCATTGGATTTGGCACAGCATCCGATATAGACGAGACTACTTTAAGGAACATATCGATAGTTGGCAATGGGAGTTATTACTTTTCAAACCTGACTGGACTAGAAGAGGTATTCAAAAAGATACAGGAGAACATAAGCTGGATGGAAGGCGTGAATATCTCTTGGAATGAAACATTAAATGTTTCTTGGAATGAAACAGTAAATGTTTCTTGGAGCGAGTTAGTAACTCAAACAGTAAACAAAACCATAGAAGTGGAAATGTATGCTCCAGAAGTTTTCTATGATTACTTAAAAATTGTTTTTTACGCAGGGGGAAGGTCTTTCGTTCAGAAAAAGGATATCTCAGCAGTTCCTAACCCATTAGAATCAAAAGAGATTGATATTACTCTTGACCCTTCCTGGGGCATAACAACCGCTGACCTGACAAAAATCGAAATATACACTGTGGCATTAACAGAGACCGGAAAAGAGATAATTAGTTCAAGGCCGATAGCTGTCTGGGAAAAGCCAAGCTTATACACCTCAAGAAAGTAACATTGCATTTAATCCTAATAATCTTTATATAAAGACTATTTTTCTTTTGTAGATGAAAATAAGGCATTTTCTTAACCTGTCCTTTGAAATTGCAAAATCCAGCTTCAAGCTGAGAAACGAAGGCAGTTATCTCGGGATTTTTTGGTATCTTTTAAATCCGCTTCTTCTTTTCGTCCTCTTGCTTTTAGTTTTTTCAGACCGTCTTGGGAATAATATCCCTTCCTATCCCTTATATCTCCTTTTGGGAATTATCATCTTTAATTTTTTTCAGCAGTCAACTTTGGAGTCTACAAGAGTTATAGTCAGGGACTATGGCGAATTGATAAAATCAATTAATTTTCCAAGAGAAGCTCTTGTTTTAGGGATAACTCTTAGGTCTGTTTTCTCTCATTTTTTCGAGTTTATTTTATTTTTATTTTTTATGCTTATTTTTAAAAATTCCATGACCGGACTCATTTTTTATCCAATTATCCTTGTTTTTCTCTTTGTTTTTATATTTGGCTTCTCACTTATTCTTTCTTCCTTGACTGTTTATTTTATTGACCTGGATAACATTTGGAATTTTTTTGTAAGGTTAGTTTGGCTTGCAACCCCTATTTTCTACTCCATTGGTGGCCAGGACAGGCTTTTTATAGCTAATTTGTTCAATCCTTTATATTATTTCATTACTCTTTCAAGGGAAATTATTATTTATACAAGGCTTCCTGAATTATGGATTATTTTCGGGGCATTATTTTACGCATTGTCTGCTCTGCTAATTGGGATGCTCGTTTTTAATAAACTTAAAGTTAAATTTGCGGAGATGTTATGAAAAAAAGAATAATCGTAGAGGGCGTTTCAAAGAAATTCAAGATAGGATTTAAGAAAAGGGAGTCTGCTTTATCAAGAATAATCCATCTGTTTTCAGGCAGGGAGCCAAAGAAAACTCTTGAAGCTCTGAAAGATGTATCCTTTAAGGTAGATTCAGGAGAGATAGTAGGCATTATAGGAAAAAACGGCTCTGGGAAATCTACTCTTCTAAGGACAATTGCTGGGATTTACAAGCAAGATAAAGGAAATATAAAAGCCAAAGGGAAGATTATTTCTTTAATCAACCTGAATATAGGCATGCACCACAGGTTGACAATGGAGAACAACATATTCCTTTGCTGCTCGCTTTTTGGGCTAAGCCATAGAGAGATAAGAGAAAAATTTGATTCTATAATAGAATTTTCTGAGCTTAGAGATTTTGTCAGTACTAAACTATACCAGTTTTCTAACGGCATGTTGCAGAGGCTTGCGTTCTCAATAGCCATTCATTGTACTCCTGATATTCTCTTATTAGATGAAATATTCGAATTTGGCGACGAGAAATTCAAAGAAAAAAGCGCAGAAAAAATAAAAGAAATGGTTAGAAAAGGGGCGTGTGTTGTTTTAGTGAGCCATGATCTAAGGATGGTTGAAAAATACTGTCATAGGGTTATTTTGATGACCGATGGGGCAATAAAAAAGGAAGGGAAAGCAAAGGAGATTGTAAAAGGGTATAAGATAGAGGTATAAAGCAATCTTTAACCTGCCCCATTTTTTAAACAAATTATACAATCGAGGGCTTAACTTTTTCATTTTTATCCCTATCAGGCCAATGTATCTGTCAAGCACAAAATAGGGCTCATTTAATCTGCGCCCCCTTTCTAAATACCTAGTATAATTGTGAATCTGCCTATTGCTCCATATTTTTCCTGCAGGCCTATTTTTTAAGTCAATTAGGTCTGCTCGGTCTAGATTATTTTTCCATTCTTGGTAAAAATAATTTTTAGTTACCCACGGCTTGTCCTTTGATGGAAAATGAAGCATTATTCCATTTATTTTGTTTGGTGGAATAAACCATTGGTTGCTTTCATTCATCAAAAAAATATTGTATGCTGGAGGCAGCTCTTTCCAATTATAAAAGATTAGGTTAAATGCAATAGGGTCTCCAAATGCGCTGATAACATAATACTTCTCAAAAGTTCTTTTTAGCCGATTGAAAGTGTCCTCTTTTATAGAGTCTGTATCAAATACAAAGAATCCTGGAGCAAATGCAGGGTGGTCAAGATTGCAATCTGAAGCTAATTGCATTACCAACTTTCTTTTAGCAGCTTCGTCTAAACCCCTTTTTATTCTTTCTTCCTCATTTATAATATGCCGCCCGATTGTTCTGCTAAGGTCGCGGACAGACCAAAATCCTTTCAAAGAGCAAAGCGCATCAAAATTTGCTCTCACAATTACATCTGCATCAGAATACACTATAGTGTCCCATTTCTTGAACTCCTTTGTAAAAAGGTAGAATTTAGTCATAAATATCGAGAATATACTATTAGGATCTTTCTTATGAAGAGCCTTGCATTTTTTTATTAAAATTCCCTTATCTTTGAACCATTTCAGCTTTTTCTCCGGAACTTCATGTGCCAGCAGCATATAGTCCCCTTTCCAGCCGGCATTCCAGTAGGCACTTGAGAACAGCTGTTTTGCCTGCTCAAGGTAATTTTCATCTGCTATCGTTACAAATAGACATTTTTTCATTTTTTTATCCATCCATAAATTATCCCTATCCTCCAGGATATTTCAGATACCAGTAGAAAATACGCTTCTCCAAACGGCCTTTTGGCAAACTGAAAAATTATCCAGGGAGGGAAAAGAAGGAAATTTTTTATTGAAATGCTCTGCATCATAACCTCTTTTTTTATTGCAGGGTCATTTTTATGCTTCTCAAATGTCTTGACAGCGTAGTAAGCCCTTTCAAAGCTGCTTTTTGCAAAGTTTTTAAGAGAAGTGGCGTGGTAGTGGCAAACTTTTAGATTTTTAAGAAACCTTACTCTTCCAATTTTCTTCAGCCTGAAATAAAAATCAAAATCTTCCAGGGCCTTAAGAGTGGGGTCAAACTCCAGTTTTTTTATTATACTGGATTTAATTGCAAAGTTTTTAGTGTCAACATGGGATATGTAGTCTCCACTAGCGTTTATGTTATAAAAGTCTATATCTGCCTTTTGGATATTCTTGGTCCAATAGTTAGTTATGGCTTCTTTCTCAGACCCTGTTACAGCAATCTCGTCCTCATGAATTATTGGCTTGGTGATATCCGAAAGCCAATTTTCAGGAACAATGCAGTCGCTGTCGGTCATTGCTATAATCTCGCCTTTTGCTTCTTTTATTCCGGCATTTCTCGCTGCGCCCCTGCCCCTCCTTTTTTCAAACACATACCTGACTTTTTTATCTTTTTTTTGGAATTTTTTTATTATCTCGCTTGTTTTGTCAGTTGAATTATTGTCGACAACAAGAATTTCGTAGTCCTTGTAAGCTTGGTTTAAAACCGCGCTTAAGCAGCGTGCTAAGGTTCTTTCTTCATTATGTGCAGCGATGATTACTGAAACTTTTGGGCTTTTCATCTTTCTTTTAATTTTTTTAATTGATAATATAATTTTGGATGATAACTTTTTAAAAAAGTCCCAAAGAGACCAACAGCCCGGTCTGCAGAATCTCTGATGCTTAGAACACTCGCTTTGATAGAAAAGCTCTCTTTTCCTACAATCCTTTGGTAGTATTTTATCTCTTCTGCATCTAATGTTCTGGCAGGGACTTGTATTTTCTTTAAGTCTATAAGTTCTGCCTTCTCTAGATTATTTTTCCATTCTTTGTAAAAATAATTTTTAGTATTCCAGGGCTTATTCTCATGAAAATGAAAGACTAATGCTTTAATATCTTCTTTCCTAAATTTTTTAATATTAATCAAAGGATAAGGGTCCAGGTTATAAATAAAAGGCAGCTTTTCCCAATTTCTATAAAAATAAAGATTAAGTGTACCTTCAGCACCTGCTGCGCTGACATCTATATAGCTATTTAACAGCTCTTTAAGTTTAGAAAAAGTATCTTTTTTTATTATAGAAGTGTTAAATGCCATTACCCCTATGTTAAATGATGGCACATTTAAATCGTAGTTTTTTTTGAGTCTATTATAAATTCTCTTATCTACTTTTGCAAGCCTTATTTGGGCGCTCTTCAGAAAAAGCTCAGATAATTTAGGGTAGCCTTGGACTGCTGCGAATCCCTTTGCTCTCGTAAGCTCCTCTAAAGAACCTTTCACTATAAGGTCTTGTTCAAGGAACACTAGGTTTTTCCATTTCTTAAATTCAGGTTGGAACAAATAAAATACGTCGAAGACTACTGGAAGCCATTTTCCTATCTTAAGCTTTTCCGAGTTAGGAATAAGTTTGCATTTTTTTACCAAAATCCCCCTTTCCCTAAACCACTTCAGCTGTTTTTCAGGAATTTCCGATTCATGTGCCAGAAACATATAGTCTCCCTTCCATCCAGCATTCCAGTATACACTTGAGAAAACCTGCTTTGCCTGTTCCATCTTTCCCATAACAACGAGTAAATTTTTTTTCATGTCGAAAACGGAAACCTCGCATGTAAAAAATCCTCTTTATTTTTTGGATTTTTGAGCACTCTCAGAAATCCACGCTTTTATGAGGATTTCTGAAGCTTTAGTGCGTGCGTTGGAATGCCCGGGTTTCCGTTTTCGAGCATTTCAAAAACCTTTGTTTTTGATAACTCTCAAAATCCTTTTGGATTTTGAAGCAAGAAAATTGCTTTCGTTTTTTTCTTGCAATTTTCTGTGCAGAAAGTTCCCCCCCTAAGGAATTTTCATGCATCCCAAAAACGAGCGCCTGAAACAAAAAGCATTTTTCAATCCTATTGTAATGATTACTAAAATGCTTTTTGTTTTCACAAACCACACACTTCAGTGTATGGTGGCGCATCGTTTTTCTGATTTTAATATAAAGAGAGTTTTGGCTTCTCTTTTTTATATTTTTTATAAGCCTTTATCCATGTTAAAGACATCTTTTCTTTTTTTATACGGCGCCCCATTTTATAATCTTTTTCTTTATACATGCCGCAGTATCTGCATAATCTCCCCCTTTGCTGCATCAGCGTCGAATCATTAACTGATGATAGATTTTTGATGCCAGTATCCAACCCGAAAACGCGGTCAATGCTTGCCCCTGGGCCGCAGAGATAATAGCCATATCTTGTAAGTCCCAATCCGCAATGCTCTGTGTTCCAGCAAGCTTTTGTGAAATCGGCATTCTTATATCTTTTCATGTCGATAGGAGCCAGATTATAGCTGCTGAATTTTTGCATGCTTGACTTTTTCTTGCTATTTTCTATGATTAACCATGGGGGAAGGATTTTTAGAATGTTATTTACTTTATCACCAAACCCGTTCGTAAGAAATCTTATATTTGATTCCGGATAAAATTTCTTGTATCTTTTGAATATTTTTAAAATTGCAGGCAATTGCGGGTGAAGGGTGGGCTCTCCCCCGAGAATTTTTATACTTTCCCATTTCCAGTTCAGGCAGATGGATTCATCAATGAATTTTTTTATCTGCTTAAGGCTCATATGCTCTTCAGATGGGGCCTGCCTGCAGGACCGGTTGCAGTTGATGCATTTTAGATTGCAGGAAGTTGTTATTTCTATTTCCACTCTTCTTTTATTTGTGCACCATGCAATTTTCTTTTTCCCCTTTAAATATCTCAGGGGGCGGTTGGAGATAATCCAAGCGCAGTCTTTTAACAGTACCCCCGCTCTCCAGTAAATGCTCTTGGATTCCCTATTTTCTTCAATGATTGTTTTTATCTGGTCAAGCATTTCCATGCAATGTTCGTTGATTTAATTAGGAAGAAATATCCCTTTTTTAAGATGGGGTAAATCATCCTCGATAAGTATTTATTCTTGTTTTGATTATAAAGAGTGAATTAGTTGTAACTGACTGCAATCAATAATAGTTAGGGCTTTCTCAAACTAAATAAACTTTGCGCTGCGCGCTCGCTCTTCGCGCGGAGATAAAATGGTAAAAACTCCACTCCGCTTCAGCGGATTTTTTGCCGCAGCAAAAAACCTTTAGGGGGAGGATGTCATATCTTACTAAAATACCATTTGGTTCAGTAACCAATTGGTATTTATGCTTTTGCTTTTTCATTTTTCAATCTCCTCCTTAATTTTTTTTATAAAAATTTTAGTGTCAAACTCTTTTGCCCGTTTTAAACAATTTTTTTTGTATTTTTCAGGAGCTTTTCCAATCTCTTTTATTGCTTCTATTAGCTTTTCTTCATTAATGTTATCTATTAAAACCCCTGTTTTTCCATTGATGACTGTTTCTTTGTACCCTCCTTCATTTGCAGCAATGACTGGCTTTCCAGAAGCCATTGCCTCAACAGGAGTCATGCCAAAATCTTCATCCATTGCAGTTGCAATAAACCCTTTGCAGTTAGCATAGAGTTCTAGTAGCTCTTTATTGCCAATCCAGCTTCTTATTTCAACATTTTTTGGCTTTATATTTTTAAGGTAAGAAGTATATTTTAAGAAGTTGCGTGATTGCTCATAGCTACCAACTATTATCAACTTTTCATCTTTCATTTTTTCAAATGCCTTAATTTGAATTTCTACTCTTTTTGGAGGCAATAGCCTGTTGACAGAAAGCCAAAAATCCCCGTTTTTTTTATAATGCAACTTGGAGGTTTCTATTGGGGGATTTATTACTTTAGCTTCTTTATTCAGGAATTTTTTCAATCTATTTTTAGTATTGTTAGAGTTGCAAACCAATCTATCAACTTTTTCCACGTACTTTTTGTTCAGGTATCTGTTACATTTTACCCACAAATCAAAGATGCCCCTTAAAGGCATAGGTACCATATTATTTCTTGTATATTTGTAAGCATCCCATATCTCTCTTATAGGAGAGTGTACGTACCACATGTTAGGATGGTTGTTTACAGCGCCAGACATTGCCCAATCTCCATCTATAATATAAAAGTCATATTTATCCTTCAGGTTTAATTTTCTGAATCGCAAGAAAGCCATTTGATGTTTAAAAGGAGCATTTATAGGAACTTTGCCAATTGAGATTAGCCTTACATCTGGAAATCCCATTTTTTTTATTTTTTCGTAGTCGATATTTGTAGTGTATATTGGCGCTCTTAGCTCTCTTGCTAAAGTCAATCCAACTATCTCAGCTCCTCCAATATTGTCCATGTAGTTGTGAAAAATTGCAGCTTTCATTTTGTCATCACCACAATTCCATCGTACCTTTTAAACAAAGTTATATTGGTAATCGCCGCAAGATTTCTGAAGCTATTGAATTTAAAAAGCTTTTTTAGTAGCCTTATTCTTGGTATATTTTCCTTTCTGGCATATAGAAACATATGAGTATAATTTGCCCTTGGATATGTTTTAAAACCTTCAAATCCCGCAACCTTGCCGCACGCAATAACTTTTTTTGGCGGCATATCTTTTTCTAATAATCCATACTTATATTTGGCTCGGATTGAGTTTGGGGAATCTCTATGCCCCAATCCTGGCTCTGAAACGATTAAAACGCCATTTTTCTTGAGGGATTTGTAGGCATTTATAACTGCTTTTTTTTCATCAACTGCATGATGCAGCGAATCGAAAAATACCGCACAATCGAATTCACAGTTAAAATTCATTTTTTCATAATCTTCAACCAAGAAATTGAGCTTCTCCAAGTTTTCCCGCTTTTTTTTGATTATAGCATTTTTTATCATATCCTCTGATAGGTCTATGCCCGTAACAATATATCCTCTTTTAGCAAAGAATCTGCTTGTCCATCCTGTTCCACAGCCAAGGTCAAGTAATTTTTTAGGAGGGGGAGGCAATAAAGAAATAACTGCTCCTATTTCTGCTAGAAGCCCTCCGCAGTTATCATCAGAAAAAGGCTTGTTAACAGCATGTTTAATTCCCGGCTCTCCAAGATTCTTCAGGTAATTTATTTCATTGTCTTTTGCTTTCATTTTGTCAGGTAGACTTTTACATCTCCATTGTCATAAACCTTTTTTAAATTTTCTTCATAAAGATTAATGTTTTTTAAGGGCTTTTGCGGAATATCCACCATAAGAATGAATTTTTCCTGCATTCTTTTTGTTATTGCAATGTAGCTTACATTCCTTTCTTTCAAGCTTTTTATTGCAGAAAAGAAAGTCTCATTATTGCTCTGGTAAAATAACGAATGCACCAAAGGGTCTCCATCCCCTGCGCCAGTGACTTTATAGTACCCTTTTTCTATTAGAAGACTAGCAAACTGCTGGTCGCAAAAGACTGTTTCATTTAAAGAAGCCATTATCCAGGAAACAGCCCCAATTTCTTCATCAGAGTTTTCAAAGAAGATTTTTTTGTCCTGCATTACATAATATCCTGTTAAAAGAAGGAATACAAATGAGAAAATAAAAAGATATTTGTAATATTTTTTAGGTATCTTTAACACCAGCAGCCCAAAAAACGCAAAATAATCAAAAACTCTTGTCGGATAATTAGCATATAAAAAAGCCAAAGAAACAATTAAGACTGGAATAAGGCAAAGAAGCAAGTCAAAGTCCTCTCCTATTTTTTCCTTTCTTGCGGCCTTTTTAAAAATATGCAAAACAAAAGTTAATCCGCATAAAAAGAAAAATAACATTTGCCATCGGATTGCAGAAAGCAATAGGAATGTAGGGTCCATATATTTGTTTACAGAGATACTTTTAACATGCTTGGTTACCAGTTCGGCATTGCCAGAAGAGCCCGCCCCCGTGTCATAAGAAAAAAGAAAAACCGAGCAGGATATAAGAATTATGGCAAAAAAAGCCATTATCTTCATTTTCTCAAATTTTTTATTCAAGAGCCCCTTTGCTAGCAAGGCAATCATAAAGCCTGCAGAAGCAATAGCGTTTACAAGCGAAGAGGTAAAGTAAGTGAACACCATAACTGTACTTAATAAGAGGGCAGCGGCTAAATAGGAGGCATCCTGTTTTTTGTAAAGCAAAAAAAGAGAAAATAATGCAAGGTAGGAAAAGCTGTGCCCAAAGTAGCCTGATGCAGAATAAAAGAGCTCTATTGGTCCTAAAGACATAAGTGCGACCCCCATATAAGCAGCTTTCCTGCTTCTGAATTCCAAAAAAATCAGATAAATAAAACCTAAGAAAAGGAATACATAAAGGAAAGTTCCAAAAATCTCAAGAAAGCTGGTTAATGAAAGTAATTCGGTTATCTCTCTAAACACCCCGCTGCCTATGAATCTCGAATGGTCAATTGCCATCCCAGTATAAAAGCCCATGTCAGGGATCTCTTTGCCTATAAAACTAAAAGAATAGCTGTAAGCATCTGAACCATTATTAATGCTTTTTATAAAAAAGAGCCTCCACAAAGTTCCAATTAAAGCAGCTAAGATTATGTACAAAAAATCTTTATTAAATTCTGTGTGGCGTTCTTTTTTTTGGGTGCAAAGTAAGAATAGAGCAAAAGAGAGAGATACTGAAATTAGGATGAAATTAAACGTGCTTAATATTGAAAAATAGTATAAAAAAATACCGAGGAGAGCGGAGGTCAGCGTAGAAAATAAGATTATAGACATCACCCTTTTTGTTACTTCGGTCTTGCTTAACAGTAGGTAGCTTAAAAAAATTCCTGGTAAGAAGAATATTAGTGCTCCAATTAGCGCATATAGTACGTTCATTTTTAACTCTCCTTTATTCCAAGTATGCTGAAGAAAAATCCTGCAAAAATTGTCTGGAATCCTATTATAATAAACGTAAGAGCAAATATAGAGATGTTTATTGTGTCAAGCCCTCCAAAATCCGTTGCTAGCCATTTAATTAAAATATACAGATAAATCAAGAACCCAGCGAGCAGAAAAATAAATCCTGCAAAAATTCCTTTTTCCAGTGTGAAATACCCATATAATTTTTCCAAATACTCATCTTTTTCTCCTAGATGATTATGGGAATAGATTCTTGCAGATATTCCTGTTAAAATCAATTGATATCCTAAAATAACTAAAGTAGCTCCTATAAAAAGCGGATGGGTTTTAAAATGAATTCCAAATAAAACAAGCTTTCCTGTTAAAATAAGAGTCATTATTAAAAATCCGAGAATTAACAAGAGCAAGCCAGTCCACAAAAAAACATAGTTAGGGCTGTAAAGCAGTATAAACCTTAGATGCTTCCAGCCGTCATTAAATGCTCTTAATTTTGATTCCCCTTTTCTCCTAGAGTAAGAGATTGGAATTTCCTTGATTTTAAAATTTTTTTTAACAGCTTTAATTATCATCTCGCTTGCAAATTCCATGCCCGTAGTTTTCAGATTCAATTCTTTTAATTTTTCTTTTTTTATTGCTCTAAATCCTGAATTAATATCTGAAACTTTTTTCCCAAAAAACCAGGAAATTAAGAAATTTAAAACAGGAGTGCCAATATATCTATGAGAAGGGGGCATTGCCCCTTTTTCTATCGCGGTTCTTTTTCCAATAACGAGATCATATCCTTTATCTAACTCAGAAATAAACCTTGGAATTTCAGAAAAATCATAGGTATTGTCCCCATCTCCGATAATAATGTAATCTCCTTTTGCTTCCTTAACTCCCTGAAGAATAGCATTTCCATATCCATACAAATTATGCTTCACTACTTTCACATTTTTGTATTTGCCAGCTATTTCTGCACTCCTATCGCTAGAGGAATCAGATACAATTATCTCATAACTTTTCCCTTTTAACGCCTTGTTTATTTTTTCAATGCATAAGGCTATAGTCTTTTCCTCGTTTCTGCAGGGCAGAATCACCGAGATTTTCATGCATAAAAAACAGGAATTTGTTATTTATACTTAATTATACTGAAAAGATAATTTTTAGAGAATATACTAAAATTCCTCTAGTTTTACCGCACCTTAAAAGGCGTGGTTTTTTTGGAATTTTAGGATGCCAAGAAAACCTTTCGGTTTTCGGGCACAGAAAATTGTTTTGGACAATTTTCTTGTGCTCAAAAATGCTTTGAATGCATTTCTGACATACTAAAAATCAATCATAAATAATAACTTTGGTTCTTACGTTAGGATGGGACATAAAAGTGAATTTATAAGGGTCATCCCATGCAGAGCCTGCTACTCCCCCTTGCCCCTGGCAGTTCTGATGCTTGTAATTAAAAGCATATGTCCAATCCCAAGGCCCAAAAATTGTGTATCTGTTATTTGTTCCAGTAATCCAGGAATAATCCCCTCCATCTTGCCTTGTCCATCCATAAGTCCCGATGTTTCTATTATTGGACATTGATGGCTGTTCCATGAAAATATTCTCTTCAATAACTCTTACCTGGTCATTTCCATCTGTCTCGTGCTGTAATTCCAGCCTTATGTTGCACCCATCTTCATCCCCGCAGTATTCTGTAAGATTTTTATCTTCGCATGCCCAGGTCTTTGTATCTGGATTATAGACCTCAAAAACCAGTGGAACTTTTGAGGCTGCAGTTAAATCTTCTAATGCCTTGTTTAAAAGCTTGGTCTCTCCTTTTACCTTGACTTCAATTTCCTCTCCTGAATGCCCCATCATAGAGGGAGCAACTCCAGAATTATAAGCATAAGCTACTCCTCCAATAACTAGCAGCAAGCTAAATGCTAGGAGCGTATAGAGCCATTTATTAGTAAGATTTATCTCTATTTTCACCATTTCACCTGTTTTTTATAAAGAAATATAGAATGCTGAATTTAAATTCTTTTCGATAGCTTGATAAAAAAACAGAGTGCTAAAAAACAATAATAAATTTAGGTGATTAGTACAATTACGGACTAAACTACCCTCCTTACAATACATATATCAATTAACAACTTATAAATACTTTCATTCCTGTGATTAAATCTGAATTCCATTTCCTTTAAATAGAAGG
>Ga0315277_10008380_pt1 | contig 13303 bp, 10 predicted proteins | sample YL17G05_15_MG_FD_203695 | JGI IMG/M metagenome (GOLD analysis project Ga0315277, IMG submission 203695) | Sediment microbial communities from Yellowstone Lake, YNP, Wyoming, USA - YL17G05_15 | ecosystem: Environmental > Aquatic > Freshwater > Lake > Sediment | place: USA: Wyoming | collected...
TTTCATTTACTCTTCCTCCTCCTCGACTTGTTTCTCGTGTTTGACCCAGGCTGCATCCGCCGGTGTGGGTTCGGCCTCGTCGGCCTTGCGGCCGGCCAGTATCGAGTGCACCACGCACAGCAGGGTTGCAGCCAGGCATAGAAGATAGGCCATCCAGATCCAAGGATCGGGGATGCCAAGGACGCCTGTAGTCATGGAAGCGACTTCTCCTCTCTCTCAGAAAAAGGGTGATTGGACCTGTATACTCTCTTTCGCACCTCGATGCAAGGACAATTCGGGTCGGATGTATCCGACCCCTACGGGGGCGGGTGTAGGGGTCGGATGTATCCGACCCCGATTTTTTCACACGTTCTCGGCCTCGGGGACGGGCACCCGTCCCGCTCACCGGCCGGCAAGAGCGAGATATCGCTGGCGCGCTTCCTCGAGCCGTTTCGACAAGGCCTCGACCTCGCCCGGCGCGTATTCGCGGGTGAAGCGCGCGTCCCCCAGGCGGCCCTCGATGAACTCGAGCACCCGGAGGCGCTTGGCCACCAGGCGGCGCCGGTCGTCGCGGTCCGGTCCGGCGCCCTCGACGTTGATATAGACCGGCGTGGTGTGCGCCAGCGCGCCGTTGTGCGACCGCACGCGCGCGGCAATCCATTGCATCGCGCCGGCTTCCAGCTTGAATTCGAGCTTGAGATCGCGCTGGCCCGGGGCCGTGGATTGGGCCGCGCGGACGACCTCGCCGTTGGAGACGATCTCCAACGTCTTGGGAGCGCCGATCCCGGCCGGCGCCCAGGCCGTGGCGCGGACGTGCAGCGTCGCCTCCGGCTTGACTCTCAGCTCGTCGCCCGGAATCGCGCTGTCGACGCTGAAGATCAGCATCGGGCCGTTGGTGACAAAGGTGCGGCCGCGCCGCAGGGCCTCGAACCAGGCATCCACGGAGAAGTGCGGCCCGGTGTAGGCGTAAACGCGCGCCTCGCCGATGCTGGCGCCCCAGGGCAGGTCGGATCCCGCCGACGCCGTGAGCCGGAAGCCCAGGCTCAGGAAGTCGTAGTAGTCCTCCAACCCCAGCTTGCGGAATTGCAGGATCTCGAGAAAATCGACCTTGCCGCGCACGACGCTGAGGCTTGCGTCCCAGGTCGGGTTCAATTCCGGCCGCTTGCGGCGGTGCCATTCGGAAGCCCAGGCCGTGTGCGCATAGCCCGTCAGACCACCCTCGGCGTGGATTCGGTCGAACATGAAGTCGTAGAGGTGGTAACGCGAGGTGTCGCGCACGGGGCGGCGTATGTTGAGGGCCAGCGTGTGTCCCTGCTCGGCGATGTCGGTGCGCGGGTCCTCCTGGCCGGACACCAGCGCGTAACTGCCGCGCTGGAAACGCGATTCCGGACCGTAGCGGGCTTGCTCGAAGTAGGTTCGCTTGATATCGCCCCTGCGGACGATGTTGGCGACGTGGATGTCTTCGGCCTGCGCCCAGCTCATCAGGAATTCGTCGTCGGCGGGCTTCAGGCGCGGATAGTGAACATGATCGTCGCCCGAGTACCAGCCCTGCCTGGGCATGTCGGTCCAGCGGGCCAGCTCGACGCGGCGCAGGCGTTTCTGTCCGGCGGAAATCTCGAACTCCTCGAAGTGCGGCAGGAATTCGACGCCTTTGGCGACCGCCAGACGCCAGCGCCCGGCGGGCAGCGTGATGCTGAAGGGCCGGGTGACGAAGAACGCGGCCGGCTCTTTCCAGTACGGGTAAGCCGGCTGGCCTTCGTACATACTCGCCCGAGTGTTGTTGTTCTTGTACTCGCCGTTGGTCAGCCGCAGCGGGCCGATGTCGCCGGGTTTCCAGTCGAACGGCTTGTAGAAATCGCGGACGGTCGTGTAGCCGGAATCGACCCGCCCGTCGGGCGGCGTGCGCCACTTGCCATCGGCCAGCGACGTTATGCAGACCATCGCCGACGTCAGGGCGCCGGCGGCCTTATCGCGGATTTCCACGCGCAGCGTTCCGTCGCCGTCGACCGCCGAGACGCGGTAGAGCGCCAGGATTCCCAGAACCAGACAGACGAAATGAGCCGGCCGATTTGTTCTCGACATGCTGCCGGGAATTGTACAATAAGACGCTGTACCAACTGGAGGCGCGCCTGAGAGCCCTGTTCAATACGCTGATCTCGTGGGGTCCGGCGGGCCTGTTCCTGCTGGCCATCGTCGATTCGGGCGGCGTTCCGCTGCCGGCGGGCATCGACGCGCTGGTGGTGCTGCTGGCCGTCGCAAATCCCGGCACGGCGTACTGGTCCGCGCTCCTGGCCGTGCTCGGTTCGCTCATCGGCAACTATATTCTCTACGCCATCGCGCGCAAGGGCGGCCGCGCGTACCTGGACGCCCGCGCCACGTCCGGGTTCGCGCTAAAGGTCCGCGACTGGTTCCGGCGGTATGGCCTGTTGACCGTCTTCATCCCTACCATGTTGCCGATTCCCTTGCCCATGAAGATCTTCGTGCTTTCGGCCGGCGCCCTCGGCGTCAGCCCGGCGGCGTTCGTCGGAGTGGTGGTCGTCGGGCGGATTCTGCGCTACGTCGGGCTGGCTTACCTGGGCGCGCAGCTCGGCGTGCACTCGATGACGTACTTGAAGGAGCACGCCTGGCATCTCTTGGGATTTGCCGCCGTGCTGTTCGCGGCCCTCTATCTCATGGTCCGCGCGGTCGAGCGGCGGCGCCTCAGTTCGGCCACCTGAGGTGGCGGCGCAGAAACTCGAAGGTCCCGATGCCGTGGATGGTGTGCGGACCGTTGAAAAACTCGATGGCAGCGCGGTCCGGCAACCCAAGCTTGTCGTAAAAGCGGCGCACCTTGGCGAATTCGTAGGCGACCCATTCGTCGGGCGCGACGGGGTCGTCGTGGCCGCGCTCGACCATGAACGGGCGCGGCGCCATCAGCATCGCGAGTTCGGCGTAGTTGACCACGTTGGCGAAGTCCCATTCGTACATGTCGTACTCCTGCGTGATCAGGTAGCTGTAGCGGGCATCCACGCTGGTGGTCTTCCACACCCACTCGTTGAAGTCCGCTGAACAGATGGAGAGCGCGTAGCCGTCCAACAGCGGGGGGACGCGCACGGCGGTCTTGCCGCCGTAAGAGAGGCCGTAGAAGCCGATGCGCGCGGCGTCGACATACGGCAGCGTCTTGAGCCAGGCGAGCGTCTGCTGGTGCTGACCCAGGATGAAGGAGAATAGCGAGAGCTTGAGCGGTCGCGCCTTGCGCAGAATCAGCCGGAAGCGATCTTGTCCGATGTAGGGGTTCTGCGGCGCGTAGACGATGAAGCCTTCTTCGGCCAGCCGCACCCCGTAGCGGTGGTAGGCCGGGTGGTCGACTCGCGGGTCGGCCAGATCTTGCGGGCGGCCCTCGAGACCGTGCTGGCAGACCACCACCGGGCGGCGCTCGCCGGGCTTCAAGCCCCTCGGGACCAGCAGAATGCCGGAGGCGAACACCTCGGGCCAGACGTCCAGCTCGACCTCGTAGCCCCGGAACTTCGGCTCGTCATAGATCAAGCGTGTACGTGGGTTGGGCGGCAGGCTCGGGTCAGGCAGCCGCCCGATAACTTCGTTCCAGATGTAGTCGCGGTAAGCGCCCGCCGGCTGGGACGAGAACCCGGCGCGGCGCTCCGGCGCCCGGCGAATCAGCTTTTGCGTGAACTCGACCAGTTCGTCGAACTGGCGGCGCTGGCGCGCAGCCGCCTCAGCGAACACCGGGACCGCGGGAACGGGCGCCCCGGTTCGCGACGGCAGCAGCAGGGCCACGGCTTCCTCGGCGCTGGTCACAACCGGCGGATTCCCCGCCCGCCTGGCTTCGCGGCGAATCTCGTCGAGCGCCGGCGCGGCGAGCTGGCCGTTTGGGCAGGCGCCCCGGCGCTCTTTCGTCTCGGGCGGCGGCCCGGCGACCTCGGGATATCCCGACGCCACGACGACCAGCTTCCGCGGGGCGATGAGGGAAGCGATTTCCGCGTCGCCGAATTCGCGCACCAGACCCCACACGTCGCGGTAGATCGGTTCTCGCCAGAGGTTGTCGCGCGGACCGAAATAGCCCGCCACAATGGCCGCGTCGATGCGTGTGTCCAGGGCGGCGGAGTAAAAGGCAATCAGCCCGCCTTCGCCCTCGCCGGCGACGAAGACCGGTTGCTTCCCGTCCCGGCGAAACCAATCCACCGCGGCCAGAACCTTCTCGACCTCGTAACCGATGACGGTGCGGCCGGCCTGGTAGGCCATGCGCCAGATCCATTCGCGGTGCGGCTGGTTGGTCATGCGGAACTGCGGGATGCCGGACCAGGTGTCCTGGCGGTCGATCAGGACCGGCGCGAGCACCTGGCAACCGCGCGCGGTCAACAGGCGCGCCAGCTGCGACTGCTCCGGTTGCGCGTCCGCATCCGGCAGGACAACGGCGCGGCAAGCCGGCGTGCCGCGGGGCGACAGCAGCAGCCCTTCGGCCCAGACGCCCTCAAGAACCGGCCAGCGCACCGAGCGGCCGTTGGACGAGATTTCCGGCGCACCGAGAACGCGAGCATCCACCGCGCCGATCATCCGGCGCAGTCGTTCGCGAGAGGGTTGCGGGCGCTTCGCGGCTGCCTCCGCGGTCGCCCGGTCGAGGTAGGCGTGAATCCCCTCGACCATGCGCGCCGCCAGGTCGGCCTGCGCCCAAATGGGAATCGCCGCGGCCAGCGCGACGGCTGCTATCCGGCAAACTCGCATGCTCTTCAGTCAACCACGTCAAGGCGCGCCGGCGCTACAATGGCTTCCATCATGCGACGCAGCACATTCCTACGCTCGATGGCGCTTGCCGGGGGCCTGGCCCCGCGCTGGAGGGCCGGCGCGCAGGCTCCGGAAGAGCTGAAACTCGAACAGATCAAGAGCGATCTTTACATGCTCACGGGCAGCGGCGGCAACATGGCCGTGCTCACCACCGACGAAGGGGTCATCCTGGTCGACGACAAGTTCGACCGCAATGTGACGGAGATCCTCGCTAAAGTGCGCAAGCTGACCGACAAGCCGGTCCGCTATGTCCTGACCACTCATCACCACGGCGACCACACCGGAGGGAACCCGCGCCTGATCGGCTCGGTCGAGATCATCGCGCACGAGAACGCCCGCGCCAACATGGTCAAGGGTTCGCAGCCCGGATTGCCGCGCGTGACCTTCAGCGACGGCGCGGCGGTCTACCTCGGCGGCAAGGAGGTGCGCACCCGCTATTACGGGCGCGGCCACACCAACGGCGACGTGGCGGTTTACTATCCCGCTCACCGGCTGGTCCATCTCGGCGACCTGCTGGTCGAGGGCACGCCCTTCATCGACTACGCAAACGGAGGAAGCGGGGTAGCCTGGACCGCGACGCTCGAGCAAACGCTTCCGCTCGACTTCGACACGGTCATTCCCGGTCACGGCCCGCTGATGAAGCGCCAGGACCTGGTCAACTGGATCGCATCCTTCAAGACCGTTCGCGAGCGGATCGCCCGAATGCTGCGCGAAAAGCGGCCGAAGGCGGAGATCCTCACTTTGCTGAAGGTCGACGATCTGGCCGGTTGGAAGCCGAATCAGTTCTGGACCAAGAGCAGCTTGCCGGGTCTGGTCGACGAGATGTCGCGGTAACGAAGGCTGCTGGTGGGGCAGCCTTTCAGGCTGCGGCCGGTCTTTCAGACCGGCCAGTCTTTGCGAGGCATGAATGCCTCGCGCGGGCTAAAAGCCCGCCCCACGGGCTGTTAGCGGAACCCGGGATTCTTCTCGGGCATGGGGGCGTTCACGGACTTGCGCCAGGCCGCCAGCCTGGCATGCAGCTCCTTCGCCCGGTCCGGCATCGCAGCGGCCAGGTCGCGCTTCTCCGAGGGATCGTCGCCGAGGTTGTACAGCTCCAGATGCCCGTCCTCGAAATACTCGAGCAGCTTCCAGTCGCGCGCGAGGATGGCGCTCACCGGCGTCGTGGTCGGGTAGTAATGCGGGTAGTGAAAGAAAAGCTCGTCGCGGTCGAGGCGCGCGCCCAGGCTCTTGAGCAGCGGGACCAGGCTCTTGCCATCCACTGTGGCGTTGTGCTTGGCGTCGCCCTGGAGTCCGGCCATTTCGAGCATGGTGGGGTAGAAATCGATGGACGAGACCGGTTCACCGCAGGTGACGCCCGCCGGCGCGATGCCCGGCCAGCGAATCATGAGCGGCACGCGAATGCCGCCTTCGTATAGAGCGCCCTTGCCCGAGCGCAGCGGGTAGTTGTCGGTCACCGCCTCGCCGTTGTACGGGTTGATGAATCCGCCGTTGTCGGAAAAGAACACGACCACGGTGCGGCCGGCAATCCGCAATTCGTCCAGCCGGGCGAGCACGCGGCCGACGTTCTCGTCCATCGAGTGCACCATGGCGGCGTAGGCGGCATTCTTGTGGCGCATGCCGGGCGCGATCTTGCGGCGGTAGCGCTCGACCAGTTCCGGCTTGCCCTCAATCGGAGTGTGCACGGTGTGATAGCAGAGGTTGAGATAGAACGGGCGGTCGCCGGATGAGCCGATGAGCCTCAGCGCCTCGCTGGTCAGACGGTCGGTCAGGTACTCGCCGGGCTTGCCGCCTTCCAGGCCGGGCACGTAGCGGTACTCGCCGCCATAGAGCTGACTCCCTCGATAGGGCCAGAAGAACGTCGCCGGCGCGCCCCAGCAGGTGCCGCCGATGTTGACGTCGAAGCCGTGCGTTTCCGGATAGTGCTCGGCGTTGCCCAGATGCCACTTGCCGACGTGCGCGTTGAAGTACCCCGCCTCGCGCAAGACCTCGGCAACCGTCACTTCCGAGTGAGCCAGGTTCTCCTCGACCATCGGCGGAATCAGGCGGCGGTTGCGCGGAGGCGTGCGGGCGGATTCGCGCCAGATGGTGATGCCCAGGCGCGCCGGGTGCTTGCCGGTGTGAATCGAAGCGCGGGTGGGAGAGCAGACCGGCGCGGCGGAGTAGGCTCGCGTGAACCGGACGCTTTCCCGCGCCAGGCGCTCGAGGTTCGGGGTCTCATGCAGATCGGCGCCGTAGGGCGTTGTGTCGCTCCAACCCAGATCGTCGGCCAGGATGAAGACGAAGTTGAGCGGGCGCGAGGCGGGCGCGGCCAGCGCGGAGGTTGCGGAAAACAGGAATTGGCGGCGGTCCATCAGCCGGTATTGTACCCGACCGGGACCCGCCCCTCACAGGAATTTCTTGTGTTCGCGGTGCACCACGTCGCCAAAGTTCCGCATGAAATCCATTTCCTCGGGCGGAAGCGGGCCCTGGCGCACGGCGGCCAAGTTCTCCTCGAGCTCCTTGACGTTGCGCGGCGCCGTCAGGCAGACATCCACGTTCGGGTTCGACAACACGAACCGGTAGCACATCCCGGCGGTCGGGATCCTGCCGTCCTTGGGCCAGCCTCGCGGCCGGCGCAAGAGGAAAGTCCAGCGCGTGGCCGTATAACTCACCACGCCGGGGTGATGATTCTCCAGGTGGGGGAAGATGTCTTCCTCGGCCCCGCGGTGGGCGGCGTTATAGCGGATCATGAGCGCGTCGAGCGCGCCCTGGGCCGCGAGTTCGCCGGCGAACCGCCGGTCGTGACACGACATCGCCACGCCACGCACCCGGCTGTCGGAGCGCAGCTCCGCCAGCTCGTCCCGCACCCGGTCATTGAACTCCTTCCGCTTCATGACTCCCAGAAAATGAAACACGTCGATGTAGTCGGTGCGCAACTGCCGCAGCCGCTTCTCGAGCGTCCGGCGCAGGTTCTGGTAAGTCCAGATGTAGTTATAGGCGCCCGTCGCCACGACGTACTTTTCGCGGTCCCGCGGCAACGCTTCCCGCAGCACTTTGACCATCTGCATGTCGAAGCCGAAATAGAAGAAGTAGTTCACCCCCTCATCCAGCGCTTTGTAGACGGCCTTCTTGCCCGGCCAGTAGCTGGCCGCCAGCCCCAGGCGATGAACGCGATTGGAGATCTTCCCGAGCGAGGCGTGGGCGAAGTCCTGTACCATCGAGATCCTCCGCCCTCATTATAGAGTGGCACAGCCTTTAGGCTGTGTTTAGGCTGTGTCCGGAATCCACGGCCTGAAGGCCGTGCCACTTCGTCCCCGAAACTAACGTTGGGACACCGGGAACGGGAACTCGCGCGTGCCTTCTTCCAGGCCCACGATGCGGATCACTCTCTTCTGCGGTGGCAGCGCGGCCTGAGCGACTGTCTGAGTGGGGGGCGCGCCCGGAGCAACCCAGTCCATCAAACTCGCGCGCCGTGAAGCTCCTCCCGCCAGCATGGCTTTTAGTCCGGTTTCCATCTGCGCGATGTCGAGCGAGGCCGTGAACCTCACGTCCGCGCCCTCGCGGCCCACGGCCAGATCGCGCAGCGCCGGCGAAGCCGCCGCGCCACGCAGCATGCTTTCGATCGCAACCGCCGACTCCTCGGACGAGGCCACCAGGTCAAACGTCATCTCCAGACCGCGGTTGAGCGCGATGCCCCCGTCGAACGAGCGCACGCCGGACAGCGGCGAAGGCTCGGCCGGCTGAAGCGCCGCAAGCGATGAAGTAGCGATCCAGATGGCGTAGGTTGTCGACAGCTCGGCCGCGCGACGCCACAATGGGCTTTCTCGCGGCGTGGCCGCGTTTCCGCGATCGAGGGCCGCGCGCACCGACGCCGTGTCGCCCACCAGAAGAACCCATCCGTCCATGACCGCGACATCCGTGCCGCCCGTCGAGAAAACCTCGACTCCCCGGTATCGTGTCGCCTTGGCGCCGTCGGTGACGGCCATCCGCCGCAGTTTGGGAAGGTTAAACCGCCCCGACGCGGTTGCCAGAAAGCGGCTGTTCCCGGCGCCGGGTTCCACCGCCACCAGCAAGTTGGTGATCTCCTCGGCGAAGTCGAGGCTGGCGGCCGCGCCACCGATCAGCCCGGCCAGATTCGACTGCGACGCCTGCCGCCAGTCGACGCCAATGAGCATCGCCGGCTCGGCCGGCGCATAGCGCCAATAGATCGGCGTGGAAGACTGGCCCCAGCCCAGAACAACAAACAAGAGTCCCATCGCGGCCACGCGCATACAAAGTACCTCTAATCAAAGCGTACCGGCTTGCGTACCTACGAGCTATCGGGTATATGACCTATTTCCGGCTCGGATCTTCCGGCCAGGAGTGTTTCGGATATCGGCGCATCAACTCGCGCCGGACCTGGGGATAGAGGCGCTGCCAGAATCCCGCTAGGTCGGTGGTGGTCTGCACCGGGCGCTGGTTGGGGGCCAGCAGGCGCACCACCAGCGGCACGGCTCCGTCGCCCACGTGCGGGGACTCGCGCATGCCGAAGAAGTCCTGGAGCCGGGAAGCGATCCAGGGCGGCTGGCCGGCTTGGTAGTGCACGCGGACGCGCCGGCCGGCCGGCAGGCGCACAAACTCCGGGGCCATCTTCTCGAGCAGGCCGGGCGGCAAGCGCCGTTCGAGTGCGCGGATCAAACCGCCGCCGCGGGCCGCCGCCTCGAGTTCCGCAAAGCTCCGCAGACCCTTGCAGAGCGAGCGCAGCGCCTCGCTCATGTCAGGGGGCTCCAGCGGAGCGCCAGCGAACTGCACTCGCGCCAGGAACTCGCCGAGGTCGGCGAACCGATCAAGTCCGGCCTCCAGCGCCCGTTCGGCAAGCAGCGCCGCCGCCGCTTCGCTGTCCACCGCTCCACTGCGGCTTTCCTCGATGGTCAGCGACTCGAAGCACAGCGCGCTTACCGCTTCGACGCGCTCGGCCGCGCGGTTCCACTCTATGGACGTGCGCTCGGTGACACGATCCGGGAACAAGTCGAGTAGCCATTCCGGTTCGACCGCGCTGGCCAGCCGGACCACGGGAAGCCGCTGGTCTGGCCGGTCCTCGACATCCACGGCCACCAGAAACCGCGCGTCGCGCACGACGCTCGAAGAAGCCAGCTCGGCCCCCCCGCCCGCTGCCAGCAGCAACTCGCTCCCCTGCCGCCGCCGGGCCACGCGGTCCGGAAAGGCGGCCAGCACGGCCACGAGCAGCGCGCTCTCGTCCCGTGTGCCTTTGCTCTTCGGCCTGGCGATGCGGCGGATCTGCTCGTAGAGGCGCTTCACGTCGCCGCGCCACTCGGAGTCGAGCAGCCTGAGCAGGTCGCTTCTGCCCGAGTGGTGGGTCTCCTCGGGCAGCCGCGCGCCGGCGCTCAGCAACGCCGCCACGGCGCAACCGTCGTCGCCCGTGCCGCGCGCTTCGGCTTCCAGCAGCAATCGCGACAAGCGAGGATGCAGCGGGAACCGCGCCATCCGCCGCCCCAGTTCGCCGACCGCGCCCAGACGCGCCAGCAGGTCCTCCGCCGCCGCAATCTGCGCCTCGCCGGGGTTCTCCAGCAGTTCGAGATCCCCCCAGCGTTCGACGCCCAGGGAACGCAGCGCCAGCGTAGCCTGGGACAGCTCCGCTCGCAGGATCTCGGGCACGTCGCGCTCGGGACGCCGCGCGTAGTCGTCCTCGGAATAAAGGCGGATCACGCGCCCGGGGCGGGTGCGTCCGGCGCGACCCGCGCGTTGCCGGGCGCTGGCCTGGCCGATCCGCTTCACGGCGAGCGTCGGCGGACCGGTCCACGGCGACGAGGAAGCCGTCCGCGCCAAGCCGCTGTCGACGACCGCTGTCACTCCCTCGATGGTGAGCGAACTTTCGGCGACGTTGGTCGACAGGATCAGTTTGGGGCGGCCGGCCGGCTCCAGAACCCGGGCCTGCTCCTCCAGGCTCAGATCGCCGTGCATCTGCATGATGCACAGGCCGGCGCGCGCGGCGAGTTCCGAGCAGGCGCGCTCGGCCCGGCGAATCTCGCGCGCGCCGGGAAGGAACACCAGGATGTCGCCGTCGATTCCGTCCGCGACCAGCCTTTCCACGGCCTCCGCTACTTGCTGCTCCAGCGGCTGAGCCGAATGCGGCGTGTGCGAGATCTCCAGATCGAACAGACGGCCTTCGCTTTGAACCGTCGCGCACGGCGCAAGGTAGCCGGCGATGGGCCCGGCGTCGAGCGTCGCCGACATCACCACCAGGCGCAGATCCGGCCGCGCCGTTCGCTGCAAGCGCCGCAACAGCGCCAGGGAGAGGTCGGTGTCGAGATGGCGCTCGTGAAACTCGTCCAGAACCACCGCGGACACCCGGCGCAGTTCGGGATCGTCCATCAGGCGCCGGATCAGGAGGCCTTCGGTGATGTAGAAGAGCCGCGTTTGGCGGCCCGCGGCGGATTCGAACCGGACCTGGTATCCGACGGTCGCGCCCAGCGCTTCCCCGCGCACACGCGCCACCCGTTGCGCCGCGGCGCGGGCGGCGATGCGGCGAGGCTCCAGAACCAGGACCGAGCCGGGAAAAGCGTCCAATAGCGCGGGAGGAACCAGCGTGGTCTTCCCCGCCCCGGGCGGAGCGACGACGACCAGGTTCCGGCCCGATCGAAGATCATCGACGATTCGCGGGACCAGCGATTCAAACCGCGGCACCGCGCTGCCGCTCACCGCAGCAATCCCGCCTCGCGAAGAAAGCCTTCGGCGACCGACTCGACGGCCACGCGGCCATCCGATAGCCTGATGTTGGCCGCTCGCACCGTCTCCAGGGTGAACTTCCCCGACAACTCCGCGAGCGTACGCCGGACACCGGGGTAGGCCTGGTCGGCGTCGGACCGCAATACGAACGACACCTCGCATGGCGGAAACGCCCCGGCGTCGTCTTCCAGGATCCGCAAATCGTCGTTCGCCCAAACGATGTCGGTAGCTCCGGCGAGGATCAGGTCGATGGTGTCCTCAGTCAGCGCACGCGGAAACATGGCTGGCTCCATGGCCGCCGGAGGAGTTCGCAGATTAATGTGATACTTCGCATCCAAAAGGGGAAAACCGTCCTTGCGCGCCCGAAACTCGCGCGTGACTCCGACGCGCCAGCCCTCCTTCCGCAGCGCCAGATCGCTCATCTTCGTCATTTTGAACTTTTCCGCGTCGCTCCGCCGGACGGCGACCTGGCAGCGGCCGTCAAAGCCCAGCGGATCCAGCCAGACCGCACGGAAACGTCTCGCATACTCATCGCGAAGGCGTTCCAGCATCGAGTTTCGATCCGTGTCCATTTGGGCGCGGAGCATAACCGGCAGCGCGATGCACCCATACTCGGGGTATAGGTCGATCTCGCCTCCCACCAACCCGGTGTGCACCGCAATGGTCTCACCCCACTTGTACTTTCGGGCGACTTTGATGCCCAGTTTCCGTTCCAGGTGACTGGCTGCGACTTCCGCCAGAAAGACCTGCTCAATGCTGGCCTTGGAGCCCACCACCAAAAGGCGCTCGGTCTTCGAGCACGCTGCGAGAAGGCCGAGCAGGCATAGCGGAAGAGCCAATTTGCAGCCGTTCGGCACTCGATTCAGGTCTCCCATGGGACGGTGCGAAAAAACCCGGGCAAGCTGAAGCTTGCCCCGCGCGGTACATGCTCTGGCTCGTCCTCGCCGGGCAAGCTGAAGCATGCCCCACACCAGGATTGTCACATGGATTGGCCCGGCGACGCTCCCGGCGGCCGGATCCATCGTCCGGGGATCGTTCCTCCGCAGTCCGGGCAACCGCCCTGGGCATCCATCCGGCGTTCGAGTACTTCAAACCCAAGCCGCCGGACCAGCACGGCGCCACACCCGGGACAGATCGTATCCTCGCCGTGGCGGATCAGACCCGGCAGATTTCCGGCATAGACAAACCGCAACCCCGCCCGGCGTCCGATGCCGGAGGCCCGCAGCAGGTCCTGGGGCATGGTCGCTCGCCGGTCCGTCATTTTGTAGTCGGGGTGGAATGCCGTGACATGCCACGGGATCTCGGGCGACACGGAGCAAAGGAATTCGGCAAGCTGGGTCAACTCCTCGTCCGAATCGTTGAAGCCCGGCACCAGCAGGGTGACCACCTCGAGCCAGATCCCCATGCCGTGAAGCCGGCGAATGGTGTCGAGGATCGGCTCCAGCCGTCCCCCGAGTTTCCTGTAGTTCTGGTCCCGGTAACTCTTGAGATCGACCTTGCAGAAATCCAGCCAAGGTTGGAGAAACTCGAGCACCCGCGGCGCGGCATTGCCATTGGAAACCATGCCGGTCATCAGGCCGGCGGCTCGCGCCTGGCGGAAGATGGCAACCGCCCATTCCGCCGTGATGAGAGGCTCGTTGTAGGTGCTTACAACGGCATCCGCGGCCGCGTCGAGCGCGGCGCGCACCAACCGCTCAGGCGTCGTGCGGCGCACCGGCGCCAGCGCTTGCGGATCGCGCAGGGTCTGCGACGTGATCCAGTTCTGGCAGTAGGAGCAGTGCAGGTCGCAACCGAGCATGCCGAAACTGAAGGCGCTGCCGCCCGGAACCACGTGGAAAAA
>Ga0315277_10008381_pt1 | contig 13301 bp, 10 predicted proteins | sample YL17G05_15_MG_FD_203695 | JGI IMG/M metagenome (GOLD analysis project Ga0315277, IMG submission 203695) | Sediment microbial communities from Yellowstone Lake, YNP, Wyoming, USA - YL17G05_15 | ecosystem: Environmental > Aquatic > Freshwater > Lake > Sediment | place: USA: Wyoming | collected...
ATCGCCCAGGTGGGGGTGTTGATCGGGCTGACGGTCTTCCAGGGCCCCACGACGGGCAGGTCGGTGTTGAGCGCCCAGTTGGTGCGATTGCGGAAGTAGCTCACCCAGCTGTCAAAGCCGGCGGCCCTGGCCTTCCGCTGGACCTCGTCCGCCGACGAGTACTTGGGCAGGAACTGCTTGAGGTAATGCGCCGGCGCGTACGCGCCCATGAAGGACGCCCGCGCCATCCCCGTCGCCTGCCCCCCGCCGATCAGGGTGTCGCCGGCAAGGATGTCCACGAAGAGGAAGTACGGCTCGGGGAACTCGAAGACCACGGTGTAATCGTCCCGCTTGTACAGCCGCCCGGGTTTGCCGTTGATCGTGAACTCCGGCGCCGGCGTCGGCACGAGATCTGTGTTCTGGTAGATGTCCGTGTACCAGAACAGGAAATCGTCCGCGGTGAACGGCTCTCCATCCGACCATTTGAGCCCCTTGCGCAGGAAGATCGCGGTGACCTTCCCATCGTCGCTTTGCCGCCAGTCCTTCACGAGCGATGGCACGGGCTTGTTACCGGTATAGTCCCACATCAAGATCTTATCTGTGGAGCAGATCCGGTTACCGTTTTCGGTGTCGGCAGGACCGGTGAAGCCCCGGCGCCACCGGCCCCCGTACTTCCCGATCTCCTTCAAGGGCTTGACCACCATCAGGTCGGCCGGCTCGGGCAAGCGCTTCTCCACCGGGGGCAATTTGCCCGCCTTCACCAGCTCGGCCAGCATCGGCGCTTCCTTGAACGTCTTGGGAAACTTCGCCGCGTCGCGGATGATCTCGGGTCCTTCCAGCTTCCCGATGAGACGGGCGCCCAGCTTCGGCTCGGACGCCTGCCCGGCCTGGACCAGTGTGGGGGCAAGCCCCCCCAAAGAGACCGCCCCCGCGGCCAACGTCGTGTTGCGCAGGAACTCACGTCTCGTGATTCCCTTTCGCCTGGATGCCATGATCGTTCCCTCCTTTCGAACTGTCGCGCGGGGTCAAAGGCCCCACGACTCGGCCGGCATGGCCACCGCGTGCCAGGCCTGGCGCTGCGGAATCGCGGGCCCAAACGGGGAAAGGCCAGAGGTAGGGGCAGTCTATTCGGCCCGCGCGGGGACTGTCAATGCCATTCTCGAAATGGCGTCGCTGCCCCGTCCGCCCCGCGCTCAGGCGGGATGAGGCGGGACAGGCCTAGCGCGCCGGAGGGTCCAGCAGGGCGAGGAGGCTGCCCACCTTGACGACGGCCTCCTCGGCAAAGTGCAGCTTGCGGACGATGCCGGCGGCGGGTGACTCGAACTCCACGTTCACCTTGTCGGTCATGATCTCCGCCAGGATCTCCCCTTCGCTCACCGAATCGCCCTCCGCCTTGAGCCAGCGGACGATCGTTCCCTCGGTGACCCCCTCGCCCAGATTCGGCATCCGGACTTCGATCATGGTCGCTCCGCTCCGCCTTCAGCTATCAGCTCTCAGCTTTCGGCCCACAGCTGACTGCCGACCGCTGAAGGCTGACAGCCTCGTGCGTCTGCTGCGTTCGCCTCAGATCCCCAGGTCAAGCTGCTCGGGATGCTCCAGGAGATCCGTCAGGGTCTCCAGGAACTGCCCCACCGGCACCCCGTTCACGATCCGGTGGTCCCAGGTGAGGCTGATGGGCAGGATGGGGCGGACCACGATGGCCCCATCCCGGACGACCGGCTTCGGCTCGATCCGCCCCGTCCCCAGGATCGCCGCCTGGGGCAGGGGCACGATGGGCGTGGACCACCCCACGCCCCGGACCATCCCCACGTTGGACAACGTGAAGGTTCCCCGCCGAACGTCCTCCGGCGTGAGCGCACCGCTCCGCGCCCGCTCGGTCACATCCGCCACGCGCGCGGCCACCTCCGCCAGGCCCTTCCGATCGGCCTGGTGCACAACCGGGACGATCAGGTTGCCATCGGGAAGCGCCACCGCCACGCCAATGTTCACCTCCGCATAGACGCGAATCTCTGGCGCGTCCTCCGCCAGGGCCGCGTTGAGCGATGGGTGCCGCGTCAAGGCCTGGGCCAGGGCCTTGACGAGGAGGGGCGTGTAGGTCAGTCGCACGCCGGCCGTCCGGGCCGGGTCGGCTGCAAGCCGCTCGCGCAGGGCGACGAACTCCGTGACGTCCACCTCGCCGAGGCTGGTGACGGCGGCCACCTGGGCGTGGCTCTTGGCCAGATGGTCGGCCGCAATCTTGCGCATCCCTTTGAGCGGGATGATCTCTCGAACGGGGATGCCCCGGTCCTTCCGGACGGCTTCCGTCACTGCTCGTGTTCCTCCCGGCCGTCAGCCATCAGCTTTCGGCCTGAAGCTGAGTGCCGACCACTGAAGGTTCCCTTCATCGGGAGTACTTCATCACGGCATGCACGGCGTCGGAAATGTCCTGGGCGTTCGGCAAAAACGCCCGGCGGATGGTGGAATGCGCCGGCACGGGAACGTGCGGCGCGCCCACCCGGACGATGGGCGCCTTGAGAGACCCGAAGGCCCGCTCGGCCACGGTGGCCGCCACCTCGGCCCCCAGGCCGCCGATCTTCCATGCCTCGTGCGCCACCACCAGGCGACCGGTCTTCCCGACCGACGCCAGGATAGCCGGGACGTCCAGCGGGGCCAGTGTCCGAAGGTCCAGCACCTCCACCTCGATCCCCTCCGCCGCCAACTGGCGCGCTGCTTGGAGGGCCCGATGGACCATCCAGGCCGTGGCGGCAACCGTGACGTGGCGCCCGGGCCGCTTCACGTCCGCCCGGCCGATGGGAACCAGGTGCTCGCCCTCGGGCACCTCCTCCCGCACGCCGTGGTACAGATACATGTGCTCGAAGAAGAGGACTGGATCGTCGTCCCGCACCGCCGCCTTCATGAGCCCCTTCGCATCGGCCGGCGTGGAGGGCATCACCACCTTCAGGCCGGGGACGTGGGTGAACCAGGCCTCGAAGCATTGCGGGTGCGACTGGTAAGGGCCGTCTCCCACCTTGGTCCGGATGGTCAGGGGGACACGGGCCTTGCCCAAGGTGAGCCAGTGAACGGTCGGCGCGTGCAGCGCGATCTGGGACATCGCGGCAGTCAGGAACTCGCCGAAGGAGATGTCGAGGATGGGGCGCAAGTTCTCCAGCGCCGCGCCCACGCAGAGCCCGGCCGCGGCCGATTCCGAGATGGGCGTGTCGAAGATCCGCGCCGGACCGAACTCCTCCCACAGCCCCAGCGTGGAGCGCAACGATCCGCCAAACGGGCCGATGTCCTGGCCGATCAGGAACACATTCGGGTCCCGGCGCATCTCCTCTCGGATGCCCTCGACAATGGCCTCCGCAAATGTGAGCCGCCTGCCAGGCATCTCAGGCCTCCTGCACGGGCGTCGCGAACAGGTCGTCCGATCCCAGGTCGGTCGGCAGGATGTCCGGGTCCTGCCGGGCCGCGGCCCTCGCTTCCTCGACCCGAACCCTGGCCTCGTCCCAGACGGCCCGCGCCGCTCCCTCGGAGAGGATGCCGGCCGCCTCCAGCCGCGTCTCCAGCCGATGGATCGGATCCTGGCCCGTCCACTCCTCCACCTCGGCGGACGGCCGATAGGCCGCGGTGTCCGCCGCCATGTGGCCCCGCATGCGAAACGTGGTCGCCTCGATCAGCGTCGGTCCCTGGCCCGCCCGGGCCCTTTGCACGGCTTCCTGGACGGCTGCGTGGACGGCCAGGACGTCGTTGCCGTCGACAGCGACGCCGGGCAGACCGTACCCGAGAGCGCGATCCACCAGTGCCTTGGCCGCCGTCGCCTTTTCGACGGGGAGGGAGATCGCGTAGTGGTTGTTCTGAATGACGTAGACGACGGGGAGTCGCCACACTGCCCCCAGGTTGATCGCCTCGTGGAAGTCCCCCCGGTTGCTCGTCCCGTCGCCGAAGGAGACCACGCTCACGGCATCGCTCTTCCGGTATTTCTGCGCGAAGGCCGTGCCGGTGGCCTGGGAGATGATGGGGCCCAAATCGCCGGCGATGTACGGCAAGATCCGCAGTTCGATGGGAGCCGTGAAATTGAAGTGGCGCCCTCGGGCGAATCCGGTGCGCTTCCCCATCGCCCCCGCCAATACGTGCTCCGGCCTCGCCCCGCGCATCAGGTACACGATGGGGGCCCCGCGATAAGCCGGAGCACACACATCATCGGGCCGCAGCCCATAAAACGTGCCGACCGGAACCGCCTCCTCTCCCTGCGCGGGAAACCAGTGCGCAGACTCCTGGCAACAGACCTCGTCGAGCACGCGGCTGAGCACCATCCACCGGTGCATGGCCAGAGCCTTCTTCGGATCCTCGATCATCTCGACCTCCAATCGCCCAACCTGATGGTGCACGTGGATGACTTGCAGGCTCCTCTGCTCGGTGGCAAAGGATGCCACACCCGCAGGATTGGGGACAAGGATTTTTCTGGTGAAGGAAACTCGCTTTCCCCTCCTCGCGGAATACAAGAGACCGAATCGGATTCACACCATCAGATACCTTCGACGCACCTCGGCGTCGGCTCGGAGCTGCTGGACCGTTCCCTCGTACTGGATGCGCCCCTTCTCGAGGATGTAGGCGCGGTCGCTGACCCGGGTGGCGAAGTGGAGGTTCTGTTCCGACAGCAGGATGGTCATCCCCTCCTGCTTCAGCCGCAGGATGTGATCGGCCAGATCCTGCACCACGCGCGGGGCCAGACCCTCCGATGGCTCATCCAGGAGCAGGAGCGCCGGGTCCCCCACGAGGGTCCGGGCGATGGCGAGCATCTGCTGCTCGCCGCCGCTCAGCCTGTCCCCGGCTCGCTCCGCCAGATCCCGGAGGGCCGGAAACAGTCCGAAGGCCCGCTCCATGCTCCCCATGGGATCGCCGTTTCCTTCCGGGCGCCGTCCCACCTCCAGATTCTCCCGCACGGTGAGGTCGGGGAAGATGCGACGGTCCTCGGGAACAAACCCGATCCCCTTCCGGCAGATGAGGTGCGGCGGCTTTCCCGCCAGGTCCTCACCCCGGAAGATGACCCGGCCCGCCGACGGGGGAACCAGCCCCATGATGGCCTTGAGGGTGGTGGACTTTCCCGCGCCGTTCCGGCCGAGCAGCGCCACCACCTCGCCCGGCGCGGCCCGGAGGCCCACCCCGAACAGGATGTGGCTCAAGCCGTAATAGACTTCCAGGTCGCTCACTTCGAGCATGGCTTCCCGTCCGGATCCGCCCGTGGCGGATCGGCAAAGGTTCCCAGATACACGGCCTGCACCCGGGGGTTGTCCCGCACCGCTTGCGGCGTCCCCTCCGCCACCAGCCGGCCCTGGTGCATGACCGTGATCCGGTGGGCAACGCTGAAGACGACGTCCATGTCGTGCTCGGTGAACAAGAGGGTGACCTCCCGCTCCCGCACGAGGTCCACCGCCAGGCCCATGAGATCCAGCCGCTCCTGCGGGGCCATCCCCGCCGTAGGCTCGTCCAGGACCAAGAGCTCCGGTCCGTTGGCCAGCGCAATGGCCAGCTCGAGTCGCTTGAGGTCTCCGAAGGCGAGGGTGGCGCACACCTTGTCCGCCTGGTCGTCCAGTCCCACCAGCCTCAGGAAATCCATGGCCGGCTCTCGCGCCAGGCGCGCGACGCTGGAGACAAGGTCGCGGCTGCGGCCCTGGTGCGACAGGATCGCCACCTGCACGTTCTCCAGGACCGTCAGGCTGCTGAAGGTGGCGGTGATCTGAAAGGTCCGGCTGATCCCCCTGCGCCAGATTCGTTCCGGCGGAAGACCGCTGATCCGCTCCCCCTTGAAGAGCACGGCCCCGTCGTCGCAGGAAAGCTGGCCCGTCAGCAGGTTCAGGAGCGTGGTCTTGCCGGCGCCGTTCGGGCCGATCAGGGCGCGCACCTCGCCCCGGGGGAGCGCTAGACTCACCCCGGCCACCGCCTGGACACCGCCGAAGGTCTTCCACACATCGCGGGCCGAAAGGAGCGGCGTCTCAGCCATGATCCGCCCTCCTCCGCCCCCACTGCGCCTGCACGAACCCGACGAGACCGTTGGGGAACGCCAGCACCAGGAAGGCCAGGACGGCTCCCAGAAGCGCTTGCCAGTAGACCGTGTACTGGGTGATGACCGTGTCCAGGAGCTTGTAGACCACCGCGCCGGCCGGCGCTCCGGCCAGGGCGTGAATGCCGCCCAGCAGGATCATGACGAGCGACTCGATGGAGACCGGGATGGAGAGATAGTCCGGGAACGCGCTCCCTTTCAAGAAGACGAAGATGGACCCACCCAGGCCGGCGAAGATGCCGGCCACAAGAAAGGCCAGCAGCCGATGGCCCCGGATGTTGACGCCGATGGCCCGGCAGCGCTGCGGGTGATCCCGGGCCGCCCGCAGGGTGTAGCCGAAGGGGGATCCCGTCACGCGCCTGAGAAGGGCGAACCCTCCCGCGCCCGCGACCAGGGCCACGTAGTAATAGCGCAGCGGGGTCGCCAGAGCTGCCGTCGGCCACACGCCGAGGATGCCGTTGTCTCCACCGGTGAACTCGTACCACTGGTGGACGATGGCAAAGGCGATCTGCGCGAACGCCAGCGTCAGCATGGCGAAGTACACGCCCGACAGCCTGACGCAGAAGATCCCGAAGAGGAGTGCGGCACCGCCGGCCACGAGGGGACCCAAGAGAAAGGCCGCCGGCATGGGGAGTCCCCCCTGCTTCATGAGGAGGGCCGCCCCGTACGCCCCCAGGCCGAAGTACGCGGCATGGCCGAAGGACAGCATCCCGCCGCTGCCGACCAGGAGCTGAAGGCTGCCGGCGAACAGGGTGAAGGCCAGGATCTCCGCCAGGACCCACACGTAGAACGTGGGCAGGATGAGGGGCAGCCAGACCAGCGCGAGGATGAGCCCGACCAGGACCCACCGCGGCAGCGGCGACCAGCGGCTCGCCTCCAACCCGATGCTCGCAATCGGAATCCCGGCCTCGGCCTCGGGCCGTCCCAAAAGACCCCAGGGCCGCACAATCAGGACACCTGCCATCAGGATGAAGATGATGGCGAGGTGGAACTCGCGGGGAAGGAACAGGATGCCGAAGGCCTGGAGGACGCCGATCAGCACCGCCCCCAAGAGGGCGCCGAAAGGGCTGCCCATGCCGCCGATGACCACCACCACGAAGGCCTCGGCGAGGACGCTGCTGTCCATGGCCACGGTCAGGGCCACCCGCGGCACCTGAAGGGCGCCGGCCAGGCCCGCCAGCCACGCTCCCAGGACGAAGACGCCGGTGAAGAGCCAGGCTTGATTCACCCCCAGAGCCCCGACCATCTCCCGATCGGAAGTGGCGGCGCGGATCAGGACGCCCCACCGCGTGCGGTGAAGCACCCACCACAACCCCAGGGCCACGAGGGGTCCCAGGAGCAGGATGGCCAGATCGTACGTCGGGAAGAGTTGACCCAGGATGGGCACGGAGCCGGAGAGGCCGGGGGGATTGGGCCCCGTCCTGTTCTCCGTCCCCCAGAAAAACTTCACGGCATCCCCGATCACGAGGACGACCGCAAAGGTGAGGAGCAACTGGTACAGGGGCGGCGCCCGGTAGATCCGCCGCAAGAGGCAGACTTCGATGACGCCTCCCAGAAGCGCCACGCCCAGGGAGGCCAGGAGCACGCCGGCGTAGAAGCTCGCGCCCTCCAGGGGGAGGATCGCCACCAGGGTGGACGCCAGATAGGCCGCCAGCATGTAGAAGGACCCATGGGCGAAGTTGATCACCCGGGTCACGCCGAAGATGAGGGACAGCCCCGACGCGACGAGGAACAAGAACATCGCGTTGGCCAGACCGGTCAGGAGTTGGACGAGTAACAGGGACATGGAATGGGGCCAGGGTTGGGAGTGGGGGATGGGTGGTTCGCCCGCGCGCAGGAACTCAGCGGGATGCCTCCCGCATCTTCCGCACCTCGGCCTCGGAAGGCAGGACCCGATCGCCTGGGACGTACTCCCAGTTCACCATGCCGCCCACCCCGCGCCTCCTATCGAGCTTGGTCGTACCCACCCAGGCGCCCATGGTGGACTCGTGGTCGAACGGCCGGTAGACGATGGGGCCGATGGGGGTCTCGACCCGCAGGCCCTCCAGCGCGGTGACGAGCTTCTCCGTCTCGGTGCTGCCCGCCTTCCGGATGGCCTGGAAGATGGACAGGAGCGTGACGTATCCCACCAGGCTTCCCGCCACCGGCGTCCTGCCCGCCCGCTTCTCGAAATTGGCCGCGAACGTCTTGTGGGCGGGGTTCTGGATGTCGTACCACGGATAGCCGGTGACGAGCATGCCCTCGGGCGCCTCCAGCTTCAACGGCTCGATGTACTCCGGCTCTCCCAGGAGGATGCCGACGAAAAAGGCCGACTGGAACAGGCCCCGCTTGTTCCCTTCGCGGGCGAACGCGATCCAGTCGCTGCCGAACAGCGAGACGTAGACGGCCTCGGGGCGCTGGGCCAGGAGGGCGGTCGCGTATCCGCCGGGCTCGATCTTGCCGAGCGTGGGCCAATGCTCCCCCACCAGTTCCACGTCCGGCTTCAGCTCCTTGAGGCGCGCCCAGAACGTCTCCCAGGCCCGCCGACCGTACTCGTAGTTCGGACCGATCACCGCCCATCGCTTGTACGGAAGCCTGGCTGCGCGCTCTGCCAGCATGCGGCCCTGGGCGTAGGTATTGGGGCGAACGCGGAAAACGTACCGATGCCCCTGGGACCAGGTGAGCGCCTCGGTCAAGGGCTCCGAGGCGAGGAACAGGACCTTGTTCTGTTTGGCAAAGTCGGAGACCGCCAGCCCGACATTGCTCAGGAACGTCCCGGCCACGAGCGCCACATGCTCACCGAACACGAGTTCCTGGGCGTGCTTGATTGCCTCCGCCGGATTGCCCTTGTCGTCCCGGAAGAGGACTTCCACCCGCCGGCCCAGGAGCCCCCCGCCGGCGTTGACCTCGCCCACCGCCATCTCCACCGCTTGACGGTACGGCAGAGTGAACCCCGCCGCGATCCCGGTATAGGAGTTGATCTCGCCGATCCGGATGGGCGCCTGCGCCTCAAGCCGGGAGGCGGCTCCCAAGGTCAATGTGAGCATCAGTCCACCCAGCAGCCACCAGCGCATGATTCGAGGCCCCCGTGTCGAACGGCAGGAAATCGGATAGGCTTCGGTCTCGCGACGATTCGCGGATTCTCGCGGTGGAACGCCACCCACTGTACGTCACTGAAAAACGGGGTGTCAAGGTAAATGGGGGGGTCGTTCCTGCGGCTTCCCGGGGAGATGCCACCCGGGGTGGGATACCATCCCTGCAGCGAGAGAGGCATTGGACCCACGACCCTCCCAAGGTCGGAGCATTCTTGAAGGCAGAAGCAACTCTTCGAAAACACGAATGCTTGACCGAAACTGCCCACATCCAAAAGAATTCCGAAAAAGGGGCTTGACACCTTCCAAGGGGTGCGCTACAAGGGGAGCCTCGCTGGCCTGTGAATCCGTCAAATGGTTTATTTTCAATATGTTCCACATCTCTCAATGCTCCTCACCGGGTTGCACAACCTGGGGACAATTCCCCGAGAAGCCGAAAAAAGCGGAGGTTCCAGGTTATCCACACCTGTGGACAAGCCTGTGGATAACCCCAAGACCGCTCTGGAAGCGGATTGATCGCACCATGAGCCGTACCGATCAAAACTTTTCAACTAGTTGAGGGATTGGACGGGCTGTGGATAAGTTGTCCGGAGGGCACTTCATGAAAGGGCCGGTGTCGCTGGCGAACGCGCGCGAACTCTGGGACGAGGCACTCTCGGTGATCCGGAATCGAATCAGCCGGCAGAGCTTTGAGGCCTGGTTCCGCCCCCTCAGCCTGGGGGCTGTCGAGGATCATCGGATCCACATCCTGCTTCCCAACCGCTTCTTCAAGGAATGGTTCGAGGAACATTACCTGGGTCTCCTTCGCTCGGCGTTGGAAGATCTCATGTTCACCAAAGTGGAGGTGGTCCTGCTCCTCCCCGAGAAAGAGGCGGCTCCCAGCGCCCTCGTCCGGGAAGAGCCCGCGCACCACCGGGCGTCCCGTCGCCCCCGAGAGGGCGTTGCGCAGTTCAATCCGAAGTACAGCTTTGATTCCTTCGTCGTCGGGTCAAGCAACCAGTTCGCCCACGCCGCGTGCCTGGCCGTGGCCGAGCAGCTCTCCAAGGCGTACAACCCCCTGTTCATCTACGGGGGCGTGGGGCTGGGAAAGACGCACCTGCTTCACGCCATCGGGCATCTGGCCTTGCAGCGCAACCCGCGAATCAAGGTGTCATACGTCTCCTCGGAGAAGTTCACCAACGACCTCATCAATGCCATCCGCTTCGATGCGACCGTCGAGTTCCGGAACCGCTATCGCAGCCTGGATCTCCTCCTGATCGACGATATCCAGTTCATCGCCGGGAAGGAGCGGACCCAGGAAGAGTTCTTCCACACGTTCAACGACCTCTACGACTCCTCGAAGCAGCTCATCATCAGCTCGGACAGTCTGCCCCGGGAGATCCCGACCCTGGAAGAGCGCCTGCGGTCGCGGTTCGAGTGGGGCCTGATCGCCGACATCCAGCCGCCCGACCTGGAAACGAAAGCGGCCATCCTGCGGAAGAAGGCCCAGGCCGAGGGCGTGCGCCTGCCCGACGAGGTCTCCCTCTTCATCGCCAAGCACGCCAAGTCCAATATCCGCGAGCTGGAGGGATCCCTGGTCCGGCTCGTGGCCCATGCATCCTTCACCAACCGCGACGTCAGCTTGGAGCTGGCGCAGGAAGTCCTGAAGGATCTCACGGCGGAACAGCAGCGGATCCCCACGATCCCTTCCATCCAGAAGGCCGTGGCGGAATTCTACGGGGTGCGGGTGGAGGACCTGCGCTCTCGAGGGCGGAACAAGTCCATCGTCCTCCCCCGCCAGGTGGCCATGTACCTGTGCCGCGAGATCGTCAAGGCCTCGCTTCCCGACATCGGTGAGGGCTTCGGCGGCAAGGACCATTCCACGGTGATCCACTCCTGCCAGAAGGTGAAGCGGATGATCGCCAGCGAGGATGCCTTCCGGAAGCAGATCCACGACCTCACCGCCCTGGTCTCGGCCTGACCCACCTCCCTGGAAGAGAACGGAAAAAATGCGGCGGCGTCCCGGAAGAGGGACGCCGCCGTTTTCTTCTGAAGGGAGGACCTGTTTACGGGCGGCAGCGGATGTTCCGCTCGCGCGCCAGGCGAGCCTCGCGTGTCTTGGGGTACTTGCCGATCAGTTCGCAGAGCACCGTGGTTGCCCGCTTGGTGTCGTTGATCTGCACATAGGCATCCCCCTGTTTGAACAGGGCGCTGGGGACCTTGGGACTGTCCGGGTAATCCCGGATCACGACGTCGAACTCCTCCACCGCCTGGGCGTAGTTCCTCTGGCTGTAATACGACTCTCCCAGCCAGTACTGGGCGTTGGCGACCAGGCTGGTCTTTGGGTAGTTCTGGATGTAGGCCCGAAACCCGGCGATGGCCAGATCGTAGTTCCCCTTGGTGTAATCGTTCAGCGCGTTCTTATAGATCTCTTCGGGAGGAAGGAGCACCTGCGACGGCCGGGCTGTGGGCGGCACCACCGCCGTGGGCGGCACCGGAGCCGGCGGCGCCGGCGGCTGGACAACGGGTGGCGCGGCTGGCGGGGGCGTTGCAGGTGGCTGGGCGACGGGTGGCTGCGCCCCGGGGGCCTGACCGGCCGGAGGCGCGACGAGAGGAGGCTGGCCGGGCGATGGGGTCCCCTCAGGCGCCTGGGCAGGCGGCTGGACAACGGGAGGCGCGGCTGGCGGGGGCGTGGTGACGGCCCGCACCTGCTGTTCCAGCGCCCGGACCTGCTGTTCCAGCGCTCGCGCCTGCTGGGCCATCGTCTTCGCCTGCTGATCCACCCCGTCCACCCGACTGGCCGTCAGGCGGGCCTGCTGGTCGATCTCGTCCAGCCGGCTGTTCAGGTTGCTCAGAACGAAGGCGTTTTCCTCCAACTTCCCCTGGACCAGGCGCGTTTCCGTCGCCAGCTCCTCGAGCCGCGTGCTCAATGCCGCACGGGATCCTTCGCTCTCTTTCAGGGTGGACTCGAAGCGGTTGCGCAGGTCGTTCTCCAACTTGCCCAGCCGCTCCTCGGTGAAGCCCCGGGCCCCCTCAGTGGCCTTGGCCAGCCCCGCCACCTCCTGGCGAATGGCATTCACGTCGCGGCGCACCGCATCCAGGTCCTCCGTGGTGACACAGCCCCCCGCCAACAGGGCGACGCCCAGGAGCGTCGCCCCTGCCAGTCCGCCGCTCCGTACTGTCGCTTTCATGCTCCGAGACAATCTGCTCTCCTTGCGCCAACCGGCGCGATCCCCCCGCCATCCGGGAGGAAAGTCAAAGGACGGTCGGACGTCTCGTGAGTCGAGGCGTCACCCACATTCCCCGCCATGCATGCGACCCTGCGGGAGCGAAGGCTCACGGCGACCAGTCGGGAAGATAGTTCTCCTGCCCGCTCTGCGTAAGCCGGGTCTGCTCCGTGCCGTCGGCGTGCATCACGAAGATATCCCGGCGGCCCGTCCGCGTCGAGACGAAAACGATGTGCCGTCCGTCGGGCGACCAGGCCGGATCCTCGTTGCTGCCCAGGGTGGTGAGCGGCTGCTGCCCCGTGCCGTCGGGGTTGATGAGACATATCTGGTTTCCCCCCACCCGGCACATGAAAACGATCTTCTCCCCCCGCGGCGACCAACGCGGCGAGGAGTTGTAGTTTCCCTGGAAGGTCACCCGGTGGAGGTTGGTCCCATCCACGTCCATGATGTAGATCTGCGGGGAGCCTCCCCGATCGGAGTTGAAAACGATCTGGCGGCCGTTGGGCGAGAAGGACGGGGACACCGAAATGGCGGGGCCGGAGGTGAGGGGCTTCGGGGTCGCGCCGCCCTTGGGGATGAGGAAGAGGTTGGTCCCGCCCCCCGCGCTCATGGCGAACGCGAGCCACTGTCCGTCGGGCGACCACCCGGGAGTGGCATTCAGCCCCCGCTGGGCCGACAGCACGTCCCGCCGGCCGCTGTCGAAGTTGAGGACGAAGAGGTCCGGGTTGCCGTTCCGGTACGAGGTGTAGGCGATCATCCGGCCATCCGGGGACCAGCGGGGTGACAGGTTGATGGACTGGTTCCCCGTGACCGCCACCGGGTTCGCCCCGTCATAGTCCATGACGAAGATCTCCTTCGCCGTCCGGCTGACGCCGGACACGTAGGCGATCCGCGTCTGGGCCACGCCCTTCTCGCCGGTGAGATGGAACACGATGTCGTCGGCGAAGCGGTGGATGATCAGGCGGTAGAACTTCGGGTCCCCGACGTACCGTTTGCCGAAGACCA
>Ga0315277_10008382_pt1 | contig 13301 bp, 10 predicted proteins | sample YL17G05_15_MG_FD_203695 | JGI IMG/M metagenome (GOLD analysis project Ga0315277, IMG submission 203695) | Sediment microbial communities from Yellowstone Lake, YNP, Wyoming, USA - YL17G05_15 | ecosystem: Environmental > Aquatic > Freshwater > Lake > Sediment | place: USA: Wyoming | collected...
AAGAGTGGTGAACAGTTGTCGGTAGCGTCGCGTCTCAACGCGCAAGCCGTCCATGGCGCAGACACTATATCGCGTATAAACTTCTGCGCAGCGAGAGCAGATGGGCTTCATGAGCTGAACCGGCGCATCATTGGTACCGTGAACGAGATCGTAGAAGAGCTCTGCGATGAGTCAGCAGTCAATCCGGACGACATCTGGGAGATGACCGTGGTGGGGAACACGACGATGGTGCACCTGTTCCTCGGTGTGACACCACAGTATCTCGGTCGCATGCCATACACCCCTGTTTTCAGACAGCCGCCAAGAGTTGACGCAGGACAGCTTGAGCTGAAGCTCAACCCGCACGCGAACGTACACGTCCTTCCGTGTATCGGCAGTTTTGTTGGTGCCGACAGTGTTGGCGTGATTCTGAGCAGGGGCATGGTGCGCTCCGACCGGATCAACATGGCAGTTGACATAGGCACGAACGGCGAGATACTCATCGGGTCGAGCACACGAATGCTCGCCAGTTCAACAGCAGCCGGTCCGGCTCTCGAAGGAGCCGAAATATCGTGCGGCATGAGAGCAGCCGCTGGCGCTATTGAGAGAGTCACCGTTGAGAACGGCGATGTCACGTTCAAAGTTATCGGGAACCGGGACCCAATTGGCGTATGCGGTAGCGGACTTGTTGACCTTGCCGCAACGCTGCTCCAGCACGAGGTGCTTGATCCCAGCGGACGGTTGCTCGCGCCGGACGATCTCGCGAAACCGGTTCGAGTGAAGTTCGCCAAACGGATCATATCGAGGCCCGAAGGGAACGAGTTCGTGATTTATAAAGATACGAACCGCGAGTTGCGGCTCACCCAGCGCGACGTTCGGAAAATACAACTCGCTAAAGGGGCTATCCGGGCGGGGATCGAAATACTCAAAGATGAGCTTGGCGTCGCAAACGAGGATATCAACGCGGTATTTCTCGCAGGCGCCTTTGGCAACTATATTAGCAAATCGAGCGCCGTCGGAATAGGGCTGTTGCCGCCGTTCCCCCTTGAAAAGATAAAGCCGGTCGGGAACGCTGCGGGTGCCGGAGCGAAACTCGCGCTCTTGTCACGTCAAGCTCGCTTGGAGGCAAGAGAAATTGCAGGAAGAACGGAACATGTAGAACTTGGAGGCAAACCGGCGTTTCAAAATGCGTTCGCCGATGCTATGGGGTTTCCAACGCCTTGAGGGCATTGCTCAGAACACGCGGGCTTTGCAGACAGAAACGCATGCGGAAGATCCAGCGAAATCATAGCGGAACATGATCACCACTATCGTAGGACGTCAACTCGAAGATGAAGTCACAGAGATGCTTCGGGACGCGCCCAACTCGTGTGTCGAGGTGTACGGTCTCTGGGCGTCAGCAAAAGCGCATCTCGTTGTCGGCGTTGCGAAACGGCTCCGCTGTAACCTGCTTGTGGTAACGTCGGGCAGAAGCGAATCCGAAGACGTGTACGATGACGTATGCACGTTTGCCGGCTCCGAACGAGTGATGCTCTTCCCATCGTGGCAGGTGCTCCCGAAAGATGACATCGCGCCATCCGACGAGGTCATGTCAGAACGAATAGGAACGCTCGAACGGCTGACGTTCACCGAGAGCGAACCGGCTCCTTTCTACGTAGTGAGCTCGGTCCAGTCGCTAGTCCAGCTCGTGGCGCCACGAGAAGCGCTCGCGTGCCGAACGATCCGTGTCCGACGCGGCGATAAGCTCGCCATATCAGAGCTCAACCAGAAACTGTCAGAGATCGGATACGAACGAACGACGATGGTTGACAGACCGGGCGAGATAAGTATTCGCGGCGGTATATTCGACATCTATCCTATATCGAGCGATATGCCGTACCGGCTCGAATTTTTCGGTGACGAGATTGATTCGATCCGCACGTTCGATCCTGCAACACAGAGGTCGGTAGAGCGCATGGAGGCTCTGCGCGTCCTGCCCCGTTCGGAAAAGGAACTGAACGAAACCCTGTTGCGCGAAGACCAGCTTACCGCAACACTCGCCGATTATCTCCCATCAGATACGCTCGTCGTGATAGATGAACCGCTCGCAATAGCCGCTGAAGCGCAAGATGTTGACGCCCAGTTTGCAGGAACTTCGGGAACGCTCTCGTGGGAGAGCGTGACGGAACGGCTCGCCCGGTTCCGCCAGCTCTTAGTCGGTCAACTCGCCCAAGAGAAGCCGCGTGGCGAAAGAATATTCACGGAGACCCGGTCCATGGCAAGCTGGGAAGGCAATCTGGAGCTTTTCTGGGAGCAGTTGCGCGAATGGTGGGAAGACGGCTATGAGGTCGTGTTCGTCTGCAACAACGAAGGCGAACATACCAGGCTGAAACAGTTGCTCGCTGAGAAAGGATACGAGCTTGACGGTCAGAATTCGCGATTCAGGGTGTTACTGGGAAGGCTTCGTGGTGGCTTTTCCGTTCCTGATCAGAAGCTCGCCGTGCTGAGTGGCAAGGAACTATTTGGCAGACGGTATTGGCGTCGTCCGAGACGTCGGTTCACTTCCGGCGCTCCCATTTACTCTCTGTCCGACCTGCGACTGGGCGATTTCGTTGTACACATTGACTACGGTATAGGAAGATATCTCGGGATAACCAAGCTCGAAGATAAGAAGGGTGATTTTCTCGCCATCGAGTATCAGAACGGAGACAAACTCTATGTTCCTGTCACGCAGATCAACCTCGTGCAAAAATATATCGGCGCAGATAACACCGCGCCTCCGCTCGACAAGATAGGCGGAACCGCCTGGACGAAGACCAAAGAGAAAGTCAGTCGCGCAGTCCGAGATATGACCGCCGAATTGCTCGATCTGTATGCAACACGGCATACTTTGGAAGGACACCCGTTCCCACCCGACACCGTCTGGCAGAAAGAGTTTGAGGATTCGTTTCCGTATCAAGAGACGCCGGACCAAGAGAAGGCGATCCTCGATGTCAAACAGGACATGGAGCAGCCGAAACCTATGGACCGGCTGATCTGCGGCGACGTCGGGTATGGCAAGACAGAAGTTGCCATGCGAGCCGCGTTCAAAGCGGTCATGGACGAGCAGCAAGTCGGGGTGCTCGTTCCGACAACGATACTCGCTCAGCAGCATTACAACACGTTCCAGGAGAGGTTCGCGGACTATCCCGTGATAATCGAGATGCTGAGCAGGTTCAGGAGCCGCGCAAAACAGCACGAGATATTGCGTCGGCTTAAAGACGGTACGATAGACATCATAGTCGGCACACACAGGTTGCTTTCGAAAGACGTTGAGTTCCACAATCTCGGTCTTGTCGTCATTGACGAGGAACAGCGGTTTGGCGTGGCTCACAAAGAGCGGCTAAAACAGTTGCGCAAGCTCGTTGATGTGATCACGCTGACAGCTACCCCGATACCTCGCACGTTGCACTTATCTTTGACGGGTGTTCGCGACATGAGCGTGATTAATACCGCACCTGAAGACAGGATTCCCATCCACACTACGGCCATCGGGTACGACGAGGACACAATCAGGGAGGCGATCATGCGTGAGCTCGCTCGCGACGGCCAGGTGTTTTACGTTCACAACCGGATCGAGACAATCTACACGGTAGCCTCGCGATTGCAGCGGATCGTCCCGAAAGCGCGGATCGCTATCGCTCACGGAAGGATGCCGGAACGAGAGCTCGAACGAGTCATGATAGAGTTCGTCAACAGGAAGGTTGATGTGCTCGTGTCCACCACGATTATCGAGTCGGGTCTCGATATCCCCAACGTGAACACGATAATAATCAGCCGGGCGGACTGTTTCGGTCTCGCGGACCTGTACCAGTTGCGAGGTCGAGTCGGACGATACAAGCACCGCGCGTACGCGTATCTACTTGTGCCCGGTGAACAGGCGCTCACCGAAGTTGCACGAAAACGACTGCAGGCGTTGCGGGAGTTCTCGGACCTGGGCTCCGGGTTCAAAATAGCGCTCAGAGACCTCGAAATACGCGGCGCAGGAAACATACTCGGTGTCGAACAGCATGGTCACATCGCGGCAGTGGGGTTTGAGCTGTACTGCCAGCTTGTCGAAGAGGTTGCAAAACAGCTCAGAGGCGAGACCGTTCATCGGCGACTGCTGCCCGTGGTTGACCTCGCACTCAACGCCTACCTTCCTGATGGATACATCCCGTCACCAGCGCAGAAAATAGCGTTTTACAAACGCATAAGCGCAGCGGAAACCCAACACGAGCTTGACGAGATACGCGAGGAGCTTCTAGATAGATATGGACCCATGCCGCATGAAGCACGAACGCTCATGGAGATGATGTCGGTGCGACTGATGGGAGCTGACACCGGCATTGAGCTGATAGCTCGCGCCCGCGACGCATTGTTGTTCAGGTTTCGAGATCAGGTGGAGCCGGACCGCGGGACCCTGAGACGGCTCCTCGCGACATACGGGCGAAAAGCGACCATAGAATGCACCAAGAACTGGCGATTCACAGTCAGATTGAACGATGCGAGCGAGACCGCGTGCTTGAGGACGGCGCGGAACGTGCTCGAGGAGATTGTCAAGGTCCGACAACGCGCGTCGCGACGGAGGGTCGCATCATGACAGTTCGGGCGATAAAGAGATTTCTTCCAAGAACGGTTCGGTGTCATCCGGTTGCTACCGGTCTGCTATTCCCGTTGCTTCTATGGTGCCAGAGCGCGTGCGCGGTGCTCATTGACGAGATCGCCGCCGTGGTGAACGAAGACGTCATCTTGCGGAGCGAGCTTATAGAACTCGTCGAACCATACCGGCAGCAGTACGCAGCAAAATACAATGGGGATGAACTCGAAGCGAGAGTCAGGGCAGCGGCACGAACGCTCCTCGAACGCGCGATAGAGAAAATGTTGCTCCTCCAGGAAGCCAAGAAACGAGGCATAGAGATCGAACAACAGAAAATTGATGAAGCTCTCAAAGAGATACAGGGACGGTTCCGTTCCGACGAGGAGTTCCGCAAGGCGCTCGAAGATCAGGATGAGACGATCGCAACGTTGCGCGAAAAGGTTCAGGAAGACCTCCTGGTAAGCAGGGTAACAGCTCTCAAACGACAGGAGGTTGACAAAGAGATAACCATCTCCGAGCAGGAGGTGCGCGACTATTACGAAACGCACAAGAGCGACTTTGCCACCAGCTGCACATTGAAGGTCGCTATGATATTCGTCCGAGCGGACAAATCCATGCCGACCGAGGAGACGCAGAAGAAGAAGACCCGGATGGAGGAGCTTCTCGCAGAACTCAAAGGTGGCGCCGATGTCCAACAGCTCGCGCAAAAGTTCTCCGAAGACGCGAGAGGAGCGCCTGTCGAGATCGGCCGCGGAGACTTGCCTGCCGAAATTGAACAGACAGTCTTCTCGATGAACGAGGGAGACCTGAGCGATATTCTCGAATCCGAACAGGGGTTCTACATCGTGAAAGTCCTGAGCATTGCCGGGCAGAAGAACTCTGAGATTGCCAATGCGCGCGCCAAGATAGAGCTACTCTTGAGGGAACAGCGGGTCCAAGAGAAGTGCAACAACTGGCTGAAACAACTTCGCGACGAAGCGCGCGTGTCCATTTACTTCCGGTAGGAATAGCCGTATGGGCAAGGTGTTGAGAAATCTCTTCTGGATATCGTACGACCATCTCGGCAAGCTCATTGTCGCTAACGTGGTATGGTTTGTTCTATCGGTGGGATCAGTCATCATCCCGTTACTCATCGCGCAGCAGATCCGTTCTTCCCAGTTCGTTCATTCCATAGCCATCGCGGCGGGTCTTGCGATAAGCGTATTAGCTGTGTCGAGCATATCCGCAGGGATGTTCTCTTTCACATCGCTTCTCGTCTTCAAGCACGATGCCCAGATAATGGACCTGTTCCGGGGCATTCGCGCCCACTGGAAAATGGCAATGCCGCTTGGCGTCGTATCGGCGATCATATGGATAATGCTGGGTGCAAACATCCTGTTTTACGCGAGGATTGGCTCTGGACACTTCTGGGTTGGAGCGATACTTGGCGGAATAACCATGTGGCTGTTTGTGTTTTACAACCTGATGCTCGTCTACGTTCCGCCACTGCTTGTTCAGAAAGAGGAAACCGTTGCTGGCATTCTGAAACTTGCAGCGCTCTTGAGCGTCAGCAATGTCCGGTTGACTTTTGGGCTTTACATCTCTATCCTAGTTATACTAGTTGTGTCGGTGGCGACTTGTATTGGCTTAGCGTTTATGGTGGCAGGTCTGTGCGGGGTGCTTCTGAACGTGGCGTACAGGGAGCTCGCTCGACGCTACGAGCAGATGGAACGGAGGAAAGCCGGTTTAGAGCCTCTCGAAGAAGAGGACGAGTATGCCGGACGAGGCTTACGTGATATACTGAGACCGTGGGAGATGTGAGTCTCGCATCATGATATGTGTACCACCAGAACGTGGGAGACGTGCGAATGACAACGAAGATAAGCGAACTAATTGGCAGGGAAATACTCGACTCGCGGGGTAACCCGACTGTCGAGGTGGACGTGTACCTTGAATGTGGCGCGATGGGACGAGCGGCGGTTCCTTCGGGCGCGTCAACAGGAGAGCACGAAGCGGTCGAACTCAGAGATGCTGATGCATCACGATATGGGGGCAAGGGCGTATCGCGAGCTGTCGAGAACGTGAGCGGAACCATAGCGTCGGCGCTGGTCGGGATGGACGCGCTCGATCAGGTCAACATAGACCGAACAATGATACGACTGGACGGCACAAAGAACAAAGGGCATCTCGGTGCAAACGCCGTCCTGGGCGTATCGCTCGCCGTAGCGAAAGCAGCCGCGGCAGCGACGGGGCTTCCGCTGTACCGGTACATTGGTGGAGTGCGTGCCGTCGAGATGCCGGTGCCGATGATGAACATACTCAACGGAGGCGTCCACGCGGACAATAACGTGGACATTCAGGAATTCATGATCATGCCGCTCGGAGCGCGTTCGTTCAAACATGCGCTCCAGATGGGTGCAGAGGTGTTTCATAGCCTGAAAAAGGTGCTCAAATCGAAAGGGCTCAATACTGGTGTCGGAGATGAAGGAGGATTCGCTCCCAACTTGAAATCAAACGAGGAAGCGATCGAGGTCATCCTTCAAGCTATCAAGGCGGCTGGATACGAAGCAGGTAAGGACGTCTCCCTTGCTATTGACCCCGCGGCAAGCTCCTTCTATGATAACGGGAAATACAACCTCGCGGCAGAAGCGCGACCGCTGAAGACTGCCGAGGAGATGATAGCGTTTTACGCGGCATGGGTTGACAAATATGCGATCGTCTCGATAGAGGACGGGCTAGCTGAGGACGATTGGGACGGTTGGTGCGAGCTCACATCACGTCTCGGTGACAGAGTTCAGATCGTCGGTGATGACCTGTTTGTTACGAACACCGACCGGCTCGCCCGGGGGATCAAGGAGGGTGTCGCCAACTCGATACTCATCAAGGTCAATCAAATCGGGACCTTGACAGAAACGCTCGAGGCGATCGAGATGGCAAAACGTGCCGGGTACACCGCGGTCGTCTCGCACCGGAGCGGTGAGACGGAAGATGCGACCATTGCGGATCTTGTCGTAGCGATGAATACCGGTCAGATCAAGACCGGATCGGTCTCACGGAGTGAGCGCGTGGCAAAATACAACCAGTTGCTGCGGATCGAGGAGGAACTAGGCAGGGATGCGACGTTCAAGGGGAAAGACGTTTTCTACAACGTGGCGTAAGGCACGAATCCCGCTGCTCATCCTACTTTCGTGCTCCCTTCTCGGGGTCGGGTTATACGGCATGTACCATCCGGGTTTCCAGAAGCTCAAACGCATCCGGGAGGAGACGAAGCTGCGCGAGGATCATATAAAGCGGCTCCAACAGGAAAACGACGAGCTTGCCGAAAGGATACGAACCCTGCGCAACCCCACCGACAACCTGCTATACGTGGAGAAGGTTGCTCGACAGAAAATCGGCCTTGTTCGCGATGGGGAGGTCGTGTACGATTTGAAGCGCTTCAACCAGTAGCTTGCCACAACGAGATAGAGACGCTGACGCAGTCTGCTTCTGATCCACCCGAGCAGTTAGAACAGCGGGCGCAGCGCGAGTCTTGCGAACGGTGGTTCGTCTTCTCCCAACGGAGCTCGACACGGTTGAACGAGTGCGCGTCTCTTGACTTCCGGAAAGTGCCTCTGTTATAATGCCGCGGTGTTCAAACTGGAAGGCGCAATGTGACAGCATACCGTAAGGGGGGTGATAGGTAGTGACACCTGTCATAGAAACATTTGATCTGACGAAGATGTATACGACGTTTCTTGGTACCCAGCAGCTTCTTGCGCTCGACAGCGTTAACCTTTCCGTAGAAAAGGGCGAGATATTCGGGTTCCTGGGGCCGAACGGTGCGGGGAAAACCACCGCAGTCAAGATCTTTCTTGGTCTGATATTTCCGACATCGGGCGAAGTTCGGATTCTTGGTCAACATGTCACGTCACCCCGAGTGAAACGGAAGATAGGGTACCTCCCGGAGGGTTCGTATTTCCCGGATTTCCTGCGCGGTGAGGAGGTGCTCGAGTTTTACGGTCATCTCTATGGGTTGCGCGGGAGCGACCTCCAACAGAGAATCACCGCGACGCTCGAACTCGTCGGGTTGCAGGAAGCCCGGAAAACCCTCGTCAAATATTACTCAAAGGGGATGCGTCAGCGGATAGGTCTTGCTCAAGCGTTGCTGAGCGACCCCGATATCCTTATCCTCGACGAACCGACGACGGGACTTGATCCCATCGCACGAAGAGAGATGAGAGATATCTTGATCAACTTGAAGGTCGAACGCGGCAAGACGCTTTTCCTCTGCTCGCACGAACTGCTTGAGGTGGAACTCATGTGTGACCGGGTCGCGATCCTTGACCGGGGCAAGATCGTCAAGAGCGGGCGGCTCGACGAACTCGTCTATTCGGAACGGGACGTCGAGATAGTGGTTCAAGGGGTCAGCCGCGAACTCGAGAATCACTTGCGGAGCGAAAATATCATGGTGTCCGAAGCCGGCAGGGGCAAGGTGCGCATTGAAGTCCAGCGCGAGAAGGGCCTATTCAGCGTTCTCCGAACGCTTGAACGGCATTCCGCCGAACTCATCAGCATGTCGCCTCGCAAGGAGTCTCTCGAAGACATCTTCTTGCAGGCTGTCCGAGGCTCCGGTGCCAAGAAGCCAGAAACAACTGAATCCGGAGCGACCGGGGACACGCAATAGAGAAAGGAATTTCCGAGCATGAACTTTCTTGTGATCGCTGCAAACACGTATCGGGAAGGTATCAGGAAGAAGACGCTCATCGGGTTTCTCATTGTCGCCTTGCTCGTGATAGGGAGCAGCACGTTTCTGACGGTTTTTTCGCCCGGCGAAGAGCTGAAGATGATCAAGGACGTCTGTCTGACGGCAGTAAGCATATTCGGCATGATGATCGCTATTTTCACGTCAGGATCTATGGTTCCCACAGAAGTCGAGAACAAGACCATATACACCGTGCTGTCAAAACCGCTCAGGCGGTTCGAGTATCTCCTGGGGAAATTCATCGGCATTCAGTTCATACTGATCGTGAACCTCGTCCTGATGAGCGCCCTCTTCCTCGTCATACTGTACACGAGGGAACGGATCGTCTCGACGATCCTGCTCAAATCAATCTTTCTCACGTACTTTGAGCTCATGATCCTTTCGGCGTTCACCTTTGCAGTTTCCATAGTATCGTCGTCGGCGGTCTTGCCGATAATCTGTGGCGCGTTCATCTACATCGTCGGTCACCTGGTCGAGTACCTCAAAGGGTTGAGCGACCATGCGGTTGAACAGGGTCACACAATGCTTGCAGAACTGATCAAGCTTCTTTATCTCGTGCTGCCCGACCTAAGCAACTTCAACCTGAGAAATCAGCTCATCCACCTGCAGCCCAACGATCCCCGCATAGGAATAACGATGTGGACGCTCATCCTATACGCGCTCGCGAACGTCGCCGTGGGGATACTGATAACGTATGCGCTGTTCAGACGCAAAGAGGTTTAGAAGGGACGCTGACCGATGGCAACCGCGATCACGGTAAGCAGAAGGCGCACAAACGCGATCAGGTTTCTCATACCGCTCGTTGTTCTTCTTTTCATCGTTGCTCGGCTCCAGATGCGGCTCGATTACCTCTCGAGTGCGTACAGCTTTTACGGTTGGGTGCTCGCGCGGGTGACAGAGACCAAATTCCTGAAACCTGTCGTGACCACACCAAAAGAGGTGACCGATGAGAGCGCTTTCTTCGATGAAGTGAACCGGTCACTCGACACGAAAGCGGGCATGTTCGGGAAAACGTTCTCGGAACTGAGCGAGACGCAGCAGTGGCACATGGTCTTGGTCGAGATGAAACTGCCAACGCGAGCGAGATTCGAGACGCTTGCACGGCAAGGCAAACTCGCGTTACCGATGGGAGCGATAGAGTGGACGGAGGAGACTATCGGAGGTCATCTGGGGAGTCTGATCCTGGGATTTCGCACTGCGGTCGCCGACCTGCTCTGGCTCAAGGTGGACGGCTACTGGCATCAAGGGCGCATGGAGATGATGCTGCCGATAATGTACTCCGTGGTGCGACTTGATCCGCATTTCATTGACGCCTGGGCTATCGGCGCATGGCATCTCGCCTATAACGCGCCGGTCACCGTAAATACGATGGAGGATAAACGGGCGTTCATTGACAAGGCGGTCGTGTTTCTGCAAGACGGAATCAAGAGAAACCCGCACCATTATCAGCTCTATTTCGAACTCGGATTCAACATATACTATGTGAAACTCGAGGACTATAAGAACGCGGCGTACTATATCGAACAGGCGTGCAGATACCAGCACCCGAAGGTGGTTGACCGGATGCTGTTGCACGCGTACGAAAAGGGCGGCGAGTATGAGAAGGCGCTTGACGGGTGGCGGAGATACCTTGCCGACATAGATCCTGCGAGCCTCGTGGCACCCAGGTTTATACTGCAGCTTCAGGCGGAAATAGCCCAACGCGATGGACGCGAGGATGAGGCGTTTCGGTTATGGCAGGAGCTGTACAACAGGTTCCCGGGCACCAACGATCAAGCCGACATTGAGATTACGAAGATCAAGGCGCGCAGGGCGGAAGCCGCTGGCAAGTATGACGAAGCGATAGCGTTGTGGCAATCATTGATTGACAAGGTTTATCCGACCGTTTACGACGAAGCGCAGGCGAACATCGCCCGGCTGAATGTCCTCAAGATGCGCGGTGGTGCTCAAACAGGCAAGGGCTAACGGCGGCAACACTCAGCAAGCGCTGCTCAAGAGGCGCGGAAGCACAGTATCATCCACGTGCACGGTGATGTCATGCTGATGCTGTAAGAGCCAAGTTTGTCAGGACGAAAGCGCCCCTCACCGTTTCGGTTGAGGGGTGAGTTGTTCGGGGGTACCGTGGTCAACATCACCGAAAGCAGTTGCGACTTCAGATCGCGGATTACAAGCAACCTCGAGTCGGTGAGACTGAGGATGGCTAACGCGGCTCGACGAAGCGGCAGGAATCCCGAGGAGATACTGCTTGTCGCGGTGACGAAAACGGTAGGCGTGTCTGAGATCCTCTGTGCGGTGGAATCGGGCGTCACTGTCGTGGGAGAGAATCGGGTCCACGAGGTTATCCGGAAACGAGATAGGGTAGGGGACCGGGCTGCCTGGCATATGATTGGGCACCTCCAACGCAGAAGAGTCAAAGACGCGCTGAACGTGTTCGACTACATTCATTCGGTTGATAGCCTTGCGCTGGCACAGGAGATAGACAAGAGGTGCGCTACTGCAGGCAAGGTTATGCCGATACTTTTCGAGATTAACGTATCAGGCGAACCATCGAAGTTCGGGTTATCTCCCGAGGAAACGCTCGACGTCGTTCGACAAGCCTCACCACTGGAGCACATTCGCATTGAGGGATTGATGACGATGGCACCGCTTGTCTCTGATCCGGAACAGGTTCGCCCATACTTCAAGGCTCTCCTGCACCTATCCGACGCGATATCGCGCGAGCACATACCGAACGTGACGATGAAGCATCTTTCGATGGGGATGACCAACGATTTCGAAGTTGCCATCGAGGAAGGTTCAACCATGGTGAGAATAGGAACGGCCATTTTTGGTGGAGCATAAGGTGTCGTCGCCGTTTGAGGGAGAGAGATGCAACCTGAGCTGGGACGTCTCGAAAAACAAGCTCTGTCGGAGATAAGCTGCGCCGATTCCGCCGATAAGCTGAACGCCATCCGGGCGAAGTATGTCGGCCGGAAAGGGTCCGTCACAGCGATTCTCAGACAGATAAGCGACCTGCCGGAACAGGACAAACGAGAGGTCGGCAGGCTCGGAAATAAGCTCAAAGCGACCATCGAACGCGAGGTCAAAGCGAGAGAAGTTTACCTCGCGGCGCGCGATGAGGCGACACAAGCCGAACCAGCGCTTGACGTGACGCTCCCCGGATTTCCCGTCCCAGTCGGACGAATGCATCCCATGACTCGGACGGTGAACGAGGTCGTGGAGATCTTTGGGAGCATGGGATTCGAAGTGACAACAGGACCGGAGGTCGAAACCGACTACTACAATTTCGTCGCCCTGAATACGCCCAAAGATCATCCCGCGCGCGATTTACAGGCGACGTTCTTCATAAGCGACGAGCTTATACTTCGGACGCAGACTTCTCCCGTACAGGTGCGGACCATGGAGAAGAGAAAACCGCCTCTCCGAATTGTTGCTCCGGGAAAGGTCTATCGTCCGGATCTCGACGCATCGCACAGTCCCATGTTTTTCCAGGCGGAAGGTTTCATGGTTGACGAGGACGTGTCGTTCGCCGACCTCAAGGGCACCCTTGACATTTTCGTTCGCGCCTTCTTTGGCGAGAACGTGCAAACGCGGTTTCGACCGCATTTTTTTCCGTTCACGGAACCGAGCGCCGAGGTTGATTGCAGGTGCGTGATGTGCAAAGGGAGCGGCTGTGGCACCTGCTCTCAAAAAGGATGGCTCGAGATAGCAGGATGCGGCATGATCCATCCGGCGGTCTTCGAATATGTCGGCTACGACTACGAGAAATACCGAGGGTTCGCGTTCGGTATGGGGCTCGACCGGCTCACGATGCTTCGGTACCAGATTGACGATATCCGACTGTTGTACGATAACGATCTGCGGTTCCTGGAACAGCTTTAGACGGCCTCAACGACACAAGGAAAGGATGAACAGAGGTCTCGACCGATGTTAGTTCCGTTACAGTGGCTTAAAGAGTATGTTGAGTTCGACTTCTCGCCGGCCGAGCTGGCAGAAAAGCTTACT